>ERZ1292623.811-Hain-H51-01um-R1-811-length-31840-cov-20_pt2 | contig 14811 bp, 14 predicted proteins | sample MGYA00564398_ERZ1292623 | MGnify/ENA primary metagenome ERZ1292623 (study PRJEB36523, sample SAMEA6512633) | groundwater metagenome | collected 2019-01-07 | study: AquaDiva: Metagenomics assemblies of 32 groundwater samples
CTCTTTTATTTTATAATTAATGTTCCACTTTTATTATTTAAAGCTTTCATTACATTATTTGGATTAGTTATAATGACTTTTTTTCCGCCATTTTTTATAAAATTAATAGCTGCTTGTATTTTTGGTTTCATGCTTCCCTCTAAAAAATGACCTTCCTTAAGATATTCCTGAGCTAGTTTTACTGTCATTTTATGAATAGTTTTTTGATTTTTCTTTAAGTAATTCAAGTAAACATAATCTACACCAGTTAAAATTAATAATAAATTAGCTTTAATGCTATTAGCTAGGACTTGCGAAGCTAAATCTTTGTCAATTACAGCCTCTACACCTTTAAGTAAATTATTTTCTTGATAAACAGGAATTCCCCCACCGCCTGCAGCTATAACAATTATTTTTTTATTAATTAAATCTTTAATAATATCAGATTCAATAATTTTTAGTGGCAATGGGCTTGGAACAACCCTTCTATAGCCTCTGCCAGCATCTTCTATGACATGAAAACCTTTTTTCCTTAATTGTAAAGCTTGTTTTTTGTTATAAAATGGACCAATTGGTTTTGTAGGGTTTTTGAATGCATTATCATTTTTATTAACTAAAGTTTGAGTGATTAATGTTGCTACTGAATTATTTATTTTATTTTCCCTTAAAGAATTTCTTAATTGTTCTTCGAAGATATAACCAATTAAAGCTTGACTTTCTGCTCCCAATACATCCAGGGGCATTATAGGAACTTTTAATTTGGCAATTTCATTTTGAATTGCAAGGTATCCTATTTCACTGCCATTTCCATGCGTTATTAAAACAGAATTATTTTTTATTATAGGAACAATATTTTTGCAAGTTTTTTTGATGTTATTAATTAAATTAGAATAATTTTGTTTTTCGCCTTTTTTTATAATAGCATTACCGCCAAGAGCAATAACAATTTTCATAATTTTATTTTTGGTGGATTTTTTAATAACAATTCTAATAACTTAATTGTTGTGTTAATATCTTCCCTATTCACCATCCCTATTGTAGTGTGGATATTTCTTACTGGAACTGTAATTGAAGTAGCAGGAACACCTTCTTTTGATACTGCAATATTTAAAGCATCTGTTGTACCAAAATCACTTACATCTAATTGCAACGGTATTTTGTGTTTTTTTGCCAATTGCCTGACCCAGTTATCTATATCACGATTAGAAATCATTTCAGCATCTTTTATTGTCAAGCAAGGTCCTTTGCCAAGTTTTATTGTAGAATCTTGCGCATAATCATCTGCATTTGTTACGTCTATTGCAATTGCCCAGTCAGGATCAATTGAATAAGCTGATGTTTTTGCCCCATATAATCCAACTTCTTCCTGAACTGTAAATGTAAAATAAACTTCATTCTTTATATTCTTTAATTTTTTAGCTAGTTCAATTAAAATATAACAACCTACTCTATCATCCAGAGCTTTGCTAGAAATAATATTTTTACTTCCTAAATTAATTGTTTTTCTCTTAAAATAAATATAATCTCCTGTTTTAATTCCTAACTTGATTAATTCTTTTTGTTTTAAACCAGTATCAACGTATAAATCAGATAATTTTATTGCAGGATTCGTAATTTCAAAACCGTTGCTTAAATCATCAAATGTTATTACACCATAAACTAATCCTTTGGTTGTTTCTACTGAAACTCTTTGTCCGAGAAGAGATAATGATTCTATTCCACCTATGGTTGAGAAATAAATTCTTCCAAAACTATCAATGTTTTTAACAATTAAGCCAACTTCATCCATATGTGCAGCAAGCATAACTTTTGGACGTTTGCCTTTTTTATGAGCAATTAAGTTTCCTAATTTATCAATGTAAATCTTATCAAAATATTTTTTAATCTCACGTAGAATAATTTTTCTTACTTCTCCTTCGCTTCCAGAAACTGCGAACGTATTTAATAATTCTTCTAATAAATCCACACTATCACCTCTAAAATGACTAGATTTAGCAAGTATATAAATATTATTAAAAAGAAAAAAAGAAAAAAAAGAATTAAAAAAATGCTTATCTTCGTCTTGTAGTACTTCTTTTCGAACTTCTACTAGTACTTCTACTAGAACCTCTTCTTGTTGCCATGAGAATACCTCCTTTTTTATTGATAATTAGAAAGATAAACTTATATTTAAACCTTATTAAGAAGTTTTAAATACATTATATTTAGTTTTATTTCATGGATGATTTACAAAAATTTAATCAAACCAGTATTATTCAAGTTAGATGCAGAAAGGATGCATAATTTTACAATAAATCTCGGAAATAAACTTTCTAATTATTCAATTGCAAAAAATTTAATGAAAAAATTATACTATTACGAGAATGAAAAATTAAATTTAAATCTATTTAATATTCATTTTAAAAATCCCATTGGTTTAGCAGCTGGTTTTGATAAGAATGCTTTGTTAACTGGGATAATTCCTTATGTTGGATTTGGTTTTATGGAAATAGGTTCTGTTACTGCACTGCCTTGTCCTGGAAATCCAAAACCTAGATTGTTTAGATTACCAGAAGATAAAGCATTGGTTGTTAATTATGGATTATACAATTACGGCGCCAAAAGAATATATAATAAATTAAAGAATAAAGAATTTTTAATACCTACTGGAATTAGTATAGCAAAGACAAACTTACCTGGAATTTATGATGATAAAGCGATAGAAGATTATTGTAAATCATTTAAATTATTAAATAAAATCGGAGATTATATAACAATGAATATAAGTTGTCCTAATGCTGAAGCAGGAACTACATTCTGCGAAGATTCTTTAGCTTTAAACAAATTATTAATGAAAATAAGAAATATCAATGATAAAAAATTAATTTTTTTAAAAGTTTCTCCAGATATTAATAAAGAACAATTAAATAAAATAATAAAATTGAGCAAAAAATACAACGTAAAGGCATTAATTCTTTCAAATTTAAGCAAAGAGAGAAGTAAATTAAAATTAAAAACCAGCAAAGAAGTTTTAGATGAATATGGGAAAGGTGGAATTTCTGGTTTACCAATAAAAAATATTTCAAATAATTTAATTAAAGAAACTTATAAATTAAGCAAAGGAAAAATTTGTATTATTGGTTGTGGTGGAATTTTTAATGCAAATGATGCTTATGAAAAATTAAAATATGGTGCTTCATTATTGCAGTTAATAACTGGAATGATTTATGAAGGGCCGAGGGTAATTAAAAATATTAACAAAGGATTAGTAAAATTAATTGAAGAAAATAATTTCAAAGATATTACTGAAGTTATTGGATATAAAAATATTTAAATACTATTAAAATTTTAAAATGTTGTGGCAAAAGAGGCATTAAAAAAAGAGCTTAGTCTATTTCAAGTAACTTTAGCTGGAATAGGTGTAATTCTTGGTGCAGGCATTTATGCTTTAATTGGAATTGCTTCAGGAATTGCTGGAAATGCAATTTGGTTATCTTTTGTTATTGGTGCAGTAATAGCTATACTAACAGGATTAAGTTATGCTGAATTATCTTCAATATTTAAAAAAGATGCAGGAGAATATGACTATGTCCAAAGTGCATTTAATAAAAGATTAGCATTAATTATAGGAATTGTTATAATACTCGCAGGAATTATAACTGCTGCAACTGTTTCTTTAGGATTTGCTAGTTATTTCTCAGCTTTATTTAAAACGCCCATAGTTTATATTGGGATTCTAATAACATTAATTTTATCATTAATTAATTATTATGGAATTAAACAAAGTTCATGGATTACTTCATTTTCAACTATAGTAGAAACTATTGGTCTGATAATTATAATAATTCTTGGAATAAAGTATATTGGAAATGTAAATTATTTGGAGATGCCAAATGGTTTTGATGGTGTTTTACAAGCAACTGCATTAATATTCTTTGCATTCTTGGGGTTTGATAATATTATTAAATTAGCAGAGGAAACTAAAGATCCTCAAAAAACAATTCCAAAAGCTATTATTTTATCCATAATAATTTCTTCTATAATTTATATTTTGGTTGCAATTTCAGCTGTATCAATATTGGGATGGCAAGATTTAAGCATTTCAAAAGCACCATTGGCAGATGTTGCTGCAAGATCTTTTGGAGGAATAGCATTTTTAGTTCTTGCGATCATAGCATTATTTTCAACAGGCAATACAATTTTAGTGAGTTTAGTAACAACTTCAAGAATGGTATATGGAATGGCTGAAGAAAGAGCATTACCAAAAAAATTTATGCTGGTAGATAAAAAAACAAAAACACCATGGGTTGCTGTATTTTTAATAATGATAGTTACAATATTATTCATTTTAATCGGTGATATCAAACTAGTTGCAGGATTCGCCAATCTTGGTTTGTTTATAACATTTGCATTTGTTAATCTAGCTGTTGTAGTTCTAAGATATAAAAGACCTTACTTAGATAGAAGATTTAAGGTTGCATTAAACATTGGAAAATTCAATGTACCTGCATTTTTAGGATTCTTATTCTCGGCATTTATGATATATTATGTTATCACTGGAATTTAAAAAAATTAATTAAATTTAAATATTAATAAATATTTATAGTATGATGATTGAACAAGTAAAACAAGATATCCTGAATGTTATAAAAGAAGCTTTAATTGCAATTAAGAAGAATGATGCTGTTAAGTTACGTGATTTAAGCAATCAGACTTTGCACTCTTCAAGCATATTCCAAGATGAAAATTCGATTTCAATAGCAGTAGTATGTTATGCTTTAAGTAAAATCTTTGAAAGAATTCAATATAAGGAATATAAAGACTGGAATGTTTTCTATGAAACTTGTTTAACAAATTTAAAAAATTCTCAAGAATATTTGGAAAAAGATAATTTAGAAGATTACAGAAATTCCATTAAAAATATTTTAAATGTTATAGATAAATTAAATAGTAATTTAAAAAAATATGTTAAAGAATTAATTAATACTGCACAAATAGCAAAAGGTTCTAGATTATATGAACATGGTATCTCAATAGGAAGAACTGCAGAATTACTTGGAATCAGCAAATGGGAATTAATGGATTATATAGGAAAAACAGGAATCCCAGACGTTGAGGAAAATCTTTCATTTCCGATAGACAAAAGAATTAAATTTGCAAGGAGTTTATTTATATGAAAGCTTTGGTTTTTGATTCAAGTAGCATAATAAGTTTATCAACTAATAATTTGCTTAACATTCTTAAAGATTTAAAGAAAATTTATAATGGAGATTTTTTAATTGGTAATGAAGTTTTAAAAGAAGTCATAGATGATCCATTAAAGAGCAAAAAATTTAAATTAGAAGCATTGCAACTAGCACATTATTTAGCCCAGGGAAGTATAAAATTATTTAACCGTGATTTAGATGATAAAACAAATTATTTACTAACATTAGCGAATAATATTTTCCAAGCAAATGACCATAACATAATAATATTGCATAAAGGAGAAGTTGAAGCATTAGCATTGACAATATTTTTAGAAGCTGATGCACTGGTAATTGATGAGCGTACAACCAGATTATTAATAGAAGACACTTTAAAATTAAAACATTTGCTCGAAAAGAAATTACATACTAAAATTACAACCAATAAAGATAATCTAAATTACTTTAAAAAAGAAACAAAAAATATCAAAATATTAAGAAGTTCTGAGCTTATGGCAATAGCTTTCGAACATGGTTTATTTGAGGATTATTATGACGCTAAGAAATTAGTCCAGGAAAATTTTAAAAGAGAATTATTAGATGGAATTTTATGGGGTTTGAGATTAAAAGGCTGTGCTATTTCAACTAGTGAAATTGATGAGATTCTAAGGATTGAAAGATCATTGAATAGATTTAAATAATTAAAATTTTAATTAATTTTATGAGAGAATTTTTATTAAGGGCATTAAAAGCTCGCACAGATGGTAATATTGATTTAGAGAATTTACCTGATGCAGGAAGATTAGATTTAGTAACAAGATGTATTTCAAGTGCTTTATGGATAGCCAAAGGTTTGCGCAATGATACAATCATTCATGTTAACTTAGAAGGTCCAAAATATCCTCCAAAGATAATTTCTTTTTATGGTGAAAAATTAAAGGGTTTTTATTTTGATGAAAAAGGAATAGCAAAATTCATCAAACATGCATTAGAAAAAGGAAAAGATTTAAAATTAAATGAAAGTTTAGAGGTTTATCCCGGGATTATTGTAAGCAAAAAAAGTTTTGAGCAATTAATAAAAGAAAAACAAGATTATCAGATAATTTATCTGCATAATAAGGGAAAAGATATTCGTGAATTTAAATTTAAAGAAAATGTGTTGTTTGTATTTGGAGATTATATTGGAATGCCCTGGAAAACAGAAATATTTTTACAAAGACATAATGCAGAAAGAGTTTCTCTTGGCAAAATAGAATATCACGCTTCTCAATGCATTGTAATTGTAAATAATGAACTGGATAGAAGAATTTATAGTTAACTATTTATATTTTTGGTTTCTTATTCTTTGTAATGGGAAAAGAAGATAGCTTAATAATGGTTGTAAAAAAAGAAGATTTATTTGGCATATCTAATAAAGATTTTTTTGAGGGGTTTAGATATTATGATAAAATAGATTATCAAAAAAGAATTCTAAGAAATTATGGATTTATGACAAGAAAATTTGCAGAAAAAGATTCAAGTTATAAACAACCAATTTGTTATTGTTTAATTTATAATTCCGAATTAAAGAAGTTTTTTTCATATCAACGTGCGAAAAAAGACAAAAATTATACTGAAAAAAGATTACAGGGAAAATTCTCCATTGGGATAGGTGGGCATATAGAAATGAATGATGCTAAGAAAAATCCAATTCATGAAAGTATGTTAAGAGAGATAAATGAAGAGGTTAAAATTAAGGATAGAATAAACCCTAAGTTATTTGGTTATATTTATCTTGATGATTATGGTGTTAATGAAGTTCATTTCGGGCTTGTTCATATGATTGATACTAATTCTAAGAAAATAAAAGCAAAAGACCCCGAAATAACAAATGCTAAATTAAGAAGTGTTAATGAGTTAGAGGAGATATGTTTATCTAGAGAATATGAAGTTGAAGAATGGTCTAAAACATTAATTAATGTGCTAAATCTTTATTTTAAAAATTAATAGTAAATTATATATATTCTTAAAAAGAGTTCTTTAAATAAGGGTCTGTAGTTTAATGGCTTAGAATTTCGGTCTCCAGAACCGAAGACAGGGGTTCGAATCCCTTCAGGCCCATACCAATTTTAATTAATATATTATAAATTCGTGCAATTAGTAAAGCTTTTAAAGATATTATCTGTTAATATACTTAAATCAAATAATAAAGTTGTTACCGAAAGGTTTATAAATAAGTTAATAACTATGAAATAACAACATATTTTGATGTTTATAATCAAAATAACACTCAAGGGGGTTAAATTAAAAATGAAAAAATTACTAAATTTAGTATTGTTTGTTTTAGTTGCATTAGTTTTTGCAACAAGCGTTAACGCAGTTTATACATTCAATAAAGTACAGGTTAACGGAGTAGATATGATCGCGGTTCTACCAGCTGTTTCACCTGTTGTTTACGTTGAACGTGGAGATAGCGTAAATATAATGGCACAATTTGCAAATACAGTAGATGCAAAAGATGTAAGAGTAAAAGCATGGATTGGGGGATATGAATTTGGAAACATTGAATATACTACAGGTTTATTTGATGTAATAGCGAGTACAACTTATTCTAAAAGTTTGTTACTTAAAATTCCAGATGACTTAGATGCTACTCAAGATTACACATTGCATGTTTCAGTGTATGACAAAGTAACTAGTCAAGAAGTTTCATATACATTAAGAATCGCAAGACAAAGACATGAATTAAACTTTGTTGATATTATCTTCAATCCTGGATTAACTGTAAGAAATGATCAACCATTATTTATTACAGTAAGAGTTGAAAATCTAGGAAATAAAGATGAAAATGATGTTAGAGTTATTGCTGCAATTCCAGAATTAGGAATTTCACAAAGAACATTCCTAAGTGATTTACGTGCAAATGACCCTAATGACGCTTCACAAGAACACAATTCAGAATCAAGCGAAGCTTTATTCCTTGACTTAAGTGATGTAGCTTCAGGAAACTACAATGTTGTTGTAAAAGTTGAATACAACAGAGGACATGACTTCATAGAGAAAATATTTCCATTAACTGTTAAAGAAGGTAAAGGAAGAGTAACAGTTAAAGAGGAATTAGTAGTTGATGCAGCTCAAAAAGTTATGGATATAAAAGCTGGACAAGGCGCTGTTTATAAAGTTTCATTAGCTAATTTAGGCAGTGAAACTCAAAAATTAACATTAGAAGTCAATGGTGTCGATGAATGGGGTACAGCAAGAGCTGATCCAAGTTCATTAACAGTTGAACCAAACTCAAACATGGAAGCATTTGTATTTGTTTCTGCAAAAGAAGATGCTGCAACAGCAAATAAGTTGTTTACAGTAAGAGTTAAAAATGGAAACACAGTTGTAAAGGAATTACAATTGCAAGCTAATGTTAACGGACAGTCAGTTGATGCAAACTCAAGTTTAAAATCCGGCTTAGAAGTTGGATTTGTTGTATTGTTAATAATCTTAGTAATACTAGGAATTATATTAGCAGTCAATAAATTGAGAAGCAAAGACGAATCTGAACAAAGTTACTACTAAGTAACTTCTTTTATTTCTTTTTTTATTAATTTTATAAATAATGGATATTAAAATGGATTTACCAAAAAATTTAGAAGACAGAATTGTTACAACATCTGTTAATAATTATATAAATCATTATAAACTCAGTCCAGAAGATTATGAATTGGAATCTATATTTTTTTCTTCTGGAGAACGAATAAGACGGGATTCACATTCTTTACACGATACTCTTTATAAAGAAATGGCAGAACATATGAAAAAGAGGGGTGTAATTGCAGTAACAGACATGAGGATAGTTGAAACTGCAGTTGCTATAGATGGTGTTTATTTAAGAAGAGCGACAATGTATGGAACAGCAATTGTTGAAAAAAGAAAATAATAACATATTTAATTAATTCTAAATATTAAATTTTTAAGAAACCAAAAAGTATTTATATACCCTATACTTTTCAACAGTAGATAAAGGGGGGTTTAACTAATGAATAATAAAAATATTTTAGTGTTTATTATCTTCTTATTATTAATCAGTTCAGTCCATGCTTTTGATTTAACACCAAGTGAAACTGAAAAAAGTACTTGTCCAAGTTCTACTATATTATTAAACACCAATGTTGTTGGAACAGGAAATTTCAATGTTAATGTTGAAGGAACTGCTGCTAAATGGGCAACAATTGTTCCACAGGGATTTAGTTTAAACAACGAAGCTAAATTAATATATATTTATGTTACACCAAAATTTGATACTAATCCTGGTTTTTACAGCTTAAATCTTATTATTACAAATACAATTAATAATGAAATTAAAAATGTTAACTATAAAATAAATGTTCCAGATTGCCATAACTTGATTGTTACTGGAATTAAAAGCAAAGAAGTATGTGGCTGTAATTCTGACACTTATAATTTTACAATATCAAACAACGGAATTTACCAGGAAGCTTATAAAATTGAAGTTACTGGAAAAGCTGCTCCTTGGATAAAATTAAGCCAGTATGATTTATCATTATTACCTGAGCAAAGTAAAACAATTTACGGATTATTAAATGCTCCTTGTGGAAGCGATTTTGGCGAAAATGATTTTACCATAACAATTAGGTCATTAACTAGCAACACAATCGCTAGTTTTGACTCTAATGTTATTGTAAACAGTTGCTTCGATTTCAATGAAAATGTTGATAAGGAATTAGTAAATATGTGTGAACATGCAAGTGAAGTAATTTCAATAACAATAAACAATCTAGCCCAGTTGGATAATGAGTTTGATTTAGCAATTACAGGACCTGCGTGGGCTAATTTGCATTTAACAAAACTAGATTTAAAACCTAAAGAATCAGGAGTAGTTAATTTAATACTTACACCAGATTATAAAGTGCAGGGAAATTTTGATGTTAATGTTAATATTAAAAGCCAGCAGAGCAAAATCAATAAAGATGAAAAATTTAAGATTAATGTAAGAGCATGTAATGATATATCTTTAGAATTATTAACAAGGGAAGATAAAATTTGTGTAGGATCAAAAAAGACATATGAAGCTAATGTTAAAAACCTAGGTGAGTTTGAAAAAGAATTCAGAATCGAAAGTGACCAAGGTTGGATCAAGCCTTCTGAAGTAATATTTACACTATCTCCTAAGCAAAGTAAAAAGATTAATTTAGAATTTAATCCAAGTGAAAATTTAACAGCACAAAAATATAAGATTAATTTTAGAGTATTGGCATTAGATTCAAGCAGAATCTCTAGTGAGGATTCATTTGATTTAGATTTAGTAAGCAGAGAAAGCTGTTATAAGCCACAATTAGAAGCTGAAAATTCAGTTGACGTAAATGCAGATTCAAGTGCAACAACTGGAATTACAATAAAAAATGTTGGAGCTGAATTAGCGGTTTATGAATTAGGAATTACAGGAAACGCAAACAGTTTCGCACAATTAAATCCAAGCACATTAACAATTGAACCTGGAAAAAGTGAAATTACATATTTATATATTGCTCCTCCTTATAATACAAAATCAGGAGAATATAAAGCAAATATTTTGGTTAATTTAAAAAATTCAGGAGTATTAGAAAGCAAAACAATTATAATAAATGTAAACGAAGGTGGATCATCTATTCCTGGATCAAGTTTATGGAATAAACTTTTAAGTTTTATAAAAAAATTTAATTTAAATGATAAAATATCTAGTCCAGAACCATTAATTGATTTAAATCGTGAAACTTTAATAAGCAAAAATGTAAAATTCATTTTCGGTAATGAAACGCATGCATTAAACATTTTAGAAATAAAAAATAGTACAGTAACATTAAGCATTGAATCAGAACCAATATTTATATTGCTTGATTTAAACGAAACAGAAAATGTTGATTTAAATAAAGATGGAAAAAATGATTTAATTTTAACATTAAAAGGATTTGATAAAGATGGAAACCCATTAATTAGTGTTGTTAAAGAATCAGAGGTTAAGGAAAACTCTTTTTTAAACAGTTTAAATAATGTAAAAGATGCTATTTATAAATATAAATTTCCATTATTAGTTGGAATAATAATTGTTATAGCAATAATCCTAATATTCACAACAAAAGCATATAAAAAATTAATTAATTATATAGAAGAAGATTCAGATGAAGATGAAATAGAACCATTAAGAATCGGACGTTATATTTTCTTGGTGATTATATTAATTGTTTTATTCTGGTTCTTTAGAATTTATCCTGAAAAGATAATCTGGATACTAACTTATCTTAATATGTATAAATATTATATAATCTCTGGTTTAATAATTTTAATTTTATTAATCTTAATAATAAGTTATTGGAAACAAGTAATTGATTTCTTTGAAGAAGAACAGCCTAAAAAGAGAAAGAGATAATTAAACTTTTAATCCAATAACCTTGCTTACTCCATCTTGCATACTTACACCATAAATCTGGTTAGCTTCTGTTATCATACTGTCATTATGGCTGATCATTATATACTGCGCTTTACTGCTATATTCAGCAATTAATTTAGATAACTTTTCTGAATTAGTTTTATCCAAAGCAGCATCAACTTCATCTAGTAAATAAAATGAAGCTGGCTGCAACTCTTGTATTGCAAATATAAATGCCAAAGCTGTCAAGGTTTTTTCTCCACCGCTTAAACCTTTTATATCTAAATATTTATTGCCTGAAATTTTAACTTTTATATCCAAACCACCATTAAATGGATTTTGTTTGTCTTCTAATTCCAAGAATGCTACACCTTTTGAAGATAAACTATTAAATATCCTTTTAAACTGATCATTTATTTCATTCAAAGTGCGCATGAATAGTTCTCCTTTCTTTGATTCTATTTCATTCATAAGATTAAATACATCCTGCTTTTCTAAATTTAATTTTTCTTTTTTTTCAAGTAATTTTCCATACTCTTTTTCGATTTCCTCATAAACTTCTAAAGCACGCATATTAACATTACCCATTGCTTCAAGTTCAACTTCAGATTTTCTTATATTTTCCAGTAATTCCTGTAAATTTTTTGTTGTTTTGATCTTCTCATCTTTATATCCTTCAAATTCTTTTTGTAATCCCTCTAATTCAGCTATTGTTCTTGCACGTTGCAATGCTATGTTATTAACGCCTTGTTCTATATTTCTAATATTTTCTTCTAACTTAATTAAAGAAATCTCTTTATTCTGGATAAGTTCATTTAGTTTATCTCTTTTAATGCTTAAATCCTTAAAATCTTCATAAAATTTCTTCTCAAGCTTTTCTTGTTCACCTTTTGAAGTTTCATTCTTCTTTATGTTTTCATTTAATAATTTAATCTCATTTTCAAATTCAAAAAGTTCTTTATCTTGTTCTTTTAAAATTGCCAGAGTTCTTTCTTTTTCATTAATTAAGATATTTTGCTGATTTGTTAAGTTTCTAATTTCAGTATCTATTTGCATTAAATCAGTTAATCCAGAAGAAAATTTACGTCTGTATCCTCCAATCATTGCTCCACTAAATTCAATTAAATCACCCTCTAATGTTACAATACGGGCTCTTCCTATTCCAATCTTTCTTGCTACAGAAATATCATCAACAATTAAAGTAGAGCCATAAACATGCATAAATGCTTGTTTAAACCTTGGATTGAATTTAACTAATTCAATTGCTAAGCCATGCACACCCTGACTCTTTAATAAAGGTCTTAACTCTGGCCTGATTTCATTTGGTCTTATTTTATTCAAAGGAAGAAATATTGCAGTTCCTATTTTGCTTTGCCTTAAATGATTAATGCATTTTTCAGCGACATCATCATCTTCAACAACAATTGCATTATATTTATTACCTGCGCAAACTTCTATAGCTGTGTTATATTTTGAATCTGTTTTACCAAGGTTTTCTATTGTACCATAAACACCGTCTAAATTTAGATCTCTAACTTTTTGTATTACATATTCAATTATGTTATGAGAATGATCTATATTTTCTTGCTTAGGCTTGTTTTTTTCAAAACTTGATTTCTTTTTTTCAAATTCTTTCTTTTGCTGTTCAAATTCTTTTATTCTTAATTCAATCTCATCTAAATTATTTTTTAAAGTTTCTTTTCTATTTTTAATTTTAGTAATTTCATTTTGTAATAATTCCAGTCTCGTTGTGTTTTTTGTTAATTCTGTTTTAACATCTTCTAAGTTATGATGAATTTCAATTTGGTCTTTCCCACCGCGAGATAATAGTTCCTGATTAAGCTGCTTTATCTCATTTCTTTTATCTTCTATTTCTTTTTTAATTAAGTTAATTTCTTCTTGAATTTTAAGTTTCTTTGATTCTTCTTTTTCAATTTCCTTATCTACACTTTCTTTTGTCTTTTCTTTTTCTTTCAATAAAACAGTTAAGTAAGTTGCTTTATTTTCACGAATATATTTTTGCAAATCTTTGTATTTTGTAGCCTGGTCTCTGTCTTTTTTTAATTCACGCAAATGTGCACTTCTCTCTGTAAGTATTATATCAGCTTCTTTTAGTTTTTCTTCAACTTTTTGCAGTTCAAGCATTGCTTTATGTTTCTTATCTTCATAAACTGAAATTCCTGAAACTTCTTCAATAATTTCGCGTCTGTCTTCAGGACGCATTTCCATAAATTTTACAATATCACCCTGCAATATAATATTATGACCATCTGGATCAATTTTAGCAGTAGCAAGTAAATCTAAAATTTGTTGCCTTGTTATAGTATTATCATTTAATTTATAAACAGACTGGCCATTTTGTTTTACAATCCTTGTTATTTTAATTTCATTTTCTTTTATTGGAAATTCATTTTTAGAATTATCAAATATAATACTGACTTCAGCTTGTTTTGCGGGAGAATTGTTTTTGCCCCCATTATAAATCAAGTTTGAAGCTTTTTCAGCACGCATGCTCTTTGCGCTCAATCTCCCAAGAACAAAGCATATTGCATCAGTTAGATTACTCTTACCAGAACCATTTGGACCTATAATAGTTGAATAATTATCAGAAAATTCTAATTCTATCAGTTTTGCGAATGATTTAAACCCGTGTAATCTAAGCTTTTTTATCTTTGTCATTCTATATTTCAGTTAAAAGTCAAATATTTAAAACTTGCTAAAAGCAGTCTATATTTTTAATCTTTTTACGATCTCATCTAATATTATTTTTTTCTTTTCTTTTGATAAACTAAATAAAGATTTTTTTATCATTTTTTCAGAAATAGTAAATATATAATTAAGTTTTAGTACACTATCTTTAATAGCTCCTTCTTTTTTAGTCAGTTTAATCCCTTCCATTTCTAAGTTGCTTGTAATTCCCATAACAACAACATTATCAAATTCTTCAAAAAGAACTAAAGCTGGTCTGAGTTTTGTTTCAAAGGTGTCTACAAATTGAACCTCTGCTAAAATAACTTCTCCAAACTTATGCATTATTCCAAGCCTCATCTTCCTTGTTATCCCATAATTCTTTCATTTTAGGCTTCTGTATTTCATGTAAGAATTTATCATACTGGTCTCTTTTTTTTAATTCAATGAAAATTTTGGTCATTTTAGACAGAAGTTCGTTATACGTTTGTCTAGGATGCTCTTTAGCTTTTTTGAGTTCTTCTATGACATTTTCATTTAATTGTATTGTTGATATATTATTCATATATAATTAATTATATA
>ERZ1292623.2961-Hain-H51-01um-R1-2961-length-14810-cov-9_pt1 | contig 14810 bp, 15 predicted proteins | sample MGYA00564398_ERZ1292623 | MGnify/ENA primary metagenome ERZ1292623 (study PRJEB36523, sample SAMEA6512633) | groundwater metagenome | collected 2019-01-07 | study: AquaDiva: Metagenomics assemblies of 32 groundwater samples
AGTGAACGAACCTCTGGTCTGGGAGCTGTCGCGCCCGCGGCATCGCTCCGTAGCTAAGTTCGGAATGGATAACCTCTGAAAGCATCTAAGAGGGAAGCCACCTTCAAGATTAGGAATCGTTATGAGACTCGTAGGAGATGACTACGTTGATAGGTCCTAGGTGGAAGCACAGTAATGTGTTGAGCCGAGGGATACTAATAAGTCCACTCTCTTTGGGAGATCCAAGGGCCGCATTTGTTGTTTTCTTTTCCAAAAAATTGTTCGCCGCCGTAAAATTTTCTATCCATGGAAATTTTACGGCGGCGTGTAAATAGTTCTTTAGTTTGTTGTGTGGCGTGAGAGTCCGTTGGGTCTGTCCTCCTTAGGTATAGTCCTGGGACGGGAGAGAGCAGATCCAATACGAGGCGCTCATGTAAGGGGTAGTTTGGAACACGAGAGCGGTGGGCGGGCTTACTATCAGGGATGCTCTCTAGTTTCAAATCCTAAGTATTTTTTGGTCAGTAGACCAAAAGCGTCACACAAACGGGGCGGGAGACGGCGGGCAGGTGTCCGCTGCGCGCGGTCATTAGTTTGTCGTCTCCCGACCTCGATTTTATTTTTCGAATTTTTAGAGTTGGTGATTCGTCGCGAGGGCTACACCTCTTCCCATTCCGAACAGAGCCGTTAAGCCTCGTAGAGCCGATGATAGTCGCAAGGCGAAAGTAGGTAGTCGCCAACTCCAAGGATTTGAAACTTAACCTGAGGATGATTTTTAAAAAATAAAAAGCCCGTAATACGGGCTTTTTATTTTGCTATACTTTGTGTATGGCTTTGTCTTGGAGAGGAAAAAGGCAGGTAACTTATCTCGGCTTTATAGTCGGCTTATTTATTTTGATTTTGGTACCAACGGCTTATTTCCTGTATCCAAAAGTTTCCTGTACCGATGGTAGGCAGAATGGTAGTGAGGAGGGGGTAGATTGCGGCGGGGCTTGTGAAAATATCTGCAAAGCCCCGCCGAAAGAAGTTCTGGTGGAATGGGTTAGAACTTTCAGTTTATCCGCCGGGGCCGGAAGTGCGGTCGCTTATATTACCAATCCGAACCGGGATTTATATGCAGAGAATGTTTCCTATCAGTTTAAGCTTTATAATTCTTCCAATATTTTGATTGCCGAGAGGCGTGGTAAAACTTCTATTTTCCCCGGAGCCAGCTTTCCGGTATTTTCCGGTGCCATTGGAGTTGGCAACGAAATCCCGAATCGTGCTTCTTTCTCGCTTATCTTGGACCCGGAGTGGCAAAGCGTTAACCTGCCGAAACTGCAGGTAAGCAATCAGATTTTTGAAGCTTCGCCTCCCAAGCTTTCTGCGGACATAAGAAATAGTGGGGTTACCCGTCTAAAAAATGTAATTGTCACCGCTGTTTTATTTGATGCAGACGACAACGCCTATGCCGCTTCCGAGACTGTCTTGGAAGAGCTCCAGGGCGGCGGGGGAGGGAAGGTTATTTTTACCTGGTCGTCACTGCCTTATCCCCCTGTAAGAATTCTTATTTACCCGAAACCTCTTCCGGTTAAATAATTCTTACCAATTTAATTTATGGGACGCGAGTCCATAGAAAACATGCGGCCAGCGCCTTTAGTGCTGGCTTTTGCTCACTTTGATTGGATTCTGATTCTGGCCATTCTTCCGTTGTATTTATTCGGCCTTCTCACTATGAGTTCTTACACGGCGGAGAACTTTTTCTTTGATAGACAGCTGGCCTGGGTAACTATCGGTTTGGCCGTCATGTTTGCGGTCAGCTTTGTGGACATGAGATTTCTGCGTCGGCGCTCAGTTATAGTCGGGCTTTTTGTATCCACGCTTACAATACTTGCTACCCTTTTTCTTCTTGGCTCTGTGTTTAAGGGGGCGCAGAGCTGGTTTTCCCTAGGAGCTCTGGCTATCCAGCCGTCCGACCCGGCTAAGCTGGTTCTTATACTACTTCTGGCTAAATATTTTTCCAGGCGCCATATAGAAATAGCCAATATAAGACACATTCTGGTCTCCGGAGTCTACGCTTTTCTGCTCATAGCCCTGGTGCTTCTCCAGCCGGATTTCGGCTCGGCGGTAATTCTGGCGGCTATTTGGTTCGGCATGGTTCTCGCTTCCGGTCTTTCCAAAAAACATCTAGCTTTGGTTGTACTTCTTTCTGCCACAGTCTTTGGAGCTCTCTGGGTCTATGGATTTGAGAACTACCAAAAACAGCGCATCCTGACATTTCTGCATCCTTTGACGGACATACGTGGGGCCGGTTATAACGCGTACCAATCTACCGTGGCGGTTGGTTCCGGAGAAATTTTAGGTAAGGGTATAGGTTATGGCACGCAATCCAAACTGCAGTTTTTGCCGGAATATGAAACAGATTTTATGTTCGCGGCTTTTGCGGAAGAGTGGGGCTTTGTCGGCTCTATTTTGATTCTTCTTCTTTTCGCGGTTATAGTCTGGCGTATTTTGCACATCGCTATGGGAGCGGAAACCAATTTTGAATCTCTTTACGGGTTGGGGCTGGTGTCCCTCATTCTTATTCAGACGGGTATTCATATAGGCATGAATATCGGCCTTCTGCCTGTGACCGGAGTGACCTTGCCCTTTATGAGCTATGGGGGGTCACACATTGTTACCGAGGCTTTCGCTATTGGTGTTTTGATTAGTATGCGCCGGACCTCTCCAGGAGCACACCGGGAGGATTTTCGTAAAGAATTTGTCGGGATTTAAAAAGTTCTAACCACTAAGTTCAGCTATAAGTCTTAATAGTTTCCGAAAGCATTTTTTCGAAAGAATAATTTTCAGTGACGGTGTTCCGGAGCCTCTCCGCAAATGAACTTCGGAAGGGTGTAGACATGAGTGCCGCCAGAGCTTCTTCTATGGCTTCAGAGCTGGTGTTTCTGGCGACAATGCCGTTGTAGCTATTTTTAACCACATCCACCATGCCTCCAACCGGAGTTACAACAACCGGGAGCCCTGCGAGCCCCGCCTCAAGTAGGGCGTAAGAAACAGCTTCTTTGACGGACGGCATCAGATAACCGTCAAAAGCTTTAAGCAAAGACGGAGCGTTCGGAATGAAGCCCATAAAATCTATATATTTGGATACACCCTCTTTGTCTGCAAGTTTTATAAGCTCTGCGGTCAGCTCTCCTCCTCCTATTACCACATAGCGTATTTTTTCTACCGGTCGGCGGTTATGACTGGCCACGGCCTTAATGGCTTCGGAGATGTTTTTATTCGGATGCAATTCAGCTATGGTGCCGAGAATAAATTCTTTACCAGATTTTATTCTAAGTCGCGCGCGTGCCTCCTCTCTTCCTAGGAAAACCACACTCTGGGTGCCAAGAGGTATCAGCCGGACTCTTTTTTTGGTGAATGGCGCCCGGGACAAATCCCGGCGGTCGGCCTCGGTTGTGACTATAGTTATATGCGAAAGATATACCGTAAGCATACTCAATATATATATGAGTGTCCGCACTCCGGACGGACGCCAAAGCTCCCGGTGAGGCAGTCCGTGGGCAGTGAAGATTATTTTTTTGACTGGAGAGAGGCGTGCGGCCAAGGCTCCAAGTCCGCTGATTTTGGAACTGTTGAGGTGAATAATATCCGGTCTTTTACGCCAAAATATTTTAAGAAGTTTAAAAAATACCTTCAAATCATGGATAGGGGACACATCCCGGCTCAACTCCGGTAGAATTTTTACCGGAATGGAACTTTCCCGGAGTTTTTCCGCCAGGACCCCAGGTTCTCCTAAGAGAACCTCTCTGGTGTACTCACTTTTTGGAAGTGATTTAGACAGGTCGTAAACATATTTCTGTGCTCCACCCCAATTACCTTTGGTCACACAGAATAGAATGCTACGCATGAAGTTAGTTGGCTGATTATAACAATAGAAACATGGCTAAAGGTTGCTTGATTTTTTGTTTATGACCACGCGCTCCGTGACTTGTCAAAATGGAGGATAGTTTGTAGTGTTGTTCAGAAGCTATTTCAAAACCTGCTTTTGAAGCTTAAAACTGATATTTCGTAGGCGAAACGCAAGCTGGAGACCGAAAAATATCTGGATATTTTGAGGTTGAAGCGTGGCGTTGCAGTCAGAAATAATAGTTTTATAGCCGGAATGAGGTTTTGAAATGGATTCCAAACCAATGCTTAAAAACGCCCGTATTGAAGCCATAATCCTGTTTTTGGGCGACCTACTCTCCTTATTTGCCGGTTTGTGGCTAGCTCTCTTTATCCGTTACTACGCTGCACCTGAGCTGATTAATTTTGAAACTCATCTCCTCGCCTTCTTTCCGGTGTTTCTTTTCTCTTTCCTGGTTTGGTTTATTTCCGGGCTATACCAAAAATCTACCCTCCTTCCGGCAGAGGGTGTCTCTTCCATTCTGCTCAACGCCCAAGCAGTGAACGCAATTTTTTCGGCCGCCTTCTTTTATCTGGTTCCGGTCCCGGGTATAGCGCCGAAAACCATTCTCTTCTTTTACATAGTACTTTCCACTCTGTTTATGTTCTTGTGGCGTTATTCTTTGAGCGGCTTGTTTTTTGCAGAGAAACCCGTCAAAGCCATATTGGTGGCTTCCGAAAACATAAGACAGGAATTTGAAAGCGCACTTAAGGAACACGGGGTCAAAAATATTCTCATACTGGCCTTTGTTAATCCGGAAGCACCAGATTTCCAAAGGAGTTTCGCCGGAGCTCTGAAGGACAATCCAAGAAGTAAAGTCATCGCTGATTGTAGTCACCCTATCTTTTCTTCTGTGTGTTTGGATTTGGCTCCAGACTTAGCGGATAGGGGGCTAATTGATGTGGTCCGTCTCTATGAGGTCATTTTTGACCGGGTACCCCTTTTTGATTTAGGTACTGGTAAATTGCTGGAAGACGCCATAGTTGCGGAGTCCGTTTGGTATGCGTTTGGTAAAAGAATTTTGGATTTTATAATTTCCTTACCACTTGCAGTTGTTTTCTTAATTCTCCTGCCGTTTGTCATCCTTGCTATAAAATTAGAAAGTCGCGGGGATGTCTTCATAACTCAGGAGCGCATGGGTCGTTTCAAAAAGCCCATCAAGGTCTACAAGCTTCGCACTATGAATTTCATGGAAGATTCGCATTGGCTTGGTGAGAATGGATCCAACAAAGTAACTAGTGTCGGTAGGGTTTTAAGGAGACTTTCCATAGACGAAATGCCTCAAATGTGGAACATTCTTCGCGGGGAACTTTCTTTTATAGGGCCAAGGAGTGATATTTCCGGCCTGGCCAAACGCCTCTCCGAAAACATTCCTGGCTACGATATTCGTTATGCAGTAACACCCGGCATTACTGGTTGGGCGCAGATAAACCAGCAATACAGCCCAGGGAATATAAGTCCGCAGTCCATTGAGGAGACCAAAATCAGGCTGGCTTACGACCTGTTTTATATTAAGCGCCGTTCGCTTGGACTGGATTTGGTGATTGCTCTCAAAACTTTACGCATACTTCTATCTAGAGCTGGTCTGTGACTAAGACAGCTTAATGTTAGTATTTGAATCATGAAAGTTTTTATTACCGGAGCGGCTGGGTATGTCGGAGCCATGCTTTCTGATCAATTTGCGAAGCTTCCAGAAGTGGAAGCAGTTATGGCTCTAGATAAGGATCCCATGCCGAAACTGCTATCTCAGAATAAAAAAATTTCTTGGCTACAAGCCAATACCTCGGATGGTACTTGGGAAGATAAGGCCAGAAATTTTGCTTCGGACATCGTCATCAATACTGCTTGGCAAATACGCCCGATTTACGGAGATGAGGCTAAGGAGTGGAAGTGGAACGTGGATGGCTCTACCGCCGTGTTTCGGTTTGCCCTCTCTTCTTCCTCTGTAAAAAAATTGATTCATTTTTCTACAGCTTCTGTTTATGGTGCCTATCCGGGAAATACTCTCGAGCATTATTTCAAAGAAGAAGAACCGCTACGCGAAGATGTTTATCCTTATGGAATTCAGAAAAGGCAAGTAGAAGAAAATTTGCACTCACTCTTAGAAAAAGCCGGCAAGGGGAATGGGGTGCAGGTTTCCATTGTGCGCCCAGCCGCTATCACTGGTCCGCGTGGTCGCGCTATGACGCACAGATTTGGCCTGCAGTCTTCTCTCTCCGGCAAGCTTACCGGTTCCAGAGTCTATTCAATAATTAAACTTTTGGTTTCTAGAGTTCCGGCGACTGATGGCTGGGTGCGCCAATTCGTACACGAAGATGATGTGGCGGATATAATTTCCCGCCTGACGCTTGGAGAAACCCCTTGGGCGCTAGAAATTTTTAACTTAGCTCCGCCGGGGGATGCGGTACGACCGGAAGATATGGCGCGTGCGGTTGGTAAAAAAGTTCTCTGGATTTATCCCTGGATGGCGCGTCTGGCTTTCTTCTTCGTTCGTCACATAACGAGAGGGGTGGTGCCGACCGCGCGCGGTAGCTGGAAATTCTACTCCTACCCCTTGCTTATGGACGGCTCCAAGGTGACCAAGTTTCTAGGTCACCGCTATTCCGTTAACTCCAAAGAAGCTTTCTCTAAAAACGAAGGCAGATACAAAATCTAAAAATCGAGTTTTCCGAACATAGCGGGCTTACATTTTAGATTTTGGTTGTTGTGAAAGGTTCTTATTAACAAAGGGGTTTTTGAGGGTTTTGGCGACCCTTGACGAAACACCCTAAGTATGATAGGATTGCGAGGTCAGTTCTTTAGCAATTCAAGGTTATGAGGCGAGCTTTTTGCGGCTTATCGTAGGCCCCAGCAAGCTCGTCTCATCAGAGATTAGTCGCCGTCCGACGCATCGGGCATCAACCACAAGTGGAGGTATGCGATGGAAACCATCGTGAGCCGTACCCTGTCGGTGCATAAGGAACACGAAGTCCTTCTCAAGCTCGAAGCGGCCGGCCTGTGCGACGAACTCGCCCAGAAGGTCGTCGACTCGAAGGACAATGACCTCGCCAAGAAGGTCGTGCGTCTGATTCAAAACGGCGGCTTCGAGCCGTCGACGAGTCAGAAGCGCGCCCGCGAGATCATGGGCAAGAACATCTTCGGCGTCGAGGAAGCGATCAAGCACTTCGCGGTCAACCCCACGAAGCAGCAGCTCGCCTATCTCGCCGAGGTTCCGTTCGCCGAGTCCGTTCTCGAGGCGTGCAAGGATACGCACATCCTCGTCGCGGTCTTCCCGCTCTCGCTGCTCGACATTCGCGGCGCTTGCAAGGACCAGGGCCTGTTCTACAACCAGGACTGGTACAACAAGCAGTCGTTCGCGAAGGAAAAGGGCGAAGTCGGCTGGCAGCTCATCCGCAAGACTCCGGTCAGCGACTCGACGTCGAAGACCTGGGACGAGCAGAACAAGCTGTTGGGCAAGGACGACGAAGTCCCGAGCCTCCGCGCCGTGGTCTACGCCATGGTCGGCCACTATAAGGCGACCGGCGAGCGGTTGTTCGAGAAAATCTGGGTCCGGTGTTCGGATCTTGACTCGGGCGGCTATCGCGTCAACGTCGGCCGCTTCGACGCCAAGGGTCTCCGCGTCGGCAACGACTGGGACGGCTACCGCCACGAGCCGCTAGGGTTGGCGTCCGCCCGGAAGTCCTGAACCTTGATTCCTTGAGAGCTTGTCTCTCTTGAAACCTTGAGCCTCCGCAAAATTTTTTGCCCCTAACGGGACAGAAAATATGCGGAGGCTCTTTATTTTCTATAGTGTCAGTCGCCATTGACTACAAGCTCTAAATGTGATAGGGTTTTTGCAGGTTCTTTCCAATAAAAGGTTACTTATGAGGCGAGCTTTCTGAGGCTGACAATCGGCACCGGAGAGCTCGCCTCAATCACGAGGCGGCCGACACCCTAAAGGGGTATCGAACTCCATGGAGAAACCCATGTCGAAGCAAGTGCTGGCTACGGCCCGCAGCACCCAAGGCAAGCGCATTCTGCGCAATGCGGCAGGAGCCGTCAACAAGGCGCGTCTCACTGAGTCCGAAGCGCGGGACGCCGCGGGCAGCCGCAAATTCCAGCAGGGCTTCATTGCTCTGCTGCGCGACTGCTCGGCAAAAGTGGACTGGACGCTCGCGCGTTCCGTTCTCGGCAACGACTTCGTCGCGCCCGAAGACATCGCCAAGGCTCGCCGCGGCGTTGTTTATACGCCGGAAGAAATCGCCGGGCTGTGCAAAACTCTGCCAAACCGCAAGGAACTGCAATGGCTCCGCGACAACGGCTTCATACTCGTCGCTGGGCCGCCGAAGCCCATGTCGCTGCTTGAAATCCGCGACCTCAAGAACGAATACCTCTACTCCAAGACGGGCGGCTGGTATTCGGGCGACAAGGAGAAGTTCTCCCGCGACGACAAGGCCACCGCAAAATGGCTGAAGCTCCGCAAGGGGCCGGTGCCGAACTCGACCAGCAAAAGCTGGAGCGAGCAGCAGCCGCTGCTCTCCGACATCGAGTATGTGCCGAATGCTGCCGAGGCGGTTTGGGGCGTTACTTCGTACAAGGCCGTTCGGGGCGTCTATCTGCTCCCGAACGTCTACGTGCGGACGTCCAATCTTGACTCGGACGGCTATCGCGTCAGCGTCGGCTTCTTCGACGCCGGGGGTCTCTACGTCTACGACGACTGGGACGACGACCGCTACGAGCTACTAGGGTTGGCGTCCGCCCGGAAGTAACCTTGAAACTTGAGGGCTTGCCCTCTTGTCTTCTTGAACCTCCGCGCAAATTTTTTCTGTAACAACAGAAGAAGTTTGCCGGAGGTTCTTTCTTTTTATGCACCCGACGGCGCGATGATGCATCGTATGCTAGGATTTATGCATCTCGCTAATGCAGGTTGGGTTACGGTTCAACCTCGCGGGATGTCTCGCCTTTGAGATTCGCCAGAGTGCCGGAGGGCTACGGTTCCCGGCAGAGCGCGGTTGAGGATGATGTACTTCTTGTCCGTTCCTCGCGGAGGTGTTCTCGCAAGAGGACTGCTCCCGCATAAAATTCAGGAACGAGAGGATATATGGCCTAAGGCCATACAGTCGTCGCTTGCGACAAATCGAAAGCAATCTTTCGTTTGCTCGCTTCGCTAGACTGTAAGCATTGGCGCATCCAGCAGTAAACCTCGAGGTCCGGTGCCGCGTACGAGCGGGCCATGGACGGGAGCGGACAAATATCTTGACTCGGACGGCAATCGCGTCAACGTCGGCAACTTCGACGCCAAGGGTCTCAACGTCAACAACAACTGGGACGACAACCGCAACGAGCAACTAGGGTTGGCGTCCGCCCGGCAGTCATCTCCTCACCTCGAAGGCCCGCCGATGGCGGGCCTTCTTGTCAGCGTTCCTTGGTAGAGCGTATCCACCCGCCGAGCATCCGGCCGATTTCGTCGAGGCCCTCTTCGATGGAAATATATTTTTTGTCGTCTATCGCCTTCACGTCCTTCATAAGCCGGACGAATACGCGCAAGAGATTAAGACGGACGCTAGTTCTCTCAAGAATCGGCAACTTGTCCTTAGGATTGCTTTGGCTGGCAAGGAGAATGTGCTCGATGACAGCAAGCAGTCCGTCCTCGCACCGCTGCCACAGCACATATCTGTCCTGTTTCGCCACGTCGAGACGGTAGCTGTAGAACACGCGGTAGAGGTCGTATGATTTCTTAAAGATTGGTATATCGAGTTCACTCATATGAAGATGTACAAAGATTTATATAGATTGATAATTTCCGCAGAGAACCTCTTTGCGGCATGGGAGGTATTCAAGCGCGACAAGCGAAACAAGCCGGACGTTGCCGAGTTTGAGCAGAAAGTCGAACAGCATATTTTTCAGTTGCGCCGCGACTTGCGCGACAAAACATACAAGCACGGACCGTATTACGGATTTTGGGTACACGACCCGAAGCGCCGCCGGATACACAAGGCGACGGTGCGGGATAGAGTTTTGCATCATGCGATTTTTAGGATCATTAATCCGGTTTTTGAGCCGACCTTTATCCCGACTTCGTTTTCCTGCCGCGTAGGCAAAGGCACGCACAAGGGCGTCGAAAGCGTGCGCGACATGCTTAGAGCTGAGAGCAAGAACGGAGCGGAGCAATGCTGGGTATTGAAATGCGACATACGGAAGTTTTTTGACTCCGTTAATCATTCCGTTTTGCTCGGCATCCTGAAGCGAAGAATTAAGGACGAGGATGCTTTCGGACTTCTGACAAAAATCGTTGAGAGCTACTCGACTGCTGACGGCAAGGGCATCCCTATCGGTAACCTCACTTCGCAGATGTTTGCGAATATCTATATGGGCGAGTTTGACCACTTTGTAAAACACTCGTTGAGGGTCAAAAGGTATGCCCGCTACACCGACGACTTTGTGGTGGTGTCGAGAGACAAAGCGTACTTGGAAAGCCTCCTCCCGCCCATGCGAGAGTTTCTTGGGGAAAAATTGAAGCTGGAACTGCATCCGCAAAAAGTAACCGTGCGGAAGTACCGTCAAGGTGCAGACTTTCTTGGGTATGTGGTGCTCCCATACCATACCGCTCTGCGAACACGCACGAAAAAGAGGATGTTCAGAAAAATGGCTGAACGCGCTGCCGCCTACCACAGCGGCGGAATCAGCAAAGCCGCCTTTGAGGGCGCTTTGAGTTCGTATCTCGGCGTCTTGTCGCACGCGGACGCATATGATTTAAGTAATGACCTTAGAAACAGGTCCTGTTTATAAATCCTATTTTCTATGTAGGTCGTGTTTAATAATCTGAAACAGGCCTTGAAATATAGGCTTTTTCCGCTATACTCCCGAACGCATGCTTCCCGTTAGAGGTCGCGGTCGCCCAAATGGGTTTTATGCTGTAAGTTATTATTTATGAAATTTTGTAAGGATAATTGCGGGTATAGAGCGGCTGGACCGCGCGACCTGCCTCTAACGGGATGTTGAATATCCGCTTAGCGGCTTTCGGGCTCCTAATACTGGGCATTTTTATAGGTTTTTTCGCCTACGGCTCTATACCTGGCCGTACTCCAGCGCTTTTCAATAGCTTCCCCTTTGTGCTCGGCCTTGACCTAAAAGGAGGTACTCATCTCGTATACAGGGCAGATGTTTCCACTCTGGCTGGTGGAGATGTGGCGGACGCCATGAACTCTCTCCAGCAGGTAATAGAGAGGAGGGTTAATCTTTTTGGAGTTTCCGAACCATTAGTGCAGGTAGAGAGAGGTGGGCTTTTGAACGCCAGAGTAGATGAGCGACTCATTGTAGAACTTCCGGGAGTAACAGATATAGACAAAGCCGTAGTGCTTATTGGCGAGACTCCGCTTCTCCAATTTAAACTTTTAAAGAATGGAGAGGATTTGACCAATCTTTCTGGTGTAACTACGGCGGAAGAAATGTCTTCGCATTTTGAAGCCACCAAGCTGACTGGCCGGTATCTCCAAAATGCTCAACTTGTTTTTGATCAGACGACGAGCGAACCACAAGTATCCATTCAATTTAATAGTGAAGGCTCGGATATTTTTGCGGAAATAACTAAGGCTAATGTTGGCAGGATTTTGGGCATCTTTCTAGACGGCATACCTATTTCACTTCCAGTGATTAGAGACGAAATTTTAGGAGGTCGGGCGGAAATTTCTGGCGGGTTCCAAGCGCAGGAGGCTAAAGATTTGGTGCGCAATCTGAATTACGGAGCTCTGCCCGTGCCTATTCAACTAGTCTCTACCCAGACCATAGGCGCTTCGCTTGGAGGGGAAGCGGTAGAGAGAAGTATTTTTGCCGGACTTGTAGGGTTTGCTTTGGTGTCTATTTTTCTCATAATTTGGTACCGCCTTCCCGGACTAATATCCGTTATCGCCCTGATTCTTTATGTAGTCCTAAACTTGGCCTTGTTTAAACTGATTCCAGTTACACTTACTGCCGCGGGTCTGGCCGCCTTCATACTTTCCATGGGTATGGCGGTAGACGCCAATATCCTAATATTTGAGCGTATGAAGGAGGAGCTTCTATCTGGTAAGAATTTAAGTGATTCTATGCATGACGGATTTACCCGGGCTTGGCTTTCTATTCGCGACTCCAATTCTTCCTCCATAATCACCGCCGTCATTCTCTACTGGCTTGGGGGCACGGCCATCATCAAGGGCTTCGCTCTGGTATTTGCTATAGGCGTTCTGGCTTCCATGTTTACTGCGATTACCGTCACCCGGACTCTTCTTTTTGCTCTTGGTCTTGGAGCCAGAGAACATAAGGGTATGGCCAGATTCCTATTCGGTAACGGGCTCACCTTCTAGACGACTATGCCTATAATTACTTACAGAAAGTGGTCGTATATCTTCTCCCTAATTCTTATCGCGGGCTCACTTCTTTCCATTGCTTTCTTTGGTTTTAAGACGGGTATAGATTTTGCCGGGGGTTCACTTCTGGAAGTTTCCTATACCGGGGAACGTCCTAGCGTGGAAGATATTTCTTTGGAGTTAGACAAAAATCCGGCTTTGCACGGCTACTCCATTCGTCCGACGGGGGATAAAGGATACATTCTTCGCACTCCATATCTAGAAGGATCTTCTCATTCTGAAGCACTTCAAGCTCTCTCTCTAGGTAAAGAAATTCCTACAGAAATCCGTTTTGACGCAGTCGGCCCCACTGTTGGGGTAGAACTTAAAACCAAAGCTCTTCTGTCTCTCGCTCTGGTGATGCTGGCCATAGTTCTTTTCATCGCTTTTGCTTTCCGCAAAGTTTCCGAACCGGTTTCCTCTTGGATTTACGGCTTGGTAGCCATTACTGCGCTGGCCCATGATGTGATTATTCCAACCGGCTTCTTCTCCATCATGGGTCACTTTGCTGGGTTTGAAATTGATGGGCTGTTTGTGACTGCCTTGCTAGTTGTCCTCGGCTTTTCGGTTCACGACACCATCGTGGTTTTTGACCGAGTGCGTGAGAATCTCCGTCTTAACAAAGAGAAGAAGAATAAAGAAGAGTTTGGGGCGACGGTAGGCAAGAGCGTGGCTCAGACTTTCAATCGTTCTATAAACACGTCTCTAACCACAGTTTTGGCCCTCCTAGCTCTTTATTTCTTCGGCGCAGGAGCTACCCAACACTTTGCCCTAGCCCTCATTGTCGGCATCGTGGCCGGTACTTACTCCTCTATATTCCTCGGTTCTCCGCTTCTTGTGACCATTGAAGCTTGGCGTAAAAAGTAAGACTTACTTCTCGTCGTTATCCGGCTAACTTTTTGTTATAATTGTTTTATGCAATACATGCACAATATGGGTTTTGGTTTGGGGGGTGGGTTTGAGCCGTCTACAGCGTTTCTGCCCCTTCTCTTATTGCTTCTCCTCTGGGGCATATTTTGGAAAGGTTTGGCTCTTTGGCATGCTTCCAAAAGAGATGACAAATGGTGGTTCTTGGCTCTACTCGTCATTAACACCGCCGGAATTTTGGAAATAGTTTATCTCTTCGCCTACGCCAAATTGAAGTGGCACGAAGTCGTCTCGGTTTTCAAAAAATAATACTTTCTCGGTCGGTCTGAGTCCGCATATAAATGTTTTTGTTTACTTTCGTAAAACCTATAGTAGTGTTTTGCAAAACACTACTATAGGTTTTACGTCAATTTGTGATTAGCTGGAGGGATTCATCGCAGTGGTTCAATTTGTCGGTCTTGTCACCAATCTTCACTTTTGGAAATGCCTATCCTATTCCGTTCTTGAAATAAGTATAAATTCGTGGTATCATAGGGGAATGAGAGACAAAGTTAGCGATATTCCGAACCCGAACTTCACCGGTCAGACCCAGGAGGTTTTTATGAAGCACTACAACCAGAATGTGCCCTCGGCTTTTCCGCGCGCTTCCGCTAAGGCCCTGCTTAAATTTAAAGAGACTTTTCCTAAACTTTTTGACGCCAAAAACGAATGGACGGTAGACAAACACCGGAAGAAGTTTATGGACTGGCTTATTTCTTATAGGGAGACGGTTTAAGTAAACAAGGGCCGCCCTATCCTAGGCGGCCCTTTACGTTTAGTGATTGTACTGTTGGTTGCGGAACACGTGGGCGTCTTTAGCCTCTGTTTCTTTTGAGAGTAGAAGTAGGTCTGAGTTGCCAAAGTGAAATCCGGTCAGAACTTCCCGCCAATCGAGTTTGTGGTACACGGCGTAGATCATCTTTCCAATATCCCCGTGGGTTACGAGCAAGACAGAAGTTGAGTGGTGAAACTTGTTCATCTCCTCAAGCACTAGCTTTGCACGCTCCATGAGCATCGGAAAAGTTTCTGCGCCTTTGGGCGAGAGAAAATAAGTTATGGTTTTGGTCTTGATGATACCCGACCTATATGTGTCCATCCCGCACCAAAACTCAATTTCCTCAGCCGGCTTTCCGGTCATAACGCCAAAGTTCCGTTCGATTAGGTCTGGTCTGACATAAGGCCCCTTTTTGAATCCTATAGCTTTAGAGATAATCGCGGCGGTCTCAAAGGCCCGGAGAAGTGGGGAGGAGTAGACTTCTTCGAACGCGACACCTTCATTTCGTATTTTCTCCGCAAGCTCTCTAGCTTGTCGCTTCCCAATGCCTGTCAGCGTTCGGTCGCGGTGACCGTTCAGAATGCCAGCAGCATTGTCTTCATCTTGTCCGTGCCGAGCGATATAGATTTTCTGAGTCATATACCGAACTCCCGTTTTTCTAGGGTCAAATTATCCTATTCAAGACAAATAGCAAGGTTATTCATAAATCTCGATTCGTTTGTTAGATACGAGGGCGTCTTACTCTCCGACCGATAAGATAGAAACCTAGGAGAAGAATGGCGCAGAGGAGTAAGTAAAAGATAAAAGGAGACTTGAAGGTGAATAAAATTCCCGGGGAAGCCAGCAACATGGCGCGGGAAAG
>ERZ1292623.2962-Hain-H51-01um-R1-2962-length-14810-cov-5_pt1 | contig 14810 bp, 13 predicted proteins | sample MGYA00564398_ERZ1292623 | MGnify/ENA primary metagenome ERZ1292623 (study PRJEB36523, sample SAMEA6512633) | groundwater metagenome | collected 2019-01-07 | study: AquaDiva: Metagenomics assemblies of 32 groundwater samples
GCAACAATTCCGGGAATTCTCATCTCATCTTCTCTTTTGAAAATAAGCATCATTCCTACTTTTAAATCTAAGTCTTTTGGAACGGAAGCTTTTGGCATTTCTTTAACATAATTTTCGTTTCTTTCTCCATACCCTTCAGATGGTTTAATTTTTACGTTCTTTTCTTCTCCAACCTTCATTCCCGTAACACCAGTTTCAAACCCTTTTATAACTTGACTTGTTCCAATTTCAAACTTTAAAGGATCTTTTCCTTTAGACCTATCAAACGTTTCTCCTGTCTCTAGTGTTCCTGTGTATTCTACTAAAACAGTATCTCCTTTCTGGGCTGTTTTTGCTGCCATACAAAACGTATTTTGACAAAGATTTAAAAACATTTGCTTTCTTATATTGCTATGGTATTATTTACGCTGTCAGAACTTTTGGATGTAATTATTCTCTGTTTTATGATGGGGCTAATTTTCTTTAGATTTTTTGCTAACTACAACACTTTCAATAAGCATAGTCATTTTTATCAAAAGTCTGGATTCAATAAGTCTGATTTTATATTTTCAATATGCTTGTTCGTTCCTGCAATTGTTTTGCACGAGCTAGGACACAAGTTTGTTGCTATGGGATTTGGTTATGAAGCAACGTTTCATTCTCCAATTTCAATACAGCATATTTTAAATCCTTTTTTAATATTTTCTGACTTTTTCGCCTTACTGATGGTTATAGCAATAGTTTCATCATTTCTTGGAGGTTCTTTTTTGTTTTTTGTTCCCGCTTATGTTTCATTTAGCGCGGCAGCAACACCTTTTCAAACTGTGTTAATAGCTTTTGCCGGTCCGGCTGTAAATCTTATCCTCTGGTTAGTTCCAAAATGGATGGTTAACCAAGGAAAAGTAAAACATAAGTACGTTCCTTTTGCTATAATTACGAGCAAGATAAATATGTTTTTATTTGCTTTTAATATGATACCAATCCCTGGCTTTGATGGTTCAAAGGTTCTTTTTGGAATTATTAAGTGGCTGTTTTAAGTAGTTTTATAAATTCTCGAGTTAGTTTTAATACAATGGTAACTGTGCTAAGCCAGGCAATCATCGATATTTACAATACTGGTTTCTTTGATTATTTTCTTCCATTCATGGTTAGTTTTGCCTTGATTTATGGTTTGATGCAAAAAACCATGATTCTCGGAAAAGATAAAAATAATTTAAATGCAATTTTTGCTGTTGTGGTTTCCTTAATTATAATGTCATTTGCCGCAGAGGTTAATTATACAACTTATTTATCCAAACTAGTTTTTATTATGGTTAAAATTTTTATGCTTATGGTGGTTCTCGGTTTATTGGGATATAAGCAGGAAAATCACAAGCACGTTCCATTAGTTGCATTGATTTTAACAGGAATAATTATTATTACTGAATTCTTTGATATTGCTTCTTTAAAGAGCATGTTATCGTGGCGCTCTGAATATATTTATGGTGCGATTATTATTTGTGTGTTTCTCTTTATTTTGTGGGCGATTGTAAAACCAAGCGTAGAACCGGAAAGAAAACCGAAACCGGAAGTAAAAACCCCTCAGCAAGTTCAACCTTCTCAACCGCAAAGACGAGCATCTGCTCCTGCAGAAAGACAAAGAATTCCTGCTTCAGAACTCGAAAAGCAACTAGGTATTGAAATAGATAGAGAGCAATAAGTTAATTAATTTCCATATTGTAAATAAATAGTATTATAAAAAACTCAAATCCTTATTTTTTCCATGGCAAAGGGTGTGTTAAGCAGTGTAATTCACTTCTACGACCATAGGTATAAGCAGCTGTTAGTCCTCCCAGTACTTCTTTTGCTGTTTAGTTTGGCTGTTCTTGGTTCTCATTACCTCAAAACCGGGGAATTTATAGAAAAGGGGGTCTCATTGAAAGGAGGAACTACTCTTTCAATTGCACACCCCGCTGATATTGTTGAATTGAAATCTTTTTTAGAGGGAAAGTTTCCAAATATCGACCTTAATGTAAGAAGTTTAAGTGTTGCAGGAAAAGATGTAGGGGTTATTGTTGAAGCATCTGATGTTAAAGCTAAAGTTTTGTTGAGTGCAATAGAAGAAAAAATTGGAGTTCTCGACAAAAATCAATATACTCTCGATACAACAGGTCCAAGTTTAGGAAAATTATTTTTCAAACAGGCGATAATGGCGGTTATTGTTGCATTTGTTCTGATATCTCTCGTAGTTTATGCTTATTTTAGATTATTTTTGCCAAGTTTTTATGCGGTTTTTTCGGTTTTTGCGGATATGTTATTTGCAATGGCTATGTTTGATTTATTCGGAATGAAATTAACTACAGCAGGTGTCGCGGCATTTTTAATGTTAATTGGCTATTCTATTGACACAGATATTTTACTTACGACAAGAGTTTTAAAAAGAACCGATGGAACTGTTGGAGAGCGAATGGCATCAACAATTCCGACTGGATTAACAATGACTTTTGCAGCAATGATTACCGTTCTTGTTGCTTATTTTGCAACAGAATCTGAATTATTAAAACAAATTATGTTTATTCTTTGGTGGGGGTTAATTGCCGACATCATATTTACGTGGACTTTTAATGCGGCATTATTGAGATGGTATTTAGAAAATAAAGAGATTAAGAAGGAACATAATGGAAATTAAAAAACTAATTTTAAAATTTAGGGTGATTATGTTAGGTATCTTTCTATTATTATCATTATTGGCAATAAATCCTCACCCATTTAATGAAGGAGCTTCAATAAGATCTGTTGATTTTAATTCTTCTGCTTCGCTCGCAGGTATCGTAACTCCAAAGCCGACTTCAACACCCATCAGCAAAGAGATTGTTATCGCTGTCAATGGCGTAGAAATTAAAACTGTTGAAGATTATTTTGTTGAAATTGAAAAATTAACAATAGATGAGCCGGTTTCTATCAAAACAACAAAAGGAGTATATAATTTAATTTCAAAGGAAAGAAACGGAAAACTTGATTTGGGATTAAAAGTTGTCGAAGCCCCTAAGACAAACATAAGAAAAGGACTTGATTTGCAGGGAGGAACGAGAATTATTCTTCAGCCGCAGGAAGCAATTTCGGATGATGATTTAGAAATTTTATTATTAAATATGAACGAAAGATTAAATGTTTTCGGTTTAAGTGATGTTTCTGTAAAACCAACAAACGATTTGGAGGGAAACAAGTTTATTGTTGTTGAGGTTGCCGGCGGAAATGAACAGGAAGTGATTGATTTGCTTTCAAAACAGGGAAAATTTGAAGCTAAAATTGGAAATACCTCTGTTTTCAAAGGAGGTCAGGATATAACTTATGTTTGCCGTTCTGCAGACTGTGCAGGATTATCTCCTTATCGAGCTTCTCAGCAAAACTTAGAAACAGAATGGGCTTCAACTTTTCAATTTTCAATTGCATTAAGTCCTAGTGCTGCACAAAGAATGGCGGATGCAACAAAACCATTGCAAGTTGTTGGACAATATTTGTCCCAACCAATCTCTCTGTATTTGGATGACCAATTAGTCGATCAATTGCAGATTGGTTCCGATTTAAGAGGAAGGGTCGTATCAGATATCTCCATTTCCGGTCCAGGTTTAGGAAGAACAAAACCAGAATCGCAGCTTACTGCTTTGTCTAATATGAAAAGACTTCAAACAATATTAATTACTGGTTCTTTGCCTGTAAAGTTGGATATTGTTAAAATTGACACTATTTCTCCTGTTTTAGGAAAGAATTTTGTTTCTTCTACTATAAGAATGATGTTATTGGCAATACTCGCCGTTTCTATTGTTATATTTATCAGATATAGAAATCCGGCAATCGCAATTCCAATTATGATAACTTCTTTATCTGAGGTTGTAATTATTTTAGGAGTTGCAGCATTAATAGGGTGGAATATCGATATCGCTTCAATTGCAGGAATTTTAGTTGCAGTTGGTACTGGTGTTGATGACCAGATTGTTATTACGGATGAATCTTCTTCTCACAGAAACAAGGAAACTTCATGGATTAAAAAAATGAAAAACGCATTTTTTATTATATTTGCTGCTTATTTTGCAGGAGTTGCTTCGATGATTCCTTTGATGTTTGCAGGAGCAGGTTTATTGAAAGGATTCGCTTTGACTTCAATAATAGGAATAACTATCGGAGTATTCATAACAAGACCGGCATTTGCTGCTGTTGCTGAACAATTGCATAAGGAAGAGTAAATTCTAATAATTTTGCCGTCAATATGTGAGACCCATTATAATTTTGTAGATATTACCGGGAGGGGGTTGCAACAACGAAGTTGTGCACAGCTCTGCTTTGCAGAGATTGTGTCCCTTACGGGAGTACGGCAGACTACTTTACAAACAAGGGTCGAACCGACGGCAAAACGTTTTTAGTTTGTTATTATTACTAACAAAATCTTACCTATGTGCTTTGCTTAGTTCGTGTAAAGTTTTATAAAGCTCAATTCCTAAACTTAACGTATGAAAACATTCGTCATCTCGGTTGGCGGTTCTGCAATCGTTCCATATAAGATTGATATTAATTTTTTAAAACAATTAAAAGCAACTATTTCCAGAGTTTCAAAAAATAATAAAATTGTTATTGTTTGTGGTGGAGGAAAAACTGCAAGAGAATATATTCAAGCAGCAAAACAATTTGATGTTTCTGACGCACTATCCTGTTTAGCAGGAATCCAAGCAACTAAACTAAACGCATCTCTTGTTTCGTTAGTTGTTCATGGAAACCCATTTATCCCGAATTCATTAAACGAAGTTAAGCAAGTTTTAACCAAAAAGAATGTTGCGGTTATTGGGGCATTAGGATATCAGCCAAACATGACTTCAGATGGAGATGCTGCACAAGTTGCTGTTTACCTAAAAGCTGAAATGTTCATCAACGTTACAGATGTTGACGGATTATTCACTAAAAATCCAAAGGAACATAAAGATGCTAGATTTATTCCCGAAATATCGTTTAGCAATTTTTGGAATATCGCATCAAAAATTAAATTTAAGGCGGGACAGCATTTCGTTTTGGATCAATCTGGTGCTAAGATAATCAAACAGCACAAGATAAAGACGGTTATTGTCAAAGGAATGGATAATTTGGAGAAGGTTATTTTAAATAAGAAGTTCAAGGGAACCATCATAAACTAACCATTATCAATATGGGAATATTTATAAGAGCATATATCGACTGATGGATTAGAAGAAAGTTATTCACATTGAAACTCAATTCCGTAAACCTGTCAAAGTTAAATTTTCTTCTCGGTGTTGAGTCTTAAACATGAAACTAGAAATGACAGTAGATGAGCTAGTGCTCATCATAATTTATCTAAAGGCAACCGGGGTTTTATAACCCCTACCTTTTTGTTCTTTTTAACCCGACTCTGTCCCGAATCTCTTTAATTTTGCCATCGGCTCAGTTCTTTATTTTATGATATTTAGCAATTTTCTCTCTGGAACTCCGAAAATTGCTTTAATCTTCAGTCAATAGAACTTCGCATATTGATGGCAAAAATTGACTCTTAGGACAGAGCCATGAACGCCAATACCTTTATAAACAACTTTAATTCTTGTTCTTTTATGGATTTACAGAAGCTAAGGGAACAAGCTATAATCGATGTTCGGGAGAAGCTAAAAGCTGCTGTAACTGACGATTGGCTGGCTATACAGGCAAGTACTGGGTTGGATGAGTTAGATAAAGCAATCAATCTTCTAGTAAAAAGACTAAGAGAATGGTATGAATTATATAACCCTGAGTTTTCTCATGCAACAGAAGATCATTTCAGATTTGTTTCTCTAATCTTAACAAGAAATAAAGCAGATTTGTTAAAAGAAATTAAAGTAAAAGACACCATGGGTGCAGATTTACCAAAAGATGATTTAGATGCAATTTTTAATTTAGCAAAACATATCAAATCATTATTTGAATTAAGTAAAGAACAAGAATTATATTTAGAATCAATGATGAAGAAGGTCGCACCAAATATTGCAGCAACGGCTGGCGTTCTAATTGGAGCAAAATTAATGGCTTTAGCAGGTTCTTTGGCAAGACTTTCAAAATTTCCAGCATCAACAATTCAAATTCTGGGCGCTGAAAATGCTTTGTTCAGACATTTAAAAAACAGATCAAATAATCCTCCGAAATTTGGAATATTGCACGAACACGCATTAGTTTCAAAAGTTAAATATGGTAACAAAGGAAAAATGGCAAGAGCATTAGGTGATAAGATATCAATCGCCGCAAAAGTTGATTACTTCAAAGGTAAATTTGTAGGAAACATGTTAGCAGAAGAATTAGATAAAAGGTGTAGGGAGCTTTCAAAATGATGCCACACCAACAGTTAAAGGGAGTATTTGTAGATAAGGGCAGACGTTTACAGTTAGCTACGAAAGCTTTAGTTCCTGATCCAGTTTATGGAGAAAAATTCATAAGGGTAGGACATGACTTGTACAGAATTTGGGATGCGAAAAAATCAAAACTTGGTGCAGCAATAATGAAGGGAATTTCCCAAATTGGAATAAAACCAGGTTCAAAAGTTCTATACTTGGGCTGTTCAACAGGAACCACAGCAAGCCATGTTTCAGATATTGTCGGTAATGATGGATTTGTTTACGGGTTGGATTTTGCTCCAAGAGTTATGAGAAATTTCATGTTTGTAGTTGAAAAAAGAAAAAATATGCTTCCTATCTTTGGAGATGCAAAACAACCAGAAAGTTATAAGAAATATGTTGGAGATGTTGATGTCGTATTTCAAGATGTTGCGCAGAGAGATCAAGTTGGAATCTTTTTAAAAAATGTAGATTTCTTCTTAAAACCGGGCGGATTTGGTTTATTAACTGTAAAAGCCAAATCAATTGATGTTTCTAAATATCCTGAAGTTATATTCAAGGAAGTAAAACAAATATTAGAAAAAGTAGTTACGATAGTTGATTACCGTTCGCTTGAACCTTTTGAAAGAGACCATGCGATGTTTGTGGTTAAGAAGAAATGACACTAAATTTATTCAATACATTAGGACGAAAATTAGAAGAGTTTAAATCATTAAAAGATAAACAAGTCGGAATGTATTCTTGTGGTCCTACTGTTTATTGGTATCAGCACATTGGGAATTTAAGAAGCTATATTTTTGCAGATATTCTTAAAAGAGTTTTAATTTACAATGGATTTAAAGTAAATCAAGTAATGAATTACACTGATGTAGGTCATTTGACTTCTGATGCGGATGAAGGAGAAGACAAAATGGAAGTTGCTGCTAAAAAAGAGCACAAGACTGCAAAAGAAATCGCAGATTATTACGCAAAAGTATTCGAAGAAGACTGCAAGAAACTCAATATTTTAGAACCAAATACAAGATGTAAAGCAACAGAACACATTAAAGAACAAATAGAGTTGGTAAAAACATTAGAACAGAAAGGTTTTACATACAAAACAGAAGATGGTATTTATTTTGATACTTCTAAATTCAAAGATTACGGAAAATTAGCTTTACTCAACATTGAAGGATTAGAATCTGGAAAAAGAATCGAACAAGGAGAAAAAAAGAATAAAACTGATTTTGCGTTATGGAAATTTTCAGAAAAACCGGGCAAAAGGCAGCAAGAATGGGAAAGTCTATGGGGCGTTGGCTATCCGGGATGGCATATTGAATGTTCGGCAATGTCTTCAAAATATTTAGGACAGCAATTTGATATCCATACGGGCGGAGAAGACCATATTCCAATCCATCACACAAATGAAATAGCTCAATCCGAATCTGCATTTAATAAAATCCCTTGGGTAAAATTCTGGATGCATGGTGCTTTCTTAATGTTCAGGGGAGAAAAAGTTTCAAAGTCAAAGGGGGGATTATATACCATAACTGAATTAGAAGAACTAACATACAATCCTCTAGACTTCAGATATATGTGTCTCTTAACTCATTACAGAAAGCCTTTAGAATTTTCAATTGAATCATTAAATTCAGCAAAAAATGCATTTGAACATTTAAAGAATAAAATTCTTGAGTTAAAGAAAGAGAGAACATCAAAGGAGTCTAAATCCGATTATAAAGAGCAATTCTTGGAAGCAATCGATGATGACTTAAATATTCCTAAAGCCATAGGAATTTCTTGGGAGATGTTGAAAGATGAAGATTTGGGAAGCAAGCAAAAAATAGAAATGCTGTTTGATTTTGACAAGGTGTTCGGATTAAGTTTGAATAAAGTAAAAGAAGAAAAAGTTGAAGTTCTTAAGGAAATTCAGGAGTTAATCAACAGAAGAGAAGAAGCAAGAAAAAATAAAGATTTCAAGCTGGCAGATAAGATTAGGGATGAAATAAAGAAGAAGGGGTATTTTATAGAGGATAGAAGAGAGGGAATGAAAGTAAAGAATGTTTAGTTTCTATATTCCTGTGCATCTACGACAGATTCCGGCTGTATGAAGCCGCCTCTGACCATTTGTTCCAGCCGTCCAGTAAGAACTGAATGAGATGGCGAGTTATATCTTGCGAATAATTTCAAAACTTCAATACCTGATAAAATTTGCTTGCTATTCCTTATTTGTTCGTTAAATCTAGTTCCATAATTATGCACTGAATATACTTTTGTCTTGTTATTTCCCAGTTTTTCTGTTCCTTCGTCAATTAGCAAAGCGCTATCCATTAAAAGTAAGTCTGTAAGATCTTTATGCATGTGGCTTTCATCTGCGCTAAACATTACATTTGGTATGTTTCCAGTTTTTGGGTTGGCAGATGTTTCCGGCAAACCTTTTTCCGTCAGCATTTCCTTAAGAATGTCTCTAACCATATGGTATATTGGAGAATTTTCCAGAAAACGATAAGCAACACGCTCTCCTGATGGAGTTATATAACTCAAACTTATATGTTTAGTTTCTTTTTTCATTGTTACTTCACTTGTTAAGTTCTATTTAAATTTATGCTAATTCTATGCTTATTTTTAAGTCTGGGGTGACTTGAGTATTGGCTTTTCCGAAGCCTATACCAAAAGCTCTTGTCGCAGCTTTAATATCGTTCAATACTGTTTCAATTAATCTTCTGTCTTTTGTTTCTATTGTTAAATTTTTAATTTCAGTTTTCAATGACAAGTTTTTTTCAGCTTTAAATTTTCTAACGGCAGAAATTATTTCTACAGCCAAATCTCCTGCTTTTTCAGCTTCTTCATCAATCTCCTTTTTGTCAAATTCCGGCCACGCAGAAATATGAATTGATTTGCAGTTTTCTTCTTTGTCAAACTTCAAGTGATAAACTTCCTCGGTAATGTATGGCATTATTGGGGCGAACATTTTCAATACTGCCAAAATTGACTTATGCAGCGCATACTGAGCCCCAGTTTTTCCTTCTTTGTAATTCTGCGGATTGTAAATTCTGTCTTTTATTATTTCAAGATAATTATCGCATAAATCATGCCAAAAGAACTGGTCAATATCCGCTCTTGCTTTTGCATATTCATAGTTTTCAAATGAGTCTGTTGCATTTTTAATCAGTTTGTTTAATTTCGTTAACATCCACTTATCAATTACATTCACTCCTTCTTTTTTATTATCATAATCTTCAAGCTGCATTAATGCAAATCTTGCAGCATTCCAAAGTTTAGTTACAGTTTTTTGCCCAGTTACTAAATCTTTCTCTTGATATGATAAATCTCCTCCTAACTTTGCACCTGCTGCCCAAAATCTTAGCGCGTCAGAACCGAATTTATCTATTGTTTCTAATGGATTGATAACATTTCCCTTTGATTTAGACATTTTTTCTTTTCCAGCCAATAAATAACCGCTCACAATTATGTTTTTCCAAGGAATTGAATTATCGTGATACAGAGATTTAACAATCGTATAGAATGCCCATGTTCTGATTATATCGTGTGCTTGAGGTCTTAAATCATTAGGATATGTTTTTTTGAAAAATGAATCATTCTCTTTCCACTTGGATATTATCTGTGGCGTCAAAGATGAAGTTGCCCAGGTATCAAATACATCCTGCTCCCCCTCAAAATTATCAGAACCGCATTTACATTTAGTTTTTGGCTTGTCTTCTTTTGGATCTATTGGAAGCTGTTCATCATTTGGAAGTTTTAATTCTCCGCATTTTTTACAGTACCAAACAGGAATGGGAACTCCGTAGTGTCTTTGTCTTGAAATACACCAGTCCCATCCAAGCCCTTCAACCCATTTTTCATATCTTGAACGCATAAATTCGGGATACCAGTTAATTTTTCTTCCAGAATCTATGAATTTTTGTTTATTTTCAAGAAGTTTGATAAACCATTGCTTTGTTGTTAGAAATTCTATTTCTGTTCCGCATCTTTCATGAACATTAACTGCATGTTTAATCTGTTTTTTGTTCAAAAGCAACCTTTCTGCTTCTAAATCATTCAAAATTTGATTTCTTGCTTCTTTTATCTTTAATCCTTCGTATTTTCCCGCAAGTTTATTCATTTTTCCGTCTCTTGTAAGTACAAGACGCGGTTCAATTTTTCTTTTCTTCACAGCTTCTGCATCATATTTGTCTCCATACGAGCAAACCATCAGAATTCCTGACCCTTTCTCAGGATTTGCAGATTCATCTGCGAAAATAGGAACTTTATGCTTAAATAGAGGAACAATGGCTTTCTTTCCAACTAACTTTTTGTATCTAGCATCTTCTGGATGAACATAAATAAATACACACGCCGGAATTAATTCGGGGCGGGTTGTTGCAATTGTTATCTTTTCTTTATTTTCCAATTCAAACTGCACATCGTTAAATGTAGAATCTAGTTCTTTGTCTTCCAATTCTGCCTGTGCAAGAGCTGTTTGACAATGGACACACCACATAGTTGGTGCTTCAAGCTGATATGCCAGTTTTTTATTGACCAAATCAACAAATGATCTTTGTGAAGTTTTTCTGCACCATTCATCTATGGTTGAGTAACTTTTCTTGAAATAAGCAGAAACACCCAATCTTCTCCAACCGAATGTAAATTCTTCATCCATCTCATCAACAGTTTTTTTGCAAAGAGCGATAAAATCATGTCTTGACATACTTGTAGATTTAACATTAAACTTTTTTTCAACAAATCTTTCAGTTGGAAGTCCGTTATCATCAGTCCCCCACGGGTAAAAAACATTAAATCCTCGCATTCGCTTAAATCTTACAATAAAATCCTGCTGAGAATAGCTAAATGCATGACCCAAATGAATGTGTCCTGATTTGTATGGCGGAGGAGTGTCTATGGAATATACTTTTTTCTTAGATTTTTCGTCAAATTTGTAAAGGTTTTGAGCCTCCCAAAATCTAAGCCATTTAGGTTCTTCCTGTTTGAAATCGTACTTATCTCCCATAGATTTTGTTGGTTTTGGGGTTTATTTAAACTTTACCCTTAACAAGCCTTTAAACCCACGTTTTCAAAGGCTAAGGTTTATTAAATCTGCACTTATTTTATTATTCATGCGGGGGTTTATAGTTTATCCAACATATAGAATATCTGATAATAAAGACAAGGCTCTAATCTATTTATTTGGAAGACTTGAAAATGGGGAAAGTTTTCTCACAATAAGTGAATATAAGCCATATTTCTACATAAAAACAGAAGATCAAAAGGCGGCAAAGGAAATTCTTAATGTTGAATTTGACGAAACAAATAAGCATAATTTTAAGGGGGATAAATTAACGAAAGTAATATTTAAGCTTCCATCCGATTTAAAGGATAAGCGAGTTTTTCTTGAAAATCGGAAAATCAAGACATACGAGTCAGATGTACTTTTTACAAACAGATTTCTCATCGACCACAACATTACCGCTTCCATGGAAATTGAAGGAGAATTTAAAAAAGCAAATTATGTTGACAGAATTTATGAAAATCCAAAATTAATTCCGGCAGAGTTTAATCCAAATTTAAAAGTACTTTCTATCGATCTTGAGGCGGAAGACGCAGATCCGAGTAAGAAACTATATTCCATTTCCATGTATGATGGAACATACAAGAAAGTATTCATTGTCAGCGACAAAAATCTGGATGACGCAGTTTCTTTCGGAGATGAAAAATCTTTGTTGCAGGCGTTTAGACAAAAAATAATAGATTTAGACCCAGATATTATTATTGGCTGGAATATTATTGATTTTGATCTGGATTATTTAAAGGAAAAATTCGATTATCATAAAATAGAATTTAAACTCGGGAGGGCGGATTGGCCTTGCAAATTAAGAATAGAAGAATCATTCTTCAAGGATTCAAAAGCAGATTTTCCGGGACGTCAGATTTTAGATGGGATTCAGCTTTTGAAAGGAGCTTTCATAAAGTTCCAGGACTATCGATTAGACACTGCTGCAAAAGAAGTATTGGGAGAAAGAAAATTAATTGGTCATGAACATAAAGTGGATGATATTATTGAGGCCTATAATCACAATCCTCAGAAGTTAGTTGATTACAACTTATCAGATTCAAAGTTAGTTTTTGATATTTTAACAAAACTAGATTTAATTAATTTAACTTCCTTGCGTTCATATCTCACTGGAATGTCATTAGATAGAGTAAATGCTTCTGTTGCTTCCTTGGATTCTTTGTATTTGAGAACTCTTTACAAACACAACATAGTTGCTAATTCTCTTGGAGAGATAAATAGAGACGAAGAAAGAATTAAAGGAGGATTTGTAATGGAATCTACTCCTGGAATTTATGATTTTGTTGTTGTTCTGGATTTCAAGAGCCTGTATCCCTCATTAATAATAACATTTAACATAGATCCATACTCATTTATAGAAAAACCTGAAAAAGATTTGGATAATAAAAAATACATTAAATGTATCAACGGAGCGGTTTTTAGGAATGATTTTGGATTCTTGCCGCAAATAATTGAAGAAGTTTGGAATCAAAGAGATATTGCCAAAAAGAAAAAAGATACAACTGCAAGCAATGCTTTAAAAATTCTTATGAATTCAATGTTTGGAGCGTTAGCAAATCCCGCTTCAAGATATTATTCATTAGATATCGCTAATGCAATAACACATACTGGGCAGTTTATGATAAAGTTTTGTGCAGACAGAATAAAAGAAGCGGGGTATAAAGTCATATATGGCGATACTGATTCTTTATTCATCCTCCCAACTGCAAATTCCCTTGAAGAATCTGAGAAAATAGGAAGGAAGTTAGTTGGCGATATAAACCTTTTTTTGAAAACATACATCAAAGATACTTATGAAAGAGAGTCATTTATGGAACTGCAGTTTGACAAGGTTTTTAGAAGATTTATGATGCCAAAAACCAGAGGTTCTGAAACTGGCTCCAAAAAAAGATATGCCGGATTAAGAGTTAAAGATGGAAAGGAGGAAATTGATGTTACGGGAATGGAATTTGTAAGGGGAGATTGGTGTGATGCTGCAAAAGAATTCCAATATACTCTTCTCGATATGATTTTTCATGGAAAGGAAGATGAGATTAAAAAATATATCAGGGAGTATGTTAAGGATATAAAAGCCGGTAAAATGGATGATAAGTTAGTTATAAGAAAATCGATAAGGAAAGAACTCGAATTATATACAAAAATAACACCGCCCCATGTTAGGGCTGCAAGAAAATTAAAAAAGATAACAAGCAGCGTAATTGAATATTATATTGCTGAAGGAAATGAACCATATCCAGTTGAATTGATGAAGGGACATAAAATTGATTATGAATATTATATTGAAAAGCAAATTGAACCTTTGGCAGATACAGTTTTGAGCTTCTATGGTTCTAGCTTTGGCGATTTAATGAAGGGGCATAGTCAGAAAGGGTTGGATGGGTTCTTTTAATGGGCTCTGTCCCGAATCTCTTAGTTGTGCCATCGCCCGACAATTATGTATTATGATAGAACTTCGCATATTGATGGCAAAAACTACTCTTAGGACAGAGCCATTTTAATGGAAAAACATATAAATGGCCTAAAACTAAATTCGTCATGCATCACTACGAAATTATATTTAGAAAGAAAAATTCGTATTCGTATCTTGTAAAAAGAAACGGCGAAATTATATTCGAGGCAGACAAATTTGTGCATGCTGGATTGTGCGTAAGCATAGGGATAATCAAGGCCTATGATTCTAGGAGAAAAGTCGACATTGTTTATCGTGGAAAGATATCAAAAAAAGACAAATTTAAATTAGATGGAATACTTGATGAGCTTTGGGGCAAAAAAGAAGTAACATGATGTTCCGTCTTCAGGAATGATAATGCTTAAATATAGCATATATCTTATTGATATTTTATGAGGGGGTATTTTATATGTTTCATGGTTGCTTTATTATTTGTTCTCATTAGTTGTACGCAAACAGAACAATCATCAAGCCCGATTTTTAATAATCAAGGAAAAGCAATGGTCAACATTGTTCAGGTTAATTGTTCAACTATTGCCGATTCCGGAGCAAGAGACGTTTGTTTGACTGATGTATTAACTATTAAAAAAGATGTTTCAATTTGTGATCAATTTGCAGACTTCGATTTAAAGATAAAATGCTATGCAGAGGTTGCTGGAGCAACTAAAAATCCAAACATCTGTGTTAAACTTACTGTTGATGCTTGGAGAGATTCGTGTTATTATTCCGCTGCGGTTTCAAAGAAAGATCCAGTAATTTGTGCGGGCATAATTTATGCTGAAACAAGATCAGATTGCTATCGAAGAATGGATTTGTCCAAATTTAACGAGAGGGAGGTCTGCACTCAATTATGGACTCCAGAACAGAAATCTGAATGTTCAGAAATGTTCAGACTTAATGGTTGATTATCATGAAAAAATTATTTATTGAAAAATATTCCCCAATTTTATTGAAGGATATTAGAGGACAGGATAGGGCAGTTAGATCTTTGTCC
>ERZ1292623.2963-Hain-H51-01um-R1-2963-length-14806-cov-5_pt1 | contig 14806 bp, 16 predicted proteins | sample MGYA00564398_ERZ1292623 | MGnify/ENA primary metagenome ERZ1292623 (study PRJEB36523, sample SAMEA6512633) | groundwater metagenome | collected 2019-01-07 | study: AquaDiva: Metagenomics assemblies of 32 groundwater samples
TGCTCTTCCACTGGCGGAATCACCTGCTCCTCAGCCGGCGACGCCTCCTGCGCAATTGCGTGATAATTAAAAACTGGCAGAGGTGACAAAACGAGGTTTAAAACCACAAACCCCGTCGCTAAAATTCTTAAAATGTTTTTTTGATTTTTCATATGTTTAAAAAATTGATTTTATCGACGTCCAAATACTATTTCCAACGTTTGCAAAAAATTCTCCCACCGAAGCCAGAAAAGTGCTTTTACTCGAAACCGTCACTTTACTGCTCACAGTTTCAACTCCATCGTCGCCATCTTCCCCATCTTCACCATTCGCCGAAACCCCGCTCGTATCAGAATTGCTCTCCGCTTCCGCCGAAGTTTTGATTTTGGTTTTCACCACTCCGTCTTCCGACTCCACTTCAATCTCTTTTTCAATCTTTCCGCCCACTGTCTCTTCGTGAACAATCACCGGCGCTTGTTTTTTTCCATCTACTTCACTCTCAACGCGAATATCCACACTCGCCTTGCCTTCATTAGTCACGGCGCCGGTATTCCCGCCAGTCTCGGCCGAAACGCTGACATTATTCTGAATCGAGACATTATCCGCTAACGCCAAACCAAAAGACCCGGCAAATACAAAGCCTCCCATTAAGCTGAAACAAAGTAATTTTTTAAACGTATGCTCCATGTGTGACCCGAGGATTTCGATACCCTCGCTAAAAAGAACTACCGATCAAAGTTTTCTCTCTTTAGCGAGGGAGCGAACTCTTTTTAAAGAGCTCGCTCGCCCCAGACAGGCTAGTTTCGAACTCGGGTCACATTTCTGTTGACCGAATTTACAACCACTGAACCAGCATCCGCGTCGCCGGTCTCGATGATACCACCAAGAGCGCCTTCGCCGCCCGCTCCGCCGTTGCCGCCGTCGCCGGTGTTGCCACCATTGCCGCCGTTACCGCCTTCGTCTTCACCACCAAAGAACCACCAGAAGTGGCCGCTGTGGCTGGTTCCGGCGTCTCCGCCATCACCCGCGTTGGATCCGCCTTTTCCGGCATCACCACCGTTTGAACCATTGCCGCCATCTGCATCGTTGTGTCCGGTCTTCGCTTTAACTTCAACGCTATTAGAAACGCTGGCGCTATTGCGATTTCGGATGGTGAGTTTGTCACCATTGTTGTGACCAAAAAACCAAGGAAGTTCATATTCTGAACTCTCTTCTTCTTCGCAACCACAACCTTCAACTTTTGTTTTGTTGGTGTTAACAGTGTTTTCAATTTCAGACCAAGCTGAAGCTGAGCCAGTGTAGATCTCTCCACCCCAGCCTCCGTCTCCGCCCGCTCCGCCGTTGCCGCCGTCGCCGGTGTTGCCACCATTGCCGCCGTCGCCGTTTCGGCTGCCCTGGCCACCGTTGCCAGCATTTCTGCCGCCTCGGCCACCATCGCCACCGTTGCTTCCATCTCCACCGTTGGCATCATTGCCACCAGTTGAAGCTGAAACTGTTACACTGTTTGAAACTGACGCTTCGTTAGTGTTCTTAACGGTCGTCTCGTCTCCGTCAAAACCATCAAACCATCCTTCTCCGAAGCCAGTCGCCAAAGCTGGAGAGACTCCACCAATGACCATCACAGCTACCAAAGAGGAAACTAATAAAATTTTTTTCATTATTTAGTATTAAATCTATAGATTTAATTTTTTTCTTACTCGACCTTTCCCCATCCCTCTTCGCTAAAAGCAAAGAGTTCCGGATTCAAAAATTCTTTTTTAAAAAATTCTTGAATCCAGAACCCAATAATCAACTTTTCAAACAACAAAAAACCACAACTCCCTGTGCGCTAGAGCGTGGTTCTAAATACTGACAATAAAAATTCTCGCCGGTTTATATTTCGCATTTCCCCTATTTACGGAATTTCTGTCTCGGTTTCCCCGGCGAGAAGAATTTACCTTTGTCTAGATTAGTTTACGGATATATGTTTCCCTGTCAAATTTTTTGTTATCCACATTTTTCACACATCCGACCTTTTAAGTTAATCTCGTCAATCTTTACAAATAAAGGAAAATTAGGGATTATCCCAAAAAACTTTATTTGCCCAAGATTGCGAAGTGCTGGGAGTTGCCGATCCAGGATTTCCCAGTGCTGGCGGGATTGGAATTACATCACCGCTTTGGTTAAAAGTAGTAAGGAGCGGAATCAAATTATTTATCGCAATCGTGGAATTTCCGGCGAAAGCCGCATCGGCTTGGTTGATTAAAGCTTGATTCGCTGAGGAACAATCGAAAGCGGCGCAATTTAATTTTGCCGCCACCAACTGTTGTAAGAGTTGCACTCGCGCCTTATCCAAAGGCGTTCGATTCACATTGTTTGTCTTCTTTGGAATGCTGGAGTAGAAAGCTCCGAAAAGCCGACTCTGGCCGCTTGATTGAATGTTTGTCACCGCTCTCACGTGCGTTGATGTCCCAACATTCATCGTTCCGCCTAACTTGGTGGAAAAAATATTTGAAGTAAACGCCGTGTGGGTCTGCCAAAAACCTTGGGTCCTCGTCACTGCTTTCGAGTAACTGACGCTTAAAACCTCAACCACCAAATCACAACCAAAAGTTTCTCCACGCCACGCGGGATTTAATTGATATTCCTCCGCCACTGAATTGGTTTGGTCACATTCACCCTTAAAACACGGCGCGTGCAAATCAATCGTCCATCTATCCTCTGTATCCTCTTCAGACTTCGCCAACCGGCCTAAAGCAATGCTCGAGCTGGCATTTGGATTATGATACGCCGGCACTCCTGTATCATTGGCGGGCGTGCCGTCAACTTCCTTAGATAGATAGGGACAAAGCGAACGATAACATTTGTTGTAATCCGTCGGATGAGCTGCGCAATAAGCCCTATCCCACGCGGTATCTTTTTTTGGCTTAGGTTTCTGAACAATTCGATATTCAACATCATCGTAAATCGGATTTTCAATAAATGAACTCGAAAGATCAACGTCCAGCGGTTTAAAATGAACCTCCCCCGGAAAAACCGTTTGAAAAGAAATAATGTTCGGCGTCACCGACAAATCCGGATTAATCTCACACTTAGTCGCACTCACTTGAAATGCGTTTAAAGCAATCATCACTCCGACTCCTAGAAGCGCCACAATGATTAATGATTTTTTCGTCATTGGTTAATTAGTTGGTGTTTCTTCTGGGCTCGGAGCAGGCTGGGGTTGCTCGCCTCCGTCACTGCCACCGCCATCTCCTCCTCCCCCAGAATTATCGACAATGGGTTCCGAAACTGCCGCACTTTCTTCCGGCAAAGCGGCTTCAGTTTGGCTCTCGCTCGTTGGCACGCTGTCAGATTCTGCTTGGGTGTTTGAAGTATCAACTGGCGCAACAACCTGGTCTTCAGACGACATCGAGCTTTCTTCAGTGGGAGGCAAAACTGGATTTTCCTCTGGCGTTGAACTTGCCTCGCTGGTTAAATCGTCCGCCGGTTGGTCATTATCTTCAGTAACCGGTTGGATACCGCTTCCACCGCCACCACCTTGAAACTCTACTTGCATTTCCGTACTCTTCGCCTCAATGTCGGTTTCTTCCACAACCTGAACATCTTCAACTAAAACTTCTTCAACTTCTAAAACATCAACAGGCATCTCATCTAAATAATCTTCGTCAATCCGAGGAATAATCATCGGTGGCTTTGCTACTCCATCAAAGGCGTCATCCTCGCCTGGCAACATCTCAAAGAAAAATTCATTGGGCTCACCCGGGGTTGAATCTGGATCCACCCAGTTACTTGAACCATCTGGTACCCTGGCAAAAGATTTGTTGTCCGGAGCATCCCGCGTGAAGAGATGGCTATCCACCAAAGTTCCGCCTAATTCAATCGGCCCACTAAAAAGCCGGACTGTGTCCCCTCCGCTGTTATTTAATTCAAAATCGACATCACCCTCACGGTAAATCACTACGTATCCTCCACTCGGAATTGTAAGTGATCCTGTATTTGAGTTCGAAGCGGTGAGTGCAAGCGCGTGAGTGTTGTCTCCATCGTACAAAACATAACCGGCAAGATCCACCGACGCTCCCATCGGATTAAAGATTTCCACCCACTCCCCATCCAAAGACCCGCCTGCCGTTCCCAAATCGTTCCCGCTTGGATTCGGCATAAATTCGTTGATAATCACATGGCTCGTCAAATCGTATGGCTGTCTCGGTCCGCAAGAAATCTTATTTGGCAAAGTTCGATAGTTTACAACCACATTCGAATCCAATAAAACCGCGCCGTTATTGTTGCTATCTAATCCCGTGCCATGAGCCGCGAACGCCGCCAAAATATTCCGGTTGGCTCTCACGTGAACATCACCATTTGAAGCGTAAAGCACCGCATCTCCTAAATCAGAATTATCCGATGCCACATCAATCGCCGCCCCATCGCCCAAAACCGCCGTTCGAGTTGAGACGAGAAGAAATGCTCCATCTGCGCCCGCCCCGTTAAATGTGACGCCCGGGGCAATCGAAATTAATCCATCCACAATAATTGTCGCAAACTGATCCGCAAACGCTCCGTCTTGGGTAATTGTTGTGTTGCTTCCAATCGTCAAATTGCCGTGAATATACATCGGCCCACGAACAATCAATCCATTGGAGCTACCAAAGGTTAAGTTGCCCATAATTTCCGTCGGCCCCATCACGATCCCAGAAAGATTATTGGGAAAATTAAAACTACCGTTCACCACGCCACCGTCATGAGCCCGAGCTTTCCAGTTCGCGATGTTAATATTTGGAAGCGTGACAGACGACGCCCCAGTCGTTGACGCGCCAGAGATGAAAATCCCAAGGTCAATTCCATTAACGACTGTCGCATTGCCATTAATCGACTGGCTGGTACTGCTCGCGCTTCTTTCAATCTCGTCATTCGATCGCACATCGCCGTTAACCGTCACATTCGTTCCCAACACCACATCATCATTCCCGCTTCCGTTTCCCGCCGCGAGTACCGCCAAATGATTTGGGAAACTCACTACTCCAGGAACACAGGCATACCCACTATCAAAGTTGAAAAAATCAACTGTTTTTGTCTCACTTCCAAGAATCGTCACCGAAACGCTAGTTGGCGACACCGACTGCCACCCCGTCCGCGATTCTTCAACCACGGTATAAGTCGCCGGATCAAGATTGTTAAAAGCATAATAACCCGTGGCGTCCGTCACGGTGGTCGCAATCGTCGAAGTCCCAATTTTCAGATCCACTCTCCACCCTTCCACTGTCGTATCGCCAACCGTCAGACCTTCGCTTAAATCCAAATCATTATATTTCCTCCCTTCAATCTTCGCTTTTAAAGTTAAATCGTAAATTTCTGTCGTAATTAAACTATGATGCGCCGAACCGTCTGGTCCATCACAAGCGATTGCTTTAACCACTGAGTCATCCGAGAGCGTAATCGGCCCAATCGGTTTTGCCGCTCCTGGCAAAACTCCGCAAGCCGGATCTGGCGCCACCCCGGCATCCGTTCCCGGCGTAATCGTGTAAAAAATATGCGTCGCATCTGGATCATTGTCATCGATCATGATATCCACCGGACCGTTATAATTTCCCCCCGGCGGTGTAATTACCGGCGGATCAATATTGAAAATCGTGGCTGTCACATTGGTAATGTGCGCTTCAAAAGCGGACAGTGGCACAATACTCACTAAAAGCAAAAGGGCTAACGAGAATTTCCAAATAAAAAATGTCTTTTTAAAAGCCCGCCCAATCGAACCAAAAATTAAATCAAAAAAATCTATTTTTTTAACCTTATTCAAAACTGTCTTATAAAAAACGGGTTTCATCTGCGATTCTTTTTTAGCGCGCAAAACTTTCCCAATTTTTTGGCTATTCTGCTTTTCTTCGGGATTGTTAACTAAAATTGAATCCACGTATTTATTTTTTTTCAAATTTTTCCCGGTCATTTATTTCTAAGTCGCGTTGATAAATTTGTTACTGATCCCAAGTATGGAAGTCGTACCGGCTTATCTCCCTTCCAATTCAAAGTTTTTCCCACTACTTTATCAAAACTGATCGGGGTATCCTCGGTAAAGTTCGCGTCGCCTTTGGTGGTAATAATCCCTTCTTTAATCGAAACAATTCGGTGAATGGTCAGCGTTCCATTCGAATCGCTCTGGAAAACTATAATATCTCCTTGTTCTATTTGCTCGAGGACAGTCACTCCTTTGATAAAAACCATGTCTCCGGTTTTAAGGACTGGCCACATCGAACCCGAGGTAATCGCCGCCATCGGATATTGGGTATCGAGCGCCCACACCAATATCTTTGGCAAACCAAAAATAATTCCGCCGACGATGACGATGTAGAAAACAAAATTCCAGATAAAGCTTTTAATTTTGCTTTTCTTCTTTTTCGGAACTTTTTTTCGATCCTCAAGATCCGCTTCCGAATCAGATTCGAAATCTTTTTCTACTAGTTCGTCATTCTCCATTCCCAACTAAAGTCCGAAGGTAGGAATTTTGAAGATAAAGACTCGGCCTGTGTACTTGTCGCCAATCGCTGCCGACGCTGGCATCCTGGCGCCAAATTCTAACTTTACTTCTGTGTCGGATTTAAGCTTAAAAGCTTGGGCGGGTTCACCGGAATTCCTGTCCGTCACCTTTACGATCTCGGAAAGTCTTCCTGTTTGCCACACTAAAACATAGACGGGCATAAACGTGCCATTGTTAAGCGTCACCGTTCTGACCGATTCTGTTCCCCGAGACATATCGCCAAAGTCTAAAAGCTCTGTCGTTGGATTAACTCCCACTTTGCCTTCGCCATCAATCACCACCACCTGCATCTTGTACTTATTGGCATCTAAGACGACGTAAAAAACGAAAAGGAAGATGATAACTAGGATAATCCCAATTACCTTGTCCGAGGTTTTAAGCGGCCGACCGGCCTGCTTTTCCATCCATGGCATCAACCCTCTTTTAGAGCTATTGTTTTCCATATCCAAGATTATTACACAGTCCCTGATTTATGTCTATATCCACAAAATTCTTAATTATTAAGGTGCTACTATCCCGACCTTTGCCATTGCGACTCCATTTACGAAGTTTTAACGGCGAGACACCTCTTATCACATCCTCTCTCCCCCTCTCCAGTTTTGAAAAACTGGGGAGGGGTATAAGGATTTTTTACTAACTAAACTTCCTTTCGGAAATTTAACTTTCAACTACGGATCTGGAGTTGGTGGAACTTCAATTGAAGCTTCCGAAACTCCAGAAACTTCTACCCACAAATCGCAACCGAAAATTTTGTGTTCGTTGCCAATTGGTTGGGTATAAGCATTCGGATCAGCATCGGCGTTGATTCCGGCAACGAAATCAGCCCAATCCTGAGCGCAGAATCCGCCAAAACATGGAACCGCGAGATCGATGACCCACGCATCATCCGTGTCTTGCTCAGACTTGGCTAATCGGCCCTTTGTGTCAGTCCAATTGATCCAAGAAGTTTCAACAGCTGTGGTAGATGCGTTATCACCCTGAACAACTGTCCACGGTGTGTGGAACGAAGCGGTGTCGCTATCATTTGCATCTGGACCTTCTTTGGAAATGTATTCACAAAGCGAAGGTAAAACACCCCAAGATTCTGCTTCGTTGACTAAAGGAGTTGCGGTGTCGTCAACCGCCAAGATCCTTGGCGCTAGACCACAATCAATCCAATAAGTCTCAATATCTTCTTGGGTAGCTGGATTATCACCGAGCTGGATATGACCAGTCGCGGTGTTCAACGGATCAAACGATAAACCACCGTTTGAAGTAATCGCACACTTTGGCTTCTGTCGAATGAAATATTCGACATCATCTACTCTGTCTTCAGCCATAAAAGAACCCGAAAGACTAATACCGAGTGGCTGCTTCAAGTGCTCCTGAGGAAACACCGTCCCGAAATCAATCGAGTTTGTCGTCACTTGGAGCGCATTCTCGATCTTCGCAGTCACATTGACCACGTGGGCTTCAAAAGCCAAAAAGCCTGGTGCTAACGCCACACCAATCGCTAAAGCTCCAAAACCGATAAGTAATTTTTTCATGATTTTATTTTTTCAACTAAGAGAGTTATTTATTTTTTGTAGTTTGCAGTGAATCTTTCTACTTTCTACTCACTACTCGCTACTTTCTAATTTACTCGACCTTTTTATTTTGACCGCCTATCGGCCACACGCCTTTCTTTTGCTTATATTCGTTCCCAAAGAAAGGCGGAGGGCCCATCGCGACCAAATCTTTCTCTTGTTTTTACACAAGAGAAAGTTTGATCACGACTTTAGTTATTCTTCGCAAGCAATTAAATCCGCGAAAGTTGTCTCTAAAGTGGCAAAGTCTCCGGCAAAGTAATGGCTCGCTGAAGGAGCGCTTGCAATAGAAGTCTGCAAGTAGGTCGCATCCACACCTGAACCAATACCAACCACGAAAACTTCCGTCCCGTCCGCTTTTGCTACAGTTGCGTATCCAGCCGCTTCAACTGCTGGATCTCCACAACCACTAACATAACAAACATTCGGTACTCCATCAGTGATGACAATCATCATGTTCGGCGCATCCGCTCGGTCTCGAACGCTATTAAATTCGTCATTCGCCAAAGCGATACCAGCAGATAAATTGGTTAAACCGCCAGAAAATAATGTATCAATAGCCGCGTGCATCTCAGTTGAGCTCGATGTAAGCTCCTGATCCAAGACACCGATCGAAGCAAAGCTGGTCTGACCAGCATTTGGTCCGTCAACTGCAAGCACTAAAGCGTCGATGAAGCTGTGCAAAGCTAACTTCACCGCGTCCATATTGGTCGAACCAATACTGCCGGATTCATCCACGACGAGCATCAAGTCAATCTTGCCTTTGCAACCCAAACCTGGAAGGCTAATCCCGCCGACTTCTACCCAAAGATCACAACCGAAGATCTTATGTTCGTCTGTGGTCGGCTGAGTGTAATCGTCTGGATTCGCTAACGGATTAAAGCCGTTAACAAAACTGGCCCAGTCTTGAGCGCATTCGCCGCCAAAACATGGCACCGCCAAATCAATGATCCAGTTATCAACCGTGTCATTCTGGGCTTTCGCCAAGTGACCCGGTGTATCATTCCAAACAATCGAATTGCCGGAAACCTGGAACGGCTCGTGGAAAGAATTCAAATTTCCATCGTTAGCTGGCGCTCCATCGGAGTGCTTCGAAATGTAAGGACAAAGGAATGGCAACATGCCGTATGATTCAATATCATTCCACGCTGTCTCTGGAAGATCTACATCCATCAAACGTCGAGGTAATGGACCACAGTCAACATAATAACCCTCAAATTGCTGGGTTATGGTAGTGCTGTCTTGTGGTACATCGCCGACATGGACATGTCCCGTCGCAGTGCTGGAATGATCTAATATTTTTCCGTCATCAGAAGTAATACCACACTTTGGCTTCTGACGGATAAAGTAATCAACATCATCAACTCGATCCTCATCCATAAAGGATTGGGAAAGGCTGATTCCAAGCGCTTCGTTCAACTGCTCCTGAGGGAACACCGTTCCAAAGTCGATTGATTCGATCGGAACGCTCAAAGCATTCTCGATCTTCGCAGTCACATTGACCACGTGGGCTTCAAAAGCCAAAAAGCCTGGTGCTAAAAGCAAAGCGATTGCCAAAGCTCCAAAACCGATAAGTAATTTTTTCATGATTTTATTTTCCAATAATGTAGTTCTCGGAACTCTAAAAGATGATTTAATAAAATCATCCCAAGTGATCCATCAACTAAAGGAAACGAGGAATTACATTATTGTTTTAGACTTTTAATTTTTTACCCTATCAACTTCCAAGAAGTTCCCCTTTCTAAAAATTGATAAAGTGAATTTGTTTTTATTTTTTTATTGTCTCGACCTTTTTATTTGCTAACCCTCAAACTCAAAAGGGCTATCCGCTAGGTTTTAAAGTTCAAAACCCAAGGGATAGCCCTCATAAAAACAAACGACGCCTCGTTGTGACAAAAAGTATTTGTATTCATAGGTACTTTTCGTCCCGGTTTCCCCAACGAGACCCAAAAACTCACCTACTTTATGTTTGAGTATGTTATACTTTTAGCAATAGGAGTGTCAACGGCAAAATGCGTGGAAATCGGAAATTCTGTGGATAAACTGTGCGAACGAATAAAAAAATCCAGGCATGGACGCTAAATCGGGGAAACTGCCTAAATAAATAAGCAATGATTTAGCGCCCGTGCCTAGATTTGAGAGTTCCTAAACTTCGCCCTATACTAAAACAAACCACCCTAAGTAGTCAAGGAGTGAACCCCGTAGGAAATAGCGAAAAAATACTAAAAATTTTTGAACTAAAATCAATTAAGCAAGCAAGATTTTGAACGCTAGACAAAAAAAATAACGTCGAAAAAATTTCAACAAAAAATATTTAATTTCCTACGGGGCATATGGAAAAAAAAGACATTCAAACTTATTTCCTCTTAGGCCTGATCGGCATTGCGGGACTCGTAGTGGCATTTATGTTTCTGCCATTTCTAAATTCCCTTGTCATCGCCACCGTCTTCGTCGTCATCTTTGAACCTATTTATAATCGCGTCCTGAAACTTTTCCGCGGCCAAACCAGTGTTGCTTCACTCATCACCATTCTCGCCATTTTAATCATCGTTTTTGTTCCCGTCACTTTGATGGGTATTACCGTCTTTGACCAAGCCCAAGGACTTTACCTTAGAGTTACAAGTGACACCGCTAACATCAATCCCCTTTTAAAGATCGAGACCACACTTGAAACCAAAATCCAAGAGCTCTTCCCATCAAGCAATATCGACATCGATCTAAAGCAAACTGCCGAGCTCTTCTTTAAATGGCTTACCCAAAACATCGGTCCAATCTTCCAGGGCCTCGCGAGCGTCTTGACCAGCTTCTTCTTAAGCCTCCTGGCCATTTACTACTTCTTCAAAGACGGCGAAAACTTTAAGAGCGCCATTATTAAAGTCAGTCCACTCGCCGAAAAACATACCGTCGAAATCCTCAACCGCTTGAAAGTCGCTATTGGTTCTGTGATGCGCGGCACTTTAACCGTCGCGATCGTCCAAGGCCTTCTGGCCGGCATTGGCTTTACCATCTTCGGCGTCCCCAACGCCGCTCTCTGGGGTTTCATCACCGTCATCGCCGCTCTCGTTCCAATCCTCGGCACTTCCGTGGTTTTAGCTCCAATTATTATTTACCTCTTTGCCTTTGACACCCTTTTCTCCGCCATAGGCCTTCTCGCCTGGGGCGCCCTCGCCGTCGGTTTAATTGACAACTTCCTCGGACCAAAATTAATGCAGCGCAAAATCCACATCCACAGCTTTCTCATCTTACTGAGCGTCCTCGGCGGTTTGAGTCTTTTCGGCCCTATCGGATTTCTCATTGGTCCCCTCTTCCTCGCCCTCCTAGGCACCCTCCTCGACATTTACCCAGTATTAGTCTTGAACCGATCAGAGGAAAATTAGAGCTTGGCAAACTATCGCCTCGTAGAGTAATCTAATTCCCAATTCACGTTGGATCACAAAACCAACCGAATTCAAAGGAGAGCATCGTGTCCCGCACGATCAACCTCACAAGCTCCCGCAATCGCATTAAAAGCGGATAGTGGGAAAAACTAACGCCCCCCAAGGCTGCAAGGTACAGGGGGCTTTTATTTTTTCTCATTCGCTTGACCAAAAACCCAAATGCTAAACTATCCGACGATCGTCGGATAGTTTAGCACTCTCGCATTCATATCGTTGCAATCCTCGCTACTCTCTATTTACTGATCCTCTCCACATAAGTTCCCATCTCAGTATTCACTCTCACTACATCTCCTTCGTTTACAAAAAGCGGGACTGAAATCTTTGCACCGGTTTCAAGCTCCACCACCTTCGTTCCGCCTTGCGCTGTATTGCCCTTAATCGCTGGCGGAGCCTCCGTCACCTTCAACTCCATTTTGATCGGCAGTGTCATGCCAATAACTTTTTCATTAAAAACCAAAGTCGTCACCGTCGTATCTTGTTTCAAAAATTGTCCGGCCTCACCAGCCAAATCTTCACTTAAAGAAAACCGATTTTTCGGATTCCCCTTTTCATGAAACCAAAGCTCATTCTTCGCTTTATAAATAAAGTTTGCTTCCTTTTTTTCCATATCCGCCTCATCAAAATTATCGCTCGGCTGAAAATTTCGATCCAAAACTTTCCCTGTCATCAAATTTTTAATCTTAGTCTGCACCACCGCCTTTCTCTGTTGCATACGCAAAAAATGCGCCTCTAAAACTTCGTAGGGCTCGCCGTTCATCACAAAAAACACGCCTTTGGTTAAATCTGTATACGCAAGTGACATAATAAGGGCACACTTATCCCGAGCGATCCGCCAAATGGCGGAGACGAGGGATTACATTAATTTAAAGTAGATTCTAACCGAAAACCGGTAAAAAGTAAACCAGGTAAAAAAATCAGGTGGAAGGAGCGCACGAACCCCTTCCACCCTCAATGAATCGCTAGAGACAACTTTGGCGCTCCCATTAGGGCATGGCACTGGCTTGTCCCTGGTTGGCGCGCGACATTTACTCCCAACCCCGGTTATCCAACCTTTCGGCTAAATCATGATAGTCCCGAAAAAACATGACGTCAACAAAACCGGGCAGTAGAAATTCGACTTTGGTTCCGTTTCAAAAATTCCTAGTCGAATTTCTACTGCCCGGAAAACAAAAAGCCCCGATCTCTCGAGGCTTTTTGCTCTAAATTTTTTAATTTAGAAACTAGCGCTTTCTCCACCTTCTCGCCTCGGAGGTCGAGAACCGCCTTCCGGCTCTTCGATCTTCAAGTTGACTCGGGCGTTGTTTTTGATACCCACGATGCGAAGCAAAGAGCGAATCGCTTTTGCTGTCGCACCTTGGCGACCGACCACTTGGCCCATGTCGAGCGCATTGACTCGAAGGGACAAAAGCACTCCCATCTCGTCCACTTTTCGCTCAACCTTCACATCATCCGGGTGATCAACTAAGGCCTTAACGAGATATTCAAGAAAATCTTTATCAGCCATACTGTTCATTTTTTCTTTCTGGAAATCTTTTTATTCACGACCTTTCTTTTCAGATTTGCCTATCAAAGGCAAGTTCATCTCCAATCAATACCTCTAAATTATATCCTAAGAAAAATTAACTCGCTACCTCCTCGACTGGAGCCGTTTCGGCTACCGCCGGAGCTTCCGTTACTACATCTTCCACCTTCGCCTCAACTTTAACCTCCACCGGTTTCGCCACTGCCTTCTTCATCTTCACTGCCAATTTTTCCAATTTTAAAACAGATTTATTAACTAGCAAGTTATGTGCCGACACGGTCGGCTGAGCGCCATTTTCAATCCAATAAGTTACCCTTTCCCCTTTCACATTTACAGTCTTTGTCTTTGGGTTATAGGAACCCAAATCTTCCACTGGTGGGGCTCCAAGTTTAGATCGTTTTTCGGCCACGACCAACCTATATGAAGGCTGATGTTTCTTGCCGATTCGCTGTAATTTAATCGCTAACATAAGTAGGCCAATAGTAAAGCTTTATTCAGAAAAACGCAAGTCGGGTAGTAGAAATTCGACCTTCTCCCTGAAACAAAAGCCTTACTTAGCAACAAAACATCATTGGGAATAAAATCTTCAATTAACATCATAAAGACCTAACAAATAGTCGAATTTTCACTACCCGACAAGTCCTAACCCGACGCTGGCGACTGAGGAGGCTGGGCTGGAGGCTGTTGAGGCATTTCAGGTTGTTGGACTTGGGTTTCCATTGAAGCTTCAACTGGAATCTGAACCGGCACACTCTCAATTGGCACGGGGGCCGAGGATTGTTGAACAGGCTGAGCTGGCGCGACCGGCGCCTGAACTGGCGGCGTTGGTTGAGCTGATCCATCTCCTCTCGCCAATATCTCTTTCACCTTCGCTGCAATATTATCCAAATCCGCTGTCTTCTCAAGAAAATCCTCCATCCCCATCTCCTTACTCACATTTTGGTGATCTCCGGAGATCGCCGGCCACGGATCCTTGAGGTTTGTCAAAAACGCAATCTTCAAATTTCTAGTCTCCGGACTTTGGTGAATATTGAGCGCCACATCCGTCCCCGTCGCCCCCGGCGGCATAAAAATATCCATCAAAATCAAATCCGGCATTAATTCTTTAGCTTTTTGAAGCGCCTCCACCTCACCATTTGCTACCGCCGTTTCAAAACCCGCCGCTCCTAATTTCGCCGAAAAAATCTCGCGAAAGTTTTCTTCGTCGTCCACTATTAAAATTAACGGTTTTTCTCTCATCTTTCTATTATTACACAAATCCTCTCTTCCTCTTTCTATTCACTACTTACTACTTACTACTTTCTACTACCTGGCCAACTTCAAGCATTTCCTTCACTTTATCGGCAATGCGATCTAAATCATCTGTCTTCCTAAGATAATCATTTGCTCCAATCTCTTTCGAAAAATGTATATCGGCTTCACGCATCTCCGACCTCGGATCACCATAATTTGTAAGGAAAACAATCTTTATCCCTTGAGTTTCCTTATCTTCCCTAAGCTTCATGGTCGCTCCGGCGCCATTTAAAACCGGCATCTCCATATCCATTAAAATCAAATCTGGCTTAGTCTCCTTGGCTTTTTCAAATCCAAGCTCACCATTGACCGCCGTTTCCACTTTATAACCGACTTCTTCAAGTTTAGTGGAAAAAATCTCGCGAAAGTTTTCTTCGTCGTCAACAATTAAAACCAAAGGTGGATTATTCATACAACTTATGATAACATACCCCCTAGGAAACTGGCTATCCCCAATCACTTACCTCCGTTTATTCGTATATTAAACTAATTTGTATAT
>ERZ1292623.2964-Hain-H51-01um-R1-2964-length-14799-cov-5_pt1 | contig 14799 bp, 20 predicted proteins | sample MGYA00564398_ERZ1292623 | MGnify/ENA primary metagenome ERZ1292623 (study PRJEB36523, sample SAMEA6512633) | groundwater metagenome | collected 2019-01-07 | study: AquaDiva: Metagenomics assemblies of 32 groundwater samples
TCAACTCTATTCTTTGACGTTCCCATCATATCAGCACCGATAGTATGCTGAGTTTTAGAACTTACTTTAATCAAAGAATCATATTGAGTTAGCAAAGCCTTCTCATCACAACCCTTAAACAATTCGCTCATTTCTGGATATTTTTCAGAAATAAATCTTCTAGCTTCATCGATTCTCGATTGCCGCTCTTTTCTATACTCGCCAATTTCTAATTTCAATGAATCGCTTTCTGCTTTAATTGAAGACATGTTTTTTTCTAAATCTGCAACCTTAGCAATAAACTCATCATTTCTTTTAGTCAATTCAACGACTTTACTATCTACTGCTGTTCGTTCTTCAGTCAACTTAACATTAGCAGAAGTTAATTCGTCAATTTTCTGTTTATTTTCGTCATTGACCATTTTCGTTTCCTCCGTATTTAATTTATCACTCGAATCTGCCCCTATCCCAGCAATGGGATTCGGAGCTCTACCAGTTCCCTTATTCCCCACTGCATCTATTAAAATAGCATTATGGTCTAACTTAATATTACTTTGAATATAATCGTACTTCATTCCGTTAAACGTGCCGCTATTATCCAACTGCTCAAAATTAAAACCGATAGACGTGTCAACACTCTCACCGATTTTTAACTTACCTTCCAATGCTTTAGTCTTAGGAGTTCTATGAATAACAAAATCTGCGTACCGTTTATTCTTCTTATTCTCTTTCGGTCTTGACGGCTCGGACATAAACCCTACCGTAACGTCTGCCCTTTCCCTCGTTGTCATATCAGAAAGATATTTACTAGGATGAGCGGGTTTAGAATTAACGATAGTTAAAGGCACTTGGTCAACTTCAATGTTCATTATCTGTTCAACCGGTTTATATGCAAACCCGTCATCGTACTGCTGTACTAACTCTGCCGCAATAGGAACGTTATAAATAATGATGTTGTCATCATTAATCTCAAAGTCAAGATGTGATATATCAACTTGGTCTGTTTGTTGTTTCATGCGTTTAAAAATTTCAATCTCTTTTAATCTCTCTTCAGCTTCTTCTTTTGTATTATATGCCCGAGATAATACTTTTCCCTCTTCACTATACACATAATACTTTCCCTTAATCCTTCTTATTACCATTTTAAACTTATTTATATATTATAATATAACATCATTGCCTAAACCTACTCAATTCTTCATTAGACAACGTAACAGAAACAACTCTTGAACGGCAGTTTATATGGGCGGGAGCTTGATAATCTCCTGTTGAGAACGGTTGTCCTAACTCTGCAATCTCGCCGTTAAGATGTAAACAAATCTCCGTCGTTCTATCATCAATAACACTCTGCCACATTTTATGAGTTACAACGCCGCTTTCTTTAAACCCAAACTCTAACGCCTGATTAAATCCTCTAGTTATCTCAGTCACAACTTGAGATTCTAATTGATTTAACCTCTTACCGAATAGAGATTGTATTTCTTCTTTAAATTCAGAATTTTTAAACGGGATATTATTCAAAGAAACGTCTGTCAATAATAGAGTTATATCTTTTAAGATGTTATCTAATAAAGCTGTATTTAACTCAATAGCATTCTTACCTAATATCTTCTTAATCGCATCAGCTTTACTAAAATTGATTAGAGAATTGTTTAACTCTAATTCTTTAATAGCTTCCTGCAACCCTTCATTGAACGACTCGTCAATAAACCTTTTAACTATCTCTTGAAACACCGGCTCTTCGTTAGCAAACACCTGCCCGATTTTAGTAGTTAACGGAGAAAACTTAGATTCAGTTATTGCGTCTGTATTGAACCCTTGAATGAGATTAACAACATTCTGAGTTAAAGCAGTGTATCGTTTAGTTACTCTTTTTAAATAATCGTCCTCAATCTTCTGTACATTTTTATCTCTAGACTTAAACGCTATTTCCTTTTTATACTTAGCCCTTTTAAAGAACTCATCTTTTTTTTTAGAAACACTATCTGTTCCCTCTGTAACTACTTCTTCTTGAACTATACTTTCTTCCATATTCAAATCTACAAAGTTATATTTACTTGTCAATATTGCCCTAATCTCTTGATTAGAAACAGCACCGATATTTTTAAGAGTAGATAAACTTAAACTGTCTTTATTGAACGTATCTGCAATTTCCAAATTCGACTGCTCGAATAAACTGTTCCATTCGAAATCATCTGACGTAGCATTAATACCTAAATACCCTATTAACTTAATATATAACTTCTCAACTTCTCTAACTTGTTTAGAAGATAAATCACTATAATAATCTTTTAAATTCGTTTCACTCCCCGTCAACACTCCGGCAGAAGTCCCCTCTACTAACTGTTTCGGAACTTCTAATGCAACACAAGCGTAAGTAAAAGCAACGTTCCAATATTCAGCTGGTCTTAAAGCAACCCCTTCCGCACCAGCAAATTTAAAATTGTACCTACTGTCAGCAACAAAACCCGTTTCGCTATTAATATCTTTTAAAGGACCGGACTCTTGTAACAACTCAACTTCACTTTTCTGTACCCCTCCGACTTGTATCATTTGAGGATTATCTATTGTTAAAACAGGGAAGCCTTGACCTACTCTCCATAACGTCTGACCTGAAGACCAGAGAATATTATCGCAAACAACTAAAGCATTATACGCCGGCTCAAACGCACTCATTTCATTATCGTTCCTAGAATATCGGCACACTCTACTTTCATGTATCTTAAACGTTGACCCGTCTGCACGATAAATGATATAGTAATCTTCTATCCTTTGGTCATGAAACTTATCCTGTTGAACCCATGCTCGAGGGATAATGTAAAAGTAATTTATCCTCGTGTTAATATTAGCTTCTTCACTGAAATCTTGATTATCACCATATCCAATAAACACTAAAGAATAGCCAGAAACATAAGCGTTAAGATAAGCAAACCAATTAATATTATTTAAATCGTACTCTTTAATTGCACTTAATAACTGCTGATTGTTAGTTTCAAAACCCTTATCGAACAAATCGTTAGCTATCTTATTGGCTACTTTAAACCCTATCCCGCCCCTTTTATACAGCATTAAGAAATCATTATTAGTTAAATCACGTTTCCAGAACTGGTTATCGGCAAAGAAACCACCCAACATAGAAGGAGATTTTAATCTAACGTCTACTTGTTGTGACTGTAAAGTTTTAGCCATGCTCTATTCAATCTTAATTTTCTTATTTATATATTATAATATAACATCTACCTTAAAACGATATACTTCCTCATCCATTTCCTACCCTTATCTTCGATTATTTCATGAGAAACATTAACCTTCTCATTTTTAATTAAACGGTTGATTAAAATGAAAGAATACTGTAAGTTCAAATCGAACTCGTACATTAAATCCTTATAATAAAGTTTCTTCTTAATCGCTAACAACTTTAAAATATCGTCTTCTATCATAATTCTTCATTGCCCTCAACCCTTTCAATGTCTTTAATCGTCCCTAACGCCCACGCGTAAGTCCAACCTTCTACGAACGGTCTAGGGCGATGGGAATAATCTAACTCAACGGGCTCTAATTTAATGACTCTTCCTAATTTCTGAATGAAATACTGAATTATCAACGTCATTCGGCTTTCTAAAAAAGCGTCTTTCTGTAATTTTCTTCCTCGTAATACGTCCCAAAAATTAATGTTCTTATTTTTGGGGTATAAATTAGAACAACCTAAATCTCTTAACAAACTCGGCATAACTTCTTTCTTTGCCCTAATATCGTACAACTTAATTTCAGAAATATGCGGGATATTATACCCTTTCCTGATTTTATTAAACTCGTACCTTCTCCTGTTCATAGCATCTTTTAATTTATCATGCTGCATTGGAGTAGCTTCAACCAAAACTAATGCGTGCGCCATATTATTTTAACCTACTTTTTATTTTATGTGCCTTTATATAATCTGACAGTTGATTCATTCCAGCAATTCTAAGTTTTATTGCAGACCATAAACTTAATTTAACATCGACTTCGAGTTCTACAGTATGTCCTTTCATTTTCTATACCTCAGTTTTCTTATGTCTTTTCTTATCGTATTTATTAACCATCTCGTCATGGACTTTCTTAGCTTCTTCAATCCCTTTAACTTGGAGCGCTTCTATAATCGCCGGCTCGTAAAAGAAAGATAGTGGATTAATACCTTGAACTATTACCTGCCCCTCGCTACTAACTTCATCCACGTAAGACGTTACTAAAATAACAACGTCTGAATTGTTTTCTCCTATTATCCAATCTTTAACTTCAATTGTTGGCACTAGCATTTTTAAGTATCGCTCCGGCAGTTATCTCCTGCACCCTTTTTTCTATCGTCGGCATGATTTTTGAAAAGATAATATCTTCCTGAGTACAGTATAATAACCTCTGTGGTCTAGTAAACTTCACTTCGTAATCTTTAACTTCACCCTCAGCTATAAAATAAGGTTGTGTCTGCATAACAGTACATTTCTTAATATGAGGACGGAGAGTATAATAACCTAAACTGACACAATGTCCAGCCATTTGCGGTGATGGGTCGTTAGTATAATCTAAACATACCTGAACAGTATCTCCGACCTGTAACTCTGGATTAGTTATCCCCTTATGAAAATAAAAAGTAAACTTATCCTTTCTTGCCACAGTAGAAAAATTAGTATTATCACACATCACATTAAGAATATGCACATAGTCAGTTTTCCTGATAGCTACCATCATCAACATCGTCAACTCAGCCTGTTTATCGACAGGTTCTATCGGAACGACAGGACAAAATTGAGGTTTAGGTTTAGTTAAATTAAAATAGTCTTTAAATTTATTGATTAACCACATTTTTATTCACCAGCTCTTTTAATTGTTGTATATGAGTTATAATATCTTTCTGTTTATTAAATGCTAATATTATTATCTGCTGATTGATATTTATCTCTCTCGTGATAAGGTCTAACATCTGAACAGTTAACCTTTCTTGGTCATTCATTTAATAAATCCTCCCATTGCGAAGTTAGGTCTAAACTCAAACACCATTCTCATCATTAAACAATCGCCATAATCCGGACTTCTGCCTATCATCTCTTTAATCTTATCTTTCGGTGTAACAGAAATCCTTTTATCACTGTCCGGCTTGTCCCATTTAATCTGTTCTAAATCTTGAATCAACAACTCTTTAACTTTAATGTCAACGTTTTTATAACAACCCACTTCTCCTGAATTAATCATATCGGCTAACTTAAAATAACACTGTGCTTTTAAATTTGAATAGTTGTTCTCTTCATTGTTTAACACGATAGCTTTAGAATTATTGACGAACCCTTTACACCCTTTAAGATTATCTACCACTCCACCGCCTACACCGTCATCATCAACTACTATATTCTGTCTTGGTATTTTATTCTCTAACGCTATCTTATTAATGAACTCTGCTGTGGTATTAGTTGGAGATTTATCTAACGTATAAATCTTTTCAATCTGCATATCGTACCATAACATAATAACCGTCTTATCCGTCCCGAACCTAGCCACATCACAACTAATATACCTTATCGGTCGACCTCTTTTTAATTGATGAACAAAGATACTTAATATCTTTTCATACTCAAACAATGCAGTTGGGTCGTCATCATATTCCCAATTACCGTACAATAATCTCTGCTTAGACTTCTCGTCCAACTTCTTTAAATTTTCGATATACATATCAGAAATATATGGGTTGTCTGTTACTAAAGAAGGAATGAACTTTCTATAAATTGGAAGTGTATTATCTTTAAACGGTTTATAAAATTCAGAATAAAGAAAATTCTTAGACGGGTTACTACAAATAAGAAGTTTAGGAATTAATTTAAATTCATCTAATTTATATCTTAACCTTGACATTAAAATATTCTTCGCCTTATGCGACACCTGAGAAGCTTCATCAATGAACGCTCCAGTGTATTCTGTCGAACCAAGAGAATCGAACTCTGGGTCTGATGGATATTCAAACAGGTCTTTAAGATATATTGTTGACCCGTTTAAAAATTTAATCGTACCTTCCATAGAATTATATTTAAAATGTTTATCTGACCTTAATCCCATCTGTTTACATAAATCAAAAAAAGAAAGCATAGTAGAATCTTTAAGTGTTTTTAATATCGCTCTGCCCATCAGCCACCGAGATTTAGGATAAGCATAGCAAGAAGTAATTAACCATAAACATCCGATTATAGATTTTCCGCCGCCGGCGGCTCCACCGAATAATAACTCTGTAGTTTCGTTATCTCTAAGAATCTGCATGGCTTCTATTTGCTTTTCTGAAATATGAACGTTAATTTCCATTCTTCACATCAGTTCTCTTTTAATCGAATTAAAACACCACTCACAAACGTGCAACGTTTCTATCCACGCTGACGCTTCATCATTCGCACACTTCTGGCACGCTGACATAGTATTTTAATAGAAAAATGTCCATTTCATCCGTATAAACATTCTTCTCCTTTTTGTTTTTTAACTTCTGTTTCATGTTCATCTTTTGTTAAAGCACAAAATGACGCTATCTTAATACTCCTTAACGGAACGATGCACTTGTTTTTAATGTGAAGACAATTATTCGTTACTTGAATATTCGTCTCTTCAATCCTATCAAAGTCAACATGAATGAAAGTATTATCAGTAAACGTTATATCCATGTTAATCTTTTTTTTGTTCGATAATATTGTCGGCTCTTTTTGACTGCTCAATTTTCTCCTTCTTAACACTCTCACTATTAATCTGAATTAAATTTATCGTAACTGGATTTTGTAACTCCCCTAAATGTTCAATCTCCTGCTTCTCAATATATCCTCGACCTTTTCCTTTTGTGGATAATAAATATTTAACCGCCCAAAAATTATTTCCTTTAACATTATCAAATAAATTGTTTTCTGCAACATCAATTATTTTTTGGCTTTCAGATTCAATAAACGGTCTTAACTCTGGGTGAGATTCTATATGATTTTGAACAGTTAATCTTGTTACATTACATCTATCTGCAATGATTTGAAGTATACCTCCACTATTTTCTAATGCTGTTATAAATTTCTTATTATTTATTTTATATCCCATTTGGATTGTATATATATTAAACTATTATATATATTTATATAAATTACTTCTCACACTTTTTCAGTTCGTAAGTTAACGCTTGTTCCATTAAAAATCTTGACTTAGGATGTTTCCTCCAATAGAACTCAGTGAAGTATTCGTACGTTGTCTGCTCGTTAAAGAAATCCTTGCCGATTAATTCTTGCTGCATAGATAAATTAAAACTTTCAAAATCGTCAACTAAACAATCAACATCAATACTGTCAACAGAATAATAATCGTAAACAAAATAAATTCCTAAACCTATCAACACTCCACAAATGAGCATTAATATTTTAACATCGTTCTCTTTGTTCAATTCTATTCACCTTCTCTTCTATATTTTTAATTCTGGTTAATACTTCCTGCTGGAATGGGTCTATGTTTCTGCTACCCCATTGAGCTTCTTCCTGCCATAACTTCATTTTAAACTGGTCAAACCACCCGATACAATACCATCCTAAAAACCATAATGGAATTAACAACCAGATATATTCTAAAGGATATCCTAACTTATCAAACCAGTAACTTAAAGCTGTAAGGGCTACTGCTGGTTGTTTGATGTAGTCACCGACTAAACCCCATCCTCTGCCGTACCTTGCCCTGAACGATACTAAACTACTTCTAATTTTATCTGCTGTAAGATGAGCTTTCCATCTTATCCCTAAGTTAAACTTCATTCGGAGATAAATTCTCCCTTCTCGTCAATGTGAAATTTACCCTTGACTTCATACTTCTCACCTAAAAACAAAAGGTAAGAGTTGAACTCGTTCTGAAGTAAACCGTTAACTGTACGTTGAACATCTACCCTAGCTTGAAGCTGTTTCATCTCGTTCTGATTTATCTTTACCATTTAAACACCTCTGACATTTAGATTCTATAAAGTTAGTTGTTTGAATACATACTTCACACCACTCATAATTTTCCCATTGAATATTACTTCTCTGGAACGGGAATATGTAATGGCAACTGAAACAGGTTAGTATTGTTCCTTCTTGATTAATGTTATCAACCTGCTGCCCTTGATGACACTTGAAACATTTGATTATTGCTGATTTCATAGGGATAATGAAAACCGGCTCATAGATGTCCTAACAACAATGAGCCGGAAAAAGGTATGGTATCTTGGATGCTTGATGAATATATAACCTTATTATAACGTGTTTATTATCACTTCTTTTGCGTTTTAATGAATAATTTTCTAAATGGTAGTATTTACTACGTTTGAAAATTTATCGATTATGAACCTTATTCTAGCTTCGTCTGTACGTAAGTAATCAGGGAACGGTAAACTTCTAAATTTATTTTTCGTTTCCGGATTGACCGCAATCATAACTTTAACCATCTTTTATACATAAAGTATAACTTATTTATAAACTTTATTGTTATATAAGTATCATATATATTCTTTATAACCTCATAAAATAACCGGAAGAAAGGTAAAAAACAGTTGGTTATAAATTTTATATAACTAAAAATCAATTCCTCTTTTCCTAACGTTTCCCATAACTTTTCCCGATTTCCCAATCCTAAAGGATATTGGGAATTCGGGAAAACTCATGTTTTTTGGCTTTTTTTTATAAAATCGGGAAAAGTCGGGAAATCATAACCCCATTTTGAACGTAATTCCCGACTTTTCCCGATTTTCCCGATTTTATAAATTCCCGAAATCGGGATTGGGAATTGCTAAAAAAAAAAACTCGATTATATATATTGGAGAATAGAAACATATATATAATAACTCAATAGTTGTTATATAAAATTCAACGAGGTGAAAGAGTTGGTAGATGAAATAATTTTTAGAAAAAAGTTAAGAGATATTGGTAATGTCTTAGGTTTCTCACTTCCAGTTCCGTTACAGGAGTTCTTAGAAGTCAAACAAAACGATGTACTTTGTATGGCTTCCAGAATAGGCAAGTCTGGAAAAGGTGTATGTATCTGGAAACAAAAAGATGGTGAAAACAATGAACCCAAAGACCTATCTTGAAGAATATCTCAAGCCGTTTATAGGGAAAATTGTTCTAACTAATCAATATGATAAATGGCAGGAAGAAAGAAACAAGTTTTTATATGATGGTAAGTTAAACGATAAAAGGCTCAGAAACGTCCTTCCTAACGAAATTATTATAGAGTTTGACTTCACACAAGATGGTTATAATAATCCAATAGAAGCCAAAAAAGAAGCGTTTAGATGGCATGAAAAATCTGTTGCGTATGTTAAAACCCTTAATATCGCCTTCCATACAACCGACCATGATGGAAAATGCCCTCATATAAGAATACCCATATACGGTTTAGACATCCTCCCTGACTATACAAGAACAAGATATAAGGAACAGTTCGCAAGTGAATTATTAAGAAAAATACGGTTTACTTCTGATTTACTTTGTTTAGATAGAGGGCTTTTAACAACTAATTCAAAACTAATCAGCATTGAACTTCAACCCCATTTTAAAGCGGAACATAACGAAAAAATAGAACAGATAACGTATATCCATGAAGCCCAACGATTAGTTCCATTGAAGAAAGACATTGAACAAATTGAAAAGGATAAAAAACAAGAACCTAAAGAATTAGTATCAATAAAACCATCAGATATTAAAACAGAAGATTTAAAGAAATGGTTTAAAGAACATTATCAATTAGGAACTCGAAACTCAATTGATTTAGCCTTTTTTGGATATTGCAAAAAACTTAAAATTTCTAAAGAAGACTCATTTAAAATCTATTCTGATATTAGACATCATCTACAACTTCCAATAGAATCAAAACACCTTAAAAGAATGGAATATAGTTATTTATCTGATTCTCCTGCGGTATGGCATTTTTTAAAAAACATTAAAGGGGAAGACCATGAAATTCATCTAGCGGCTAGGGACTTCTATGACTGTTTTAAAGTTTATGATAAATCCTTAATTTCGGCAGAGGATATTCTTAACATGGACATTCCGCCGGTAGAATGGGACATAGAAAATCTTATTATGACCAACGGGTATCATTTCTTTGCAGGAATATCGGGAAAGTTTAAAACATATTTAAGTTTTTTTATGGCGAGAAGTTTAATTTCTGGAAAAGATTTTTTAGGCAGGAAAGTTAAGGAAAGAAGAGTATTATTAGTTGACGAAGAGTCAAGGGAAAGAACACTTAAACTTAGAACACAGAAAACACTTATCGACTTAACCCCCGAACAAAGAAGAAATTTTAAGTATTCAATATCTAAAGGGATAAAGTTCGATGATAAACAAGTAACACAATTAGAAGAGGACATTAAAAACTCTCGAGCAGAAGTTGTTATCATGGACAGCTTCGTTAGATTCTTTATAGGCAACGAAAACAGCTCAGACGATGTTAAAAAATCCTTTGCACTTCTTAAGCCGTTAATGGATAAGTATAATTGTTCATTTATAATTATTCACCATTTTAATAAAGGTGGAACAAACGATATGAACTCATTACGAGGGTCTAGTGACCTTACCGCACAATGTGATACTATCCTTCTTATTGATGAGGATTTTAAAAACAATTATAGTATATGGCTTGAAAAGAACAGACATGGTGATAAAGGAAACAAGATAAAGTTTGAAGTTATCGATTCACCAGACCAGAAGACTATCTCTATTAATCTAATAGGAGAATTTGAGCAGAAAAGAAAAACAGCAGATGATAAGAATGCTAGTATTTTTTATAGATTTTTAATTAAGGAAGGGATGGACTCTTTTTCACTAGCCGGAAATATGAACAAATTTGAAAAACAGTTAGGAATGGGAAAAAATATTATTTATAAAGTAAAAGATATGCTCATAAAACAGGGAAGGCTTATTAATGAAGGAAAAGGATTTTATAAAGCATCTCCGGACGAGTTTGTAGAAATAGAGGATGAGAAATGAAATATAAAAAAACTCCAAAAGACCATCCGTTTATAGGTGATGATGTTTTAATTTTTGATATAGAGTGCTGCTCAACCGTCCCGATTAATCATCCTGACTATATCAGATATGCTGCACTTAAATGGTTTGGTGCATATTCATTTAAAGACAATATGTATTATTTTTATGATAATAATGAACAAGAAGCGATACAAGAATTAATCGATAATCATAAAGTTATCGTTGGATTTAATTCAAGAGATTTCGACCTGCCGATTTGTACTAACAATAAATTAAAATTCGATTATAAAATACAAATTGACCTATTGCGAGTTTTATTCTTTCCGGATATTAGAAAATCTAACCGAGAAGTCATTATTAAAGTTGGAGATAAGATTCTAAAAGACATTCTGCCTAACCATAAATTAAGAACTATTGCAGAGACACTAAAATTTTCGGTTTTAAAAGGAGACATTAATTATAATATTTTTAAATCACCGCATTGGACAAAACAAGAAGTTCAAGAGATATTAAAATACTTACACCATGACATAAAAGTTACTAAAGACCTGTTCGAGTTTCTGTATAAAGAGTTTCTGCCGATGAAGTCCTTTATGAGTTTAGAAGACCAGAGGAAATATAACTGGTATAGGACAAGTATCGGCTCATATACATATAAGGTTATCTGCCATCATGCCGGACTAGAAGAAGAATATAACAATGAGAAAAGACAGTATAAAAAGTATGAGGGTGGATTCGTTTCTGAACCCGTTAGTGAGAAATATACAGGACAGATTTATTCATTGGATTTAGCTTCTGCTTATCCTCATTCGATGATGATGGGGAACTTATATTCTCATGACTGTAAATGCTGTACGGAAGAGGAGAAATGGAAAGGTAATAAGATGTTCCCTGTTCAAGGAAAATATTGTATAAAGGAAATGGGCAAGATTGAAACAGTAGTTAAGAATTTTTATTTGCAAAGATTAGAATATAAGAAAAATAAAGACGCTAGAGAATATGCTATAAAAATAATTCTAAACACACTATACGGAATTTCAGGCTCTAACATTTTTAAAAATATGTACTCGATAAATACGGCTTCAGACTGTACGTTAATAGTTAGACAGATGATAAAGTTCGCTAGAGAAAAATTTATAGATAACGGGTACGAATTAATTTATACTGATACGGATTCAGTATATCTGAAAGACATATTTAATGATAAAGACAAACTGTTAAATGTTAAAAATGAAATCATTAAGGAAATAAAAGAAAATCTACCATTTCCGCAGGACACTTTTAATATGGGGATAGACGCAGAGATTAAAGTTATCTGGTTTTTCTTAGACGAGTTTGGAAAACTTAAAAAGAAAAATTACATTTATATCACTACTGATAATAAATTGAAGATTAAAGGATTGCCGTTAATTAAGTCTGATTGTAGTAGACTATCTAAGAAGATTATGGAGATATTGAAAGACAAGATAATCAATAACGGTGATATTAAGTTTTCTCAAGAATATATAAAATCTTTAGTTAGTGATTTGTTGAAAGAAGATATTACGTTGGCGGCAAATTATTATAAGATTAAATCTAAAGACCAGTATAAAAATAAAACAAATATCCATTATCAGATTAGTGAAGTTTACGGCGCAGGTAATCACTGGTTAGTATCTAATAAAGTTATAGGCAGAATTGGGAAACAGAAAAAATATTGCAGTTTAGAAGAAGCTAAAAATTTAAGTATTGAAGAGTTGGATTTAAAGAAAGTGTTTGATACTGAACTATGTGTTTTTATGGAAGGGTATAAACATACCGGACTTATTAAACGAATGGAAAGAAGTGAAGAATTAGAACAACGAGAAGAAGATAAAAAGTTAAAAGAGTTTTTAGACTCTGATTTATTCGATAAACATTCCGTTGGTTGGGATATTTCAAGTGAAGAGTATTATGAGCGAGAAAAAAAAGAGTTGGAATATGACTAATCAAGTTTAGAAGTATTTATATATTAGTTATAACTTACTTATAATAAGAATAATAGTCAAATACGCCCTTAAAGGGAATTACTGACGGAGATAAATAAAATGGCAGAAGAAACAGAATTTGTAGAAGTAGACAGTGTGGAAGAGTTTAATTCTCTGGACGAGTTCCAGCCGAACTTTATCAGGAGTCCTAAAGTCGGGGAGAAAGTAGAGTTCTTAATTAAAGGACTAAAAATCATTAAAGAGAAAGGTGATTTAGAGTTTGCCTTTGAAAAGAACGGGAAACAAAAGATAGCCAGTAACGCTTTAAGTAACGTCGATTATGGTGTTCAGTTAATTACTGATACTGGTGCGGTGTATTGGATTAATTCTTGGTCTGTATTCGGACAACTTCGGGCTATTGCTAAGAAGTTGGGCAATATGAAACTAGCCGGACTAAAAGTTCAGATTGACCATATAGCCAATGGCATGCTAGAGGAGAACAAAGAGAAAGCTTGGGTTGTTAAAGTTTTAGTTGACGGAGAATTTAAATCTTTAACTAGAGATAGTAATAACTGGGTGTAAAAAAATGGAAAACGAACAGGAAGAACTTCTTGAGAAATTGTTTGATAACAGAAAGAAATTGGTAGAACTTAAAAAAGATAAAAAGTCAATTTCTGATGACATCAAACATCTTGAGGATGAAGATGAGAAATTGTTACGATTAATTAAAGAATCAATGTCGGGGCAATGATGGAGTATCAAATCATTAAAAAAGGGCGGAAAGGTTTTCTCCGCCCTATTCCATCTTTTCAGTTAAGTAAGAAACTAGAGTCTAGTTTATCCTATATGAAAAAAGGGGCTGAATTTTTTCCTCATCCCATGTGGGCTAAAGTAAAATTGTATAACATTAAATCAGCTTCTTTTCCTTACGGTCTACTAGACGATGTTATTAATCTTTTAAGAGAAGATAATCATAGTATAAAAGTATTATCACTTAGAAAAGATAAACCTGTTATAATCTTTAGCCCATTTTCAAGAAATTATCAACGAGAAGCAATTAGAAGATTAGTAGAAAACAATGGCGGGATTTTAAGTATGCCGACAGGTAGTGGTAAAACTTTTACTTGTATCGATTATCTTAAACAGCACCAAAAACCATCTTTAGTTATCGTTCCCACTTTAGAACTAGTTAAACAATGGAAAAAACAATCTCCTGATTATGTTCATATCAGAACATATCAAGGGATTAAAGATTATTCAATCCTTAACGAATATGATATAGTTACATTTGATGAAGTTCACCATGTTTCAGCTTCAACGATATATAAGATTGCTATGCACTTAAATGAACAGATAGTGGTAGGATTAAGCGGGACAGTTAATCTTAGAGAGGACGGGGAAGATATGAAAGTGTCTGGAGCAATAGGAAAGGTTGTTTATTCTGTATCTACGAGAGAATTAATTAATCAGGGATATTTATCTGACGCAGAAATAGAATTGATAGAGTTAACTCCTTATCATTCAGAAGGGTATAAAACATATCAAGAGATATATAAGGAGTATATAATAGAAAATAAGGAACGAAATGATAAGATTATTAGTTTGTGCAAGGGGTATAAAGATAAAAAGATATTAGTTTTAGTAGGTCAGATTGAACATGGTCAAAATATTACTAATTCATTAAATGGTGAAGATTGTGTTTTCATCTGGTCAAAGATTAAAGTTAAAGATACTAACCATAGGATTATCGTGGCAAGTTCCGTTTTCGATGAAGGAGTAGACATTCCAGACTGTGATATTATCATTATGGCAGCAGGCGGTCAAAGTAGTATTAAATGTATCCAGAGAATCGGTAGAGTGTTAAGGACTTCTCCTAATAAAGA
>ERZ1292623.2966-Hain-H51-01um-R1-2966-length-14794-cov-5_pt1 | contig 14794 bp, 18 predicted proteins | sample MGYA00564398_ERZ1292623 | MGnify/ENA primary metagenome ERZ1292623 (study PRJEB36523, sample SAMEA6512633) | groundwater metagenome | collected 2019-01-07 | study: AquaDiva: Metagenomics assemblies of 32 groundwater samples
ATCGTGGGAAAACCATCCATATTTGGCGCAGTGATATGCCAGATAACTCATGCGAATTTGTTGCTGCGGGAAAAATAGGCTGGTTTCCCGGTCATCATTTGATTATAGATTACAAGGATGGAGAATCGCTAAGCAAAGCCAATGTGACTCTTCAAACCATAGCCGATTTCAGCATCGGAACAGAACCGTTACTCGTGCATTGTACAGTAGGACAGACACGCTCTCCGACCATCGCATTGATTGCTAAAGTAGTCCGGGGTTGCTCTATCTATCAGGCGCTCGGGGATGTGATGAAAGCCAATTTCGAGACACGAGCAGTAGTGAGCAATTTCTGCCTTACCCCGATTACTGAGATTCTCGAATGGGCGGAAACATGTGAGAAAGGACTCTGAATTTGCTCTACATGTGCCCCCAGCATCACCACAGGACGTTTAAGGGATACTTTTCCTGTATCACTCCACACCGGAGATCTCATCATTTGTATTACATGAAATATCCCGGCAATCCCGCTATGCCATATCACTTAGATTCTCAGGTGTTCCTTTTTGCGAGGACACAAGAGGATGCTGAAAATCAATTCCTCTCTCGTCACACATGGCTGATGAAGATACGAAAGTATCTTGAGTTCGGTGAATGGGATGAGGAAAAATGGCAACGAGAATCAAAAGCTTTCTTCAAATACAACTTGCCCGGTATCATAGACAAAACTTGAGACACTCGCGATACCGGCGATATTTACAAATCGCCCATACAATCCCGTCACTTCCCGATATGTTGCACTAGCATCTGACATCAGACTCAAAAAGATATCCCGGCTCAATCCGATGCGCCGGATAATGTTGAGAAAGTTCTTAATGGCGTCGGTTTCATTGAGCGGCGGAAGTTGAAAAGCAATCTGCGTAATCACTTCCTTTTGATTCGTCCACTTTTGCTGCCCGACTGACCGTTGCACTTCTGAGCGGTCTACTACTTTGATTGCCCAGTTTCGCAGAACCGTTGCCGCTGGCTCCCAATAATCCCCCAGAAAGATCCTACCCACCTCAACGTAAGGATTCACATTCGCGGCATCATTGAACGTGAGTCGCCAATAGCGGTTATTCAGAAGAGCAAAGAAAAAGAAAAGCACGGTATCGCTGCCGACTACTTTTGTAGTGAGCCCGGTCCATGCTGAACCATTATCTGAATATTCTAGCAATACGGTCGCGGTCGTCGTCAGATTAAAGCCCGTCAGCGCACAACAGCGAAAATTTTCGGTAGTGGACTGAAAATCAAATACTAAGGTTTCATTCGTGCGGGAATTTGTACGCCATACCCGCTTACGGTGTAGGGAACGAATGTTCTCTATGTTAATCGCGGCGGAACTTGGCGTCAGAAGTGTGGCGGCATCATCTACAGGATTCGACCACATCAGGCGGAAGGGACCGGGATTTTGATAAGTCGGCATTAAGATGTATAGAGTGCTGAAGCAATGAGTTCAAAGACGACCCAGAAGACTTGGCCGCTCGTAGGGGTGAATTTGAACTCTACACGATAGGTATGATCGGGAGTGGCAAAAGAAGAAGCAGCCGCCGCATACCCAAAGTTATAGCCAGTTGTATCCTCTGTCCAGCGGTCGTCCGTCTGCAAAGTATCAAAGATAACATTACTGATGGTGAGTGAACCGGAAGTAATATCCGCTCCGGCAGTAATATCGTGGACAAGATAGGTAATAGAGCTGGTCGTAGCCTGGGTGAGATAGGCTCCATTGTTGCCGAGGACACGAGCCATGAGGAAGCAACCGGAATCCTCGTACAAGCTAGCACGTTTAGGTATCGGCATTTACTTATCCCTCTCCTTTCGCCTGCGAGGCAACCGCGCCAGCAAGGAATACTTGCTGCCGAGTCGCACCGGCAAGGAAGATTCCTGTTCTCTTCACGACATAGATAACATTCGACGCTGAAGCCTTCGCGGAAAAGGTGGTTCTTTGTTGCGGGAATGGTGCGTAGAGTCTACGTGTGGCCATTGATTTAGTCTCTCAGTTATCGTAACATATCTAAGCGCCTAGGGTCGCTCCCGAAGCCCGGTTTCCTGGCCGGGCATGGCGTTCCCATCCAGGACACTTCAGGAGGTGATCTTGCAAGAAAAAATCTGCTCCATTTGTTATACCATGAAGCCGTTCGATGAATTTCATCGCGACAAGACAGCTAAGGATGGTCACTATTCCATATGCATTATTTGCAAAAATAAGGCACATAGAAAATATTATAGAAAGAATAGCCCTTACGGCAAAGCCCCTAAGCTGACAATCAGTGAGAGATTCTGGATTAAGGTCGAAAAATCGGACAAATGCTGGGAGTGGCAAGGATGTAGGTTCAGTAATGGGTATGGTCGGTTTACCACTCGCGCCCCCTATAAGCAGAATTTGGCACACCGTTTTGCCTATATCCTGACTTTTGGGGAAATCCCGTACAATCTTATGGTTCTTCATAAATGTGATAACCCGCCATGCGTCCGACCTGACCATCTCTTTCTCGGGACTTGTCAAGACAATGCCAATGATCGCGTAAATAAAGGAAGAAGCCTTAAAGGCGAACAGCACCCTTCCGCTATCCTTACCGAAAAGCAAATTAGAGAAATTAGGTCTTTACGCAACATCAGACCCCAATGGGAATTAGCTCTTGAATTCAACATCAAACAAGTTACTGTCTCTGACATACAAAGGAGAAAGAGATGGAAACATGTTAATTAAATTAACTAATGAAAAAAGTGTCGCCAGCCACAACGGTTTGCGTAACGGCCGTAAAAGTCAGGACATGATTTGAGACGACAGCGTCAGTAATTTCGACCTGCTGTCCAACTAAATTGCCCGTAAGAAAAGTCAGGAGTCTGCCATTGGGTGCATCCGCATCAGTGAAAGTCAGATCGGTGCTCATTTGAGTAGTTGATAAAGTGCCAGCAATGGCTGATCCTGTCAGTATCCCCAGTGAAGCCTGTCTAAGATTAGTAACGGCAGATGCATTCCCCCCCAGAGATTCTACGTCTGCTCGCATCCTTCCTGAACTCAAGGTCGTAGGAAGACGAGCGCTGAGATCAGAATGGAGATTAGAAAGCTGACTATCGGTTGCGACTCGTTTTGGCACCCGCGACTGGAAATCCGATTGAAGATCGGACAACAAAGAATAAGTATCGGAAACCGTAGCACTCAAGCCAACCATATAGGACCGCAAGTCAGAAGCGAGATCGCTCAACTGACTGTTCGTTGCAACCGCTTTAGGAACCCGGCTCTGGAAATCTGATTTGAAGTCCGAGAGAGTCGCATCTGTCGCATCTAATTGACTTTCGACATCAGACAAAGAGCCACTCAGGCCGACGAGATAAGACCGTAAGTCGGAATGGACATCTGAAACGAGGCTCTGAAGATCGGAAATGCGGCTCATGTTCAGTCGGACCGCAGAACCAAAGGTACTCGCCTTCACGTTACTTGCGGCGGTATATTTCTGATTCCATACAGCTGACGCAATATCACTGGCAGTAATGACGCCGATTTTACTCGCAAGATCAGAATGGACATCGGAAAGCTGAGAATCAGTTGCTACCCGTTTGGGTACGCGACTCTGGAAATCTGAATAGAGGTCTGACAACAGAGAGTAGGTATCCGAAATGCGACTTTGATTGAGCAAGATCCGGCTATACACATCGCTCATCAAGGACCCAAAACTCGAAGCCGCACTATGAGCAGTGTATTTCGCTGCCCACACTGCTGAGGCAATATCGGAAATATCAGAAGCAGTAATCGTAGCTGCTCCGCCGGCAGTGATGGCGCTTCGTAAATCTGACATCGTTGAGGCATTCAATTGCACGCCCGTTGTTGTCAGAAACGATTCGAGGTTACTGAATCGGCTCGTGAGAGCAGAATCAACATCAGAGGTCAATGACTGAATGACCAATGTACGACTATTTGCCTGCTGAGCAGCGGAAAGAATATCGGAGAGATCGCTGACCAGAATTGCCCGAACAGCAGAAGCAATATCGGAGATGTCTGAGGCGGTCACAGTGGCAGCAGGACCAGCATTGATGGCGCTCCGTAGGTCACTCATCGTTGAGGCATCAAGTGGTACACCCGTCGCGCTGACATGGCTTTCTAGCTGAGACAAGAGAGAGTAGGTATCAGAAATCCGACTAAGATTTAGCAAAACCCGTGAATCAACTCGTGCGCCAATCGTATTTGCCCATACTGCTGAGGCAATATCGGAAATATCACTGGCCGTCACTGTCGCGGCTGGTCCGGCGTTGATCGCACTTCGGAGATCGCTCATTGTTGAAGCATTGAGTTGTATTCCGGTAGTGGTTAAGAGAGACTCCAGATTACTGAACCGACTAGTCAGGGCGGAATCTACATCTGAAGTGAGAGACTGGATCACAAGTGCTCTACTGTTACCCTGTTGAGCTGCTGAAAGAATGTCAGATAAGTCACTGACGAGAATAGCTCTTACTGCCGAAGCGATATCAGAGATATCAGAAGCACTCACTGTTGCGGTAATCCCAGCAATTTTACTCGCTAAATCGGAATGTACATCGCTCAGTTGGCTATCAGTAGCGACTCGTTTCGGTACACGGCTCCCAAAATCAGACTGGAAATCGGAGAGTAGTGAGTAGGTATCAGAGAGCACCCCACTCATACCCGCCAGGTAAGATTTTAAGTCACTTCCTACATCTGATACACGCGACATGATGTCACTGTGCATCTTCGACTGCCATGGATTTCCTGTCACAATCACGAAATCTATCCCAGACGCGAGACGGGAATTGAATGCTGGCTTTACAACGAGTTGAGAAGATGTGTTATTTGTATCGACAATCAGCGGTAACTCGTCCACTTGCGAGCCGTTGAGCACCTTAAAATAATAGCCATTGAACTGACTATCATGATCAATACCGTCAATTTCCACGGCTGAAGCGTCAGTGACTTGAGAAGACGTACTTCCAGTATGGGCAATAAAAGCTGACTCAAGTAGCTGCACACCGCTATGTACATCCGATAATACCCCACTCATGACAACTAAATAAGATCGCAAGTCACTCTGTAAATCAGAGAGTTGCGAATCAGTAGCAACACGCTTTGGTACGCGGCTCTGAAAGTCACTCTGAAGATCAGAAAGTAAAGAATACGTATCCGATCCTACTCCGCTCATTATAGCAAGAAACGAACGCAGATCGGAATGTAAATCGGACAATTGCGAATTCGTTGCAACCGCTTTAGGCACTCGGCTCTGAAAGTCCGAATAGAAATCCGAAAGCATAGAATACGTATCGGAAATGCGACTCTGGTTTAATAAAACGCGAGAGTTGGCTTGCTGAGCGGCAGAGGCAGCATCGGAAGAGATAGAACTAATTCCAGCTAAATAAGATTGAAGATCACTATGCATCTTCGACTGCCACGGATTACCAGTCACAATGACAAAATCTATGCCAGATGCCAATCGAGAATTGAAGGCAGGCTTTACGATCAATTGCGAGGATGTCCTGTTTGTATCAACGATTAAACGTAGTTCATCCAGCTGTGAACCGTTGAGTACTTTGAAGTAGTAACCGTTAAATTGACTATCGTGGTCAATGCCGTCAATCTCTACCGCAGACGCATTGGTAACCTGCGAAGAAGTGCTTCCGGTATGAGCAATGAAAGCTGATTCCAAGAGTTGCACACCGCTGTATACATCAGACAGCACCCCACTCGTGACCACCAAGTAAGATCGTAGATCAGAATGAAGATCGGAGAGTTGCGAGTCTGTAGCGACCCTTTTGGGAACTCGACTTTGAAAGTCACTTTGAAGGTCAGAGAGCAGCGAATAGGTGTCCGAACCGATACCGCTCATAACTACTAAAAAAGACCGCAGATCGCTATGGAGATCGGAGAGCTGCGAATTAGTTGCTACTGCTTTGGGTACTCGGCTTTGGAAGTCAGAATAGAAATCCGACAACATGGAGTAGGTGTCGGAAATCCTGCTTTGATTCAGCAGCACCCGAGAGTTGGCTTGCTGGGCGGCGGAAGCCGCATCGGAGGCCATAGACTGAATGACAGTCAGGGCGGAGAGAATGTCGGAATCGTCGTTGTCTACAGTTTGAAACGTGAATAGCTGATCGGCAGCCGAAGCATGTGTGAAGCGATATAGAACAAAGTCATAGTTAGTCTCTGCCGCTTTGAGAGTTTGCCGGAATATACCAGAATGAACAACCGATGCCGTCTTAGAGATCGTTCCTGAAGTCATGGCAACCGATCCGCCATGATTAACACCAAAGAATTTTCCAGTAATATTACTCGTTACCGCAGACTCAACACTTGCGAAGTCCGTTTTATCTACTAAAACGAACATTATTTGTGTCATAACGTTCTTTTTGATTGCAGCGCACATAATAGTTGAGTCCTCAATTTATTGTTTATCTAACTACAAACACCAATCCTTCCGCAAACAAAGGATCACCATGATACCATGCCCACTCTTTTATATCATAGTTATATCGCTCAACGAGTGTTTTCAGTGTTCTCCAGGAAAACCACATGGTATGAGCAATATTGACGTTTTCCACTCCCTTTTGCATATTTTTTGTTCCATGAACACTGAAGCAATTAGGAACCGTAATCAGCAAGGGAGCTTGATACTGGTGAAGTCGATGCAGAAGGAATCCGGGGTTCCCCAGATGCTCAAGTACCTCCCCAATCACGACAAGATCAAATGCCGTATTGTTAAACCATGGTAGTTCCGTTTCCTGTATATCATCAAGATCAAACCGCTCACATCCAGCATATTCAGCATGACCACAAACTACCTTGTCTATGCCATGCAAACTTCTGGTCACTTGTCCAATAATCTTATGGAGATCGCCCGAAGCGCAGCCAAGGTTGAGCACAGTCTTCTCTTTGCATCGCTCCAAGATAAACTTGACCCGGTCCACAACTGGTGCATCAGGAACCTGGTGGCACATTTTCCTTTTGTATTCTTCGGAGATTTGATTTATCCCGAGTATTTCGTTCCTTAAATTCTCAATACTCATGGTTGTTTTCTCTTGATTTATCCCTTAGAATAAGCGGATGAGACCATAGAGGAAACTATGATCTCACCCTCGCCATAAACCTATTGCAGAGGTTATATGACTGATTCATTATTGCCCATATTGCCACACGCGGACAATGCCCCAATTTGTCCAATTCCTGAATATTTAGGGTATTGCATATCTGCTCACGGAGAAGTGTGGAGTTGTTTAGAGGCCCCTTCGGGACGCATCGGAAAATCTTGGCATAAATTAAAACCTATCCTAAAAAAGAGCCGAATCCCATACTTTGCAGTCGGCTTGAGTAAGAACCATATCTGCCGTCAGCTACTCATTCATACCCTTGTCCTTACTACGTTTGTTGGCCCCTGCCCTCCAGGTGTGCAGTGTCGCCACGAAGATGGAAATTCCTTAAATAACATGCTCACTAATCTCAGTTGGGGAACTCCCAAGAAAAACTGCGAAGATAGAAGCAAACACGGACGGCACCTTGCTAATATTCCAAGAGGTGATAACCATTATGCCGCCAAACGAGCACGAGCAGGAATGTTTCCCCCTTACGTAAGATTCACACCAGATCAAGTTAGGGAAATGCGGCAACTATATCAAAATGGAGTCACTTAAGTTGAGATCGCGTCCCTATTTAATACTAAGCAAGGGTCCATTTCTGATATAGTTCTGCGAAAGACCTTCAAGTATATTTAAGGATTTCATTGCGAAGATCTTCTATGCTCATAGTTCAAATATAGCGTTTGTAAATTTCGATTGATTGTTTGACGGTTTCATTCACATCATGAAAATCTTCCGCCCATTTGCGATAATTGATCTTTTGATATCCTTCAAAACATGCGATGATTGCATTTGCCATGGAATCTACCTGTAGCTGACAGACCCACGGATAGCCATGCTCCCGATAGCCGGGACAGACAATAGCTTTCCCTGCCGCTAGTCCTTCTATGACGCGAGCATAAAGCGGGAATAGACAGGACACCACGATATCTGCCCGATTATAGAGCAGATTCGCATCATTCTCTGGCCCCTTCAGTGTCCTTACGAAGGTCCACCATTTGTTATTCTTGATGAGATCGCTGAACGTATCAAACATCTTTTTGTCAGTACAGTTATAAAGATGCAATCGTGCTTTTGGGTACTTCTGCCAGACTTTTTGCATAGCGAGACAAAGGTAGAGCGGATTGCGAGACCCCCGCCAATGTTCAGCATAGAGTACAGCTGGTTCTCCCGAGAGTTTGTCAGTTACATCAGGAAGCGGCTTAAATACCTCCAGATCCACACCTTTTGGAACAACATAAGTCCGCTTGATGCTATTCCACACTGCCCATTCGTCTTGTCTCATGCAAATAAAGAAGTCACAGAGCGGAGCAAGATCTACTATTGCCTTCATGCTGACGCCATTCCCTACGCTAGATAACGGCTCTCCATGATTCCAGAGTCCCTTGGGAATATTATCGTAATATGTGGACGGGGCAATCTGACTATGAATCAGGTGAATATCCGGCTTCTGGTCCACCCCATGAATGATAGGTCCGGATGGTTCCTGGATACAGACTTCATGTCCCTGCCGTTCTTCATATTTGGCGAGTTCTAAGGTGGAGAAAGCCAAGCCGGACCGCTCGCGCTTCATATGATGGCGGATGCGCAAATTAGTCTCCTAAATATTTGTTGTTTTTGGATCTATTTTCTGAACGCCATAGCGGTTGCAAATTAGTTAATGCCCAACATTCATGAAAACCCGGATCGTCGCAGCTTTCAAACTGAAATAGGGAGATGGGTTTAATATGGTCAATTTCCCACTGTGCATAATTGGCCCATGACATTCCCTCCTTAAATAAGGACTCAAGATGGATCATGAGGTCACTTAGGGAATATCCAAGAATATGTTCCCAGCGTCGGCCTGATTTTCCTAGTTTAACCGCTTGGCGAATTGCTCGCGACATGTTTGATGATACCTTATTCTTTGGTCTACGCCGTAAGACCTGATAGTATTCCTTGTGTGCGCTCTGCCAAGCCTTCTGTCTCGCGGCAACCTTTTCTCTGTTTACCTGATACTCGCGTCGCTTTTTCTCTCTAGCGATAGCCCTATTTATCTCAAGATTAGCTCTCCACTGCTGCTTTCTTCGCTGAAGTGTCTTGTCTCTATTATTTATATAATAGGCATTCCGCTTCTCGATATTTCGAGCTGCCCATTTTCGGCATTTGACTCTTAATTTTTCCCTATTTTTATTAGCCCAATTTCGAGCTTTCCCATTTTCGCATATTTTACAGCCAGACTTGAGACCATCTGAGGTTCGTTGGAGTTTGCCAAATTCTATTGGTTTTTTCCATTCCCGACATGATGTACAACATTTGAGGCCAAGTTCCTTATCCCAGTTTATCCCGTTCCCCTTTTGCCTCTCCCTGTTTCGCCAGTAATATCTAAGAGAAGCTTCAGTTTGACATCGTTTGCATTCTATTTTGGTTCCGTTGGGCTGAGATCTATTAGGGTGTTTCTTACAATTTTCGATTAGGCTCATATGAACAAGATAGCTTCAAGCAGCGGCGTTGTCTACTCTCTTCTTAGCCAGTGCCGTATCTTCATGCTGCGATGTTCATCCTTCGCGCCATTCCAACAAACTCCCCTAATGGAAACGCTCTGGTATTTTTCGTAGTGCGGCCTGTAGTATCGGCTTGCACCACATTCAAGGCGGCGATATTTAACACATTCGCGTCTTGGTTCGGGACCCAATTCTCTGTCATCGTGACAGAGGCAGCGCCTGCTTTGGTACTGCCCTGCGTGTTCGTAGATCCGCTATTGTCTTGCCATCGTTGAGTTTGTCCAGTGCCTGACGTGGTGCCATTTCCCGCCTGTGATTCTGTGCAATCAACAACCATGTCCCCAGTCGTTCCCGTCGTCACCGTGGCAGAAACGGTTGCTGTCGCGTTTGCATTTCCGGCATGCTGAAATCCGGTAAACGCAGACGCTGTGGTCTGGTGCGCGCCGGTGAATGAAATGGCGCTGGCGTCCCACGCGCTATTATTGGCGCTTAACGTAACAACTACATTATTTGCTCCAGTCGCGGGATTAGCGAGTCCCCACGCCTCAATCGTTCCAGCCGTCGCACCGCCACTGTGCTGGCGCACCCCGATCAAAGTCAGATTTGTCAAAGCATACGTAATCGAGGAAACCGTTTGCGCAACGCCTATAAGCACTACGAAAACGACCAGTGCGCGGTTCGTCCCGCTTGTGGTATGAGAAAAAGTGACAGAGGAAACATTGACATTCTGAAGTGCCTGCGTGTCAAGGTCATACGCAACAGCCATATTTCTTTATCCTGCCTGCACTGTGATGGAGGTGTTGAGGCGTCGATTCCCGCCAGAGAGCAGCAACGAGGCGCGGATTTGTCGCAGGGGGTTCGTTGGTTCTGGTAAGTTCCACTCAAAGCTGGCTTCCATGGCGGTGTCGCCTCCCGTGCGCCCAATACTGCGTGATTGTGGCCACGTAATGCCATCATCAAGCGACAACTCAATAAGCAAGGTGAATGAAACTACTGTGGCTTGGGTTGAGACATCGATCAACACACGTATGTACTCCAGACTAACCGGTATGGTAAAAGCTGGCGAAGTCGCTGAATCCGTCACGATACGCGCAGTCAGTAGCGTTGCCGAAACAGTAAAAGGACGAACGGTGTTTGCCATACAATTCCTATGGTAACGGTATAATTATATCATTTTGCATGTCTGTCATGGTTAAGATGCGATTATAAATTCGCACTTCATCGATTCCCCCGTCCCACCCTTTGTCAATCGTACTCCGATTGCCGATGCGTAACATCTCCCCGGAGTCATCAGCGGTGCTTCCACTACCGATCACGCGAGAGCTGTACGCCACCTCCGTCCCGTTCCGATAGAGACGGATGCCATCGGTCTCGCTGTAGGTCGCACAGACATACTGCCACTGGTTAAGTGTCAAGGCATTGGCGATGGAGATCGTCTGTGCAGCCCCACCGGCCCTGTCCACAAAAGCAGAAAGGCTGTTGGGCGTGGTCGAATCTGTTTGCAATTGCTTACGGCTGCTGTTCGTTCCCTTGTGGAGAATCCGCCCATCATTCTGGCCTCCCTGGCTGCGAGGATTCACCCAAGCGCAATACGTGAAGGATACAACATTATTGAGGTTCGGATTGCTGATTTCTACGCGGGATGTCCCGCTAAAATCAAGGGCATTGCCATACTGACCAGTCTGCCATGTTGCACCTGCCACAGTGCCAGTATTCCCATTGCCGGAAGCATCGGCTACTGAAGTACCGTTTCCTTCATTGAAGCTGTAGGCAGCAATGAGTCCAGCAGGCATTGCCACTTCAGTCTGTACACAGGAGAGAAGAAGTTGCGCATCGGGAACTGCCGCCGTGAGGGTAATACAGGCAGTATTTGAGTAGTTGCTATAACAGGGAACTGGTGTGCAGGGTGCTGGGGAACAGCATTGATTCCCCGCCCTGATACGATAGCAATAGGGAACATCAAAGAGCACCTGAGTATCTACCCATTGCTGTGTGTTCGCGGGCAACACCACCACTTCAAAGAAACTCCCCCCATTCGCTTGCCGCTCCATGTGGAACGCTTCTTCATTATCACTCTGGTCAATCCAGGTTGCACTCGCCGATTGTCCAGAGGCAACGGGAATATCACACAACAAGAAAAGAAGGAGAAGAAGGAAACTCATGGAACAACACTTGCAGTGCATGTCAAGCTAAGGGTGGAATCTGGTGCGAGAGCACCGCAAACACTGATATTACTGACGGTGCCATCAGCCCCATCTTTTACCGGCATAACACGAAATGAGTAGAGTCCACCAACAGCACGCCCAGTGATTTGATAGGTCAGTTGTGTTGCGGGCACTGTTGCTACACCCCCCCAGACTCCTGCCACATTTTCTTCAATTCTATAGTGAGAAGCAGCAACGGTGGGTGTATTTGTTACACTCCACGCAAGATCAAGAGTTACGGTTGCCGCCCATGCAGAACTACAAAGCAACAAAGTAATTCCAATACTAGCGATAAACTTCTTCATATTGCACCTCCGTTGAAAATTCCGAAAATTGAATATGGGGTAAGGGGATATACCCCCACTTCCGCCACCATGACCATGTCCGTTTGTATCGTCTATTGTAATCCGGATGGGTGACCTGAAAATGTTGTTTCTTACGTTTGCAGCTCTCTCTCCCATTCGGTGTTTGTCTCCATCGTCGTCCCTGCTCCCTTCGCTGAATAGTGCGGGGATTTTCATAGGCCATAAGATGAAGACCATTGCCGGTTCGTAGGATAGTCATTCTGAAGTTTCCCCAGTGACTTTCTCAAGGATAATCCGCACTTTTTCCCCGCAGTGCCTTTGTAATAACATTTCCGCATCTTTCGTCCAAACGGAAGACACGCCGGATTTGCCCCCACCGGGACGAAGACTAACCCTGTCCATGTTCAGCACTCCGTAGTAGTGAGACCCGTGAACGGATATTTCTACTCCCCACGAAATCGGCGTTGTGCGTATAGCCACACCGCCAGCACCGGAAGAGTTTTTTATGTCTCTGACGCTTCTCTACCGACCCACATGCTGGACAAGTGATGGATGTGTAGGGTGGGGCGATCAAAGCAAGAGGGACACCGACCAGCGGCGCAAGCACGTCAAGACGCTTAGCTAAGTATCGCCCTGCCCATTGCTCGTACCGCGGCAATCGCTTCGGGTCTTCTATCGCAATCCCAGCGCCGGAAGCTTGAGCTACGAGAACAAGCTTTTTGGCCTCAATTGCGATAGTCTGTTTTTGTGGAGTCTGCCGACCGAAGTCAGCAGGGTGATGATTCTTCTGTCGCGCCGCTTGCCGCGCCTTCTGTTTGGCGAGAACGGGCCGTAGGTCAGGACCGCTATATCCATCAGACCGGGTCACCGCCGTGCGTAGACCAACGTCTACGCCAAGCCATTTCTGAGGCTTCTTTTGCTCCGGCAATGGACACTTTACGTAGACAATCGCGTACCAAGTGTCTTTATAACGCATAACCTGGGCACTCTTGGCAAGCATCGCGCCAGGATGTTCTAGTGCCCGATTGAGTGCCTTATGTTTCCGTGCTGGAATGAGTAATTGGCAGTCCTTCGTCTTATTCGGCATACCTTCCGCATGCAACCAGAGGTCAAACTCTTTGGCTTTCTTTGGTTGCTGCACCTCGAAAGCATCGCAGAGTTCTGCATGCAGATATGGTAGTTTCATCTGCTTCTTGAGTGCTTTGGCAGCTTTTCTCGCTCGCTGATAGTCATTCACAGCTCGATACCGCACCCGCTGCTTGAATTCTCCCTGACCTTTTTGGCTCTTCCCCTTGAGAACAAGCTTCCCTTCTTGCGCAACAATTCCATCCAGCAGGTCAAGAGCGCTGTGGTGCTCTCGTTGAAAGAGATCGCAGAGCAGTGTCAATAGATCACTTTTCACCCGTGAGGGATAGAGCTTCACGCGATAGGCAAGCATAAGACTCCTTGTCCCGTGTGTATCCGGTGTATCAGTTATCATTCCTCAACCTCAAGAAAAATGCGGATACGCTTGCCATAATATGAGAGCAATTTCATTTCAGATGCTTTCATCCAACAGGTAAATGCAAGTTGACCATCAATAGCAAAAGAACCGGACGGCCCTAATTCTATCACATGATCTGAGAGTACACCTTGCCACAAAACTATTGACTGATATATTTGTTCGCTGGAGTCCATTATGATGGTTTCACCCGTTTCTTTCCTGTCCACTCAGTCCAGTCCGCTCCCGTAGGACACTGCTTGCACCGGACATCCCAAGAGCCTTGCGAAGTGTTCGTCATCTTCTGTGACCCACCATGCCGTTTCTCCCAAGGCACCCATTTCTCCGTATGGCATTTGAGACAGCGCACTAATGCCTCCCATGTGCTGGTGATAGATTCGAGTTTGTCCATACTTCACCAATACAATCGCAATATTCTAAGAGGAATTCCCGCTGCTGAAATTCCCGATAACGGAAATATTTCCATAGCAAAGTCCTCGACAAGCAAGTTCCACCGCGTCCGCACTTTCAGTGTATGACGAATCCTGGGGCGCAAAATAATTTTCGGAGTATCGCATGCCCCATGCGGACCCGCCTGCCGCCCGTCGATCCGTAAAGAGCACTTCCACGTCCACTGCCTGTTTCTGGGTATCAAAGAACGGCTCAGTACCTGTGTAATTGCCGTCCGGAAGGACAATAGACCCTCTCCCCTTCGTGGAGAGCCATACGACTCCACCCACAGTCCACGGGCTATGCAAGTCGGGATTACATAGTGCGTCGCGCAGTTTCCAGGTATTGGTATTGTCATCAAGCAGGCAGGACCAGGAAATCGGCAACGGATCGTAGAGCACTTTCTCGTAGTCAGATCCAGTCGGCGCATGCGTATACCCGCCAACTGTCACCACCGTAGGGTCCACCGGGCGAGGCTTGGCCAGTGGGCCTGTAAAATTCATCGAACTAAAGCGAATCTTTATGTACGAAGGCGGAGAATTGCCGTCGTAAATACGGAGTTCCCCATCCCGTCCGACGAAAGTTATTGCCGTTTTACTTGCTCTCCTCTTGTTTTCATGCTAGAGTTGGCCTTATAAGGAGACCAGTATGGAAAATATTTGTCCATGTGGAAAGACATTTAGAACTTTTCCATATCTCGAAAAACGGGGATATGGAAAATTCTGTTCTCAAAAATGTTATGGACTAAGCAAAATTGGTAGAACCTTATGTCGTGAA
>ERZ1292623.2969-Hain-H51-01um-R1-2969-length-14786-cov-12_pt1 | contig 14786 bp, 12 predicted proteins | sample MGYA00564398_ERZ1292623 | MGnify/ENA primary metagenome ERZ1292623 (study PRJEB36523, sample SAMEA6512633) | groundwater metagenome | collected 2019-01-07 | study: AquaDiva: Metagenomics assemblies of 32 groundwater samples
AGCCCGACATAAGCGGCGTATAAAGACGGCCGCGGAATGTATTTTTCCAAAAGCAATTTGTCAAAAACAACCGCCAGCGCTAAACCAAAATAAGCCAAAACCGCGAAAATTATCCAATCCATATTTTTTTATTATAAATCATTGAATAAAGTTATCCACAAGTTTGGCTTGCGTAAACTTAAAATACTATATATTATAAAAATAACGAACGGCAAAGACAAAAATCCCACCGGTCCCAATGGATGATCCAAACGGATAAAAATCCAAGGACAAAAAATAATATTAGGTTTTCGTTTCTACCGTTCGTTCCATTTTCTCCGTTCTTTAATAAGAATAAATTATCTCTCAAAAAAAACCCCGGCCATGTGCTGGGGTTATTCTTTTATTCTGTTATTCTTGAAAATTCATCGTGATGATAAAAACATCGCCGCCCTTTCCTTTATGGATAACAGGTTTTGAAAAATTCTTTTTATAAATTTCACATAATTTTTTAGCGAGACGCTGGGCCATTTGATTTTCCGAAACATAAACGAAAATATCCGCGCCCGACGATTTAATTTTTAATATCCGGTCCAAAGGATCCCGAGCGCGCGCTTTTTGACCGACCATTTCTATCAAATGGATGATTTCTTTTTTTCGAGCCAGCGGCACTCCGGAAATCTTTATTTCTCCCTCGTATTGGTTGTGTTTGGCCATTTGGCAAGCCGGACAAAGCTCAAAACTAACGCGTTTGGCGCGTTCAATATTTTTCTTATTCCGCAAATTATGATGCCAGGATTTCTCGTAATAAACAACGCCGCACTCCGAACAAAAAATAATATCTATTTTCCCCGGCCCGAATTCCTCGGTCTCCCGCCTGGACTCTTTTGGCCGGTTAAAATGTTCCTTTGAAAAAGATATTTTTGCTTTTCGCTTCATAATTATTTCAATAAAATACTCCAAACTTCGTAAACGGCGCCGAGAAGAATGCCCGCGCCGACCAGCCATTTGAAAAATCCGCGCCAATGGGACACGACCGCTTCTTGGCTTTCAATTTTTTCTGATATTTTTAAAACAAAAATTCCAAAAATTCCCAAACCCACCGCGCCGATAAAACTTAGAACCGTCACCAAACTGTCGGCGCCGGAAAGAAAAAGAAGAAGCGGCGGAACAAAAGAAAACAGCCAAGCCAAACTAGCCGGAACGCCGTAATCAATCTTGAAAATTTCCTTTGAATCCGCGATTAACGCCAAATAGGAAGTAAAAACCGCCAAAAAGCCGATTAAAGAACCGATTATCATTCCTCCTCGCCCAAGAAAAACTTTCAAACCGGCGAGAGCGTCTTCGCTGGTCCGCGCGCCGGTTATTCCCAGAACCGACAAAGCAAAAATCAAAGAAAAAAAAGCGGAAATCAAAACGCTCCATAAAATCACTTTTTTAAAATCGCGCAGCGAAGCGCCTTTCATCATATCCCGCGCTTCCGGCAAAGAAGCGAACCCTGAAAGAGCGAAAATCCAAACGCCGTAAGGCAGAAACCAGGCTTCGTTAAAACTGTAATCAATCTTAAAATTGGCAAAATCAAAAAGCGGCCAAGAAACCCCCGCCAAATAAAGAATAAAAAACAAAAGCGGAACGGTCAGGTAAAAATTGACGGCGCCGATTTTTTCAAAACGCAGAAAGGAAAAAATTCCGGCCGCGGCGAAAAACAGCAAGGAAAACCAAAAAGTGTTGAAAGAGCCGCGCCCGCCGTTAAAAATATTTTCCAAAAAAATCCCGCCTAAAAGACCGTAAATCAAAAATGTGCCGTAATAGCTTAAGATCGTAACCAAAAAAGCCAGATAGCTCGCCGATTTTCCCAGATACATTTTGACATAGCCGGTAAAACGATGGCGGCCAGCGGTCAAAAAGGCCGCTTCGCCGTAGAGAAAATTCAAAATTATAATCAAAAAAAGAGCGCTAATAAAATGCAAAAGCCCCCAGAAAATTCCCGCCCGCGAGAAAACAAAAGGCAAGGCAAAAATCCCCGCGCCTAAAATCATTCCCGTTAAAAGTCCGATGCTTTCCAGATAAAGAACGGTTCTTGATTTTTCAGAAGCCATTCTCACCGTTTTCTTCATTATTTTTTACGTTCATTATTTTTTTTTCAAGCAGCCAAAACACGAACAGAATTATCAAAACTAAGGCGGTCGCGGCTGTCGCCACCAAATACATTTGGAAACCAACCGCCATGCCGATCGCCGCCGTCGCCCAAATACTGGCGGCCGTCGTCAAACCGCTGACCTTGTTGTTTTTTAAAAAAATCAATCCTCCGCCGATAAAACCGACGCCGACCACGATATTGGAAGCGATCCGCGCCGGATCAACGGGCAATCCGGTGAAATTTTTCAGCCCTTCGTAAGAAAGCACGGTAAAAAGCGCCGCGCCCATCGCGATCAAAGAATAAGTCCTTATCCCCGCTTCTTTGCGGGAATGTTCTCTTTCGCATCCGATTAAAAATCCCAGCGAAGTCGCCAAAATCATTTGAAAAATTACGCGCAAACTTAAATCATCCATAATAATTTTTGTTTAAATTTCTATTATTTTTTCTTTTTTCACCAAATCCAAAACTTTTTCAACCAAAATTTTCGGGTCAGAATCATAAACGATTTTGCCCGGACCGCGATGAGATTCGGCAATTATTTCTTTAATCAATTCATCGGTTTTCCAAAGCCCTTCAAGAATGCCAATCGGTTTATTATCCTCAAAGGCGATCGTAAATTCGTTAATCGTGCCCATTCGTCCGCAGCCCACGATGACCGCGTCCGCGGATCTGGTTAAAAGAAGATTGCGCCCCGCGTAGCCGAAACCGGTATAAATAATCATATCAAAATAATCCACCGGCAGTTTATATTGGTTAATATGTTCAAATTCCGATCCGGCCGGAGAAAGGCCGACAGAAATTCCTCCTTCCTCTTTCGCGCCCATCGCGACCCAAAAAGGGAAACCGGTCGTGGCGCCGGTCACCAGAATCGCTTTGTGCCTGACCACTTCCCGTCCCAATTCTTTGGCTATCTCCAAAGTGTCTTCGGGACAATGGCCGGTCTCGGCCGCGCCGGAAACGCAAATTTTATATTTTAAATGAGAATGTTTCCCAGGCTTCATTATAACTTGATGAATTTTATAATTTGATGAATTTTTATTAATAATATCACATTTCACTTCAATTCAAAAGAATCTCCGTATTTAGGCGCGGCCGCCCTTATTCCCAAATAATCTCTCAATCTCTGGACCAAAAAAAGCGCGGCTTGCGGTTCTCCCGGAGCGACGAAAACTTTTTTCAAAGTATCGACGGAATTCTCCGCGAAACGGAAAAGTCCGTCGTAATCCGGATGAGCCGAATAGCCGCTGATGGAAACTATTTTGGCGCGCACCGGAATTTGTTCCTTGAAAATCGTAATGTTTTTTACTCCTTCCTGAAGCCGGCGACCCAAAGAACCGGCGGCCTGAAAACCGATAGTCAACAAGGTGTTTTTAGGATTCTGGAGATAACGCCTTTCATGATGAAGAATCCGGCCGCCGGTTGACATCCCAGAACCGGCAATGATGATTTTTGGCGGCGGCGCTTCATTGATGCTTTTTGATTCCAATGAAGTCAGAGTAAAACGCAGGCCGGGAAATTTAAAAATATCATCTCCCGAAGAAATCAAGTATTCGGCTTCCTTATTGAAATACTCTTCGTATTTTTTATAAACTTCGGTCATTTTAATCGCCAAAGGCGAATCCACAAAAATCGGCGCCTCGGGAATGCGGCCGTTTTCCGCCAAATCATTCAACTCAAATAAAAGTTCTTGCGTTCTTTCCAGAGAAAACGCCGGCACCATCAGCACGCCGCCGGCCTTAACCGTGTCTTCAATGGTTCGCTCAAGTTTAAGCCGACGTTCTGCTTTGCCTTCATGCCGGCGATTTCCGTAAATGCCTTCCATTACCAGATAATCAGCGTCTTTTATATCATAAGTGGGCCGTAAAAGCGGCGTGGGAGGATTTCCCAAATCGCCGGTCACAACGATTTTTTTGCCGTCAGCCACAATTTCGTAAATGCTGGAACCGAGAATGTGCCCGGCGTCGCGCGCCGTAATTCTAAAATCGCCTATCTTTAATTCTTGATTGTAATTAAAATCAGACCAAAGCTTTAACGCTTCATCTAAGTCTTTTTGTTCAAAAAAGGTTTTTTCTTCCGTTTCTTTTTTACCGCTTCTTTCTAAAAGGCCGAGGGCGTCTTTCAAACTGATCTCGGAAAGCTCTCTGGTCGGAGCGGTGGAATAAATTTTTCCCTTAAAACCGTTTTTAACCAGAAAAGGGACGCGGCCGATATGATCCAAATGGGCGTGAGTGACAAAAAGCGCCGCGACTTCCGAAGGATCGAAATCAAAAGGCGCGCGGTTCTTTTCGTCGTCTTTGGCGCCGCCTTGCCACATCCCGCAATCAACGAGAATTTTTGTTTGGGCGCTCTCTAAAAGAAAACAACTGCCCGTCACTTCCTGCGCTCCGCCGTAAAAAGTCAGTTTAATCATAAAAATTTATTATACTAAAATATTCAAATAACCACATTCACCAGGCGGCCGGGAACGACGATTATTTTTTTAGGCGGCCGGCCGGCCAGTTTTTCTTTTATCACAGGATGGTTGAGCGCCATTCCCCGAAGTTCGGCTTCACCCGCTTCCGCCGGCGCCTCCATTTTTGCCCGCACTTTGCCGTTTATTTGAATGACCAGCTCAAAGGTTTTTTCTTTGATCATTCTCGGATCATACTCCGGCCATTTTTCCGAATGAATTGAAGTTTTACGCCCCAATTTTTCCCATAATTCCTCGCTAAGATGCGGCGCGAACGGCGCGAGAATTTTAAGAAACGTTTCAAAAATATTTTCCGGCAATGTTTCGCTTTTTTCCATTTCATTCGTTAAAATCATCATTTGAGCGATGGCGGTATTAAATTTAAAATTTTCTATATCTTCTCCGGCCTTTTTTATGCTTCTATGCAATAAATTTTCTAATTTTGAATTTTGATTTGCCTGCCCCGCTAATCCCGCCTCGGCGGGATTGTTCGGGGTAATTTTGATTTTAAACGCGAGCGAATATATCTTTTCCAAAAATCTTCTTGCCCCGATGATGCTCTCCGTGCTCCAACTAACCGCCTGATCAAACGGCCCCATAAACATTTCGTAAATCCGTAAAGTGTCGGCGCCGTAAACCGCCGCGATATCATCCGGGTTGACCACATTGCCGTAACGTTTGCTCATTTTCCGGCCGTCTTCGGCGATAATCAATCCGACATTTTGAAGACGTTTAAAAGGTTCGGAATAATTTACCGCCCCGAGATCGTAAAGAAACTTGTGCCAAAAACGCGCGTAAATCAAATGGCGCGTGGCGTGTTCCGCTCCGCCCGCGTACAAATCAACCGGCGACCAGTATTTTTCTTTTTTCTTGTCAACGAGCGATTGATCATTCTTCGGATCAATATAGCGAAGATAATACCAGGAAGAGCCCGCCCATTGCGGCATCGTATTGGTTTCTCTTCTTCCTTCCCGACCGCATCTCGGACACTTTGTTTTTACCCATTTTTTAATGTTAGCCAGCGGCGACTCGCCGGTGCCCGTCGGCTCATAATTTTTGACTTCGGGCAATTTAACAGGCAAATCGCTCTCCGGCACCGCCACTACCCCGCATCCGCCGGCTGGCGGATCGCAATGAATAATGGGAATCGGCTCTCCCCAATAGCGCTGGCGGGAAAACACCCAATCGCGCAATTTATATTTAACGGTAATTTTTCCGCCGACGAATTTAGTGATTTCTTTTTTGGCTTTTTCAGAATCAATTCCGTTAAACTTTCCGGATTGCGTTAATTTTCCTTCACCGAGATAAGCTTCATTCAAAACCGGACATTTAGGTTCCTGATAAAATTGGCAGATTACCTGTTTAATCGGCAGATTAAATTTTTTTGCAAATACCCAATCTCTTTCATCGTGCGCCGGCACCGCCATAATCGCGCCTGTGCCGTAGTGCGCCAACACGTAATCCGCGATAAAAACCGGCAATTCCTCGTTGTTTGCCGGATTAATCGCTTTAATTCCCTTTAATTCCGCGCCGGTTTTTTCTTTATCCTTGGCTAGTCGCTCAATCTCGGATTTAGCCGCCGCTTTTTCAATGTATTTTTCAACCTCCGAAAAATTTGAGATTTGATATTTAAGATTTGAGATTATTTTATGTTCAGGCGCCAACACGCAGTAAGTCGCTCCAAAAAGAGTATCCGGCCGCGTCGTAAAAACATTAATTTTGAATTTTGAATTCTGAATTCTGAATTCAATCTCAACGCCTTGAGATTTCCCGATCCAATTCCTCTGCGCTTCTTTAACGGATTCCGGCCAGTCAAGTTCTTCCAAATCCTCCAGCAGACGCTCCGCGTAATCGGTGATTTTCAGCATCCACTGCCGCAGAGGTTTTTTTTCCACCGCGCTGCCGCACCGCTCGCAAACATTTCCTTCCAAATCTTCATTGGACAAACCGGTCCGGCACGACGGACACCAATTAATCGGTTCATTTGACTCGTAAGCCAGCCCTTTTTCAAAAAGTTTCAAAAAAATCCATTGAGTCCATTTATAATAATCCGGCGCCGTGGTGTTGATTTCGCGCGACCAATCGTAATTAAAACCCAAAAGAGACAGCTGTTTTTTGAATCTTTTTATGTTTTTATCCACCGCCGCTTTGGGATGAATCTTATGTTCAAGCGCGTAGTTTTCCGTCGGCAGTCCGAACGCGTCCCAGCCCATGGGATGTAAAATATTATAGCCGTTCATTTTCTTAAAACGGGAATAAATGTCCGTGGCGATATATCCTTTCGGATGCCCCACATGAAGCCCTTCGCCGGAAGGAAAAGGAAACATATCCAAAACATAACTTTTCGGTTTTTTTCCGCCAGAGGCGGATCCGCTTTCGGCGGAAAAATCATCTTCGGTTTTGTAAAGCCCGCTTTTTTGCCATTTCTCGCGCCATTTTTTTTCTATTGCTTTGTGATTATATTTTTTCATAATTACAAAAGATGGAAAATAAATTTTCCGTTCCACCTGGCTATCGCATAGCCAGGTGGTAAAAATTATAAATAAAGTTCATTGTTTAATCTTAAAATTTTTCCGGCAAAAACAAAAGCGGACGGAATAAATTAAATTTGAAATTGCCGTTCATCCAAAATATTTTTATGGATGTTGCCCGGCATTTCCAGAGAATAACGCCGCATACTTTCCAGAATGCCCAGCGCGCCGAAAAGCGTCACCATCGCCGAACCGCCGTAACTCATAAACGGCAAAGTAATGCCGGTCACCGGCAAAAGCCCGATATTCATTCCGACATTGATAAAAAAATGGGCAAAAACCAGGGTGGCCAATCCCATGCTGTAAAGCCGCTCAAAATTAGTCTGCCCCGTAAAAGCTATTTTTAAAATCCGCCAGAGAGAAATCGCGAAAAAAATAAACAAAAACAGGACGCCGACGAAACCCCATTCTTCGGCAAAAGCGGCGAAAATAAAATCAGTTTCATGCTCCGGCAAAAATTCCAAACGGGATTGCGTGCCTCCGCCGATTCCTTTTCCCAGAAACCGCCCCGAACCCACCGCCACCCTTGACTGATCCGCGTTGTATCCCGCGCCTTTCAAATCTTGAGGATAAAAAAAAGAAAAAATTCGCGCCTTTTGATAAGGGGCGAGCAAAAAATTCCATCCGATCAAACTCGCGATCAATCCCGCGGCCGCCACCATCGCCAAATGTTTTTTACTGATTCCGGAAACCATCACCATGCCAAACCAGATAAAAATAAAAATAAAAGCCGACCCGAAATCCGGTTGGAGGAAAACCAAACCGGCCGGGAGACCGGCGAAAAACGCGGAAATCAAAATATGCCTGATTTGGGCGATGGCAATATGGCGGCGCGCGAAATATTTCGCCAAAATCAAAATCACCAGAATTTTCATCGGCTCGGCCGGCGCCAAAGAAAACACGCGGAAATCAAACCAACCGGCCGCCCCCCGCGTCGTCTTTCCCAATAAAAGAAGCAGAAACAGAGAAATAACGCCTAAAAAATAAAAAATCAAAAGAAGATTGCCTTTTCTTAAAAAACGCCAATCCGCCGAATTCATTAAAAAAAAGGCGGCAAAAGAAATTGCAATCCAAACCAATTGGTGGTTAAAAAAATAATCTCCTCCCTCGCCCAAACTTTTCATCGCCGTCAATCCCGCGAAAAGAAGCGGAATTAAAGAAAAAAACAAAACATAATCTATGTTTTTTATCGTTCTAAACGCCATAGTAATATAGTAATAATTAAAATTCTGTTTGATTCGCTCTCAAAAATATTTCTATGATTTCCGCCTCCTTTTCAAACGGTTTTTGCCAAGTAAAAAAAGCGAAACGAAGCGCGTCCGGTTCCACCGCGTCTAAAACAGTTTGGCTGGCCGCCTGAACATTGTTGTCTTTGTCGTAAATTACGGCATTCACGTAAACTTCCGGAAACGAAGTTAAAGAACGATTGTGCACTTTAACTTCCAAAAAAGGAAAGGGGTCTTTATAAAATGTCTTTTTTTCCACCGAAAAATTGGGTGGATTTTTTTCTATTCTTACCCAATCTATTTCTTCTTTGGCCGCCATTTCCAAAACAGCGCGCGCCGGAATTTTCTCTTTAGTAACGATCCCGGGCTCAAAAATCATAAAACGCTCGGCCGGATTGACGAAAATCTCGCCCTCTCTGACGCCGACCAAAACATTGCGCTGATCGTACAATTTGAATTTATAAGGCAAACTTTGAATTCCGGCGAAAATATTGGGATTTTCCACAAGAGCCGCGGCGTCATAAATTCCATCCGACGTTTTAATCGCTCTGCTCCATAAAACAGCCGGATTTTTCGTTTCACCCGCGCATTTTTTTCCGCAAGGGCCGCCGCAGTCAATTTCTTCTTCTTTTTGATTTTTGCGGCCGTCAAAACAAGTCGGTTCGGAAGAAAACCAAAAAATCGCGGCTCCCAAAATCGCCAGCGCCAGCGCCGCGAAAATCGCCAGATAAAAAATTTGCCTTTTCGCCCGCCAATTCAAAATATCCATTAATCTTATAATAAAAGAAAAAAATGATTTTGTATAATTTTATTTATTCTTCTTTACGGCAAGATTTCGGCCGTCGCTTTTGAAAATTAGGCGGCCGTCAAGGTCAGTGCGAAGAATAACGGCGCCAGCGACCCGCAATCTTTCCAAAATTTCCTGATGCGGATGGCCATAACGATTATTCTTTCCCGCGGAAATAATCGCGTATTCCGGACTGGCATATCCGATAAAAGATTCTGACGATGAAGTTTTAGAGCCGTGATGGCCGGCTTTCAAAACATCAATATCCAGATTTTCTTTATCAATGGAAACCAGATAGTTTTCCATTTTTTGAGGCGAATCCCCGGTAAAAAGAAAAGACGTATTGCCATAAACCAGTTTCGCGACGATTGAAGCGTCATTTGTGTCCATTCTTGAAACATCTCTGTCCGGAAATAAAATAAGCAAATAAGCATTATCGCTTAAAACAAATTTCATCCCTCGCCGCGCCAAAACTTTTTTAAGTTTCTTTTCCTCAATTATTTTTTCAAGCTCTTTGCCGACCACGTTAGTTGACTCCACGCCCGGTTCAATAAAAAAATTTACATCATATCTGCTTAAAACTTCCGGTAAACCGCCGATGTGATCGGAATCCGGATGGGTGGCAATCACGACATCAATAGAACGATCATAAAAAGGCATTATTTTTGAAATTTCGGCCAGAACCCGCCTGTTAGGCCCTCCGTCTATCAAAATCTGCTGATCACCCGGAGTATCAATAAGAATGGCGTCGCCTTGACCGACATTCAAAAAAGCGACAGTCAAGCTTTTATCGCTTTCCGCGAATACCGCATACCAAACAAAAAACGCGGCTGCAACCAAAACAACCAAAAAATACCATCTGAAATTTTGCTTTATCTTAATAAAATACATTTTATTTAATTTCTTCTATTTCAAATTCATCCGCCTCTTTGCTCCAAAGCGGCGGTATGATTTCTTTTTTCTGCCAAAAAATAGAAAGCGACTTTGGCTTAAAAACCAGCCAGCCCAGTAAACCATAAATTAAAATCGCGGAAAAAGCGGAAAAATTAGGCGCCAGCCACTCGGCCCAAGAAAGCCGGGCAAAAATATTTACCACCCAAAGCTCATAATTAAGAAGAAGCCAGGAAATCCAGGCAAAAGGCAAGCTGGCCGCGTAATGCAACAATCCGGCCAACCAAGTCAAAAATCCAAAAAGCATGGTCGCGGGAACGAACATTAAAATCAGGATATTGACCGGCAAAGCCACCAAAGAAATCGCGCCCATTGAATATAAAATTAAAGGAGCGACTGCCAGCTGGGCCGAGGCCGTGGCCGCGGCATAACCCCTTAAACCGAAACTTTTCGGCAAAAAACCGAGATGTTTTTCCAGCCGCGGCGCCAGATAAATAAGGCCGAGCGTAGCCGCGAAAGAAAGCTGAAAAGAAGAATCAAAACGCAAAATTTTCGGATTATGCATTATCATCGCGAAACCGGCCACCAAAAGAGCGATAGTCACCTCGTAAACGCGGCCGGTGGAACGCGCCAAAAGAACGAGAATGGCCATTATGGAAGCCCTGACAATCGTCGCCGAAGCTCCGGTCATTATGGTAAAAAGAAAAATAGCCAGAACGCTTAAAATAATGCCGACAAAATGCGGCAAAGGCAAAAAAGCCAGGGCGCGGCCGATATTTTCGGCGATAATCGTCACATTATAACCGGACAAAACCACCAAATGAATCACGCCGGTTTTGCGAAAATCATTCTGTAAATCCTCGGGAATGCTTTTTCTGGCGCCAATCGTCAGTCCGCCCAAAAATGAAGCGTACGGTTCCGGTAAAACGCGCGAAATTCCGGCGATGTAATTATTTTTTAGCGCGAAAAGTTTTTGTTTAACAAACGAACCGGCGCCTTCTTCTTGTTTTTCAATTTTCGGATAATACATCAAAAGAAAAATATCGTCTTTGGTTAAATAAGCCCGCCAGTCAAAATCATCGGAAAAATTTTCCGGCTCTTTAAGAATGCCTTTTATCTCCAAGAAATCTCCGTACTTAAATTCAGGGTATCTTTCCGTATAAACAAGAATTTTGCCGCGGTTAATGTCTTGCCATTGTCCGTTCTGCCGCAAACCATCGGCCAAAAAAATAAGGCGCGTATTGTTCTCGCGTTCGTCCGGCTCGTCAACGATTACGCCGCGAAGCGCGACCTCGCTGTTTATTCGCGGCGCCAAAATAGAAGAAGCGGCTTTTTGGTCTTTAATTTCATAACGCCAGACTCCCAAACTGAAAGCGGCCAGCGCCAAAGCGGCCGCCAGAAAAAACTTTTTTCGGGAAGTTAAAAAAAACAAAACCAAGGCCAAAAAACTCAATAAAAGAGCAAATATCGCCGCACTCCAAAACAGGTTAAAAAAAGAACGGACTCCCACGCCCGCGATAAATCCGAAAATCAAAACCAATAAAATATTTCCTTTCATTCTTTAAAAAAGGCGAGAATTCAGGATATTATTCACTAAGCGGTCGGCTCTTTTGTTTTTCTCGCGCGCCACGTGCTGAAAATTAATCTCGCCAAAATCAATTTTTAAGTTCCAAACTTTCATAAAAAGAGATTGAAGATTGGCATTTTCAATTTTGTATTCGCCGTTCAATTGCCTGGTTAAAAGCTCGCTGTCGGTTTTTACCGCCACCTCCATCTCTTTGATTTTTTTCTTCCCGAAAAGATGCTTGATTTTTTTAAGCGCAAAAATCACCGCTTCATATTCCGCTTCATTGTTCGTCTTTTCGCCTAAAAATTCCCCGTACTCTTTGATTAAATTTCCGTTTTCGTCTTGAATCACCACACCCAAAGCCGCGGGCCCGGGATTGCCTCGGGATCCGCCGTCGGTAAAAATAAAAATTTTTTTCTGATGATTTTTTTTAAACATATTCTTTCTTTGAATTACGAAATTTCTTTATTTATTGATTTTATAATCCTTTACCGCCAAACGAAGTTCTTTCCGGCCATTATAGCGCGAAAGTTCAATTGCCGCCAAAAACTCCAATTTTGAACCGACTGTTAAATTTTGAAGTTCAGGACGCAATCCCTTATGCCATAAGATCGCGGTCAACTCTTCTCCGTTTGGTTTATGAAAAAATAATTTAAGGTGATAACCGTTATTGCCCATCGCGACGATATGTTTTAATTCTAAATTTTTAAACCAAAAAATCGGGGCGGGATTTCCTGCACCAAAAGGAGCGAAACGCCTGATCTTTTCAAAAAGACGGCCGTCAACTTCCTCAATATCCAGTTCTTTATCCGCTTCTATTTTCAAAAATCTGGTTTTATCCCGCGATTTTTCAGAAACAACTTCATTAATTTTTTTTTCAAACTCCGCTATTTTTTCCGAAGATACGGTAAAACCGCCGGCAAAATGATGTCCGCCAAAATCAATAAAAAAATCTTCAGGCAAAGCGCGCATTATTTCCACCACGTTCAAATCGGCGCTTCGGGCCGAACCCTTGATGTCAGCGGATACCCCTCCTTTCCCCCATAAAAATATTGGCCGGGAAAAAAACTCCAAAAGGCGGTTCGCGCTTAATCCTAAAACTCCCTGATTCCATGAAAAATCGCCTGTGGCGATTACGGGCGGCAGATTATCAAGGTCGCCGTATTTATTTTTGACGCCGTTAATTATTTTATCCACTAGCCGGCGCTGCTCTTCTTTGGTTTGGCAAATTTTTTCCACCAGCCACTCCGCTTCCGTCAGCGACGAAGTGACCAATAAATCAAAACTGGTGGTTTCGCACCCCATCCGGCTGGCGGCGTTTATGTAAGGCGCCACGGAAAAAGCGATATCTTCTTCCGTAATCAAAGAAGGATTCAAATTCAGTTTCCGGTAAAGCGCCAAAAGACCCGGGCGTCTGGTTTTCTGCGCCACTCTCAAACCATAATAAACAAGCGCCCGGTTTTCGCCCGTCAAAGGCACCATATCGGCAATGATGGCGATGCCGACTAAATCCAAAAGCCATTTTTCCCAGCCCAGCGGCAAACCGAAAGAGTCAATTTTTAAAATCGCTTGAATAACCTTAAACGCCGCGCCCGCGCCGCATAAATATTCGTAAGGGTAATCGTCGTCTTCTCTTTTCGCGTCAATAATCGCGTACGCTTCGGGTAGTTTTGGCGGCGGCAGATGATGATCAATGACGATAACTTCAATATTATGGGAATGAAGTTTTTCAATTTCTTGGAGGTTGGTAACGCCGCAATCAATCGTCACCACCAAAGCCGGCTTCAGTTCCATAAATTTTTCCACGGCTTTTTGAGAAAGGCCGTATCCTTCCTGATAGCGGTCCGGAATATGCGTTTCAAAATTCGCGAAGCCGATTTTTTTCAAAAAATCAGAAAAAACAGCGACCCCGCACATTCCGTCAGCGTCGTAATCGCCGAAAATAATCATTTTTTCTCCTTCTTTAACGGCGCGAATAATTCTTTGGGCCGCCTTTTCCATGTCTTTATGCTGAAAAGGATCATGAAGATCGCGCTCGTAATCTGGATTGAAAAATTTATTTCCGGCTTCCGCGGTTTTTAAGCCGCGCTCAAAAAACATCTGCCGGCCAACCTCGTCTTCATCGGGAAATTTTTTAGCCAAAGACGGGGGATAAGATTTTTTCAAAACCCATTTTTTTTTCATACAGCCTTACTTGTTAAGATTATTTTTCTTCTCCAGGGCGTCAATCCCCGGCAAAGCGCCGCGGCTGAGAAAATCCAGCAGCGCGCCGCCGCCGGTGGAAACAAAAAAACGTCTGCCGGCGGGTAATTTTTGTTTTTCCAGAAAAGCGGCGGTTTCGCCGCCGCCCGCGACAACTTCCGCTTTAGAAAGAATAAGCCCTTGAACCGTCTCTTTCGTCCCCCGGCCATAACCTCCTTCAAAATAACCGAGGGGGCCGTTCCAAAGAATGAATTTGGCCCGGCTTATTTCTCTTTTTATCCTGTCAATTGTTTTCGGCCCAATGTCGTAAATAACGTCTTGTCTCCGAATTTCTCCGATTTGAACGATTTTTCTTTTTTGATTTCTTAAAACAACCGCGTCTTCGGGTGAAATAATATTTTTCGCTTTTTTTGTTTCGGGAAAATCAGCGGCTGGCGTTTTTTCATAATAAGATTTCCCGATTTCCCGGCCTTTTTCTTTTAGATAAAAATTGGCGACGGCGCCGGCCACAAAAATTTTATCCGCTTTCTTGATAAAATTTTCCAAAAGTTCAAATTTAGTGGATATTTTCTTGCCGCCCAAAATCAAAAGAAAAGGGCGCGCCGGATAAAAAACTTTTTTTAAATTATTAATCTCGCTTAAAAAAAGCGGGCCGGCGTAAGACGGCAGAAATTTCGGCAAACCGACAATTGAAGCGTGTTTCCGATGGGAAGCGCTAAAGGCTTCATTGACGTAAAAATCGGCCAAAGAGGCCAGCCGGCGGGCGAATTTTTCATCGTTCTTCTTTTCACCCGCCTCCATTCTCAAATTCTCAAGAATTATGGAATCGCCGTTCTGCATCGCAGAAATCGCTTTTTTCGCTTGGCGCCCCAAAATGTCGGGAACAAACTTTAAATTTTTAAGATAATGTTTTTTTAAATAACGGGCCAGCGGGCGCAAAGAGACGATTTTACCGTTATTTTCCAAATGGCTGATTAAAATAATTTTTGCTTTTTTCTTTTGAAGCGCGCGAAT
>ERZ1292623.2972-Hain-H51-01um-R1-2972-length-14778-cov-12_pt1 | contig 14778 bp, 33 predicted proteins | sample MGYA00564398_ERZ1292623 | MGnify/ENA primary metagenome ERZ1292623 (study PRJEB36523, sample SAMEA6512633) | groundwater metagenome | collected 2019-01-07 | study: AquaDiva: Metagenomics assemblies of 32 groundwater samples
TTGAGCCAGTCCATGAATGCGGTTCGGTCTATGGTTATTTCGGCCACGGTGTCCAGTCTCCTTTCACTACAGCGGCAGCACTCCCCTTGCCCGGCCTCGATCAGGTCCGCGCCCTCACGCCCGTGCTGGCGCTCCTGGGCGGCTTGTCGTGATGCAACCGCAGTTCATCCCTGGCCCGCATCGCTTCAGCATATGACAGGCCAGTATCGACAATCGTGCGACAACTCTTGCAGTAAGTGCCGTAGCCAGGCTTGTACGGGAAGCGCGTCGCGGCGACCGCCCAATTATGCTTACGGTGTTGAAACGGGTTCAGCACTAGCATCCGTCTGATCCGACCCTTGGGCGCGGTCACGCTAGCTGCTTTTGGAGCGTGATATCCATTGGCCTAGAAGCTCGCCTACCCCAAAGCACCCTAGCCAGATAACCGCGCTAATCGCAGCCATCGAGAGAGCAAATCTAAGATCGATTTCCTGGAGGGTTGTCCATCCCGCAATAGCTAGCCAACCGAAAACCCACAAGAATGCGGCTTTTTCCAGTGACTTCAGCCACGAATCCCCCTTATCCATCAGTCCGTCCTCCTTAGAACTTATCGCCACCAGCACACTGCTATTTGACGGCCCTTATCCACCGGTTACTGTTACATTTCCGGCAGAATCGCTTACCACCATGATGGTATGTATTCTGTTCGTCGTAGGGATGACCATAGGGGCAACTTGTCTCTGAGCCATGACCTAATCCCCTGCGGATATTCTCTCGTGGCGACACCGGCTCAAGATGTTTAGGGTGAGCGCAGTTGCGCTTCCGACAAAGATGGTCAAGATGTGGCGCCTGAATGGGGCCAATAAACACTTCATAGGCCAACCGGTGGACTTTAACATAACGCCGACTCTTATCTGTGCGGGAACCGACGAGCATATGTCCGTATCCTTCACTATTCCGAGCCCCTTGCCAGAGCCAGCATCCATCATCGTCGATTCTGATCTTGTTCCAGAACCTGTCGGGTAAGCGCTTGTCATTCACTCATCCAGTATACCAACATTGAAGCAATATGGCCACCCGCCAGACCCGCCAGGGTTCACGACGCTGCTCCAGTAGGCCACGTTAGCGCCGGTGTGAAACCAATCCATGCCGTCCCAGAGTCCTGTATGGGAGGCTGCTGAGGCCCAAGAGTCAGGGCTAAATTGGGCTCCTGAAACGTAATAGGGAAAAGGGCCATGATTCCATCCCGACTCGCAAGGAATAACCACATTGATAAAGTGTGATTCCCACGCTGGATGTCCGGCGTGGTCGCGGTATCCCTGAATGAATGCAGCAATTATCTCCTCCTTCGATTCAGGTTGCGGTCCAGCTTGAGCGGCGGGAGTTCCGAGTGCCGGGCCATCATGCGGCGCCAGACTCGCTGGTTGCTCCGCTGTAGCTGGCGCTCCCAGAGCCAGCCCTGGACACGGGGCACGGCCACAAACAGCGCCCAGCCAGTAATCAGCAGAGCTATCACGCTGGGGACCAAGATAAGCAGGTCGAGTTCGGGCCTGTAAGCCATCATCGCGGAACGGCCAGGTGGTTGATACCGATTCCGACCGTTGTATGAACCCAGAGCCCCTGCTTAGAACGCCAGACGATTGGCTTAAAGCAGATTGAGCAAACACTATGCTTGCCAGTAGCAGGACGGGCCACAGTCGTGTCAGTGGTCGCAGGCGACCCGCCCCTGGGCCTTCCAGATTCTCGCTCCATGTCTAACCCTCCCTTTTAACGCCACCAAGCCAGCGGGAACATCTCATGACCGATCATGCCTACCAAAATCGGGTCACGATACCTAGGAGCCCTACGGTCGTTTGGATAACCCCAATCTGTAGCTTCACGACCATCAATCACACGGTATTCATCGAATAGGCCGCTATTCTGAGCTTCATCCAGTGACTCCATCGCCTCAACCGGAATTAGGCCCATTGCGTATTCCAGTCGCACTGCCGCCATTCGGGGCATCGGCACGTGGCCTGTTTCGAGCGCTCGGAGATAGCGATCAGCTTCATCAACCCGCTTGGTCAAACGCGTCACCAATCGCCGGGCGACACCGATGTTGTTAGTATGGTGCGATTTATAACGCTCAGCTTGTTCTGGTAATCCCACATGTTCAGCAAGGTCGCTGGCTCTTTCCTGGTCATTCCCATCACCGCTTTCCAAGAACTGTAGCCGATGGTGAGCTTGTTCCAGCTCGCCATGTCGGTCTTCGGCACCAGCGCGGGCCTCTGCGAGCATTGTCTCGTGAAAGCGCAGCATATCCGCCCGTGCGATAATCACGGATCGCACTGCAGGTAGATTTTCGGTTGTCATAGCATTATCTCCTTAATGTTGGCTAAGGCTTGGATGGAAATCTTCATCCCCTCTCAGTCATTGCTTGCCTCCTTGTAGGTCTGCCACTTCAGGTCTTTTGGGTCCGCCGTCATTTTAGCAGCGAATACTAGCCCCTCGGGAGTTCTAGTCGATATCCAATCCTCGGGCAGAATCTCGACCCGCACCTCAGTTCGCTCATTCTTGTCTGGAATCTTGTAGCCATGAAACTCCACGATATACCTGTCGTCAAAAATCACGGAGCCAGTCAGCACGTCAAAAACGGCGGACATAAGATTGTCGGCGTCCGCCAGGCCCTTGTAGTAGAAGCGAGCCGTGACCATGATGTGGTCTTTCCAGAGCCCTGTGCTTCGTGCTGCGGAGCCCGCAATCAGCTTCGCGGTTGTTCGCCAGGCCTCATATCGCTCAGGATAATACGCGTGCTGCCCGCCGTAGCGCACCCGTGGCCTGCTGCGCGGTATGGCCCTGCCAGGGATCGTGAACTCGATGGCCTGCGGCTCGCTCACGCCTGCGGCTCCCCCAGCGCAGCATCGAGCTTGGCCAGAAAGCGCACACCTGGGTCTGATATGTCGCTCGGTTTATTCTGGTGTGCATCGTAGGTCAAGAAGCCGTTGATGATTTCCCGCGCTTCTCGTAGCAGCGCAGCCTGGGCCGCGTTCTCGGCAGCGAGTTCGCGTATCAGTGGCAGGGCATCGATGCGGAGTGGGTCTTGGAAAGCCCCGTCGAATTTGGCCCGCTCTTCCAGCCGTGCTATCAGTTCTTCGCGGGATTCCTGCATCATTCTAGTGGCCTCCTGAACTCGGCTCGGCCTGCTTCATGGCCACAGGCCGGGCACACCCAGGCGTAACTCGGGCGCTCGATTATGCCCGCCTCAGCCAGGTCGTGGGCCACAGCACTTGGCGTGGCCTCGCTGAACTCCGCCTGGTGGCCTAGCGCGACCAGGAACGCGGCCTCACGTTGCTCCTGCGGCGCCTGGGCGAGCATCTGTAAAGTAGAGATAGGCAGCGCCATTATCTCGCTCTCGTTTTGTGCCAGGCTGGCACTGGCTAGCACGCTGTCCACGGAATCTGCCACGGCCGCCATCCTGTAGAGCGAACGGCGGGAAAGCGAGAACAGGGTCGTGCCCGCCTCAGCCCACTTGCTCTCGCCTGCGGCCTGGGCGCGGTCCCGATACCAAGCCACGGCTCGGCACGCCTGCACATAGGATGCGCCGCTGAGCGTCAAGCACTGCGCCACGTAGAGCGCAAGTTCCTCTAGGTTATCGTCCAGGTTCCAGTGTGCCCAGGGTACGGCCTGATTGCTGTCGTCGTAGATGAATATCGCTTCTTTTGTGAGGGCCTGGCTCTCGCCCGGCAAGATTTCGGGAAACCCGCTCTCCACCGGAATCGCCGCCAGGCCCTCAGCGGGAGCAAGAAAGTCCTGTGCCTCTATCGAAGTGGGAGCTTCATTATTCGCTTCAGGAAGTTTCTTGCTCCGGCTCAAGACCCGTTCGACGATTGTCTCATTCTTCAGGTTCCAGACACGATAGATCTGCGAGCCATCGGGCATCGTCAGGACGGCGTTGCCCATCGAGGCTCCATTGTCCACGGCGTAATGGCAGTCGTTGCAGATAAAGGCCACGATGCGGGACGCCTTGTTGTGCCCGCCCATTCCCTTCTTCGGCCAATGCTGATGCGAACCAGTCAGGCCATGGCCGCACCAGGGCTCGTGCCATGACGGGTCCGACGGCGCAGGGCAGCCGCGAACAGGGCATAAACCCTCATGAGTTATTCTGGCCGACACCAACGCCCTCTTTCGTCATGAATTAGAATGCCACGGGCCATGTTATCCCTATGTGAAACTGCCTCTAGATGATCGGGACGCACGCAACGCGGAATTCGGCAAAGATGGTCAATTTCTAATTTAGGTGGGATAGCGCCCTTGAATCGTTCATACATCCAGCGGTGGACGTAAATTTTCCTCTGGCCGATACCCGTGACTCCATAGCCATTGTTATTAATGAGGCCCTGCCAAATCCAGCAAGTCTCGGATTGTTGAATTTTCGCGGCTATACGATCTTCAATGGGTGGACGCGGTGCGATTCCCTGAGACCGTAAATGGGCCGCTTTGCGTATCCGAGAACAGGCCTTACACATCCACTTGCCATTCTTACGGACGTAAAGGTTGGCCTGGCTGAATAAGTGGCCTTGAGCGCAGTGAGTCTTGGTGTGGCGACGCTTGGTGGTAAGCTGAAGCTGCATCGAAAGACTCCTTTCGGTGACACGCGCCCGGACGTTTCGGCGTCGCGGGCGCTTTTTAGATGTCCCAATTATACCATGCTCGCGCGTCTCGCTCATGCTGACTTGAAGTCTCGGATTATCATTTCGGCTTTGCCTTCTACCGCCAATTCTATACAGGTGCTATAGACGGGATTAGACCAAGCATCTGGCCGTGACGTTTCCAAGAATTTCACCATGTAGCGGCGTTCGTCGCCGCCATGTTCATCTGCTAGTTCACGGGCTTCGCCCTCGGTCTCAGCCCGTACTACAAAGCCGAACGCCTTGTCATACCACGGCTCCCAGGGCGATTGCTCTAGATCGGGCTGTGGACGCAGAAGCCAGAGCTTCATCGGGCCATATGTCTTCTCATACCACGGCGTTGCTCTCAAGTCAGTCTCGCTCATAGCAACTCCATGATCTTCTCGACCTTAAAGCTATCCGAGGCCAGCGCATGTCTTTTTAGCGCCCGCACGATAGATTCTGCCTTCTCCCGCTTTAAGTGCAGCAAGATGTCTGCTCGTTCCTTGCGCACATTTTCCCAATCAGGTATCTGTTTTGTATGTCTTGCCTTTACCCGAGACGGCGCGTGGTAATGGCACCATTGCTTGCCTTCTTCATTGATGGTTGCCTTCTTCTGGCACCTTCGAGGGAAGAATCTCCCAGAGTCAATAATTGATTTTTCGCATTGATCGCTCATGACTGCTTCCGAAACATCGCGGCGCAAAAAATCTTATACAGCCACGCCGGGTTGCGGTGATATATGCAAATCCAGCGCTGAGGCCAGTAGCGGTCTGTCCGGGCACCGTGGCCCTTAGGTGGTGACATGCTTAATGTATGCGCTTACAATCAGGGACGGTGCAGGTGGTAGACTTGCTTTGCATCGAAACCTCCATTTCGGTGTCGTGCCCCCGTCCGTCTAAAGCGGAGCGGGGGCTTAAAATAGCTACGTTCATTCTACCCCAAGGGTGTCAGCGCCGAGCTTGGCGAGCCTCGCCAGCCAGTCCCCGGCGTCGTGCATGTCCTCGATCACGCCTTTGTTCAGGCCCGCGACCACGATCTCGCCCGCGACCTTGAGCGCGGTCTGGCGCTCGATGCTGGCCCGCGTCGGGTCACGGTAGGGCTCAGCGCTCGGCTCCCGCATGGGCTCGGTCCCGTTGCCCTTACCTTGGGGCGCCGGACGCTGGCTCTCGGTTACGGTTCCATGGCCCCGCTGCACCGTCTCTAGCGTCATAATCCATTTGCCATCAAGACCGAGGGTCACCCAGCTCCCGACGCCATGCTCGTCGTAGGGAACCTTCTTATAGTCGGAGTAATTGTACCAATTCCCCTGAATCATAAGGCCGGTGCCCGCCTTGTTGATCTTCTCGACGGTGCCTTCCAGGTAGTCTAGCTTTGTCTCAGTTGCCATCTTTTTCTCCCTCCTTTTCTAGCGGCTTGATCTCTGGTGCTTCCGCCATCCTCTTTATCGTCTTCGCCATAGCATCGCCGATGTCTCCCACCAGCACGTCCGCCTTGAAGCGAATATACAGCGTTAGCGCTAGCTCGTAAGCTTCGTACGCCTCAGCAGGATCGCACCCGCCTGGGATACTCGCCTTAAAGCCCACGCTCCCGTCCTTAGCGCTCGACTTGTGTATCTCAATCACAGGCTTCACGGCGGGGATAAGCGCCCAGGCGGACGGGTCCTCGAACAGGCTGATCTTGGGCGGTAGTGGGTCGCCGTTCTCTTTCATTAGGCTTCCTCCTCCTTTGGCCAGCCATAGGCGTCCAATGTATACAAGATTTCGGCTATCCAATCAGCCGATCGCTTGCCTAAGCACTCGCCGTGCCTCCGCGCAATGCCGTAGCGCCCGATGAGGAAGACGACATGATCCCGAATCGAGGTCTCGATAGGGTGTGCTTTCATGCTTCCTCCTTTGCTTCCGTTAAGAATTCGCGCCAGGCAGCGGTGAGGCGGTTATGAGCCTCTCTCCGCCAGCTTGTAACCCCAGTCGGCCTCCTCCTGGGATACTGCTCCATCGCGTCAACGTCAAAGCCCAACGATGAATCGGTAGGCAAATGCAACCCCAGCGCATCTGCGCCCGTGCTATACCCTCCGAAGAGCTGGCCTAAGACGCAATCGAAACAGCCGCCCATGTCTAGCCTGTCCAAGTCTATGCGCTCACGCCAGCCTGGGGCGCGCTCGTCCAGCAGCTTGGCGCCGCGCTCGATGCGGGTGCGTAGGTCCTCGCTCATGTCGTGGCCTCCTGCTCCAGCGCGGCATCGATCTTGGTCAGAATAGCGGTCTCTGTGTTAGAGACAAATCTTGGGGGAATCCAGCGGGCTAGGACCTGCCGTGCCTCCCGCAGTAGTGCAGCCTGAGCCACTAACTTATCTTCCCAAAAGCCAGCATTCTGAGCATACCTTCTTGCATCCTCACGCCAATTATCCCGTTCTTGCACGAGGGCCGCGTTCTCGGTAAGGAGCTCGCGGATCAAGCGCAAGGCCGACTCCGGCAGAATATCGTTAATCTCCAATACTGCTATTAGGTCTTCGCGGTTCTCGTGCTGTAGCCTGGCGTCGTCAAGCTTCCGCTCCCGTTCCATAGCCCTCTGCTCAACCATGAGTTTGTACTCCCCGTATATGTCTTCGCGGGATTCGCTCATGACACGCCTCCAATGGACAGCATGTACGCCGCAGCGTTCCGGCCCGGCACGGGCTCGGAAGGCTGGCGCGGCCCGAATTGGATGCGATAGGCGAAGCCGTTGTGCTTGTACTCGGCATCCTGAAATCTCCATGAAGGAGCCCTATGAGAAATCACGTCCATCACATCTTGCCAATCGCTACCCTCGATAGCGGGAAACCGGAAAGTAGAACTACCCTCAGACTGAGCGGTAATCTCAAGCAGCGCTAGAATACGCCAGGCCCCAGGCTTGACCTTGGCCCTGAGCTTGGGCCACGCCTGCTGGTGATAGCGCTTTACCGCAGCGCCGATGGCGGGCTCGCGGATCTCGGTTCTCATTTCTTCTCTCCCTCCCTAGATGTCGAGTTCCCGGCAGAGGTCGTGGACTTCCTGCCAAGTGTGAGAGTCGTTCCAGTTCGAGATGCTCCCGGTGCCAAGACTTGTCCTGACTTTCCGGAGGATTTTGTCGGAAGAATGAGGACTATAACATTTAAGGATTCCAGTATAGAGACACTCTCGACTATTTTTAGGACTAGACCCATCCCACCATTTCTCAGGGCTATCGAGTAGCTCGTGGACTTTCATTTCTCTCCCTCCCTTACTGGCTCCATGCCAAGCTCGTGTAAGTATGTCCGCACAACAACCCGCATCATTTGGGCCAACGTCATCCCACGCCTGGCAGCTATCCTCTCCAAAGCAGCCTTAGACGGGGCGTCGATATCGAAGCCTAAGTGAGCCGAGCCGTCAGGGAACAGTCGCGTTTTTGTATTCATGCTGCTAGATTACAACAGAAGTTTACCTTTGTCAACCCATTTTAGGGACGAGCTTGTAAGAAATGTTCGTGGCCCTGAAAAGCAACGAGCCCGCCGTGTTGACGGGCCTAGATCAGGCCCTGAGCCTGCCAGCCGCCAACAATCCCCGGCCACTGTGGGGCGGCGCGATAGCGATACCTGACGCCGCCAGCGTCGCGCTCTTCAGGAGTGAACTCGACCAGGCCGTGGTCCCGTGCCTTGGTTAGCCCCTTCGAGGTCACAGAGTAGGCGACGCCGCTTTCCTGCGAAATCTCCCACGTAGTTAGGCCGGGATGATCGGCCACAAACTCTACCAGGAAGGCGGCGCGGCAGTAGTTGGCGCCGTGCCACTGGTCGCCGACATTGAATGAACGTCCGCAGTATCTGCACTTTGGGATCGACTTTGTTTCTAGCATGGCCTTGATTTTATCAAAGGCCCCCTTATAATAGCAAGCGTTTCCATGCAGCTCGCCCAGGTCAAAGCCGTGTTCTCGCAAGGCCGCGTCCCGTTGGCGCTCGGCCCCGACGCCGCTGGATTCCCGAAGCGGCCATTGGCGGCGCGCTGGACATCGATCCCCTATAACTGGAAGCTGGTACAGGAGCAACCGTGGGAGCAAGCAACAGGGCTAGGCATCCAGCTGGGGCTACGCTCTGGCAATCTCGGAGCCATCGATATCGATGATGCAGACATGGCGGACGCGGCCTTCGCATGGTTAGTACGTTCTCACATTTACCCAGAGATGGTATGGACAATTCGCAATCGGCTGCATGTCTATGTGAGAGAAACTACGCCTTCGCGCTCGGTCGCGTTCAAGGTTCAGTGGGAAGGGCGCCAGTGTCAGGTGGAGCTCAAGGCCACAGGCACCCAGGTTGCGGCGCCACCAACGCCAGGCTACACGCTAGCGTGTGATCGACCACCCTGGTCCGCGCCAGCGCTGGCGGCAGCTTGGGGAGAGCTGGCCATGGCATTAGGCGTAAAGGCCCCAGAACACACTACGGGGTCCGCTGGCTACCCGCAGCCGTGGCAGCCGCACGTAGAGGCGGGAGAGCGTAACAAGGCGCTCTACATCGAGGCACACAAGCTCAGGGAGGCAGGATTAGGGCTGGAGGCGGCGCTAGAAATCATGCGGGTGCGCTACGAAAGCCATTACGAGCAGGCAGAGAGCGAGTGGCAGGAAGCCGAACGAACGATTAGGTCAGCATTTAGGAGGCGAGAGATTGGAAACGACGGTCCAGGAGCAAGAAGACGGCTGGCTAATAGAGATCAAGCTAGTGGATGGGAAGGCATATTTTCGGTTCGAGGGGATGGAACAACCGAAGCGCCACACCCTAGAGGCCGAGTTGACGACGTGGGAGGAGGTCCCCGGCAAAGACTGTGATCCATTCGTCGGACACATAAACCTATTCTCTCTTAACAACAGAGCAGAATATCGGCGCGGGCTGGATGAATCATTCGGCAAGGGTAACTGGACTAACCTGCTGAACCATGCCTGCACCGTGGCGCGTCAGCTTTGGAACGAGAAGGATTGGTCAATCGATCTTGCCTCTGTAGATAGCACCCTGGAAACATCCTATCTAATCCGTCCATATGTGGCCGATTACCCACTAGCGACCGTTCTGTTTGGACCGGGAGATATTGGCAAGAGCTATCTGGCCCTAGCAATGGCAGCCGCTATCGCTAAGGGAGACAATTTCTTAGACACGCCCTGCGAAAAGGGAAGCGTGATCATCATCGATTACGAGACGTCAGAGCGAGACGTTAAGCGGCGCCTTTTGCGTCTTGGTCTGAGCGATTTCGGGAACATCATCTACTGGCCGGGGCGTGGCCGGCCCTTAGCTGACTCTGTTATTCCACTCCAGCGAATAATCCGAGAACGCAACGTTAAACTTGTGATTGTAGACTCAGCCGTTACGGCCTGCGGCGATGATCCAAAGGAGGAAGCAGTTGCGGCCAGATATTTCAATGGGTTACGCCAGCTTGGGGTTGCCAATCTAACCATTAGCCATATGACAAAGGACGAAAAGGATGACGTGCACCCGTTCGGCTGTCATGATAACCAGACAGAGGTTTTGACGGACACAGGATGGCTCGCTCACGGTGAGGTAACAGGCGCAGAGACAGTCCTTTGCTTCGACCCTGAGACTGAGGCGTTCGAATGGGCGCAGCCTACTGCCGTTCATCGCTACGAGTATGACGGACCGATGATGCGGTTTTCGGCTCCAAGTTTCGATATTTGCGTGACGCCTTCTCACCGGATGGTTGTCAAAGGCGCGTGGCCTGGTGTTAAGAGATCGTGGGAGTTCCGGGAGGCGCAAACGCTAACGGGTTCGCCGTTCACGATGCCCGCCGCTGGCACGCCTCCTGGTGGAGCGCTGGTTCTTCCGAATGAATTTGTGCGCTTCCTGGGATGGTGGCTAAGCGAGGGGTCGCTGAACGACGATGCACCGACTCTAACACAGGCCGTTGGCCCGCTCGCGGACGAGATGATGATGGTGTTAGATCGGCTCGGCTATGAGTATAACGATTGGGTTGGCCGAGGACGGGACACCGAACAGTATGTTCATCAGATCAGGTTGCGTGGACAGACACAACTGGGGCGGTGGCTCCGTCGTGAGTGTGGTTCGCACGCTCCCAATAAGCGGATCCCGGAGATGTGCTGGCTGCTTGGGCCGGAGCAGAAACGTCTGCTCATGGAGAGCCTGATGGACGGCGATGGGCACTGGTATCGACCGACACGCGGCGCGTATACGACAACATCCCAGCGGCTCGCTGATGACGTTATGCGGTTGGCGATACTCTGCGGTTACGGTGCAAATATTAGGAGCGAGCCGGGAAGAAGGGCCCATCACCACGCGCGGCTGCGCGTCAACATCGTGAGGGGGCGGAATGTTATCAGTTTGCGCCGACAGAGGCATACAACCCACGGGTCGTATTCCGGGAGTGTCTACTGTCTAACGGTGCCGACTGGCGCTTACGTCACGCGGCGTAATGGGAAGGCTGCGATCACGGGAAACTCGATCTTCTGGTACAACCTGGGTCGTTTGATCTGGAATGTGAAAGCGAGTGATGACGATGACCAAGAGAGGCGTCTAGGAGTGTTTAACCGCAAGAACAATGAAGACAAGAAACATCCACCATTTGGGGTAACAATCCGTTTTGAGGAAGGTGCCACCATCATAGCGCAAGAGAATTTGGCCACTGATTTACATCAGTACCTCAAATTGCCTGCACGAATCCGGTCCTCTCTAAGAGGCGGCGCCGTCAGCACCCGAGCGATAGCTTCCGAATTGGATGCAAAGGAGGATTCAGTGAGTAAGGCCTTACGTCGAATGTCCGATGTTGTCCGGGTAGACCGGGGTGGCGAAGTGTTATGGGGCCTTCGTGCCCAAGATTAACAGATACGAAAGTGTCCGATTGTTGTCCGGGCAAAAGGGGTGTAAATCGTATCTACCGGACATCGGACACCCCTTACGGACTCCCGTTGTCCGTCCGGTCCCGCGCCGGACATTTGGTTGGACATCCTCGGACATTGCTGTTTTTGTCCGAAGAGCGCTCCTGCTAGTCATGTTAGCCACCACCTTCATAAAATTGGTGGCGCAGTCAGAAGGTGTAGGAGAGTTTCTTGGTTTCTGAGTATTGAGAGTAGGTTTTCGCGTTCAGCATCTAGGCGGTTCAGCTCAAGTTGGACTGCCCTTAACCGTTGGCGAACTTTGAGAGTGGTAAACTCACCTAAATCAACCTCGCCAGGTGGTAAGGGATAGAGCGGCACAATTTCAGAGGTCACGGTGAATCGCGCTCAGGCGTGCTTGTCATCTTCCCAGAAAATACCCATCCGCCCGGTGCTGCTCGTACGTGCGGGCGTGCTGATCGCGGAGTGCAGCCAGGGTCTCGGCGGGCATACGCAGGGTCACGCGGGCCTGTGTCATTTTACGCTACCTAAGGGATTTCGAAATCCACAGGAAGGACAACGCTTAGGGAAAGGTGTGCGGAGGAGCCAGGAGGCGCCGCATTTCGGGCAGGTGGCTTGCGGGATCATCATGTCGTGTGAAGTCCTCGATCCGTCGGAAATGGGGTAAACAAACGAGCGTCCAGCGCGTCCAAGTCGACGCCCAACAGCATTGACCAAGCGTTGTGAATCTCGCGGGCAAGGTCAGATGCGTCCATCCATGATTTGCAGTGGACATGGCTAGCGCTTAAAGCGTTATGTCTTCGAGCGGTATACGGTAGTAGGCCACGAGACCTACTTTGAGCCAGAGGTTGAAGCTGAGGCGATGCGACGGGAAGGTGCGTGCGTGCTCGTCCTTGAGCGCGGCCAGGGTCTCGGCCGGCATACGCAGCGGGTAGCGGACGGTAGTCATGTTTAGTATCTCCCTATCTGCGTCGAGTAAGGCTGTCATTTCGTATCTCCTATCTTAAAGTAGAAGGTAGTGGCATGGACGGGGATGCCGTTATCGAAGTCGCGGACGAATCTCTGGGCGCGACGGGAGAGGTATGCGAGGATTCTGTAGCTCCCGCTCACAGCGTTCCATGTTAGTACTGAGTCTGCGTCGACTTCGATTGCTAGTTGTTGTGTTTCCTGTAGAGCAAGGGCAAGAGGGCAAAGGGAGCTACTTGGCTCCCCTTGTTCGATATGGGATTGAGTTACCTTTACGGTTATCATTTCGCATCTCCTTGTTCTTTGAGCGGGTTCCTGAGCCCGCAGGCCGGGCAGCGCTTGGGGCGCTCGGTGCGGATCGCCCAGGTATAGGAGCATTTCGGGCAAGTGGCTTGCGGGATCATGCTTCCCCCTTGGCGCTGCCTGCCCCTTCCCGGTCGTTGTCGTAAAGTGCCTGACATTTGGGGCAATGATAATAGAGCCTGACGCTTTTGATCAGGACTGACTCCGTGCTGGCGGTAGTGGGATCGCCACAGTTGATACAACGCTTCTCTTTCTGAGAGCGAAGCATCCATTGCTCTAACGGTGCAAGGCCGGGATAGCCGAATCTATCTGCCATGCTGTTCCAGATTCGTGCTTTCCACTGTTGCCAGTCGTTCCCGTCTACTTCCATATGGTTGAGATTCGCAATTGTCATCTTTGCACCTCCTGCTTCACCTTCGCGGCACATTTAGTGCAGAGCGCGAAGCCGAATGGTATGAGTTTGGCGCAAAGGTAGCATCTGCCCATTTCTTCTACTTCCCTTTCGTGACGTAGGCCCGCCGTGTCTCAGCATGTACGCGCTCGTGAGATGCCGGGGAACCCCAGTCGCCAATGTAGGGGGCCTTACAGTCTGGACAAAATCCCTTGGGGTGCATCTCCGGAGTCATCGTCGCCTCTGTTTGCTTCATTTTTCTCTCACCTCCTGCTTGCCCGGCCTCTGGCGTGCCGTCTACAGTCATATTATGCGTTGTCTATCATGATGTCAATCCCTGCCTAGATATGGCACTTTACTGATTTTGTAGATGATTTGTTCTAATCAGTGCCAGCCTGGCACTACTGAGAAACCCAGGCACTCTTGACCTGACCGGGTGAGTCCCCCTAGAATGATCGCATGAACGAGCCCAAGCGCGAGATGACCGTCTACTCCCAGGATGTCAAGGCGGAGGCTATCGCGCTCGCAGTCCAGCACGGCTATCGCCCAGCTGCCGCCATTATCAAGGATCGCTACCCAGAACTTGATACACTCTCCCATAATCTCATCATCTACTGGCACCGCGTCCTTGACCCAGAGGGGTTTTCCGCGCTTTCCCAATTAACCAGAGACACCTTTCAATCCGGTCTCCTAAACCTCGGCCTCAAGGCCATGGACAAGCTCGACCAAGAACTCGACCGTGAACACGACTCCGCCAAGCACCCTCTTGCGGGCTCTATTATCGCAGGCATTGCCATCGACAAGCCCCTTAAGGTTATTGACATCGAGGCCCGTCGCTCCCGCCCTGCTCCCAGCTTTAACTTCGCTAACTTTATCCAGACTAACGTCGACTCGCCTTGATTCGTGCACTCCTCTGGCTCCTGCTTCCCGCTCCGCGCTCCGCTCGCACCTTCTGGCCCTAGTACCCTCGCTTCTGACCCTTCAGCCGCCTATCTCCCACGCGCTAAAAAGCGTAGACTAGGGATACGATGAAGAAGCGGACACCGGAAGAGATGCGCGAGTATCAGGCGCAGCGGCGTGCTCGTGTAACACCCGACGTAACACCCCCTGTTTCAGCCCCTTTTGTAACACCTGATGATGTAACACCCGACGTAACACCCGACGTAACACCCTTGACGCCCCAGGGTGAGGCCCTGCGTGCGTGCCTGGTGCGGCCACGGCCTGGCGGCATGGACTCGCTAGAGCGTATTCAGCGTATAGCGGGCTCACTCGGTGAGCTGGGCAAGCATGTCTGGATCGGGCAGTCTGGCCCCACGGTATACCGTGCCGGGCAGACGCTAGGCACGCAGCCTGCCGCGTTCCCGAAGAAGTGAGCAACGCCGAGCGCCAGCGTGCGTACCGCACCAGGCACATTTAGCAGCACACCTGTTCCCTGGCCGTATCTAAAGGTTCGCACTACATCCGTTACGTCAAGCGACTTTGTATCTATCTCCCGTTATGCGTCAAGTCGTTATGTCACTGCATGTTCGCAACCATGCCTGGCCCGGCACACCCCTTGATCGCGCCCCCAGCGCCCACACGAGCGCGCCCAAAGGCGCCATCGGGTTCAAGGGGTGCGCCCCTCTGTATATAGCTTTGTAGTGTCCCCTCG
>ERZ1292623.2973-Hain-H51-01um-R1-2973-length-14778-cov-8_pt1 | contig 14778 bp, 18 predicted proteins | sample MGYA00564398_ERZ1292623 | MGnify/ENA primary metagenome ERZ1292623 (study PRJEB36523, sample SAMEA6512633) | groundwater metagenome | collected 2019-01-07 | study: AquaDiva: Metagenomics assemblies of 32 groundwater samples
TCGAAGTCATTGGACAGGCGGGGCGATTGATCGGCGTCGGCGATTTTCGGCCGACCTACGGGCGCTTCGCCATCGTTGATTTCAAGGTTCACGACTAGGCACGGTGTGCCGAGATCAGGTGCGGCGGTGATTGGCCTGGCCTGGTGGGCTTTGGCAGGGTCGGGCAGGGTCGGGTTTGGCAAGGACAGACGACCGTACGAGGCCTGGTAGGGACCGGGCATGGTGCGCCTGGGCCGGGCCCGGTAAGGCGAGGTGCGCCGCGGCAAGGTCGGGTTCGGTGTGGATAGACAGACAGCGGTTCGTGGCACGGTAGGCCATGACAAGGTTTGGTGCCGAGGGGCATGGCAAGCACAGGTCGGGTTTGGTCCGGCAGTGTTTGGCAGGGTCCGGCGGGGCGGGGCGGGGCTTGGCGTGGCAGTCGAGATCGGAGAAATGACATGGCGGTGTTAACAGGCTTGATTCTTCTGGCGGTGATGATCGGTGTCTACATGTTGCCGACGGCCATCGCGTTGCAACGGGGGCACGATAACCCCGGCCCGATCATCATCATCAACATCTTCCTCGGGTGGACGTTCCTCGGGTGGGTCGTGGCGCTTGCCATGTCCGTCGGGCGAATCCGTGCTTGACAGGATCGCGAGTGCGGCCCTAACATAGCAGCAGACATGGGTTGATGCGCGAAGGCCACGAGATGGCCCCGAGCGAATCAGCGAACGAACAGAGAGCGTCTCACGAGATGAGCGCGATCGGTTCAACCGCAAACGAATGCGGTTGCGCCGGGCGCGCTCTTTTTGTTGTGCCTCCGGTGCGCCGACAAGCACAGGAGAGACGACAATGGACCGAATCACTGCGCTGAAAGCAGAACGCGCAGGCATCGTCGAAAAGGGGCTCTCACTCGTCACGAAGGCCGAAACCGAGAAGCGGCGGCTGACCGACGAGGAGATGGCCGAGTCCGACAGCCTCAAGGCCGAAGTCAAGGCCGTTGACTACGAGATCGCCGCGCTGGGCGACTTCGGCGCCGCCCGCGGCCAGGCGGAGCGCGAGCGCGTAGCCGCTACCGCTACGGCGGTCAGTGGCGTGCTCCCGGTCAAGACCGAAGAGAATGTCACGAAGATCACCCCGTTCAAGAGCTTCGGCGAGCAACTGTCGGCGATCGTCGTTGCCGGGCAGAGCCCGCATGCCACGCACAAGGGGCTGCTCGACATCCAGGCCGCCGCCCTCGGATCGAGCGAAGGCGTGATGTCGGATGGCGGCTTCCTCGTGCAGACGGACTTCACAAACACGCTGTTGGAGGAGACGCACGAGACCGGCGTCCTGCTCGGCCTCACCGACAACCGCACGATCGGCGCCAACGCCAACGGCATGAAGCAGAACGCCGTTGACGAGACATCGCGCGTCGATGGCAGCCGCAACGGCGGTCCGCAGATCTACTGGACGGCCGAGGCCGGGTCGGTCACCGCGTCGAAGCCGAAGTTCCGCCAGATCGAGTTGAACCTTCAGAAGCTCATGGGTCTGTACTACGCGACAGACGAGGAGCTGAAGGATACAACCGGCCTCGCGGCCAACGTCACCCGATGGTTCTCGGAGGAGTTCGGGTTCAAGATCGACGACGCGCTGATCCGGGGCGGCGGCGCCGGTATGCCGCTGGGCATCCTCGGCCACGCCGGCACCGTCTCGATCTCGAAGGAGACCAACCAGACTGCCGCGACGATCGTCAAGCAGAACGTCGAGAAGATGTACTCGCGCATGTTCGCGCGGTCCGTGCCGCGCGCGTCGTGGTACATCAACCAGGACTGCTGGCCCGCGCTGTTTGAGTTGTCGGTCGCGGTAGGCGTCGGCGGTGTACCGCTGTTCATCCCGTCGAACTCGCTGGCGAACGCGCCGTTCGGCACGCTGCTCGGCCGTCCCATCCGCCCAATCGAGCACTGCGAGACGCTGGGCACCGTTGGCGATATCATCTTCGCCGACTGGAACGAGTACATCACGATCGAGAAGGGCGGGCTCGAAGCCGCGTCCTCGATCCACGTGCAGTTCCTCACCGACGAGACCGCGTTCCGGTTCATCCTCCGCATGGATGGGCAGCCGCGGCGCAACGCAGCGATCACGCCGTACAAGGGTTCGGCGACACAAGCGCCGTTCCTCACGCTCGCGACGCGGGCATAGCGCACCTCCGGCTTTCAGAACGCCGGATGAAGGAAGGAATCGACCAACATGAGCCTTATGCTTGAAAACCTGAAGTTCGCAATGGGCCTCAGCCCGATCGCGGACGGCCTGGACGGAACGAAGCGATCTGACGTGTACTCGCTGCGAGCCCACGGACGGATTTTGTTTGTGGTCGCGATGGGCGTCGCGACGGGCGGCACCGCTACGACGGTGCTTACTGTCAACGCTTGCGACAACGTGACGCCCTCAAACCGCACGACCATCCCGTTCTGGTATCGCGAGATCATCGGTACGACGAACGTCGGCGACACGGATGGTGCGATTACTCGCGCAGCGGCGGCGGGGTTCACCACGACGGCCGGCGGCGCGAAGATTGTGCTCGTTGAGGCGGACGCGAAGGACGTGGCTGCGGCCAGCGTCAACAGCACCTACGGCAACCACTTCGTTGAGCTGAACTCGGTGGAGGGTGTGAACGATCCGGTTGTGACCAGCATCGTTGCCATCCTGGGCGGCGGCCCGAACCGCTACGCGAAGCAGATCAACGCGACCGTGATCGTGTAGGAGGAGAGACATCATGGTTGACACATACCAGGCCGGTATCGACGTACGGCTTCTCCAGTTCGGCATCCGTGTCCCGCGCGCCGCGGCTGTTCTGCCAGCGACGGCGACGACGACGCCGTACTTCACGGTGGCCGGTGGCCTCGTTCTCGTCACCGGGCTTGTCGGCATTTGCACGGCGGCTGGCGATGCGACGGCGACGACGCTGCTCTTTTCGGCTGTCCCGACCGTGGGCGCGGCCAACAACATGTGCGGTGCTTCCGCTTCGCTCGCCAGCGCGGTCATCGGGAATATCGTCTCGGTGGACGGTACGGCGATCACGACCGCCTTGCAGGCATCGGCGGCTGCGGCCGGCGGCAACATCGGCGGCATGGCGAAGCCCATCGTCGCCGGCATCGGCACGATCGACGCGGTGACCGCGAACACGAACGCCACGCTGGCATACCGCTGGATTCTGACGTACGTCCCGCTGGACGACGGCGCATCCATCGTGGTGGCATAGGAGGAACAAACATGGCGAAACTTGTAGGACCGCAAACGCTCGCCGACGGCAATACCGGCGAAGGGCGCATTGGCCGTGGCGGCGAAGAGATCAGCTCGCAGTTGAACGCGCCGCTGTACGAACTCGCGAAGCGCGGTAACGTGTTCTCGGGAGCGACGGCAGTTACGGGCGTGGCGCCCGGTACGGCCATCGGCACCACGGCGGCGTTCGCGCTGTTCAACCCCAGCAACAGCGGCGTCGATCTCGTCGTGCTGAAGGCGAGCATGAGCTACCTGTCGGGTACGCTCGGCATCGGCTTCGTGAACTGGATCTATCACACGAGCTCGGTGCAGGCCGGTGTCGCGATTACGGGCACGGCCATCACGGCTGTGTGCGGCAACGGCAGCAACCGCGCTGCGGCAGGCAAGCCGCTCACCACGGCAACGGTCGTGGCGGGCGTGCTGACGCGGCTCTTCGCCAACCTGCCGCCGATGCTGGCGACAAGCGTGCTGACTCCGTGGCGTCTGGAAGATGACGTGGATGGTGCGCTCGTAGTGCCGCCCGGTGCGGGCGTGTCGCTGCAGGCGACGGCAGGCGCCGGCACAGCGCCCCTCGTCATCTACGGATGCACGTGGGCGGAAGTGCCGAACTAAGGGTCTTCCTTGACCGCTTGAGAGGGCGGGTGTGATTAGCCTGTCCGCCCGCCCTCTCTCCCTCAAAGGTGATTGATGGCTCTCTCACTCGTCACCGCTCCGGCAACCGAGCCGATTACCTTGGCCGAAGCGAAGGCGCATTTGCGTCTGGATTCGGCTGCTGGTGAGCCGGCGCCTACGGCTCCAACGGCAGCGGTGGCGGCTCCTGCCGTTGCTGGCAACATCGAGAACGGCGACCATCGCTACCGTGTGACGTTCGTCACCGCTGACGGCGAAACGGACGGCGGCACGATCACCGCTGCGGTGAACATCGCCGACAAGACGGTGAACGGCAAGATCGAGCTGACGGCGATCCCACTGGGGGGGTCGGCTGTCACGTCGCGCAAGGTGTATCGCACGACGGCGGGCGGCTCGACATATCTTCTGCTGACGACGATCGCGAACAACACAGCCACCACGTACACAGACAACATCGCCGATGCCTCCTTGGGCGCGGCGGCGCCGACGACAAACACAACGGCCGATCCTATCGTGAACTCGCTGATCACGACCGCGCGTATGGCCGCGGAGCAATTCACGCGCCGCGCGCTCGTGACGCAGACATGGGATCTCAAGCTCGACGGGTTTCCTGCGAATGATGCGATCTGGCTGCCGCTGCCGCCGCTGATCAGCGTGACGAGCGTCACGTACACGGACACAGCAGGCGCGGCGCAGACATGGGCGCTGACGACGGGTTATCTCGTCGATGTCCCCGCCGGGCCAGCGCCTGAGCGCGGGAAGGTCTATCCGGCCTACGGCGTTCCGTACCCATCGGCGCGCAACATCCCGAACGCCGTGGTCGTGCGCTTCGTCGCGGGCTACGGCGCTGCGAGTGCGGTGCCGGAGGGGATCAAGTCGGGCATGAAGCTGATCCTCGGGCACCTGTACGCCAACCGCGAGAACGTCGTGATCACCGATCGGGGCTCGATCGTGCAGGAGATGCCGCAAGGGGCTGAGGCTCTTTTGTGGCCGTATAGAGACCTTCGTTGGAGTTGAGATGCAAGCGGGAAAGCTAGACCGCAGGATCGTCATACGTTCGCACACGTCAGCACAGGACGGCGCCGGGCAGCCTGTAGAGACGCTGACAATGCTTTGCACGGTCTGGGCGTACGTCACGCACCTGCGCGGCCCTGAGCCGTTCCAGGGGCAGCAGTTCAACCCTCAACGGAAGACGGTGTTTTTGATCCGCTGGCGCGACGACATAGACGAGACGATGCAGATCGAGCACGACGGCGAGACGTACGACATTCAATCGATCGCAGAGAAGGGGCGGCGCGAGGGTCTGGAGATCACCGCGCTCGCGCTGGTGACCGCATGACCGTTCAGATTACCGGACTCCCCGAACTGCGGCGCGACTTCTCGAATCTTACGGCGAAGATGCAGCGCGGCGTGTTGCGCGATGCGTTGCGGTCTGCCGCGCGCCCCGTCGTGGCTGCCGCGAAGTCGAAGGTACCAGTCCGTACGGGTGCGCTGAAGAAGGGCATCAGCCAGCGGGTGAGTGTCAGGGGTAGCAAGGCGGAAGCGATCATCGGCTTCAATCGCAAGCAGTTCTACGGACGGTTCGTCGAACTCGGTACGAGCCACGCATCCGCCAAGCCGTTTCTTCGGCCCGCGCTGGACGAGTCGCAGCGGAAGATCGAGCAGGCGTTTGCTGAGGCGATCAACCGCGGCATCGAGCGCAAGACAGCAGCATTGTCCGCTGCTGGCGATGACGGGGGTGAGTGATCGCTGACATCACTGAAGCTCTCTACACGAAACTCTCAAGCACGGCAGGGCTGACCGCGCTCGTTAGCACGCGCATCTACCCCGACCTCATGCCGCAGTCTCCGACGCTGCCTGCCGTGACGTACCAGATGATTAGCAACGTGCGAGAGGAGCGGCACAGAGGGCAGACGGGCGACGCGCGCCCACGGTTCCAGCTCACATGCTGGGCGGCGACGGCCCTGGCGGCGGCGGCGGTAGCGAATCAAGTGCGGCTCGCGGTCATGGCGATGAGCGGCACGATCGCCGCGGTGGCGATTACGGGCGTGTGGAACGCAGGCGAGACGCGCGGCTACGAGCCCGACACCTTGCGCTACTTCAGCGCGATTGACTTCTTCATCGCCCACACGGAGACGGTGGTATGACGATTGTGCTGTGCGATACCTGCGGTAAGCGCATCATGGGCGGTGTGTATAAGACGAATGGCACCACTGAGGACTTCTGCTCAAGGAAGTGCGCGAAGGCGCATGAGGAACCGGAAGGATGCCAGCACGAGGACAACATGAGTGATGATGCGGCCGGGCGGTCGACGGCGCGGCTGATCTGTAAGGACTGTGGATATGACCGCCTGGTAGCGGTAGGAGAAGCATGAGCACGGCTACGATAACGAAGATCACCAGCAACGCTTCATTGATGCGCCGTCTCGACGTGGGCGCGGGTGCGAAGTCGGATGACGGGTGGGAGACGATGGATCTCTCCCCTGCCTACCACCCCGACTTCCAGCACGACATCACGTCGTTCCCGTGGCCGTTCGCGGACGGCGAGTTCGACGAACTGCGCTGCTGGCACGTCCTTGAGCACATGGCGCCGATCACGATGAAGATCGACTGGCAGCGTCAGACGGTGGACTACATCAACACGCGCATCGCCGTGATGAACGAGATGCACCGCATTCTCAAGCCGGGCGGCGAACTCAACATAGAGGTGCCGATCTTTCCGTACTGGCAGGCGATCGCCGACCCGACGCACGTCAGTTACTTCGTGCCTCAGACGTTCTGGCACTTCTGCAAAGAGGAGCACGCCGAACACCGTGCGCTCTACGGGATCAAGCGGTGGAAGTTGGAGAAGGGCAAGCGGAACGCGCTCGGCTCCATCCTCAACGTGACGATGACGAAGGTGGTCGAATGACGCCGAACGTGATGGCATGGTTCCAGAAGATCGTGGCGTTGTACCCGCCGGAAGGTCCGTGCCTAGAAGTCGGCAGCATGAACGTCAACGGGTCGGTGCGCGACATGTTCCCTGAGCCGTATACGGGGCTGGACATGCGGCCAGGAGCCGGTGTCGATGAGGTCGCTGAGTTCTTGTACTGGACGCAGTACGGCTACCGCTCGATCGTCTCAACGGAGACGTTGGAGCACACGCTGGAACCGTGGTCGATCGTTGAGAAGATGAGCGAATGCCTTGATGATGGAGGCAGGGTCTATCTCTCCGTCCCGTGGATGTTCGTCATGCACGATTACCCGGAGGACTGCTGGCGCATCCTGCCGCGAGCCATGAATCACATTCTTGAGCGTGCAGGGTTGACGCCGCTGTTGATTGAGAATGACGAGTCGCACACGTTTGCGGTGGCGGAGAAGGCGGCATGAAGATACTCGCCGTCGGATCGCCGCACACCGCATCGACGCGCGATGTCTGGAAGAAGCTCATCGTCGGGCTGGACGCGAACGGCGTAGACGTGCAACCGTTCGACTTGCTTCCGCGCGTGCAAATCTTCGAGCAGATGGCGGAGATGTTCAAACGCCGCAAGCTCGGGCTGCCGGAAGACTGGACGGCGACGACGATGGCGTACGAGCCGATCTTCGGTGCGGCGGTGTTCCATGACTGCGACACGGTGATCGTCGTCTCACCGCAATACTTCCCCACGGCGATCTCCACCATGTTGCGGAAGGTGGGGATCAAGACGGCGGCGTACTTTACCGAATGTCCGTACGAGGACGAGATCCACATGCCGCTGGTGGCCTCGACCTTCGATTACTCGCTGGTCAGCGACCTGCATTCGGTGGGGCTGTTCGAGTCATTCTGCGAGAACGTGATCTACGTCCCGCACTCGTACCTCCCAGAATTGCACTATCCGCCGGAGGATGAGGACGCCCGCGAGGACAACACCGTGTTCGTCGGCACGGGCTACGAAGAGCGCGTGAAGTTCATGGCGGCGGTTGATTGGCCGAAGGCGCTGGACGTACACGGCGGCTACTGGAAGTGGCCCAAGAACCTGAACAAGCGGATCAGGACGCATAACGCTACGACACGCCGGAGGCCGTTCGGCCGGCTTACGGAGACGATATCGGTGAAGGACAAGAACGCTGGGCCACAACCGGCGAACGCGGTTGTTGGACCGGAAGATTGTGCTGAGCTGTACCGCACGTCCGCGACTTCGTTCTCACTGCACCGCATGCAGAAGTATTGGGGTGCGGGCGACCTCATCACAGAGGGCGATGCCTACAGCCTCGGGCCGCGTAACTGGGAGCTGGCCGCGTGCGGCTGCTTCCAGGTCTCCGATGCCAGGCAAGAGTTAGTGGACGTGTTCGGAGATAGCGTGCCGCTATATGAGACGCCACGCGAGTTGGGTGATCTGCTCAAGCGGGCATTTGATGACCCGGCATGGAGAAAGGAGATGGCGTTTCAGCAATGCGAGAGGGCACAGCCGTACTCGGCTCAGAACGTGATGCGGCCTGTCGCACAGTTTTTAGCGGCATAGGGAGGATAACAACATGACCACAATCACGGGGCGCAACGCAAGCGTATATTGGTCGCTCGGCCTGATCGCCGAGACCCGCAACGTCTCGATCGACCTCGGGACGGACTTCATCGACGACACCGTACATGGCGACACCGTGCGCTCGAAGGCGCCGTTGTTCGTGAACTTCACCGCGAAGATCAGCGGCCTCTACGCGACGGGCGTAGCGGCGGCGACGAACTCCGCGCGGATCATCGCGCACGCGCTGGCCTCGACCAGTTCGACGTTCTCGATCTACATCGGCGGCATCTCGCAGTACTTCACGGGCTCAGGCTATGTGTCCGTGGACACCGCAGGTGCCCCCTACGACGACTTCGCGCCGTTCGACTGGACGATCATCTCGCTCGGCACCGTCACGCACTACGCGATGTAATCAGTCATGGATGAGACACCGGGAGGTGTGCGTGCAAAAGGTGAGATCGCCGAGGTGTGGCAGGATGGCCGTCAGGTCGGCACGCTCTGGGATTGGCGGCTGGAAGGCCTCGAATGGAAATGGGCGGCTGAGGCCGCGCGTCAATCGTTCACGGGATCATTTCGCGGCGGTGATGTGGAGGTGCGTTTCCTCGTCACCGCCGCGTCTGAGCATCTGTTCCAACTCAGGGGAGAAGGCCAGGTTACGGAGTTCGTAGCCGGCGAGAAGATCAGGCATCCGTGCAGGATGGAAGGGAAACGAATGTGGCTGCTAACAGTCCAACTCGGCGAGTAGAACTGGAAGACGAGCGGTGGGTGGAGGTGCGTCGTGTCACCGTCGCCGACATCTCCGCGGCGAAGGTGCGATCCCACGAACGCGGATGGGACGATGCCGACCTCGACGCGATCGGGCTGCTTCCGAGCCTGATTATCGCGTGTAGCGACGGCGCTGTGACACAGGAGTTCGTGGACTCGCTGACGGAGACGGACTACGGCAACGTCTGGCTGCGGGCGAAAGGGGTGGATCTCCCAAACCCGTCGGCCCCTTCATCCGATGGTGGAACGCGAAGGGGATCGGCAAAGAAGAACGTCCTCACCAGTGGCTGATCTCGATGATCTGCGAAGCGTTCCAGTGTCCGCCGGACGTGGCGGCGCGGCAAGACCCGGTGCTCTGTGAGCAGATCCTTGTGATGCGGAACTACGCGGAGTTGGTATCGCTAGAACAGAAGAACGCGAAGATGTTGAGCGAAGACCAGCGACGATGGCTGATCAGGATGGAAAAGACTTACGGAGTTGAGTAGCTAGATGGCGACACTCTCGACCGTCAACGTCAAGATCACCGGCGATACGGGGCAGCTCGTATCGTCGCTGACGGTCGCTGAGAAGCGCGTCACCGCATTCACGTCGCAGCTCACGCGAGTCGGCGCGTCAGGCACGGCACAGGCGCGCGGGCTCTCCAACCTGGCGCGCGGCTTCACGAACGCCGCCGGGCAGTCGGGCGTGCTCAACTCCGAGATTTCGATCCTCGCGTCGTCGGTGGGCAACGTCGGCCTCTTGGCTGCTGGCGCCGGCATCGGCTTCGGTGCGCTCGTGGGCGGGCTAGGCGCGTCGATCGCGGCGTCCATCGGATTCGAGACGGCCATTACGAGGGTAGCGAAGACCGCGAACTTCAGTGCCGCCGAGACGAGAGCGTTCGGCGACGAGATCCTTGAGATGTCACGCCGCCTGCCGGTCGCTACGGCGTCGCTCACGGACATCGCCGTGGTGGCTGGGCAGTTGGGTATTGCGGGCACTGGTAACATTGCGTCGTTCGTCGAGGAAGTCGCGAAACTGTCGTCCACGACAGGCGTGGCCGCTGACGTGCTGGCGACGAGTCTCGGCACGCTCGTACAGGTGTCAAACCTACCGATCTCGGCGATACACAACATCTCGGCCGCGATCACGCAGCTTGGCAACACGTCGAACTCGACCGAAGCGCAGATTCTTGAGTTCTCGACGCGCATCGTCGGCGTGAGCAGCGCGCTCGGCGTGCCGATAGCCGACTTGCTGGGTATCAGCTCGGCGTTCGCCGCTGCCGGTGTGGACGCTGAACGTGGCGGCACGGCGATTCAGCGTGTCCTTATCGCGATCGATACCGCGGCGCAATCCGGCGGCCCGTCGCTGGCTCTGTTCGCCGAAGTCGCGGGCACGACGGCAGAAGAGTTCAAGAAGCTCGTCGATGTCGATCCTGGCATCGCTTTCGCGAAGTTCGTGGAGGGGCTGAAGGGTGTCGATAACGTCATCCCTGTGCTCGACGCGCTGGGCATCGCGGACTCGCGTCTGATCGCTGCGACACTCTCCGTCGCCAACAGCAACGCGTCGCTGTCGAAGTCCATCTACGACAGTCGCGCCGCCGCGATCGATGCCACTGCGACCAACACGGAGTTCGCGCGCAGCGCCGACACGACCGCCGCGAAGTTCCAGATTTTCAAGAACAACGTGCATGCGACGGCGGTGGAACTGGGCGACGTGTTCAACCCTGCTGTTGCGGGATCGCTGGACGGGCTGAATGGGCTGTTCGGCAGACTGGAAGGGCGCGAGCTGGTCAATCCGTTCTCTGGGCTCGCTGACGCGCTAGTAGAAATGTTCGAGCGCACAAACGATGCGATGGACGAAGTGTCAGGCTTGAATGACACGCTTGGGCACATTCCCGGTCCCGAGGCGATCGATGCACTGGCGTCGGCGATGGGCTTCTTGGCTGATAAAGCGGGACTTGCCTTCGACATCATCAGCCTCATCCCAAGCCCGCTCCAAGGCATCGCGCAGGGCATCTCTCTGTTCAATCATCTCACGCGCGGCGGCGGTGATGGCACGCCGGGAGTGCCGAGTGCGAAAGACACGCTGGGGGATCCGCGGTTCACGAACCTTGCGCTTGATATGCAGGCGTTGGGGCTGGGGGATGCGGCGGCGTTCCCGGCGACGGTTCCCAAGGAAGACAAGCGCACCGTCGATGTGTCGGGCTTCGAGAAGAGCGCGGGTGGGGCGTCAGCCGCCATGAAGACCGTCGATACTGGCCTCACGGACCTCGCGGCGGCGTTCGAGAAGTTCCGTGCCACGACGGGCGGCACCATCACCGACTTCCGGGCGCTGATTCTTGTGTCGGAGCACAAGGCGGATCTCGACAAGCGCGGCATAGCGGCGGGCATTTCGCTCGCGGCGGCACAACTCGAAGCCACTGACGGATCGTTCCAGTTGCAGAAGGGGCTTGTCGCCATCGCGGAGAAAGCCGTCGAGTTGGGCGGCTCGCTGCCGAAGGCGATGCAGGCGATCTTCCAGGGTGTCGTAGACAACCTGCGTAGCGCCTTCAACGGGCTGTTCAACCGCCCGACGAAGGAAGGCGCGGCACTTGACCTTGAGATCGCGCTGGCAGAGGAACGCGGCGCCAGCGAAGAGGACATCAAGTCGCTGCGCGACCGTAAGGCGCAACTCGACAAGCACGCCAATGTGCTCAAGGCGCAACTCGAAGTCGCCGACCAGACCCTCCTCACGGAGCGGGAGCGGGACTTTGCGGCGACGCTCTACACGATCGCGCTGGGTGACGCATCGACGCAGTTGGATAGCGCCAACGCACTCGTGTCGCTGCAAGGCATCGCCCAGGCGAACTACATTGCCGCCTTGAATAGCGCTTCAGCGGGGCTCGGCGGGCAGCAGCTCCAATGGTCGGATGATGAGAAGCGCTTTATCAATCAGGTCGCTCGCGACCGCGGCGAGCCGGAACCGTTCCCCGGCTTCGCAAAGGGCATCGACTTCGTGCCATACGACATGACAGCGCGCATTCACCGTGGCGAGCGCATCGTCCCGGCCGCTGAGAACGTCGAGGGCAACAGGAGTGCCGACAGGATCATGCCGCAGACGATCCACTACCACATCGATAACCTCAACGTGACCGGCGACGGAGCGGCGGGGCTGGCGTCAATCGCGGGGATGGTAGCCTGATGGCTAATCAGAACTGGGCGCCCTACAGTCTCAACGGCACGACTGTCGATGGTTCGGGCAACATCCTCATGGAGTTCCCCGGCCCCGGCTGGCCGTACGAGCCGGGCGGCATGGACCCCGTAGAGGCGATAGTCACGGGCGTCGGCTCGTCGGACGTGCGCGCACAGCCGCGCTCAGTGACGGCGGAAGCGCAGATCATCCTTAAGGCACACGACGAGACCGACGTAGCGACGATGATGGGCGTGTTCAACGAACGCGCCGGCCTCGTGTACCTGCGTGCCAAGGACGGGCAGGCATCGCCCGTGACGTGGCGCGTGGCATGCCGCGTCGTCGGCCCACCGCGCGCATGGCTGGGTTCGCGCGATCACTTCACCGTGACGCTGCGCGTCCCGCTGCCTCTGTGGGAAGAAGACACCCTCAACACGAACACGAAGAGCAACCAGACGGCATCGCCGATCGCGATGGGCACGGCGGGCGTGCTGACCAACGCGGGCACGCGCGACGCTGACGCCAAGGTCACGCTGACCGCCGACGTGGCGAAGAGCGAGAACAGCCACCTCAACGACTGGCCGTACGTGTTCGAGTCGATATGGGTGAACCGCGCGCCGAACCCGCTCAAGGACGAGCCGGTGTACCTGATGGATCAGAGCGGCGCGGCGGCGCGCATCGTCACCGACAGCGCGGCGTCGGGCGCGGTGGTGCGGCGCACAGCAAACGCTACGACCATCGCGGATGGTGGCGACGGACTTACCGCCGCGCAGACTACTGTCGGCGTCGCTGCGACGGCAGCGTTCAACGTCAACGGCGGGCTGGCCACGATCCGATGGGTGACGGGCAGCACGTTCGGCACGATGGAAGAGGTCTACTACACGGGCGTCAGCGGCCTGAACCTCACGGGCTGCGTGCGGGGCGTCGGCGGCACCACGGCGCAGACGCACCCCGAGGGCGCGGCGATCGTCGCTTCCGGCACGATGCCGAACGGCGACGATGTGGCGGTCTGCCTGGACCACGCGCGGCAGGACGTGCGCTACCTCGTCGCGTGGAACAGCGCGGCCTCGGACATCGTGATCAACGTCACCGAGCCCGCGGTGATCGCGCTGACCGCTACGGTGGCTGCTACCGCGACGGTTCCGGCGGTAGGGGATGTGCTTCGGTTCGTGGAGGGCAACGGGGCGCTGGCCGACCAGGGGTTCGTGCTTTGGGGAAACGAAGTGTTCCACTTCAGCGTCAAGAGCGGGCAGGACGGCGTTGTGATCGACGGGCGGGCGCTGTGGGGCACCACGGCCGCGGCGCACGCCACGAGCGCGCTGGTCTACGCCAACCCGCATCGCGTGACGGTGGGCATGGGCTGGGCGAAGGCTCAAGCGGCGCTGGCCCCGATCGCCTCGCGGCCGTGCACCGACCTGCCCGCGTCGTCGAACCTCGTGCAGCGGTGGGGCGACGAGGCGAGTGACCCGAACACGCGCTACGTCGATACCGTGTACCCCGGCAGGCCGAAGCAGTGGACGCGCGGGTTTGATCTCGACGGCAACACCGTCTCGCCGCTGATGAGCTTCAACGCGCTGCCGTCGAGCGTGCCTTCCGCGCAGTTCAAAGATGATGTGCCGGGCGACGGCAGCGACCCGGCGAACTTCATCGAGATAGCGATCCCGCAAGGGATCAAGGCGGGCGACGGGAACGCGGTTGTCAACGACTGGACGCCAGCGGCGGAGATCCTGAACCTCGAACTCTTCACGCGCGATGCCGGCGGCACGCTGAAGCTGCTGGATCAGTTGCAGCAGAGCGCGGCGGCGGCGGCGCGGGCGCTTCCGGCTGTACTGTCCGCGACGGCCTACGCGATCAAGCTCAAGGGTCGCTACAACGTGATCACCGGGCTATATGCCTCGGGCGGCGCCGTGCAGTTGGCTGTTAATACTGGAACGGGGCCACTCGCATCGGGCGCGGTTGCACAACGGTTAGTGACGAGCGCAGCAGCGAAATTGCGTGGTTTAACCTTTCTGGCGGCGCTGGCGTCTGGAACGACTCCGGTAACATTGGGCGTCTCTATCATTAAAGAAGGTTCTAATGCACCATCGGCAAACCTGTTCGATGAGCATATCCGCACGAGCGTCAGCATTACGTCCATCACAGAAGCAAAATACTACGTTCCCTTAGACCGTTTACCGCTTCCGGCTGGGGCCTGGTATGCCGTCTTCTGGAATAACGCCGGGGTCGTGTCCGTCAACATCCGCATTGCTACGGTAGAGGGCGGCGTCAGCGCAGTGAACTGGTACACAGTCGGGGGGTCGGGACAACCCGGCTACCGCAATCTGTCCGTCATGATTCTGACCTATTTGAACAATGATCTGACTGCGCCGATCGAATCGGATCAGCCCGTCCTTAACAACAGTCAGGCGCGCACCGGCATCACTGCCTCCTTCGACAAGACGATCATCACGCTTGAGCCGACGCAGACCGTGTACGTGCATCGCCTCACCGGGCCGGTGACGAACGGCGGCGCGGGC
>ERZ1292623.1262-Hain-H51-01um-R1-1262-length-24688-cov-11_pt1 | contig 14772 bp, 15 predicted proteins | sample MGYA00564398_ERZ1292623 | MGnify/ENA primary metagenome ERZ1292623 (study PRJEB36523, sample SAMEA6512633) | groundwater metagenome | collected 2019-01-07 | study: AquaDiva: Metagenomics assemblies of 32 groundwater samples
CGAGAAGATTGTGCTTGAACTCAAAGATAAACTCAAAATTACCAAAGAAGACACTTCGACAAGCTCAGTACAAGTAAGAGCGGAGGGCGACGCACTTGAAGCACTCGTCTCGCTCGGCTACAACGAGCGCGATGCCCGCGAAACTCTAAAACGAGTGCCAAAAGAGACAGAGGGAGCCAGTGAGCGTGTCAAAGCCGCGTTGAAAATTTTATCGCGACATGCCTGAACTGCCGGAAGTCCAAACAACTGTCAACGGTTTAAATAAAACGGTCAGAGGCAAGAGAATTATCGCGGTTTCAACCACTTACAACAGTAAATTTTACAAAAACAAAGAAGAAGTTAAGAACCCGGCATTTTTCAGAAGGTTCAGAAAGAGAGTTGTCGGTCAAAAGATTCTAAAGGCGGAAAGAAGGGCAAAAAATATCTTGATTCATCTCACTGGTGGATACTCAATTCTCGCTCACATGAAAATGACGGGGCATTTTGTCTATGACCGGCCCAATTATCCATTCGTTCGGCTTGATTTCAAGCTCGGCAATGGCAAACATCTGGTTCTATCCGATATGCGTAAGTTTGCCAAAGTGACATTGGTAAAAACTTCCGAACTAGAAAAGTCTCTGCACCTCAAACACCTTGGACCGGAGCCGCTGGAGAAAGTGTTTAAGTTTGAAGTTTTTAAGTCGCAAGTTTTGAAAAGGTCGAAGGGAAAAATAAAGCAGGTGCTCATGGACCAGGGTCTGATTTCTGGTATCGGTAATATTTACTCCGACGAGATTCTCTGGCGTTCGGGAGTCCATCCCCTCTCGCACCCAGGCCGAATACCGGAGCAAAATCTTCGAGCCATGTTTAAGGCCATTAAAGAAACTTTGAGAAAAGGCATTGACTTCGGTGGAGATTCTATGTCTGACTACCGAAACATCATGGGCGAAAAAGGCAACTTCCAAAATCACCATCACGCCTATCGGCAGATAGGCTGCGCTTGCGCCAAGAAAAGATGCGGGGGCGTTATTAAGCGTATCATTGTTGGGGCGCGCAGCGCCCACTTCTGTTCTGTTCATCAAAAGTGGTTTACCTAAAGATATCCACAGGCCGGCTTGCTACGCAAAACCTATACCTTATAATTAACGAGGAAGCTGTGTTTATAATCCCACGGCAAATTTAAATGACATTTACTAAATTTCTACCAATCCCAGTTATTATCGGGGTTTTGGCCGCGTTTTCTCTGTTTGTGGCAAACTGGCTAAGTATCCCAGTTTGGGCAATATTTATAAGTTGGGCGCTCTACTTCATAGCTGGTGCTAAACCATCCCGGCTTCCTAAAGAAATTATCGGACTTACCGGAGGTATCGCCTTCGGGTATATCACTCTTTGGGCCATGCCCTATTTCACGGACGTCTTTGGGGCAACCTTTGGACTGCCGGCAACGGTCTTTGTTGTATGCTTTATCATAGTGCTGCTCGAGCTCACTGATTGGTTTGAGTTGGCTCCCGCCTATTTCTTTTCCTTTGCCGGATACTTTGCTTATGTGTTCGGAAGTTTCGGAGGTGCGGGGATAACTACGCCAGAAAACTCACTCTGGCCCTTCTGGCTAGCCACCATGATAGGACTTGCATTCGGTTACGTCAGCGCCTATCTGCGAAAAACCATTCTGGAAAAAGAGGGGGTCTTCGGTTCCGCTCAGGAAACTGTCTTCGACAAGGAAGCGAAATAATCGACAACTCTATTTCTATGGAGTCGCCGTCGGTAGATAAATATAAAATTTCGTCCCCTCGCCCTCTTTTGAACTGAAAACTACGCGCCCCTTGTGTCTTTCAATGATGTTTTTGCTTAGATAAAGACCTAATCCGGAACCTCTGGTTTGTTGAGATGGCGCATTTTTGGCCCGATAAAACTTGGTAAAAATAAATTTTTGATCCTCTTTAGATATGCCTATGCCAGAATCTCTAACTCTGATAACAATATTGCCTTCTACCACATCTAAAGAAACACTCACTATGCCTTTAGGCAACGAATAGCGCAGAGCGTTATCAATAACATTTCGAATCGCCTGAGAAATGGCGGCGGAGTCGACATTTACCTGCGGTGGCGGAGTTGACGGCTCAATGAAAGATAATGTGACATTGTATTCTTTGCTTGGCATCTCTAAATCCGCAATAATTTTCTTGAGAATAGGTAAAATATCTTGTTTTGTAAAATCATAAAGAAGTCCTTCTTCTTCCGCTTTGGTAATAGTAAGAAGATCATTTAACAAATCATTTAAACCTGCGGCAACCATGGAAGTCTTTTTAACCAATTCCTGCTGGGCCGGATTCAAGGCTCCTTTCTCCCCTTTCTCCAAAATATCAAGCGCCCACCTCAAGCCGGAGATGGGGGTACGCAATTGATGCGAGGCGGTAACCAAAAATTTAGATTTAAGCATTTCTATTTCCTTTTCCTTGGTTATATCCCGAAGAGTATGCATAAAACCGATCTTTTCGTGCCCTGCACCATAGACCGGCACCGATGAGACTTCGAGTATGATACGCTCGGATCCTTCGGTAGCATATTCGGTTTTGTCATTATCACCAAGCAACAAATTGCCTATGTTATATATATTCTTCAAAAAAATATTTTCTTCGGAAACTTCCCGCGTTATGACCCGCCCGATAACGTCTTCTGTCCGAACCAGCAATAATTCCTCGGCCTTAGGATTCAAAAGAAGAATCTTGCTATCATCGCCATATAAGATGATACCTTCATTTAAGCTATTGATTATGTTCGCCGTCTTTTGCTTTTCCGAAACTAGAGATTCAAAGAAGTTAATATTAAGAAGAGAGACTCCTAAAAATCGCGCAGCCATATCCAAAATCGCGATTTCCTCCTGTGAAAATACGTGGGGTTTTTGATAAAGCACGGTCATAACCCCTATCGCTTCGTCGCGGACCACAATCGGTATAGCAATCATGGCAGATCGCCCCTCTATGGAAAGCATGATCCTGGAGGATTTCATAAACCGCTCGTCAATGAAAACCTTTGATGAGGTTTTTATTTCTTTGTCTTGAAAAGCGAGCCCTGATAGGGTCCCGGGACCGGGTTTCTGAAGATGGGTTTCCAGATAATCGTTCATCTGCTTTGAGAGCGCGAGCGAAGTGGCGAGCTTCAAAGCGCCACTGGATTCTTCCTTTTGAAATAGCACCAACCCTTTGATGTCAAACCGCTTTTCCAGATATTCGTTAAAAACCTTGAGGGGTTCATCAAGCGTCTTATTAGAACTCAGACTGAGCGATTGAGTTGTTTTTTGGAGCTCGGAAAGTCGTTCGACCTGATCGAGAAGATTTTTTTCAGAACGCACGATGGTTTCATAATTCTTGATATTTTCAATCGTGACAGCCACCTGGTCAGCGGTAATTTCTATAAATTGCAATTCACCTGCGAGAAACGAGGTTTTTTGTTTTTTGTAAAACACCTCAAACGCTCCCACGATATTCTGACCAATAAACATGGGAGCCGCGACTGACGCGCTAAACCCTTCATCTCGATCGATGGCACTCCACCGCGGGATATTAAGCGAATTTTTCTTGTTGGAAGCAATGTAGCGCGTTTTTCTCTCAACCATGACCTTCCCCACAATTCCTTGGCCGATTTTTACCCTGTCGGTCTTATTAAAGTAGCGAACATACAGACTATCGAGTCCGGCGGATGCTTCAATCTTCATAAATTGAGTTTTTTCCTCAACCGTCCATATCGCTACTGCGTTAGCGCCCAGCTCCTTCAGCAGCTCTTTTAAAAGAGACCGTAAAACCTCCTCAATATCTCTGGAGGCAAGATTAAAAGATCTAGATAAATTATTTACCAGCCGCAACCAATGCGATGCGGCTTGTATCTTGTGCTGACGAACCATTGTTTTCTATTATAATTCGTTTTTGTTATTATAAGAAGTATTATATCTAGAATGGCCTATGAAAGAAACTATTAAGCTCGGCTTTATCTCGGGACTCTCCGGAGTATACGGATGGTCGGCGCAAGACCAGTTACACGGTGTAACGTTAGCCATAGAAGAGATCAACGGACAGGGAGGAATTTCTGGAAAGAAAGTAGAAATAGTCACGCGAGACGATACAAGCGACCCTAAAAAAGCAGCCGAGGGAACGCGAGATCTCATCGAGAAGGAAAAAATTGATTTTTTAGTTGGGGGACTTTCTGCCGGAACTCAACTTTTTATAAATGAGGAAACAAAAAAAGCTGGAATTCTTTTTGTGAGCATCGGTCAGTCAAACGAGATTACTATGTCTCCTCATCTTGGACCCTATACCTTCCACGAAGCAATAACCCCCCACATGACGGTCCAGGGAATGGGTAGGTGGGTTTTTAAAAATCTCGGGAAGAAAGTATTTATTTTAATGTCTGATTACGAATGGGGGCAGCATGTCTTAAGGGCATATGAACTTCTCGCCAAAGAGATGGGCGCCCAAATAATCGGAGTGGCGAAAATACCGTTTCCGGCCAAAGCTCCAGATGATTTTTCCAAACATTTTCCGGCAATTTTAAAAGCCAAACCCGAGGTACTCATCGGAGCAAATTTTGGCGCGGACCAGCTTAAATTTATTGAGGATGTAAACACCGCTGGGCTTCAAAGACAAATGAGTATTGTAAACACTCTTTCCGAGCTTCCCGTGATGGAGCGCATACCGCCAGAGAAAGCCACGGGGCTTTACTGGGGAGCGCATTTCTACTGGGGGCTCAAGGATATGCTTCCTGAAGCAAAAACTTTTGTTTCGCTTTACAGTCAACATTTTGATGGAGTTCCCTCTGGATATGCCGCCTATGGATACAGCGGAGCCATGGAACTCCTGCTTGCCGCCCAAAAAGTAAACCGCTATCCAATCGACTCCAAGGCCATCGCAGAGGAACTAGAGGGGCGCGCCTATACCCATTGCAAAGACAGGCAATGGTGGCGACCGTGCGATCACCAATCGCTACAAGATTATTATATTCTGAAACTTAAGGGGGCCGAGGACAGAAAACATCCTCATGATATATCCGAGATTATCGGCATAACCTCATGGGACCTCGATATGGAAAGATCCTGTGAAGAAACCGGCAATGGCGCGTATCTCTGGGGGCACACTAAGCAATAAAATGCTACCATAAAACTATGCTTAATCCGTTTCCAGAACTCCTGATGTACTCGTTCGTTGGCCCTTTCATCTTGCGCGTACTTTTAGGTCTCATCTTTATCGACCTTGGGTTTTTAAAATTCCGGAGCGAGAAAGATAGATGGTTCGCTTCCTTTGAAACACTCGGTTTGCGCCCGGCGGATTTATTTGTGCCGCTCTATGCTCTGCTCCAGATAATAGGCGGGCTTCTTTTCTTGGCCGGCCTCTGGACGCAGGTCGCGGCTCTGGCCTTTGTAATCTTTTCCGGTATTGAACTCTATGTCGAATGGCAGGCGCGCGAAATTCTCAAGCGCGATATGGTTTTCTATCTCCTCATTTTCACCATCTCTCTATCTCTCTTACTAACCGGCGCCGGCGCTTACGCCATAGACATCCCGCTCTAAGAGTTGTAATCTTTCTAAGATCGCGCGTCCATAGCTCAGTTGGTAGAGCAGGTCCCTTTTAAGGACAAGGTCCGAGGTTCGATCCCTCGTGGACGCACCCTTCGACCAGCTCAGGGTAAACACACAATTTATGGCCAAAATATTAGACGGTAAGAAGCTTAGTCAACTGTTGGCTTTCAAGCTCGCAAAGAAAATCAAAAGTCTCAAGACTCAGCCGAAACTTGTCATCATACAGATAGGTGATCTCGCAGAATCAAATACCTACATCAAAAATAAGAAAGCTTTTGCTCTAAAGATTGGCACTGAAGTCATCCACAAAAGATACCCGAATAGCATAAAAGAATCTCGCATAATTTCTAACATCCAAAGATATAACCAAGACCTGTCTGTTCATGGAATTATGGTACAACTGCCAGCACCGAAGAACTTTGATATCGAAAGAGCCCTTGAATCTATAGACCCCAAAAAAGACGTGGACGGACTGACTGCCATCAATACCAAGCACCTCTTCGACAATCATGAAGCTTTCATCCCCGCCACCGCCAAAGGTATTATTGGTCTACTCGAAGAATACGAAATAAAACTTGCTGGAACTAAGGTGGTGATAGTGGGTCAATCATCATTAGTTGGTAGACCAGCGATGCTTGCTCTACTGAATAAGGGCGCTACAGTTACCATGTGTCATAAAAATACAAAAAAATTAGAAAAGGAAACCAAAAACGCTGATATATTGATCACGGCAGTGGGTCACCCAAAATTAATTACCCGGAAACACGTTTCCAGAAATCAGATTGTGGTTGATATCGGCATTAACATCACCAAAGATAAAAAAATTGTGGGGGATGTAGATTATGAAAATGTCAGAAAAGTAGTAAGGGCTATTTCCCCTGTCCCGGGTGGCGTTGGCCCAATGACCGTCGCCTCCCTTTTCCAAAATCTACTTAAGGCGTATTCCCTACAAACTTAGAAGTAGCTTTTCAACAAGTATTTCAACTTCGCTCTTCCCTCTGCAAGCGCGGTGGTAACCAACAACCAAAGATTCTGAAAGTTTTTCGAGCTCGCCGGGCTTAAAATTTTTGAGGAAGCTCTTGGCCTTGTTGTATGGAAAAGCTTTCATATCTGTCTCTTCGGCATTTTTCGTCCTCGATGCAATGAGCATAGATTTTACCTGCCAAAAGAGCTTGAAGAAAATCTCTTCAGCCGAGAGTCCAGCCGAAAGCGCCTTCTGATAGAGAATCCAAGCTTTTTTTCTTTTCCGAGCGCCTAGAGCATCGGTCAGAGTAAAAATATTGAACTCTTTTCTTCCTTGCCCCTCCGTAGCCTTGGCGAAAGAGGGTTCCTCGGCCGCGCCGAAATTAATATCGACCACCGTGCCAAATATATTTTTGTGATAAAATTCGTCTGTCATATATGTTGCATTTCCCCCCAGTTCTCTCCCATCTGCGCCTCAACTATGATGGGCACCCCTCGACTCACGCTCGGGGCAAGCACCCCCTCCATAATTTGCTTGAAATGCTTGGTTGCCTCATCGACCAAAGAATCTTTTATTTCATAGACCAGTTCGTCGTGTACTTGAAGAATGAGGCAAATATCGTCCTCATGTTTTTCAGACTTGATGTACTCATCAATTCTTTTCATAGCAATTTTAATCAAGTCCGCTTGAGTGCCCTGTATAGGCGCATTAATAGCCATCCTCTCGGCCTGTGCTCGCACGTAGGGCAATGGCGATTTAAGCCCTCCGAAGTACCGTCTTCTGCCAAATAAGGTTTCGGTGTAGCCTTTCTGCCCAGCTTCGGCTTTGATTTTATCTAAATATGCAGCAAGGCCAGCGAAAGTCTGGAAGTATTTGTCGTAGAACTCTTGAGCTTCTTTACGATCAACACCTAGATTGGTCTTAAGGGCATTGACCCCCATGCCGTAGAGAATGCCGAAATTAATAGTCTTGGCTCTCGTGCGCATACTCTTATCCACCAATTCTTTCGAAACTTTGAAGACACGCATCGCCACACCGGCGTGCACATCTTCTCCATTTTTAAATATCTCAATAAGCTTCCTATCCAGCGAGAGAATAGCCGCGATACGTAGCTCAACTTGCGAATAGTCAAACGAGACTAGCTTAGAACCCTCTTCCGCCACGAAGGCGTGGCGAATAGCTCGACCGAGAACAGTTTTGTTAGGAATATTTTGAAGGTTAGGAAGTTGAGAGGCCATGCGACCAGTAGTAGTGCCTGCTTGAAGAAAGGTAGAATGCAGACGGGAGTTTTTGTCGACGAGTGGCGGGATAGCATCAATATAAGTGGACAGGAGCTTAGCTAGCTCACGATATTCGAGAACCAGAGTGATAATCGGATGCCTGTCTCTAAGTTTTTCCAATTCTGACTCCTTGGTCGAAAGAGCGCCTGTTGACGTCTTTTTCTGGCGCTTTTCGGCTAGCTGGAGTTTATTGAAGAGAATAAGAGAGAGTACTTTGGGCGAGCTGATATTGAATTCTTCCCCCGCTTCTTTCCAAATCGCCTGTTCTAAACGACTAAGTTCTTTGTGATATTTCGAAGCAAGGTCTGCCAACACTTTTTTATCAATCTTGACCCCAAGCTCATTCATCTGTTCAACCACTCTTATGATTGGTTTCTCAATTTCCTCGAAAACTTTCCTAACTTTTCGCTTATCGAGCTCCGATTCAATAACTTTTTTGGCTTCTTCAATGCTGTCTGTCTTAGCGAATCTAAAAACTTCGTCAAGCGTCGGGTTGGTGAGATTGGAATCTATGACCCAGAGCGCCAAACACAACTCCTTCTCTTCTCTAGTGGAGCGTGCATCGCCAGCAGGCGATGATAGCGCGTTTTTTCGCGTAAAATCAGATTTCTCTATCAACTTCTTCACCCTTTCCCCCATGGTTCTAAATTCGAGTTTGCTAAAAAGGTCGAGCAACTTATCAAGCTCCAGATTTTGCCTCCACTCTGACGGTAAGACAAAGTGAATGAGCGCGTCAGTGCGGATAGTTGCCAGGGTTTTCGAAAAGAGCGCTTCTTCCTCATTTTCAATCAAAAGATTTCTAATGCGTTCGTTTATGCCCGCCTTCGCCAAGGCTTCGGCGGACAAAGCCGGCTTTTTGAGTTCTTTGTACATTTTTTCGATGGTTCCGAATGTAGTGACGAGAGAGGTGGCAGTTTTCTCCCCAATGCCTTTTACCCCGATGATATTGTCCGAGGGATCCCCGCGCAAACCTTTGTAATCTACCAGGAGCTTCGGCGGAAAGCCGAAGCGTTCTGTCACTTTTTTCTCATCATACAAAATGGTGTCATTAATGCCCTTCTTAAGGGTATAGACCTGGACTTGTTTATCATCGACGAGTTGTAGAGCATCCATATCGCCCGTGGCTATAATAATTTCCAATTTACAATTTTCAATTTTCAATTCTTTTGTTTCAGAAACAATGGTGCCGATAATATCATCTGCTTCGAAACCGGGATGAGAATAGATTGGAATACCAAAGGCAGTAAAGACATCCTTGGCCCGTTCAAGCTGGGAAACCAGATTGTCATCAAGTTTGGCACGGCCAGATTTGTAAGCATCATAGACTTCGTGGCGGTAAGTGGGCCCGGGCAAATCGAAACAGGCGACTAAAAAATCTGGCTTGAGTTCACCGATAATTTTTAAAAGCATTGCGGAGAGGCCGTAGAGTGCCCCGGTCGGCTCACCTTTTGACGTCGCAAATTCTGGTAGAGCATGATAAGCACGGTGAATGATGGCGTGGGCGTCGAAGAGAATTAGCTTCTTGGTTCTAGCTTTTTTCATACTCTATTTCTCTCGTAGTTTCATCAATAAATTGAAAATAAATTCTTTTGGCATCAGCCGGAATGAGACTGGCGACATTTTCCGGCCACTCTAAGAAGATTAGATTCTCCGGCTCTTTCGTAACTTCTTCCCAACCGAGATGAAATAGTTCAGAATCTTTTTCCAAACGATAGGCGTCTATGTGTATTAAATTTTTGAATCCTTTCCAATCTATCGAATAAATTTTCTCTATCACAAAAGTGGGGCTATGCATATTTTCCGCCACGCCTAAAATCTTCCCAACCTCTTGCGTGAAAGCTGTCTTGCCCGCTCCCAATTCCCCTTCAAGAGCCACTATTGTGGCTCTTTCTTTCAATTTCAGGGTGTTCAAAAAATCATTTGCAATCATATTGGTCTCCTTTGGACTTTTGGAGAGATAGCGCATGGGTGCATTTTAACATTTTGACAATAAGAAAGGGCGAGAACTCGGAGTCCCCGCCCTTTTGGTCGAGGCACTGCCTCGACTACTACTGGCAACCGCCACGGCCGTGTGGCAAGTGAAGTCTGTTCACCTCCCACACCTCGCTCCGTGAGCCCTCGTAGGTGCTCACGTGGAATTCGGCGGTTGCTGAGCCCAAGTACACCCGGTCTGCGGTGTACCCCTTGGCGGTTAAGAACATTCGCCGATAGCTACCGCCGAAGGGCAACGAAATGAGCGGGACTGTGGCAGAACTGCCGTAGGGCAACCCTTCTACCACGACCCCGTTGACCGTCTCAAGGTCGAGGAGCGGCGCGCAGTTGTTCACCACGCGCACAAACGCCCCGACCTGGTACGGCACGTACAACCGGCGGGTCCCGTTAGGTCCACCAACGGGGAAGGCCACGCACCCGCTCGCCAGCACCGCGACCAGCACCACCAACAACAACATAAGCCTTTTCATGTTCTCTCCCTCCTTCGGGTTATCGGCTAGGGTTATTGGTTATTTTCCACCCCAATTATACCACAGCTAACACCAAGAAGTCAAGCATCCAAAATAAGCCCAAAAACAGGCTTATTAGGGTACAATAGAAGCATGGTTGTCTTCGACGAAGAAAAACAGGACGAACGCGTAAGTGCCCTTCTCAAGAAAGAAGAGGAGGAGCTTGCTTCCACCCTCTCCCACCGCCATGGTGTTCCCTATCTCGACCTCTCGACACACCCCATAAACATTGACGCCCTGCGCGTCCTGAAAGAGCAAGACGCCCGTGCTGGCGAGATCGCGGTTTTCAACGCCACAGATAAAAAGATTGATGTGGCCGTCCTCTCTCCCGAAAAAGAAAAAACTATAGAGGTTATCGAGGACTTGAAGCGTCGCGGTTACGATCCTGAAATTTTTATGGTCTCGCACCAGAGTCTCGAAAGAGTTTGGGAGAGGTACAAAGATCTTTCATATTCGTTTGAAACTAAATCTGGCGCCCTCGACATATCGAACGAAGAAATTCTCGAAATGACCAAGAAGGTGGCGGCGCTTACTGATGTCAAAAAATTAATCGAGGGAGTACTCTCGATGAAACGCGCTTATCGCATCTCAAAAATTTTAGAAATTATTCTGGCTGGTGCAATTAGTTTAAAAGCCTCTGACATACACCTTGAGCCGGAGGAGAAGGACTTGCGCCTGCGTTACCGACTTGACGGCGTCTTGACGGACATTCTTCATTTCGACTCTGAGACATTCCAACTCCTGCTATCTCGCATCAAATTGATAAGCGAGCTTCGGCTCAATGTCAGAGAGAAAGCTCAAGACGGACGCTTCTCCATCAAACTCGCCGATACCGAGATTGAAGTGCGTACGTCACTTCTACCCGGCCCTTATGGTGAATCAGTAGTTTTGCGCGTGCTCAATCCGGATACTATTGCCGTCAAACTGGAAGTGCTTGGGATTCATCCGCGCCTTTTGGAAGTCTTGGAGAAAGAAATCAGAAAACCGAACGGCATGATTTTGACCACTGGTCCGACCGGCTCCGGCAAGACCACAACACTCTACGCATTTCTGAAAAAAATTTATACTCCGGACATCAAAGTGGTCACTATTGAGAATCCGATCGAATACCACATCGAAGGCATTGTGCAAACACAAGCGGAGGAGGAAAAAGGTTACAGTTTCGCCGAAGGCTTGAGAAGCGCTTTGCGCCAAGACCCTGATGTAATTATGGTGGGAGAAATTCGCGATGATGAGACCGCCGGAGTGGCCATCAACGCCGCCCTAACCGGTCACTTGGTGCTCTCCACGCTTCACACCAACAATGCCGCCGGCTCCTTCCCGCGGCTCCTTGACCTCGGAGTCAACCCCAAGGTGATAAGTTCCGCTCTGAATGTCTCGATTGCTCAACGACTGGTGCGTACGCTTTGCCAAGCATGTAAAAAAGAAATATCTCTCGAGGGTAGAAATAAAGAGGTAGTTCTAAAAGTTCTGGCAAATATCATGGATCCAATTTATCTAGACGGCATCCAGAAAGAACGCCTCTGGATTGCCGTTGGCTGTTCGGAATGCAGTGGCCTTGGATTCAAAGGTCGTATTGGTGTCTTTGAAGCCATACTCGTCGATAGTAATATAGAAAAAGCGGTTATCATTAATCCTTCCGAGCGTGATATCCGCGAGGCAGCCAAAAACCAAAAACTTTTAACTCTGGTTCAAGATGGTATTATCAAGGTGCTCTCTGGCGTAACTACACTGGAAGAGCTTGATCGTGTGGTAGATCTGGGGAATGCATCCAGCACTTAAATCTCCAAGCAACATCCAGACGCGACGTCGGGACTAAACGAATCTTTCGAGGATGGCCTCAGAAACCGGTAAAGATACCAAGAGCGTCCTTAGAGAAAAGTCCAAATACCCCGAAGGGCACGTTGCTTAGAGATTTATGGTCTGGATAAGAACTAATTTTTTCACTACTAGTCTAGCATATAATACTTTTTATGTCAAGTAAATTGCCCAAAGAAAAAAGCGTGGTGGAAGAGAGCGGGTACGCCTCGTTTTTAGACAACGAACTTAGACCCTCAAACTGGCAGGATTATATAGGCCAGAAGGCAGTCAAAGATAATCTTAAAATTCTTATTCAAGCAGCAACAGAGCGTGGCGTTTCTCCCGAACATGTGCTGTTCTACGGCCCTCCAGGCCTTGGCAAGACTACTCTCGCCCACTTGGTAGCCAAAGAAACCGGTCGGGCCATTAAGATTACCTCGGGACCGGCGATAGAGAGAGTCGGCGACCTTGCCTCTATTTTAACCAACCTTGCCACGGGCGACATTCTCTTCATAGACGAGATTCATCGTCTGAATAAAACTATCGAGGAGGTGCTTTACCCGGCTATGGAGTCGGGCGTCTTGGATATCATCATTGGCAAGGGCCCGTCAGCACGCACTATTCAGTTGGAACTGCCTCCCTTTACATTGCTTGCGGCCACCACGCGCGTGGCGATGATTTCCTCGCCCTTGCGCAGCCGTTTCTCGGGCGGGGTGTTCCGCCTGGAATTTTACAGCGAAGATGAAATAGCGGAAATTCTGCGCCGGTCGGCAAAAATTATCGGCGTCAAGATAGAAGGTGGGGCGGAGAAAGAAATCGCTAAGCGCTCACGCTTCACCCCGCGTACGGCTAACTATTTTTTGAAACGAGCCCGCGACTTCGCTCAAGTGGAGTCGAGGCCCTTAAATCAAGAGACTGTGATGCTCTCTTTGAAACTTCTAGGCATAGACGAGAAGGGACTGTCTCCCTCCGACCGCAGACTCTTAGAAGTCATCGCCGACAAATTTGCCGGTGGTCCTGTCGGCCTCTCGACCCTGGCGGCCGCACTTTCGGAAGAAGAAGCAACCATTGAGGAGTTCAACGAGCCCTATCTCTTGCAGCTCGGTCTCATTGAGCGCACGGCGCGCGGCCGCGCCCTCACCGCGCACGCCTATACCCACCTCGGCAAAACTCTTCCAGTCAATTTCCAAAAGAAACTCTTATGAGCGGACACAACAAATGGTCGAAGATTAAAAATAAAAAAGCGGTGACTGATGCGGCCAAGTCAAAAATCTTCTCAAAAATGGCAAAGCTTATCTCCACCGCCTCAAAACAAGTAAATGGAGACGCAACCTCTCCTATTTTGCGCGCGGTCATAGAAAAGGCGCGGGGATACAACATGCCCGCCGATAATATTGAGCGGGCAGTTAAAAAAGGCGTAGGCGCGGACGCCGAGGCGCTCGAAGCCATTACTTATGAGGCTTACGGCCCTGCCGGTTCGGCTTTGATCATCGAGGCTCTGACCACCAACCGCAACAAGGCTTCTCAAGAAATTAAATTTATTCTTTCCAAACACGGTTTCTCTTTAGCTACGCCCGGCTCAGCCATGTGGGCATTTAAAAAAGAGCCAGCGACCAACGACTTACAACCGACAACCACTATCGAGTTATCAGAAGATGATGGAAAGAAATTGGAAGCATTAATAAATGAACTCGAAGACAATGACGAAGTCCAGGACGTCTACACCAACGCTGTCTGAAATTGTTTTGGCTGTTGATCCGGGGTTTGATCGGATTGGTTTAGCCATTATGAAACTCGAGCGGGACAGACCGAAACTTTTGTTTTCGGAGTGCCTCAAAACTGATTCGAAAAAAACACGACCCGAGCGGCTTTTCTCCATAGGCAGAAGGGCAAAAGAAGTAATTAAAAAATGGCGACCAGAAACTCTCGCAATAGAAACCATCTTTTTTAACACCAACACTACGAGCGCTATCGGCGTCGCCGAGGCAAGAGGCATTATTATATACGAAGCCATAAGAGCCAGGATGAAAATTTTTGAATACGGCCCGCAAACGATAAAAATAGCTGTGACAGGTTACGGCAAAGCGGACAAAATCCAGATGGCAAACATGGTTAAGAAACTCGTAAGCTTGCCCCAAAAAACTTCTAAGAGACTTGATGACGAGGTGGATGCGATTGCGTTAGGAATCACACATCTGGTGAGCAGGCGCGGTACAAAATCAGGGTAGCCTTGTTTCTAGTCCTTGAGAATATTTATTAATTATCCTTTCTTTCTTATCTCTTCGCCACTTCTTGATTTGAATTTCGCGTTTCCTTGCTTCAACTAAACTTGAATATTTTTCTAGAAAGACTATGTCAAAACTGGGGTTGCTTTGGGTAAACTGAGCTCCCATTTTGCTGTTATGACTATTTAATCGCTCTGTAGGATTTTTTGTAATTCCAACGTACAGTTTATTGCTTTTATTTTTAATCATATACACATAATACATTTAGATATTATACTGCCCCTCGACTTTTCGCCTGCGGTGAGCGCAGTTGAACCGCTCGGGGCACTCGACGCTTACTATTGCCATGGCTTGCCACGAGCAAGCCCTGCTAAATGCAGGGCGCGTCGAGTGGGGATTACTCATCTTGCAACGAAAAAGGGTATCTGATACAAATAAGTGCATTCGAAATTAG
>ERZ1292623.2975-Hain-H51-01um-R1-2975-length-14772-cov-4_pt1 | contig 14772 bp, 16 predicted proteins | sample MGYA00564398_ERZ1292623 | MGnify/ENA primary metagenome ERZ1292623 (study PRJEB36523, sample SAMEA6512633) | groundwater metagenome | collected 2019-01-07 | study: AquaDiva: Metagenomics assemblies of 32 groundwater samples
TATGTCTAAGAATATCCTCTATACCTCTTTCACCATATTCTGCAAGCTGGCCATATTTAATACCAGTTACATTTATAGAAGATAAAGATTTTTCTATTTCTTTCATTTTATTAAAAGAATATTTATCGAGCCATTTATGAAATTGATCATTTATTTCCCGACTACTCCTTAATATTTCATCAACAATGGTTTCTATATTCTTTTGATTTACATAATACTGTATTTCTTTTCTAGTTAAATTTTTAAATAAAAGTGCATAAGGTTTACAACTTTCTATCCTTTCGCTTCTTTGTTCTGGTGTTAATTTACCCAATAATATTTTAGTAACGTCTTCAGGTTTTCTAAAAGAAATTTCAGCAAGTCTTTCAATAGTATCTGCTACGGTATATACAGCATACCATCCTTTTGTTTTATACTCGTACACTAATACTAAAGATTTATCCTCATTCATGTTTCAACACATATCACTTTATTTAATTCTTCTACTCTCTCTATTTTATTTATTTTAATTGTTTCTAAGAATTCATCACCAAAATCTAACTCAGTTATTCTAAAGAAGTTTATTTTATCCTTGCTTATTTGTAACTTATAACCATGCTCTAGATAAAGTAATCTCCAATCATCACCTAAATCATCTGTAAATTCATCGATCTTTTTAATCTTAAGAATTTGATTATTTACAGTTAATCTGTCTCCCTTCTTCATATTCTTTAGAAATTCCATATCTGTCATTCCCAATAATCCCTAAAATAATACTATTTTTATATCTTTCTGTCATTAAAAGAATAATCCTTTTAACCAGTCAAAGAAATTAGCAAAAAATCCTTTAACTCCATAAGATCTCTTATTGATATTTATTTCTGGTTTTTTCTTCTCAATCTTTTTTTCTGCCGTACCTAGACTTATTTTTCCATATTCTCCACAAACAGTCTGATAATATTCAGTTCCTTCTGCCTTCTCTAAGTATAATCTAACCTTCTCTCCAATAGAATATTCCAAAGTTATCGACAAAACAACAGGTCCTCCTTCAAGATATCCGAGCTGCCTCACAATTATTTCTTCAGTCCCTTCACTCTTGATGTATTTATTAACATTCAAGGTTATAAAAGTAAATGTTTCTCCACTAATAGTCTTACCTTCAATTTTCTTAACTGTTCCTTCAATAACTATATCAGATTGGTTCTGTAGCCACACCTTATTTTGGCACTCAGCAATAAAATCTGTCCCCTCTACAAAAGACACCATATACAATAATATAATAAACAAAGACAAATATTTCATGATAGCTATAATTAAAATTTGCTTAATAAATGTTACTAATATACTTGGCAATTGCCAAATAATAAGCTTTATAAATTAATTAACCCTTAATTTTAGCAAAAGAGGCGATTTAATGAGCTCTAAAGATCATTATGTTATAATTCCAACATTAATCATACTATTTGCTAGCTATCTTGCTTTTAATTTTAACTTTCCAAGCATTTCCACATTCAGACCCGATATAGCAGAAATAGTTATGCAGCTCCCCCATATAACTGGATTCGATATCATAAATTTGAACACAGCCTCTTGTCCAGCAGAATCTGTCATATTTAAGATATCATCACAGAATAATGCTCATGCAGAACTCTATGACCAAACAAATTATGATTTCGCTGTATGCTTGCCTGGAGTTAATGCTACAAGAGTGTGTAATGGAAATAATACAGTAATCAGATTGACTAGTCCTACTAATGCTCATGCCTATGCTCCTTTAGGTTACCAGCCCGGAGATATTCCTCCTAACTTTACTTTACCACCTCTAACAAATGTCTGTTTTGGGAATCTTCAATGTACAGCCACTCCTCTGAACTGTGCCAATCTTAATTCAACATGTTTATTTTCAATATCAAGTTATTTCAATGCCCATGTAGCTGAATGTGGGTTTTATAATATTAATTTATGTTGCTCAACTGCAGCAATTACTCCTCCATCTGCATGTGGCAATAATATTTGCGATCCGGGAGAAACTCCAGCAACATGTCCTCAGGATTGTGAAGATACAGATGGTGATGGAGTGCCTGATCCAGTAGATAATTGTCCAACAGTTCCAAATCCAAATCAGACTGATACTGATAATGATGGTGTTGGTGATGATTGCGATGATGATCCTAATGATCCTTGTACAGCTGGTAATGGAAATGGTATTTTAGATCCTTCAGAAGTTAATGATCTTTGTGGTGCTGGTATCGGATGCGCTCAAAACTTGCAAGCAACCTGGCTACAATCCACTGCAACAGAAGGTCAGAGTGTAATACTGCGTGCCACAGGTTCAAATTCCTGTAATGGCCAGCCATTCCAATTCAGAGTTTATGAAGATTCAAATCTAAATATAATAACTATAGATCCTCAACCATCAGTATTCGGCAATGGAAAAGCTGAAACTGCGTGGATAGCAGAGTATCACTCAGAAGCTGATGACAACAAATATTTCTTCCAGGCATCAGTTGTAATCAATGGAAGCTCTACTCAAGTTTCATCTCTACCTAATAAATTAACAGTTAATTCTAACATAGGATCAACTGCTTGTGGCAACGGCATCGTGGAAGGTTCAAATGATGAAGAATGTGATCTTGGTTCCAACAATGGTCCCAACAAGCCTTGTTCATTAAATTGCACCCTGCAAGGAATCGCAGGTCCTCAATGCAGTAATGAATGCCCTGTCTCCCAGCTTGGTGTCTGTACAGGCACTAATAAACTAAAATTCTGTGGTAATTATGATGGGGATCCTTGTCTTGAATTAAGCAATGAAGTTACCTGCACAGCTGGAAATGTATGCAGCTCTGAATATGGAGATGCAACTTGTTTACCACCTATTTGCCAGGCTGCTTATGAATGCACAATGTCAGAATGTGTAAATGGTGTTAGAACAAGATCGTGTACAAATACAGGATCTCAAGCATGCTCTTCTTATTCACCAACAACAGAAGTACCCTGTATCAGCATAGAAGAACCAACAGCATTCCCTGTATTTTCATTATTTAATATCTTATTAACAATAATGATATTAATATTATTCTACATAGTAAGGATTAAATCATGAAAAAGGGTTTATTAAATAAGACTAATTATGCCCCGCTCTGGAAGAGAATAGTAGCCTTCATAATAGATTGGATAGTTATCGGATTCATAATACTGCTTCCATTAGGATCTGCAGGAAAAAGCAAGCTTTCCTCACTCTCAGAAACATTGCAAGTAACCCCCACAAAATTAACATCAGAAATGATTATCGTCAGTATTATTATTGCAATAATTATGATTTTATATTGGACCATACTCGAATACAAGATTCATCAGAGTGTTGGCAAAATATTGATGAGGCTCCAAGTAGTTTCAAAGACTAAAAGCCTTACACTCTGGCAATGCTTAGTCAGAAATCTGACAAAATTTTCCTCTCCGCTTTTGTTTTTGGACGTAATCTATATGCTGATAACCAGATCTCATCAGAGATTCCTAGAAAAAACATCTAACACAGAGGTTATTGAATTATCAAAGCATGACACAAGGTAAATTTAGCACCATAATAACAGTAATAGTAATCCTATATCTAGTCAGTTATTTAACCTCTAAATTTATTGTCGAAGATGGTATTAGCAATAAGATAGCAGTTATCCCGATCGAAGGTACAATTGGCTCAAGTTCTACAAAAGTACCTTTCCAAAAGATTGACGCTTCATCTGAAAAGATAATTTCTTACATCAAAGATGCAAATGAAAATAAATACATCAAAGGAATCTTATTAGATATTAACTCTCCTGGTGGCACTGTTGTTGCTTCTCGTGAGATTGCAGAAGCAGTTAAAAAATCTAATAAGCCAGTTGTAGCTTTCATCAATGAAATCGGAACTTCAGGAGCTTATTGGATAGCATCTGCTTCTGATAAGATTATTTCTGATCAACTTTCTATTACAGGATCTATTGGAGTAATTGCAGGTTATCTAGAATTCTCAGAATTATTCGAAAAATATGGAGTTACTTATGAAAGTCTTAAATCAGGAAAATATAAAGATATTGCTTCGCCTTTTAAAAAGATGACAGAAGAAGAAAGAAATATTTTGCAAAAGAAATTGGATTTAATTCATAAAAGATTTATCGAAGCTGTTGCAGAAAACAGAGACCTTTCAAAGAATTCTGTTGAAAAGCTTGCTACTGGAATTTATTTCTTAGGAGAAGAAGCAAAAGATCTAGGCTTAATCGATATTCTAGGAACAAAAGAGCTAGCAATTAATATTACAAAAGAACTTGCAAATATTTCAGAAGCATCCTTGGTAGAATATAAGGAAGCTATTGGCATATTCGATTTGCTTTCACAGATTGGTGCTCATTCTTCTTTTTACATCGGAAAAGGTATAGGCTCCTCATTAAAGGAAATTGATATATCTAAGAATTTAGAAATTATTTCTTAAGCGTGACTGTGGGTTCTTTTATCCCCTACATGGATTTCTAATTTATATTCAACCGATTCTAATCTTTGTACACATGTATCTATCTTTTGTGCATATCTACCAATGAAGAAAGCTGCTGAAGCAAAAGCAGTGATATCCGCTATAGGTGGACTGTTTAGTATATTTAATGTCTTTAATAATAAATAAGTAAAAAATATTACAAATGCTATCCAAGCTAGTATATCCCAAAAGGATCTTTTTGATTTAACTTCTTTTATTACCATAATCAATTATCCTGGATTCTTATTAATAAATTTATCTATAAAACTTATTTAAATCATTTTACGAAAACCGTAAATCTTCCAATTCATCACAAACCGAAAAGTTTAAGAATACAAAAGAATATATTAGAATACAGATGGAAATCGCCATAGATTCCGCGGGGATAATACTACTAGCAAAATGCGATATATTAAGGGAAACATGCGACATAGCCGATCTTGGTATAACAGCAGCTATCAAAGACGAAGTAATGGCAGGACTGGAAAAAGGTAGAAAAGATGCTTTGTATATGCAAGAATTGCTAAATGAAAGAAAGATAAATGTGAGTGAAGTGGATATGAAACTAACTAAAAAATTTGTTGAGGATTTTAATTTAGGAATTGGTGAAGCTTCAGTAATAGCATTAGCAGTTAACAGAAATATACCATTGATAGCTGATGACAACAGATGCAGAAAAGTAGGAAAAGTACTTGGATTGGAAATACTTTCATCACTAGACTTTCCCATAATACTCTACAAAAAAGATGCTATAGACTATGAGAAAGCTAAAATTTGCATGGAGATTATGAAAAAAGAAGGATGGTTCGGCGAAGGTGTCTTAGCAGAGTATTCCAAATATCTAAGCAATATAGAAGGTGATAGGAAATGAAAACATTATTAACAACTGTTAGATTACCAGAAAATATTGTAAAAGAATTGGATGAAAGAGCTAAAAATGAAGGTCATGATAGAACAACAGTGCTTAGAGAATTTTTAGATGAAGCTATAAAAAATTGGAAAATAGAAAAAGCTGTTAGACTTTATAAAGAAGGTAAAATTTCAGTTGGATTGGCTGCTAAAATTGCTGGATTAACTGTTGGTGAAATTATGGACGAGCTTATCAAAAGAGGGATAAAATCTGATTTAACAGTCGAGAATTATAAGGAATCATTGGCTAAAGCCTTCAAATTATTTAAATTAAATAAAACAAAACAAACAAATCAGGTATAGTGAGCTGTTAAGTTAAAGTCACCTAAATTGGTGCAATTTTCTTTCAGGTATAGTTAAATTTAAAAGACTTATTTTCCTGTACATTCTATAAAAACGAAACCTTTATATATTGTAATTATATGTATTAATACAATTTTTATATAGATGGGTGATTAATATGCAAGTACAAGAATTCAATCCAACATTGAAAACTTTAAGATTGGTGGAAGATAAGTTAAAAGAGCTCGGAGCAGTAAAAAACATCAACGAGTTAAAAGAAGCGCTCCAAAATCAGGTATCACACCAGACTATTAAAGTATGTTTAAGTTATTTAGAAGAGAAAAAAATAATCATAACTTCCATAAGTGGTGGCATTATCTATACTCCGCCTAAAAATTTGCAGGATATTAAAACACGGGGAACTGTGTTGTGAATGTTGTTTTCAAGGTTATTTGTCAAGCAGAAGAAAAATATAAAGAGCTATTAAAAAACCAACAAAATAAAGAAAACAGAATTCTTTTAAAGAAATTTAATTTCTTTCAGGAGAAAATAAAAAATGATTTGACTTATGGCGAGATAATAATTAATTAATAAGAGTAGAAATCTTTCGATTAAGCTTATAAACAAATGAAAATTTTTCAGTTATACCGATCAATACTTAAACTATTGTAACAGGAATAGTATACGAAATTGTTCCTACACCTAGAGGCGCACTAGGATCTAATATTATATAAGCAAAGTAAAGTGTTAAACCAGATAAAGCTGGAATATTCGGTATACTTATTGCTGCCATTGCTCTTCCATAAGAATCTAAAGTACCAAATGTATTTTGAAAGAGGCCAGTATTAAAACTCTGAAGTATAAATGTCAATAACCCATCATTTGTAAGATAGATAACTCTTCCATCAGGTAAAATAATGACTGGAAAGTTTCCAAACGATGCTAGAATAAAGTACTGTTTATTTGTATCTAAAGGATCATTTATACCTAAATTAAAAGATTGGCCAATTATGGGATTACTAAGTAAAGAAAGAAAATGTTGGTTCATTAATGGAGCATAATCTGCATAAAATGATGTTATAATATATGGTGAATCACCAAGACCATCGTAATTGCTATCAGTCCCATTATAACCACTCCAAAAGTTTCCGGGACCAACATTTCCATACAGATTAAAAGTACTATTGATATTATTAATTATATTCTGTCCATTATTAATAAAATTATTGAAAACAAGACTATCTTGAACCCCTCCATCATAGCCAACTAAGTTATTTAAGAAGGTGTTTTCATAAACAAAATTCTTTGAGATATTAATATTATTTAATACCTCTCTTATCCCTTTCTGATTCGATTCAAATACATTATTTTTAATTAGAGTAAGTGACGCGTCAGCTAAGAATATTCCATGATTATAATTCTTAAAATAACAGTTATTAACAGTAATTTGATCGCTATTAACAATGTGTATACCATTATTATTCCCAATAAGAACAGTATTATTACAAATTATATCAATATCACTCATTCCAGATACTGTGATGTAATTGACATTATACACCCCTGGACAGAAGATTGTATTCTGACCAATAATCATATTACTCAATGGTGTAGTGCATAGTGGTATTGATGGACTTTGATTTGCAGCATAAAGACCAGTTCTCTGATTGTTAAAATGAAATGTAGGCCACTGTGAAATACTTACATTGTAAGGTGTTTCCCATGCGTAGATACTTGCTCTTCCTTTCGTAATATAATAAGAAGGAACTGTCGAAGTAGTATAACCATCTATATTTGATGTAGTAACTACTTCAAGTTTATTATCATTGTCTATATCATCTACATAAACAAGACCTGCTCTCTCCTCAGTAATTTTTGGAAAATCTCCTAATGCATTACCGCCATAATTCCATCCAAAAACCCTACCAAAAAGTGTGGACCAATCCCCAGACGATGTAATTATATCATTAACTTGGTCAGAATTAACATCTAAAACTATTGGACTAAAAGTCTCTCCATCATAGGTTATCGGTCTTGGCCATCCAGCCGCTATTTGACCACTATGGTGAAATACAAACTCCTGATAAGTTACACTATCTCCAATAATTATTTCCAAATCCGCATCCCCATCAATATCAGCTAATGCTGGAGTAGAACTGAAAAAATTAGATTGTAATTGCGGCCAACCAGCCATTATATTTCCGGTTTTATCAAATACAAAAATTCCACTAGCTACAGGGTAACCATTAGTGGTAACTATCACTATTTCGTTATCGTTATCATTATCTAAATCACCAATAACTGGTGATCCTACTGGTGTCCATTGTGTCATTATGGGCCACCCACTAACAGAAGTACCATCAATGTTGAGAGCAAATACAATGCCATCCATATCTGTAAGATTATTTGAATCACAATTAGGAGCAGGCTGTACAATAATAATCTCTAAATCAGGATCGTTATCCAGATTGCCAACTGCTGGCGTACCAAAATTATATAACCCGCAATAATTCAAATGATTATTTTGAATCTCTATTATATTACCTGTAAAAAGATTCCCATTATTATCAGCAATTATCAAATAATCTCCATTGTTATATATAATATCTGGTATACCGTTATTATTAACATCTGCAACAACTATCGATGAAAAAGGAGCTTCAATGAAATTTCCTGGGATTCCTGAATTGAATACAGGATAATAAGTCTTAGGCCATCCTGAAACAAGACTCCCATTATACTCATACGCATTCAATATTATATCGGGAAAACTTGATGCTCTTGATGGAAACAATATCTCTTTGAACCCATCTAAATCTATGTCGGCTGATGTGAGTGCACCCTCTGTATGCATCATTTGATAAAGACTCGGAAGACCCACTGGCCAATTAGACAACAAATTTCCCGTATCTGAAAACCCATAAAGCTTGTCATTTACTCTAACGTAGATCTCTTTCTTACCATCATTATTAAGATCTTCAACAAATGGCGTTACATAATTCTGCGTCCATGGATCCCCAAAAGGTGATGGTATATAATTTACCCTCACAGGAAAACCCTGTTTTAAGGAAGGATCTAAATATACAGTTACTTGTTCAGACTGTATAGGGTAAGCAGAAGAACCATAAGCACTCACCTTAATTGTATAAAAATCCTTCTGTATAATAACACTCGTATCCCAATATCCTAAAATAGAGTCAATTACAGATTGTTGCCCATTATTTATTAAACTTATACCCTGAGCACTCCAAATTGAAGGAATCTGACCTTGTCCCCATTCAATAATATAGTTTGTAAAATTCGATGCATTTGCTGAACCATTTATCTGCAGTACATCTCCTGCTCTGAAGATATCATTTGGCAAAGGATATTTAATCTCAATATTATTGGAAGTTATCACAGCCATATCCCTACTTATTGAACCTTGATTATTGTAAGCACTAAGCCTAAAGGTAACTTTACTGTTATCTAGTGCAATTGTAGAATCAAAAACACCTAATAAACCATTTTGTATTGGTAAATTTCCATTGGAAATTAAATTAAAGCTAGCTGGATAAATTCCAAGACCATATTCTAATATGTAATTATTAAAATTATTTCCTCCGACACTGCCTATTATATTAACGTTGCCTTTTGCGTCTAAATCATCTACTGACAAATTAAAATCAATTATTGGAGTCGTATTTATCATCAAAGCTTTTTCTGCATTTACTCTACCGACTCCGATATAATATTGATTACTAGCTGGAATATCTGTTGTTGTCCTTAGAATATTTTTTATTTCATTATTACTAAAATATGGTATTCTGGACTTTATCAACGCTGCAATACCAGAAACATGAGGTGTCGCCATACTTGTTCCGCTTAAAGATTTATACCCTGTAGGATCACATAAACTACAACTTCCTGTAGGTACAGTAGAAATTACATCTTTACCTGGTGCTGCAACATCTACCCATGATCCATATGTGGAAAAACCAGCCTTTATATCATTATGATCTGTAGCTGATACACCAACAACATTTTCATAAATAGCTGGTACAAATCTGCTATTATCTCCAGAATTATCAGCAGCCGCTATCGATAGAACACTGTTACTATGTGCATAATTAAATGCACCTTCTAATAAAAAATCGACTCCTTGTCCACCCCAGCTATTGCTTGTTATGTTTGCCCCATTGTCTGCAGCATAAACAACTGCATTAGTAGCATCTGATGAAAACCCCCATCCTCCTGCACCTAGAAATTTTAAAGCCATTATCTTACAACTCCAACAGACACCAGCAATTCCTAAATTATTATTAGTAACTGCAGCTATTGTTCCAGCAGTATGTGTTCCATGACCATTATCATCAAAAGGATCATTATCGTTATTTATAAAATCCCATCCATAGTAATCATCAATATACCCGTTATTGTCATTATCTAAACCATCATTAGGAATTTCTCCAGGATTAGTCCACATATTAGCTACTAAATCAGGATGCGTATAATCCACACCAGTATCTATATCTGCAACAACGACATTACTATTCCCTGTATCAATATTCCATGCTTCAGGTGCATCGACGTCTGCATCTAGAGTTCCACCCGTTTGTCCAGTATTATGCAACCCCCACTCCAGATTAAACATCGGATCATTTGGAAACAAATGTATTCTATAAACATAATCTGGTTGTGCATATTCTATTTCAAGATATTTTGCTTTTAAGAATTGAACAACTAGATAGGGATCGTATATTTTATTAATATCTAATCTAAAAATATTCTGCAATTTTGTTTTATCCTCTCGATTAAAAGCCAACACTTCTACATTTTTAGCTCCTAAATAAATAAGATCGTTTCTTAATTGATCAGAATTAATCGAAACATCATTTATATCAGATAATTTCTTCGAAGTTTGAATAGCATTAGTTTTTATTATTATTCTAGCTTCTTTGTATTCTACTACAGGCGTCTTATCAGTACTTATTTTACGTGTAGGTACATAATATAAATCTCCCCTCCAAACATTTAGTTCATTAATACTTTTTCTTATTATATCATCATTTTGAATAATAGTCTGATCATCATTAAAAAGAGCTAAAACAGAAGGTATTATAACAAATAAACATAGTAATGATAGTATTATTTTCATCTAATCTCCTTTTAATGCTTCTAAAAATAAATTCTGTTTTTCTATTTCTTCTTTAATTTCTTCTTTAAAACCAATAGATTTAATCATTAATTTTGTTCCACCAATATTAATATCAGTAAATTCTCCAGTTGGAATCTCCCTTACCTTTTTATTTTCCTCTTCATAAGGTTTTATTTCAATTTCTTCTTCCCCAATTAAGATGCTTTCTTCAACATTTAAACCATCAAAGGTTTTTTCTACAAAATCTCTCGCAACAAACCCACTAACACTCATTTTATAATTTAATTGATTAGCGAAGAAAGATACAAATAAAATAACGAAAGCTAATAAAATAATTTTACCCTCTTTTAATTTCATAAGATTAAGCTTATTCTAGTATATTTAAATTTTATTATCGTTAACTTTAAAAGCTAGTTCTTATTCTTAATTCTGACAGACTAGGCTGGAGCGCTGATCCTGCTCTGTTACCACAAACGGATCTTCGGTGGGGCTGAGGCTGAGGGGCGGTATGGGTATGGGTTGTTAGTCTTGACCTGTACGACGAAGCTTTGTCCTGATTGGTCAATATCATGCGAACCAGTTGAGGCTAGGAATAGAAGATAGCTAATATCTGTTCAAAGCAAACTTAAGTATGATGTCTGGCGCTTTCGGGGTAACGAAGTGGAGGAAGGGTCAAGGCAAACTAATGATTTATACTTATATCCACCTTTAGCGGTCTGTCATTTTTATTTCCTTATGACATCAGATAAAGAAAATCAACGTCAATCAGAAAAAGAAAAAGCTGTTCTATTGGCACTTCGAAATGGAATAGCTCTAATAAGAAGAAACTTAGAAATACACGGAATGAAAACAGATGGTTCAACTGAATTTATATCAGAAAGTAAAGACTATGATAATTTATGGTTCGATGCACTTAAGTCTCTAGAAAAAAGATTTAAAAAATAACCTATTTCCCAAGAACTTCTTCAGCTTTCTTTATCACATCACCCAAATTGGAAACTAAATTAGAATAAATTCTCTGAATAATTATTTCGTAAACCCCCTCCTTCAATTCACCATGGCAAAATTTAATAAAATTATCAAATTGCTCAATGTTTGTTGTTTCTAACTCAGTTTTACTTAATTTACACTTCATCGATTTTCCTTCAAGATTTCTGAAATCTTGGCTAGCTCCAGCCTGAACCCTTTCCAAAGTTACCCTAACAAAACATCCTTCTCCAACACCAGGCCAGGCTTCGTAACTATAAACATTGTTATCATCCACATAAATAAATTGAACTGATTTGCATTTCTTCAAGGCTTCATCAAAACAAGTTTTATCTAATTTGCAGTTTGTCTTGATATATCCTGTATAGTATCCTATCACAAATAAAGCTAGAAATATTCCACCAACAATAGCCAGCTTCTCTATTATTTCCAACCTCTTTTTCGAAAATTTCATCTGACTAAATATCTTTATTTGTAACAATCATTATCTTGCTGTTATTATCCCTGATCTCGCTGTCCATTGCAATTAAAAACTTCACATTTGCTTTCTCAGCACTGCCCACTATATCCTTAGTCACCATTCCATCAAATACGACAGCATGCACTGAATTCAAATCCTTCAAAGTTGTACTTAATTCACTGTAAGGGACCTTTCCTAAAATATTGCTTTTATCATCTAAGATATAAGCCCCTCTTGTTCCTATTAAATCATCAAGCATTCTCCTGTAATTCTCTGATTCAATCTTGTTTAATTTCACTAACGTCCTTGGTTGAAACATCATTGGTTTCTGATATGGCCTGAACTGCGTTGTCTGAGGTTGCATTACAGGCTTCTCCGAACTTACTTCTCTGCGTTCTCTAAAGTTCATATCTCTGCTATTGTTCTTCACAAGTAATTCTCTCTTTCCTTCTATATCCATCTTTACTTGTTCGATAGCCACTTTTCCCCTCAAAGCCTTCAAAATTTCCTTCTTTGTTATCTCCTCAACTTCTTTGCCATCAGGAGCCTTGCATACAAAATCTATCTCTGTAACCATGCTTAATTCTCTTATTATAAGATCCCCTCCCCTGTCTCCGTCCACAAAAACAGTCACTGTCTTTCTTCTGCAAAGATCAATTATTGTCTGTGGTACACTTGTTCCGTTCAAGGCAATCGAATTCTTTATATCATTCTTTAACAGATTAATCACGTCTGCTCTTCCTTCCACAATAATTATCTCATCGCTTTCATCTATTGCAGGTCCGGCAGGTAGTCTGTCCTTTCCAAACTCTACAATCTCCATTACTCTAACACTATTAGCTACCTCTTCCTTAATATCTCTAGAATCAGGAAGTACAGACTGGGTTAAATTGGCTAATAATTCTTTAGCTCTTTCAATAACCTGACTTCTTTTTGTTATTCTTATATCCTCTAACTTTTCTACCCTTACTTTCGAATTGCAAGGTCCAATTCTCTGAATAGTCTCCAGAGCTGCAGCAACTAAAGCAGTCTCTGTTTTATCTAAAGAACTCGGAACTATTATGCTACCAGTTGTCTTTCCACCTGTAGTATCTAATTCTACTTCTATTCTTCCAATCCTTCCACTTCTCTGCAATTCTCTAAGCTCTAAATCAGCTCCAAGTAATCCTTCTGTCTGTCCAAAAACACTCCCTATTACATCCGGTCTGTCTACCACACCCTCTATCTGAATAATAGCATGCACAATATATTTCGCTGAAACAGGACTTATCTTTCCCATTGTAAATACCCCCATTAAATTTGATTTTCATTTTCTAATTTTAAATTTCGACATTACAGAACAAGATATTTAATTTATCCACTATTCTACTCTAGTTTAGATCTCTTTTGTTGGCATTTAAATCCTCGATGAATATGTGAAAAATAATTTAATACCTTGCTCCTTAATGATTATTATTACCCGCATCTAACTCCCAAGTTCATTGTAATTGATTTCTATCACCCTCCCTTGGGTGATTCTCTAAGCGGGCTTATAATATAGTATTCTGGATTAGTATATAAACCTTACTCCTTCAGCTTCATCAGATTTAGATGGCTTTTAACCTCATTTACAACCTTATAAAGCTCGTCCTTTAATTCCTTCTCCATCTCTGCTAATTTATAACCATGCAGGAATTTATCATAAACCTCTCTCATAAATTTCATATACCCTTTCCTGCTCCAAACTTCCTCATAATCCTTAAGCATGTACCCAGCAAACTTCATGCTTATCTCTCCTTCCACATTCTTCTTCTTGTTCACCATAACTTCTTTGAAATCATTAACATTAAGTTCTGTTTCGATAACATATTTCACATAATCAGTCACTTTTTTGTTGGCTTCCCACTTCACATACAGCATATTTTTACCGTCTTCTTTGTAATCCTTATATTCTATTTCATGCACCCGATATTTATACATAGTGAACCATTTGACTAAGGTTTTGTATAATTCATCGAAATTAAAAATACCTTTATGTTTTACCTGCAATGTTTGTTCCACATAATCTTTCTCTGTCATATTATTACCTCGAATGAAGATTTAATGTTCTTTTAATCCTGCTGACTAAATCTTGTGCCTCATTATATAGTTTATCTTCATAATCTAATAGCCTCTTTTTTATTATATACTTTTCGTAAGTCTGTCTCATTAACTCACTTAATTTATTCTCTGCAAAAGTCTTTTTGTAATTCTTAATCATTGTTGCCTTAAATCTGAACTCAATATCCCCTTTTTGTTTTCTTATTTTCTTGCCGCTTGCCTCTTCCATAACCACATCCAGACTTCTCCATATCAATAATTCCACAGCTATCTGAAATTTTACATACTCATCAATATCTCTAAATGGTTTCATCACTATTTTAATTCCTCTACCGTCTGGCTTGACAGATTCTGTATGTTCTTCATCTATGATACCATATTTCTTTTCCAGAAAAAATCCCTTAATTGTTTGCAATAATGCATTTAAATCATAAA
>ERZ1292623.2976-Hain-H51-01um-R1-2976-length-14771-cov-4_pt1 | contig 14771 bp, 18 predicted proteins | sample MGYA00564398_ERZ1292623 | MGnify/ENA primary metagenome ERZ1292623 (study PRJEB36523, sample SAMEA6512633) | groundwater metagenome | collected 2019-01-07 | study: AquaDiva: Metagenomics assemblies of 32 groundwater samples
ACGCACAAAGAGGACAATATCGTGATTGCGAAGGAACTTATGGGGCAACCGATGGAGTCATCTTAAGCTTTGACTCAGTGGATGGAGCTATATTTAGCAAAACCGCTTTGGGTCTATCTGAAGTTGATGAAGTCGGATTAACCGAAGTTACATGTCCTCAAAGTGTTGCAGCAAACCGTAACGCCGATAGGTGTTGGTCTGCACAAACTTTTAAGGACACTGAAGGCGACATCTGGTTAAAATACCAGCTACAATCTGATTTAGGAAATCCAACTGAAACTGGAGATAATCCTGTCCTCTGTATAGATGACAAGGCTTATTTCAGGGGTGCTGACGGAAACGTCAAGTACGACTTTTACAGTGAAGGTGGAACAAATCAGGGTGCGGCATCTGTTTGTGTAAACTGGGTTGTGGCGTGAGCTTAACCCCCAGTTTAGAGACTACTTTCCCGATGACAGGGGCTATCAGCCTCTTGGACTTTTATTTTAATGAAAAAGAATCATAGGATTTCAACAGCACTCTTAATAAAATGTCATGGGTGCGGAAAATTAAGTAATGACCTCCAAGCAAAATTAAGTTCAAAAAATAAAGGGAGAAAATTAAGAAATGTAGATTGTGTTAAATTTTTATGTTCAAAATGCTTACAAAGGGAGAAAAAAGGTGAATCCAATGAAAAATAGACTATTCTTGTGGTTAGTGGTTCTTAGTGTTTTTATGATGTTTCCATCTGTTTTTGCGGAAACAGATGATATGCAGATAGATAATGTTACCTTAAATATGCCAGTAAACTATACATATAATGCTTCAATAGGCGGTGTTAATCTATATATGCTTAATGCTACTGTAAGATGGACACCAACAGAAACTAATATAACTAATGTATCTTTCGTTTTTACAAGCGGTTCTACTCGTTATGTTTTTACAAATATTACCATAAATGGAACAAGAACAACTACAGGTCGAGGTGATTTTACATATTTATTGCAACCAAGTAATTTAACTGCAAATTTAAAATACGAAGTTAGAGTTGAGATTAGAAACTCTACCACTATAGGAGATGATGGTGCGGTAAATTCTTCATTTGTAATATTTACCCTTGACAGTCTTACACCTACTATATCCTTGTCAAAACCTCATAGTAGGGAGAGTGTATCGACCACAGAAGGGTTTATAACTTTTGAATATACTCCCACAGATACAAATTTAGCGAATGTAACCCTTTATGTAAATGGCGTTATTAATAAGACATCTACATCAACTACAGCTACCTCCAATGCAACAAGCGGTACTGTTAATAGATTTACTACGCTTTATACTGTAAATGATGATAGCGAAAGTTATATTGTTGAAGTTGTAGATTTGGCGGGTAACAAAATAAATAGTACAAGCTTTTCTTATTCGGTAATTGTTTTTGGTGGAGATGTAAAAACAGTATATGTTGATTCAGCTTCAGGACAGCAACAGGCTATATCTCCAACCACAGTTCCAAAACAGCCTCCATTAGTTGTCAGCAATGCTGGTGCTCCAGACTGGTTTATGGACTATTGGTGGGTTATTCCTATTGTTGTCGCAGTTGGGATATTTATTATTTTCAAAACAAAGAAAGGATGAGACTATTGGCTTATATGATTATGATTTATGATGATTACTTATTCAAGATGGATAAATGGAACAAATATTTTGTTAATCTTTTCTCTACTTGTTTTTAATATTCTGAATTTCTTTGATAAATTAACAACATACATCGCTATGAATCTTGGCGGATTTATAGAACTGAATTCTAAAGCTGTTCATTATTTTTCAACTTATGGTTTATTACAAGGCATACTTTTACAATTTGTTGTAGGATTAATTTTTAGTATTTTAATATTTTACATAACACTCAAATTCTTAAAGCTGGTTTATTTAAGGATTCCAATAATAATGGGGTATTTTTATGTTATTATTAATTACTCAATTGCAGTTTTTGGAAATATTTATTACCTTATGAGGTATGTATGAAAAAAATAATAAGCATCATCATCGGAATTTTACTTTCATCAATAGTATTTGCCCAAGATAATACAGATGATGCTATACAGGTTGTTGCAGGACAGCCATCATTAAGTTTTTGGGAAACAATACTCTCTCTTTTTAATTCAAATAAAAGACCACTAGCGGTACTTCCAAGTGGATTTACCTGCGATAATACGGCTGATTCATCATGGCGTTTTACCTCAACAACAGAAAATATGTTTATTGGAGGTAAATGCTCAAATACCGCACTTGTGAAGTTATATTCATGCCAAAATGCAGATTGTTCAAGTTATACAAAATTTGGTGAGGATTATAAGGTAAATGGGCAAAATCCAAGATTTGAGGGTGTAGGTATTGGCAATAATTATATTTATTTTTGCTATGATTGTACGGGTCAGGGTGGTACATGCCAAGAAGGAAAAATAAGCGGAACAAGAACTTGCATAGGGGCTAACGTTTATTATGATTATCAAAATAAGGATTGTTCAAAACAAAACGATAAGTTCATTGGAGAATGCACATCATTGCCTGATGGGACTCCAATGGTATGTAACTCCGATAGTTCAAGCGGTACTGATTGCATACAAGGGCAGGTAGATACCTGCATCTGGGAAAATCAGCAAGTGCAAAAAAATACTTATTTTTGTGCAACCTCTGCACCATGCAATTCAGAGGGTTACTACTGCGATGCATACGACAATTCCAAAAGAAAAAGGACATTTATGCGAAATGATTGTACTCCTACAACTACTACTGAAAGTTGTAGTTCTGGGCAGCTATGCCAGAATGGAAATTGTGTCCAGCAAACCTGTGCCGATTTTGGTTTGCAGGAATGTCCAAACCTGTTAAACCAATGGGCAGATTTAAAATGCAGTTCTGATAACAAAAGGATTGAAGGAAGAAGATGCACGGATATGGGATTGAAGACACCTTGTTATTCTTCAGGATTTAACACACAATCGTATTGCAGTGATAGTGATATATGCCAAGATTCTAAATGTGTTCCAAGAAGCTCTTTAAGAGAATGTACAGATTCTGATGGCTCAGATTTTTTTAGTAAAGGGGCTGTAACAACAACCGATGAATTTGGTCAAACTGGAACTGGAGTCGATACATGCGATGGAAATATTTTAGTTGAGTGGGCTTGTAATATTTATGGACAAGCATTTACAATAGAAAGAGATTGTGAAAAAATTTTCAGAGTATGCAAAGATGGAGCTTGTTTATCCCGTTCTACAGCTTGTCCTAACCTATGCCAAGAGGGGATTGAATATTATGATGGAAATCCAAACCAAGCAGGACAATGTGCCTATTCGAGCAGAACATGCCCAAAAGGATGTGAGGGAGACCATTGTGCGGGAGAAGGGCTAATTTGCACCCCCAATCAATGTGATATGATTAATAATAAAGTTTGCAGTGATAATGGCTTGTTCTGGACAAGTGCAGATTATTGCATAAAATGTTCAGAAGACTTAGAATGTAAAAATACTGAAAAATGCAATCAATGCGGACAAGGAGTTTTAAATGCATGTGATGTAAAAGAATGCCATTCATTAGGATGTTATGCATCTGAAGAAGATAAAGGCTTTGGTGGAATAAAAGAAGATAATATAATCAATGCTGCTTACTGTGTTGCTAAAGTTCCTTTGGGAAAACAATGCGATACAGTTAATGATAAGCTTGATACAAAAACCATACATAATACTTGTATTTCTGGCTATTGTGAAAAGCAGTATATCCAAAAAGGATTTTTTGAAAAATTGTTCAGTTTTGGAGATACTAAACCCGCATATTTTTGTGCAGAAAAACCAGATGGATACTGTAAAATGTTTATTTGGGCTCAATATCTCCCATTAGTAGATGGAAAAAGTGCTTGTTCCACAGGAACAACTTTAATCATACTTATGCTTAGCGGAGGAGCATTAGCTTATTACAGGCTTGTTTATAAAAAACCAAAGGGGGGAAAAAAATAGATGGTACTGCCATTATTAGCAATTGTCGGAATTGTACTTCTTGTATTATTTTTATTGTTTTTTATTACTATACTTCCATTTATTAAGTTAATGCTAATTATCGTAGCTCTTGGATTTATTTATAAAATGCTTCCAGAAAAAGGAAAGAAACTAAAAAATTGGGAGTTTGCTTTAATCGGAATTTCACTTTTTGTTGCAGTTCTAATGCTATCGAGTCATTTTGGATTTTTAGCAGTTGGCTCTCTACCATTGGCTTTAGGGGACAACTTTACGGGGATTGAATTTAACACAATAACCTTAATCCAGTCATTTATAATTATAGTGCTTATCTTTATGTACATAAAGAAAAAGTAACATAATCTCTCCATTCTAAAGAATGGAGTATCCTTGCCATACGAATTATGAAAAAGAAAAAATCAATTTTCAAAAGTGTAAGCTTTAAGAAGTCTGTATTGGTAGGTATATCTGTTCTTGTCTTAGATATATTATGGCATACACTTTTTATAGACCGCCCAGAAACTTTCTATTACTTTTTTTGGAAACTAATAATCAGTGGATATATTGCTTTCCTGATGTTTGAAAGTAAAAATAGTATTTCAAAATTTGTTAATTTTTTCAAATTTAAAGCAGGAAGTCACTATTATTATTTATACTTTGCTTTCCTATTCTCCTTAGTTTGGACTTTATTATCGCATATTGGAATTGCTCATAGTGTAATCCCACTATTTACCAGAGTGCAAGACATTAATTTAGGAATTTCGTTTTTTATTCAAGCTCTGTTATTATGGGAGCATTTAGGTTGGTTATTTATTCATGGTGGTCCTTATTACATTGGTACATTAATCATAAAAGGATTAAAAATTAAAAATGGCTAAAGACTTTTCAAAGAAAACAACATTAATGGACAACTTAGTTGAGTTTGCTACAAAGCATCCTATAATATTTTGGGGCGGGTCACTACTCTGGATAATACTTCCTGACCCACTACCAATTATCGACGAACTAATTTTATCAGTAATTTTAATTATGGTGGGAATAAAAAGTTTATGAAAAAAATAATTTTAGTATCAGCAATTTTATGTATGCTCTTATTGGTAAGTTGCAATACGAGGGATTATGGAACTCAATCAGCTCAAGCTCAATATCCTCAACAACAAGCTGTAGGAAATGGATGTGTAGTTCAAAGTCCATCATCTAACGTAGGGGATGTTGAAATAAAACCTTATTACATAAAACTATAAGAGGGACATAAAATGACAAAAAAACAAAAATCAAATAATAGCAAAATCTTTTGGGCTGGTATGGTCATAGCTGGATTATTAGCTGTATTTTATTACTTTGGAAATATAGGCAAAACTCCAGATGAAAGTATTTTGAGCTTTAATTTTTATGATAGGCTTGGAAATCCAATAACACCAGTATTATCTGTAGTTAGTGGTCTGGAAGGAATATATAGCATGGAAACTGTTGTTAATATTAAGAATACTGGTGACTCTCCAATAGTATTAAGCATAGACACATCCAATTCATTGCCTTCCGAATGGGTAAAAGGATTTACAGATTTGTGCGATAAAACTTTGCTAAAACTTGGCGTTGCACAACAATGCAAACCAGCAATGTCCGTTACATTACAGCCAAATCAGGAAACCCAATGGGTTTCTGCTCTGGTAAAAACAGAAACCTTTGAAGGAGAAAATACAATAAGGTTCATAATTGAAGTGGATGCAACTTATACTGTTAGTGGGGAAACAAAAACAATATCGAAGGTAGTAAGTAAAGATATTCAGATAAGCCCAGACCCAAACATTGATTTTAACGTTGGGTTGGAAATAGTTGGAGATAAAACAGGCGGTCAGGCATGTGCCCAAGTGGTTACACAGGCATGCAACCCTGCCACGCTTCAAATAGTAAGTTATTCAACTCCATGTGATGTTCCTGCTGGATGGACAACTGATTTATCGCAATGTACTGCCTCAACTAAAAAATGTACTGAAGTAGACCCATACTCTGGAGATTTAGGGTGCAATACTTTGCTAACAGAAAATGATTGTTTAACGCTTGGTGAAGGGTTATGTGCATGGAATTAGTTAATTAAAATGGAATTTGTAAAGCACTGGTATAAAAATATGAGTATTTATTCAAGCTTTGGCTTAATAATCGTATTTTTAACCATCGGAGGATTTATTGAAATCAAAACAGAAGGAATAGGATTTGCAAAGATTATATTATTGATTTCAACCATAACAACAGTTTTGTTCATTGTGACCAGAATAATCTGGTTTAAAAACTTTAAAGGGGGGGAGCTAAATGACAAAAGAAGCAAATAAATTTAATGAACTATTTGAACCAAAATATTGGGTTCGTTATATGAAAAAAGGATTGGCGTTATTTGTCCTTTATGGATTAATTTTTAGTATTTTAATCCAATTTGTAGTACTGTTTATTGTTGGAATGATGGGAGTGACCGAAGATAGGATAATACCAATAATAAGACAAGGTGGAATTGGAGCATTAGCCATACTTTTGACAGCCTTGGCAATCCAATCAATAATCGGCGGATTTTTTGTAGAATACATTGACAATGCTAAAGGGAATCTTTTTAGGTGGATTCGAAGGTGAAACACAATAAAAAAAATAAGCAAGAATATTCAACTATCCTCATCATATTAGGGGCTTTCCTAATAGCAGATGGGTTGCTTAGCCTTTATTGGGGAATTAAGTGTTTAGAATCATGCTTCAACAATTCAGATATAGGAAACATAATTAGGATTTTAAGAGCATTAACTGGATTAGCATTAATAATTATGGGATTCAGGTTAAGAAAAAAGTAAGATGGCAAAAGGCAAAAATTTAGATGATGATAGGCTCATCAAGTGGGTTATACTCCCACTGATGATTATTGTACTTATAATCATTATTATTATTAGGGAATGGACTATTGGCGGAATTGTGGCTCTCGTATTGCTTGGTTTTTCCTATTTGATATTCACAAATACAAAATATGACCGAGCTTTGATAGGGATTCCAAAAAATCCTTTTCAAGGTATATGGTTTTCAATTCTTTTAGCATTCGGATACCTATTATTTATTACAATCATTCCATTAGCTGTAATAGTTCCAACAGTACCACAAGCTGTTACTGAATTTGCAGTTGGAGATTTATCTGTTGGCACTCAACTCACTTTTGCAATTATAGTCCTACTATTCCCATTTGCTGAAGAGGCATGGAGGATATCAATAATCACTTTATTAATGAAAACTTATGGATGGAGCTTTTTAGCTGCCAACTTGTTTCAAGGATTTGTTTTGTTTGGATTTGTACTCCATCTTTTAGCTTATGGGGTAGTCTTATCAGCAGCAGAAACTTTTGGAATTGCATTAAACCAAATCTCAGATATTAGCGGATTATTATTTTCAGCAGGGGTTTTTGGAACAGCAGCAGGATTTGTTTTGTGGAGAACAAGGAATTATTGGGCAACTGCTATCGCTCATAGTATAGTCAATGCAGTAATTATTTCAACAACTTTAGCTATAATTGTATTGTAAAATGGTAACTAAAAAATGCAAAAACGGATTTAGAAAATTGAAGGGAAAATGTACTAGAATAACCCAAAACAAGAATTTAATAAAAGGATTTAAAGTTATTATTCCTCCAAAAATAAAAAACAAAAATCCATTTTTAAATTATAGGGTATACTTGTTAAGCTTAATTTTGCCTACAATATTTGTGATTTTACTTGTTGCAAACTATGTTACGAATCAAATAACAAATAATGTACTTAACGATTTTGAAAATGGATGTTCTATTGCATTTAAAGACAGACCAATAAATTTAGAAAGATGTCTGCAAAAAGTAGATGAAGCAAGAACATTTGAATCTTTAAATAAGGAAATATGTGGTGGTTGTGGAGAAAACCAATTATGCTTAAAGGAGGATGACTTAAAATATTGTGAACAGCAATTTGATTCAAATAGCGTATTAATTAATTTGAGAAACATCATAAAATCTATTGTTCAGCCAATTAGTGGATGGAGCTTATCAACAAATATTTTTATAATTATAGGGTTGTTTATAATAGGATTCATAATAGCAAGTGCATTATTTATTATAAAATAAAATGGCAAAAAAATCAGGAACTAAAGAGAAAATTTTCTGGACAGGGTTATTAATAGCCCTTTCGCTGATTTCTTTATACTACTTTAGTGGCGGTCTACTCCTAAGCGTAGTTAACAAAACGTTTTTATGGAATGGATTACTTGTTGATGCTTCATACACTCAAAGTAGCAGTGGGGATAAAGGTTGTTCCTCTTGGGGTGGTTCTGTAGACCCCAATACAGATACAAACAGTGCTATAACTTTAAATGCATATACTAACTGGGGCAGTTGTAGTGGAGATACAGGCAACACAAATTTAATAATAAGAATACCAAACCCAAGAAAGTATGAGCAAATCTTCATAAAGTATTCTGGAAGTGTTACTGCTGGTGGTTCTATCTCAAGCAATTGTGCATCCGCTTCAGCATATGGGTCAGTAAAACAGGAAGGTGGTGAAGGTGCAACTTTGTTTAGCAAAGATGTATCGTGTCAAGGCAGTGAGGCTGTACCTGCAAATGCTTTATTAAACATCGACGGTGATTTTGTTTCAATTCCTTCGTCTGGTACGGTGTTTAAGTTAGTGAATGATAATGATTTAATTTTTAGTTTTGGTATCAGCACAGGAAATACTGCTAATGGAAGGAGTGCTTCTGGAACAATTAAATTAGAATCAATAGAACTGACACAAAAATCGCAAATATGCACTCAAGTCCAAACAAAAGCATGCAATCCCCTTACAAATGAAATCAAAACATTTCCAACAAGCTGTATAGATAACGGATTCACAACAGATTTATCGCAGTGCCAACAGGATAAATTTTATCAGAGTGGGGTGTTTATTTTAGGCAGCATACTTGGAGGTATTGCATTGCTATTTTATGGAAACAAGCAAGGATGGTGGCAGAAAATTACCAAAAAATATTCATAGTCAAGGAGCTTAGAGCAATGACGTGAACAGGATTCCAACCTCGAAGATTGGAATACAAGCTAGGATGTGTTTTACCAAAAATACGTCCAAAACATCTCCAAACAATGTGTTCCTATGGGGTCTAAACTTCCAATGGGTTTTGACCTCATAGGTTTTTAAAATTAACTTTTATTGTATATAAAATAAAATATATGTTAAATTGGTATAATTGGAAGGTGTAAACTAAAATGTCAAAAACAGATATAAGCTTTATGAAAGTTATTTTTTCATTAGGCATTGGGGTAATCGGGTTAATCTTAATTATCATAGGGATGAACACATTTTATGAGAGACCAGAATGTTTTCCCTTAACTTACCCCCGAGATGCAACCTCATGTGTTGCAAATGGCGGTGTATGGATTACAACACCTGACCAAACAGGACGACCAATGCCACCAGAAAAAGAGACATTCCAGCCATATTGTGATTTTCAAATAAAATGCGAACAGGTACAAAATATCCATAGCAGGAATACGGGGATTGCTATCTTTATAATAGCGTTTATCTTCATCGTTGTTGGTTTAGTTGCCCAAAATTTCAAAACTCAAATCAAAACTGGATTTGTGATTGCAGGTTTACTCAACATAATATATGGGATAGTGGTGTTTTGGTCAAATCTTACCTCAACATTTCGCTTCCTTGTAATATTGTTAATATTTATTGTGTTAATATACATAGCAAACAAATTTGAAGAAATAAAAGGTTACTTCAAATAAAAACAACAAATTTATATACAACAAAATAAAAGGTGTTTAAAAATGAAAAAAATAGGTGTATTATTGTTATTGACGGTATTGTTAGCCAGTTCGGTTAACGCAATAACAGAAGATGAGGTTATTATTCTGCCAGACAGACCTTTCCTCTACTGGATTGGAGTTACAGTTCCACAATGGTTTTCTTTAGTTGCAGAGCAGAATCATGAGAGAATGCTTGAAAAAAGATTGGAGATAATTGATAGGCATGCAATTGAATTTAGAAAAGTTGCTGATAAGCTTGGAGTCCAAGTAAGTGAAGAGCAAAAACAAAAGTTAGAGCAAATTATTTCTAAAATTGAGCAAAAAAGACTGCAAAGATTGGATGAATTACAGGCTCACTTTGATGTTGTTTCTGAACAGAAAAGACTGGAAGCGATTGCAAGACTGGAAGAGCATAGGCTAAGGATGCAAGAAAATTTTGATAATGCTATAGAAGAAATCAGGCAAAAATACGAAAGCAGGAATGATGAGGCTGAAATAACAATAAAAAAGCTGGAAGATAAATCTATTTTAGATGGATTCTGTGGTGACAATGGAGCAGTTTTAGGCAACATAACCTTTAATATAAATAGGGAAATAAACAGAGAAAGAATACAGGCAACTATTCAAGCAAGAATCACTATACCCGCATGCCTATGTGAGACAGACGCACAATGTCCTGAAGAAACCAAATGTATCAGCCAAGCTGGTGACATTGTTTTAGAGAGACCAATCTGCTGGAAACTGAAAGAGGTGGAAGAATGAGAAGGGGAGTTTTACTTGCCAGCTTTATCGCATTAATTTTATTGTTAGTAGAATGTACTATATCTCCTGCTGGAAAACAACCATCCTTAACAATAATAGGCTTAGGAGAGATTCCAAACACAGAGGTTGTTATTGGTGATATAAGCCTTCCTTATTTAGGAAATTATTATGCAGGAGTTAAAGAAGAAATATTTACTTTTAATAGGGAGATAGACACTCTTGTTGTTAATAGCGAATTACTTACCACACTTACTTATACTTCTCAGGAAAATGGAGCAAAAATAAGAGTTAATGTTGATATTTCTTGTTTTAAATCTGGACAAACATTTTTGATTAAATCATTATTTATTGAAACTTGGAATAGAGAGCAAAAAGAAATTGTAATTGAAAATGTTCCAGATGCATGTTATACTCTTAAGGTTTTAATGGATTTGGAAGATGATGATAGAAGAACAAGTGGAAGACCAGTTTATTCAATTAACAAAATAACAGTTATCCCAGTTTCATATACAAAATCATTGGAGAAAAACACTCCCTTTACTTCTCCAAGAACAATAAGCTGTGCTCCTGAACATAATTATTGTATGTATGATGTACGAGATTGTGCGAGAGTAAGAAATGTTTTAACTTCAGAAGATTTTGAATGTGATAGCAGTAAGGGATTCTGGCAATGTGAAGGTGTATATACTGCCAAACAAAAAACACTTGATTGTACTGTGCCAGTCCTTAATGGAGCTCCAATAATCTCTTTAGAGGCTCATAGATTTGATACTCCTTATATAACATGCCCAGCAGGCTCTTGCACTGCTGGTATTGATACAACCTGCGGTGTTGGTGGAGAAATATTGGAATGTGCCGATACAAATGGAGACGGATGTGGCGATGGTTTCATAACAGTTCTTGACAGATGTTCTGGAAAGTATATATGTGAATCACAAGGCGGAGAGACTCAATGTATTTGTAATGTTAATGAATGTTCAGGATTAGCCGATAATGGCTGTTCTGGAAGTCAGGAATGGACTTGTGTTGAGGATGTTAATAATCTCGGCTGTTATGTTAAAAAATGGAATGTATGCCAAGTTCAAGAATCATGCAATATAGCTACTGGTCGATGCGAATGTCCTAATCCTGAAGTTCCAAAAGGCACTTTAAGATGTTCTGGTAATGAAAGGCAACAGTATCAAGTACCTCAAGGTCAAACATGCCCTTCATGGCAGCCATTACCATGTGGTTCGGGAACTGAATGCAAACAGGTTGGTACTGCTGTAACTTGCGAATGTCCTTTCAATATCAATGCATGTTCTACACCAAATGAATTAAAGTGTAAAGTAGGCTCATTAACAGATAGGCAAGTCTGCCAACCAGTAATTTCTGGCTCTTCATGCAAAGAATGGAAAGATTACACTTCTTGCCCAATAGACCAAACTTGTTCTGGTGCGGGTAGTTGTGCATGCCCTACTAATTGCCAAGACGGAAGCTATATTGCCATAAGCGACTCTAATTATAAGTTTTGCAGTGTCGTTGGAAATTGCAGGGATTACTCAGAAACAAAAAGTTGCCAGTCTTATGAGAAAGTCAATTGTCCAACAGGTCAAACATGTATCGGAAACCAATATTGTGTTTTGGACAATAAATGTTCGCCATTAGACCCACCAAGATGCTCAGCAGATGGAAAAACTATTGAAACATGTGAAAAAGATTTAAATGGAAGGTATATCTGGAAATTAAGCCAACAATGTACATCAACTCAAATCTGTTTAAGTGGTCAAGCATTGGCAGTACAAGGTCAGCCTATATGCGATGATGCATTTGAGGGCTTCATTGATTCAGCAGACAGCTTTGTGGTTGGTGGGGATATTGATAATGTCAGGGTCGTTGTTTCAAGCAGATTCGGCTCTTATACTGGCAGAGTATTCTTGGATTTGTATAGGGCAGAAACCCTATATTTGTCAACAAACCAATTGGTTGACAAGCCAAATGAAGTAACATTCAAGCCAGCATTTAGAAATATCGCAACTCCTGCAAACTATATCTTAAAGGCTTCTATTGACTATCAGGGCTCAAAAGTCCTGATAGCGGAAAAGACAATATCAGTTAAACCTAAGTTGTCTCTTCTGCTGTCTTTTGACCCAGCAATTGCATTTGTAAACAATCCAAGCAATTTAATTATGACTGTTAAAGACCAGAATGAAAACCCAGTAACCCCATCAAGAAGAGAGGTTATTCTGGAGATTAATAACAAGCCTTTAGCTTGGAATAACTGCCAAATATTGCCAAATTGCATCACCTTTACCCCATATGAGAGGGGGGTATTAACTGCTGATGTGACAGTCGGATATGTAGATAATCAAGGGATAAGGTATATAGATGGCAATGCAAAAACTGGAACTGAAGTTCAAGACCCAGAATTATTTTTAGAGAGAAATTTAATAGACTCTTCTGGGAAAAAGACGCCTTACGAGCAGATAGCGGCTCAGGATGGAGATGTTCCTATTGGAACACATACAGTCGAGATTTGCCTAAAACAACTTGATGTTCCAGTAATAGCATTTGTTGATGCAGCATTTATAACTCCATTGGGCGAGTCAAAAAAATTAAGTTTCCAGAAGGCAAGCAATGGATGTTATACAGCTGCTGTTGATTTTGTAGATGTAGGGAGGCAGTACAGGATTATAGGCTCTGCAACCGCAACAGCAACTGGGAAAGTGAGGAATATAGATATGGACTTCAACACCTTATCTGATGCACCACCACCAATTACATCACCTACCAAAAGCCTAACAATCTTTATTTATGCTGGAATTGGAATAATAGTGGCTGTAATAATAATTGCATTAATCGTTAGGAGATTTAGCAAAAGATGAAAAAAATAGTCTTAATCAGCTTTTTTCTTTTTTTTGTATTTTTAGGAATATCCTACGCTGATTTTCCTATTACGCATACTTGGCAAGATGCTGAAGCTTTTAAAGCCGCACAGGGCGGTGTTGCTGATATTTGTCAAGGAAAGCTTGTCCAGATTGTTGCAGGAGTTTTAGCTGCCGATTTTACTGTTGTCCACTATCTCGAAAGTGACCGTATTGTGAGTTATATAGGCACACACTCAAGGGCATTGTATAACAGGTGTTTAGCTGAAGCTGGTCAGGATTTGGATTTGCAATGCCAATGTCATGGGATGGCAACTCATTTAATTCAGGATTTTTCATCCCATTACACTTCTGTCCCAGACAATATCAGGAAGACTGGATTGTTTAATCTGGTTGTCCATGCACCAACTGAATTAGGTGAACAGGGGGTTCTTGTAGATTTTTTAAATGATAGGTCAGGATTTCAAAAACTGCAAAAATATTCCTCCACAAGCATGGCTGAAGTTGAATCCTTGCAGGTCAGGGCAATGAATTTGTTTAGATGCGGAGATGAAACTTGCCCAGCAGATTTTAATTTCGCAAGGGACGGCTATAAAAACAAGTATATTAACCATTGGGTAAAATTTACAAATCTGCAAAACTTTAAAGAGGATGCGGCAATTGTAGCCCCTTCCATCCTTGAAAGAAAGTGGAGCGAAACTATATGGAATCCGCAAAAATATAATCTCCCAAGGCAGTATGAGTTTTGGCTTGGGGGGCTATTCCTATTTTTTGCCATTTTTATTTTAGCACCAGCAATAATCTGGGGAAGGAACAAATGGGTTATTGTGCCATTTACATTGTCAATTTTAGGCATGATTATAAGTGTTTCCCTCATCATTTCAATTGAGATGGGAACAACTTGGGTTTGGTTTTTATCACTGCAAAATATTGCAAAACAATTCATTGATTTGGACAAGACCGAAACTCTAATCCAGTTTGATGTAGAACAATCAAAGGCTTACTTTGAACAGCCATACTTGAGGGAAATGTTTGATGATGCAAGCGGGCTGTCCTTCACAAAAGAAGATGTTACCCATATTGGAACACTAGTAGAAGCAGAAGAAAAATTCTTTAAGCGGGCTCTTCCAATTGCCATAACTATTCTCGGCGTATTATTATTTATCAGCATGTGGAGAATGACAATACCACCAAAAAATAAGGGAAATGGCATCAGGGGCATATTTAAGATGCTGAAAAATAAGGATTAGATTTAAAACCAAAACATTTAAATATGGGTTATAATATCCTATGTTATTATGACACAGGTTAAGGTAGATTTGGATGAAGAACAAAATAAATTTGTTAAAAAGACTA
>ERZ1292623.1227-Hain-H51-01um-R1-1227-length-25155-cov-8_pt2 | contig 14766 bp, 18 predicted proteins | sample MGYA00564398_ERZ1292623 | MGnify/ENA primary metagenome ERZ1292623 (study PRJEB36523, sample SAMEA6512633) | groundwater metagenome | collected 2019-01-07 | study: AquaDiva: Metagenomics assemblies of 32 groundwater samples
AAAAAATTAAAAATAAAAACAGATAACTATGAAGATATTAAAAAATACTTACAAGAAAATATTCATCAATTTGGAAGTACGTATACATTAGATGATTTATTAAAGAAAAATAAAATGAAATTTGATCCTACTGTAAATATTAAATATCTACAAGATAAATACTCCAAAATTTATAATCTTTAGATTGAATTTCATAATTTTAGCCCTTGACTCAAATGTTACCGATTGTTATAGTGTGACTAATATACATATGGATCAATCTAATAAAAAAGCAGTCAAATTAGAGAGTATGCCAGATCTTCTTACTGTTAGAGAAGTGTCAGAACTTCTTCGTGTTTCACCACTTACAATTAAAAGATGGGGTAAAAGAGGAAAGCTTCCTGCAATTAGAATAAATTCAAGAGGAGATAGAAGATACAAAAAAGAAGCAATTCTTTGGCTTCTTGGAATGCAATCAAAAGACTAGTTATCTCTACTTCACTTCGTGTAAAAAATTGATCTACCTTTACCATGAGGAAGTAGTATTCCTAGATTTGCCATTTTTGATAGATCTCTTGAAGCTGTAATTTGGCTTACATTAAACATCCTTTGCACATCTTTATTAGTAACTTTTAAGTTTGGATTTTCTAGACTCTCTAAAATTTTCTTTTGTCTTTCTGATAGCTTCCATTGTAAATTTGAAGTTGTATTCTGTGAATTGTTTTGTACATTTTTTAAAGTTTTTTCCATTCCTGATTTTACGCCTTCTATAAAGTATTCAAGCCATTTGGTAGCATTTTTGTATTTTTCTATTGAAGTTATTGCCTCCTTTAAAGATACTAAGTCTTCTCTGTAGTAATCTTCTAAGACTAAAAGTCCTCTAAGGTCATACCCAAATCTTGAAAGCATTAGGTGGGAAAGTAACCTTGCAACTCTACCTGTACCGTTTTCAAATGGGGAAAGTTTAATTATTTCTATTTGAATTAGTCCAGCTTTAATTATTGGATGGTCTTTTCCAGATTCTATAAACTCCAATATCTTTTTAATTTCTGGTTCTTTGGACTTGTAGTAGGCAAGTGTTGATCCAAATACATTTTTACAAGATAAATCATAGATGTCTAAAATATTTTTAGGATTTAAGGCAGATGTAGATGCTGTCCAATTTTCTCTTATAAAGATAAGTGTCTTCATATAGCTTATAACCTCTTTCTCTTCATCCTTAAATTTTTTAGGTAGGGGATTTACTAGAAGCTTTGCCATCTGTGTTTTTGAAAGTGAGTTATCTGCAAGCGTTAATCCCCAGTAGATCTTTTCAATGTTACTTTCCCACTTTAATCTAAGCTCACTTTTGGGTTTTAGTGGAATAGTTAGGATCTTGATTCTCAGTGCCTCAATTTCTTTTAAATTATTTTCTATAGACTCTGATAAGTGATATGAGAGGTTAATCATATTTTATTAATCTTATCAACAGCTTATCATAGCTGTCAATAGCCATCCTTAAATTATAATGAGGCCAAATATGGCTAAATAGATAAGATTATGATAAGCATAACGGGAATGATAAATACCTATTGACAAGCTAATTTGCCAAGAACATACTGAATATAGAATGGAGGTGAGCTTTAGATAATGCTAAAAAATTTAGGAGCAACAGAAATAATAGTAATCGCAGTTTTGCTTTTGGTCTTTTTTGGAGGAAAGAAACTCCCAGAACTTGCAAAAGGAATAGGTGATTCTATTAAAGAGTTCAAAAACGCAATAAAAGGAAAGTAATAATATGTATCCTGCCCAACATAAATTATATAAAAAAGCAGCCACTCTTTTAATGGGAGTGGTTACTTTGTTTCTAGCAGCAAAGCCAGTAATGGCAACTACTGCTCAAGTTTGTAACCCTACAAAGGACTGCACAGTAGGGGAATTTTTGTATGATGATAGTTATGCCCCTGATTTATCCGCTACTTGTGCACTAAACACAAAATATCCAGATGGCACAGATCATATAAGCTCACAAAATTTGACAGTTACAGCTGACGGTTGGTATGGTCATACTTTTGTAACACCTGCAACACTTGGCTATTATAGATCAGACATCTGTTGTGACTCTGGAGATGACCACCTTTGTATTGATAAAAGTTTTGATGTAAAAGCAGAAGTTGTATCTGGTGGAACAGCAAGTGATATTGCTTCAGCAGTCTGGGGCTATTCAGGTAGAACCCTAACAGGATTTAACAATATAGTATCTGATGTTTGGGGTTATGCTACCAGAACATTAACTAGTGGGACTAATGTGGTAAATACAACAACCACGACAGAAGTGACTCAAATAAATAAGAACGCGTCTGAGACAAGACTCCTTTTAGAACAACTAGTAAATAAACCAATAATTGAAAATAGCTTAGAAGATATACAAGACATTGATTTAGGAGAAAGAATTAATGAAAGTAAAACCATTGCAAATGAACTGTATATAAATCTTCTGTTTGTCAGTACTACTGTAAGCAAAACAAACAGAGATTGGAATAAACTAACAGACAGAGATATATTAGACAACTTAAATGAAACTAAAAGCATAATAGGAGACGAAAGTGACTCGTCTAGTACTGATTCATTCTTTGGCAGAGTTAACTTTTTGAGGGATTCTTGGGGAATAAAAGAGAGTGATGATCTTTATGAAGAGATAAAAGCAGTTAAGGAAACTTTAAGTTTTGTTCAAACTGGTGTTTCAAGCTATGGAAAAAGTAAAGCTCTTCAAAAGGAAATTTCAGGAGCCTCAGCCTATTTGGGTGCGTCTGAAAAGATATTATCTTTAATATCCAAAAAAATAAATGAAGCAGAAAGTTTGTCAAACTTACTTGATAGCAATTTATCCGAAGCTAATAAAATATTGGGATCATGGACTACTGGGTCATACCTTGGTATTAAAGGAAATGTAGATAACTTAGCTAGAAATGTAATAGCAGTTAATAAAGTTCCTAAGGGTAACTTGGCTATTGATTCAGTCTATGTAGATATAACTGGAGAGAAGAAATTAAAAAATAAAGTCCTAGGTTTAAGAGCACTCCTATTTGCAAATAAAAAAATGCTTCTTCAAAGTCAAAAAACTGCATTTGTTGCTAATTGGTTGGAAGAGGGAAGCTTAGTCATTAAAACCTTAATTACAAATCCTTCAACATTAATATCTCAAGAAGTTCCAGTTAAATATTACCTTCCAAAAGAGGTTAAGAAAGAACACGTCATAGAAACTGATGCAGGAGCAGAAATTAAATATGACATGGAAAAAGACCAACTTTATGTTGAAGGTAGCTTCACATTAAAACCGGGAGAAACAAAAACCATAAAAGTTAGAGTTCAAGATGTTTGGCAGATTTCAGAAAGTGAAATAGATAGTTTAATGAACCAAGCAGCTGAGCTTGCAAAGCCACTAGAAAAAACTGCCTATTTTGCTCAAGGAATAACTTTAAAAAGTGATATAGATGTAAGTTTAAATAAAGCAAAAGATTATTTAAAAGATGGTGTGACTCCCGAGGCTAAGATTAAATCATATAGAGAAGCAGAACTTGAGATTATCTCAAGTAAAGAAAAGCTTGAGAAGCTAAAAGATATCGTAAGCCAAGCTCAATCATCAGGTTCAATACTAGGATTTGTTGGTGGATCACAAGCAATAGGTGTTTGGGGAATAGTTATAGCAATTGCAACAGGATTTGTATTTATGACTGTATATATGCGAAAACTTATGGGATTACCTGTTCATGAAGGTAAAATACAATATGCTAAATCAAAAAATAGTAATTTCGACAAAGTTGCAGTATTTTTAGTAGTAGCTACTATATCGGGTTTATTATCCTCAATTTCTGTTAAAAAATTTGTGATACCTACCGTTAGGGCAAATGTAAAAACTGAAGTTTTAGGAACCACTACAGTGGACTACAAGAAGTTGAAGATTGTAGAGTTGGTATCACTTGATGGAGTAGTTAGTATATATCCAGATGAGGGGAGTGAAGTAATATTAGAGATAGTCGATTCTGGTAAAAATGTAGTAGAAGTAGAAAGAGGGGAGAAAAGAGTAAAAGTCGTCTTTGATCAGAAAGAAGCTTGGGTGAGTAATAAAAATGTATTAAACAAATAGTGGATTAGAATGGCTAAAAACAATCCAAGGGGCCAGAGGGACTTCGTTTTCGAAAAATAATACATAACTAGAATAGTAGAAATGTGCATTGGGGCTACAATAAGAACTCTATATAAAGGCGCACCAGGATTCATCACGTAAAAAATGGCTTCGGAGAGAGAAAATAATAAACCTAGAATTATAGCTATTTTGGTTGAACTAGCCTTTTTTGCCAAATAAAATTTAAATAATTCCTCCACAATATGGGGATATGGAAGAAAGTTTTCTATTAGCAAAATAAAAAAAGGAAAAATTAGGGCAAGTAAGTATTCCATTTTTTTTAAAATCACTCTTCTGACTTATTATTTATAGACTTTTTGAATTCTCTAATTGAGTCTCCAATTCCTTTTCCAAGTTCTGGAAGTTTTTTGCCTCCAAAAAGGATAAGCAAAACTACTGCTATAACTACTATTTCTGTTGTTCCGATGTTACTTAACAATTTAAATCACTTCCCTTCTTTTTTTAAAGCATGTGAGCCTTTAAGAATACGCGGTTCAATAATAACGTAATTTCAAATAGGATTACAAGAGGTAGTGTCAAAAGTATAAGTGATAGGAGGTCAGTGGGGGGCATTAGGGCAGAGAATAAAAGAGCAACCATATATGCAGCTGGTCTCCAACTGACAAAAAGTTTATAAGGTACTATCTTAAACTTCATCAAAAGACTCATGACAATTGGATATTGAAAAGCTAAACCCATTAAGGCAGATGTAACTAAAATTTGACTTAGAAGTTTACTTATATCTAACATATTTCCTATATTTAACTCAAGTGATTTTGTGTAAAAGACTGTGACAACGTAGCGCATCATAAAGAATCCAAAAATAAAACCAGCTATAAATAAAATAATCCCTAGTGGTAACAGGGCAATAATAGATCGATATTCTCGAACCTTTAATGCAGGCTTTAAAAAAGTCAATATTTGATATATTAGTAATGGTATTGATACAATAATACCTATTAAAAGTGAAGAGCTAATTGCTAGATTTAGGAATTGAAATGGGGAAGTAAAGACTATGTTAACACCGTCTAAATTAAGAAGACCTATTATAAAAACTATTATTCTTTCATAGTAGAAGAAACCAAAAATACCAAAAAGAAGAAAGATTGCTACAACAAAAAGTAGTCTTCTTCTTACTTCCGTTAGGAGAGGGAAATATCTGTTTAAATTTTCTTTGAAATTATTATCCAAATTAGTAATTAGTTGTTATTTATTGATTTTTTAAATTCTTTTATTGAAAGTCCAATTGATTTAATAAATTCAGGAAGTTTTTTACTTCCAAAAAAGACAATAATTAAAATTGATAATACGATTATTTCAGTTCCACCAAGTCTAGGCATCTTTAAACACACCTCCCCCCGTCTTTACTTTTTCTATTTCTTTTGAAGCTTCTTTGTATTCTTTTTTAATTTTTTTTAGTTCTTTGCCGGCAATACCTGCATCTTTTGCTAGATCTGTAATTCTTTTGCTACCAAAAAAAATTATAAGCACTAAAACTATTAACACGATTTCAGGTAGCCCTAAGTTCATATGATCATATTAATCTAACTATTTTAGAGAAGCAAGAGTTGCTTTGAGTTTTGTGGCCTTGAGGACTTGTCCTGCAGTACCTGGAGTACTATGACCTGCAATTATCTCATCCCAGACGGCGTCGGCAATGTCTGATGCTGATGCACCGCCTGCAGGAGTTTCTATAAATGTTTGTGTTCCCAAATCTCTTGTAGCCCCAATTGTATTACCTGAGAAGGTGTGGTTTAGTCTTACACCGGTCCTTGAGACACCTGTTCCCACATCAATTCCATAACCAGTGTTATTGAACACCAAGTTGTTCTCAAAAATAGTGTCGGTTATCGAAGTTCCGCTAACAGTTACTCCGTTTGTTCCATTTCCTGAAATAATGCATTGTGATATTTTTGCTCTAGAAGTCGTTGTCCCTATTTTAATTCCTGTCCCCAAGCTATCTTCAATCGCAGAATTTTCTATCTGTGTTCTTGCAGAACTACTTATGTCAATTCCATTACCCCGAGCTGACTTAACCCAAACATTTTTAATTAAAGCATTATCTCCAGTAACTGCAATACCATTATCGTTACCTTCGCTTGCGGTGGTAACGTAAAAACCTTCAAATTCCACCGAGTCACCAGATATGTTTACTGTCGTGCTGCCCGCGGTAGTCGGCACAATTTGAAACTGATAACCCGCACCTCGTACTTTAAGAGAAGATTTTGTAATAGATAGAGTTTCAGTTGTTGTGGTTACCCCTCCTGAAGAAGTAGCGAGTGCAAAGATAATATCTCCAGCTCCGGCAGTCGCCAGAGTTTGAGCTTTATTAAATGTTGCAACGGCATTAGATGGTGTTAAACCATCGTTTAAATCACTTCCACTAGTTGGATTCCAATACCAAATTGCGCCCACAGATCTATTTCTACCCCGCATGCTTTCGAGCATGTAAAGCATTCCATAGTTTGTATCGGCTTGAATTATGGTAGGGGACGAAGACTGTGCAATGTTTACTTGTGTAAAAGCAGTTGGTTTAATTGGGTTATCTCCATATTGATTAATTGCAACTAAATTTCCCCCTGAAACCGTACAGGCAATTGTGTCAGGCCCGCTACGAGCTTCAAAGGCAATTCTCCAGTCGTTTACCAGCTCGAGTGTAATTCCAATGTAGCTTCCACCTCCTAGTGCCTGCTTTCCATAGGCATTTGCTATTAGTGGATAGTCAAGGTTGTTTAGATTTTCTTCGTACAATCTAATTTGATTAAGCAAATCTTGACAGGTGACTGAAGTCTGAGGGTTATCAACCTGTATTACTCGCTCGTTCTTAAAAAAAGTAAGGGTTGCCATAGTTAGTTAAATACAGAAACATTCAAAATTTTGGTCAACTTTTTATTAATCATAGTGTAAGTATAGTCTTGGCCAATTTTTAAGGCTAGATATTTTTTAGGAATAATTTCAGTTGTATCATGTTGTACAAAAGATTGTTTTTTTTCGTCGTATAAAAAATTAATAATATTTAATTTTGTATCTTTAGGTAATTTAAAAATATCAAAACCACTTAAATTTATAATTTTAGAGTTGGGATTTGTAAGTGATATTAAACCTCTATCAAAAAGTGCTATAAATTGCGAAATATCATTAGCGACCTTTACACTTAATTCTGATTTGTATAATTTTATTGAAGAGTTAGAAATTAAATATTCTAATAAGTGTCTATTAACTAAAACAACTTCTTTTTTCTTGTTTAAGCAAAAAAATATCAAAGTCCCGCTATATTGAAATAGAGGAGTCAAGTGATATAGATCTAGTATCTTTTTAATAGTCTGATCGACTTTGGTAGTGGTTAAATCATACAAATTTACATCATTTGGAAGATAACAATTAAATTGTGAGTTATAGACTCTAAATCCCAAACTTTGCGCTTGGTTATTAATTAAATTCATCGTTACATTATCATTTTGTGAAATAGTAACAGTTAACTGGCCAGTTTTTTCAAGTTTTAAAAACGCAACGGTTGGAGTTTCTAAATAATAAATAATTGCAGAATTATTATTTTCTTTTTTGACTTCAATATCTCCAATAAAAGTTAATAAATATTCAATAATTTTGGAAAATGTATTGTTTAAATTAACGGAATCATTTATTGGTTTTAGATAATAATTTATTTGCATCATCAATATCTTTTTCTAATGAATCAATCATTCCATCAACTCTTTTCATCTCGATTTTTTCTTTTTGAATTGCTTCTTTAAACACTGAAATATTTTTATGTATTTTTTCTTTATATTTTTTAAGATCACCAATACCAAATTGGCGAATAGTTTTAATATTTTCCAATTCCTTTTTTGATATTTTCATGGATTAGTATCAATTATTGCAATCATTTGAAAAATTCTGTTTACTTGTGCCTCAGATTTAACTATCTCGTCTTGAAATAGTTTAATACCTTGTCTGAGCTTTGTAACCTCTCGTTCAAGATCTTCCTTTTTGTAGCGTAAAGCTTCCTCTTTGGTTACAGGCGCTTGTGGATTCATGAGTTAATATTATCACGAAGTAGTTAATTTGTCCCAGAAGCTTTTTTTCTTGTCTTCTTGTTCTAGATCAAGTTGGCTTTTACTGATAAATTTACCGTCTGGCCCTCTAGTTACTCTTTTTTGTGAAGATGCTGGAACAAGTACTTCTTCTTGTTGGTATGTTTCTTCATGAACAGTTGGTTCTTCCTCCAACACTTCCTGATGCTTATTTTTTTTAGCTCTCTCTAATTTTTTTTCGAGGGCTAATTGTTCCTGATATTCTTGTTCTCGAATTGCTTCATCAATTACTCTTTTAAGAGCTTTTTCTGAATGTTCTCTAAAAACCACAACTCCAGCTGCGTTTCTTGCAATGTGCATGATGTCCTCACCGTTTAAAGAAAGTGACAATTCGTGTTTTTTGTATATCATGTTTAATTAATTATATAGCAGTAATTTAATTACTGAAATATTGTGTCAGACGTACGGACCACTGAAACGTTTGTTGGGTTTGCACCAACAACCGAGCTATCCTGTTCAAATGGTAAAATGTTTCCTGCTTGTCTTGCACGAACTCTTATAAATATATCAGAATCAGTTGATGAGTGAGTAATTGTCACAGCCTCTGATCCTGGAGTACCTGACGTTCCTGCCGTCTCGTATGAATCAATAAATGGAACGTACCAAGTATCTTGAGGTGTGGTTGTTGTCGCAACTGGCAGACAATTAAACTTGATATTATCTGCTGTCGTCTGACCCGTAATGGCAGGGGAGATGGTTACGTTGTTGGCATCAACCACTGTAGATACGTATGAAACTGTGTTTGATTGGGTAACGTTTAGAACTAAATCACCAACACGACTTGCAGTTCCAACACCTGTAGCTGTCACATTTGTTGTAGTTGTTCCTGCAGAAGCTGAAGCTACATTTGTGTAAGCAAGTGTAAAAGTGGTTCCTGTCCAGCTTGAGTATCTCAATCGATATTCTTTATTAGCTGATGTGTCAACAAGCCTGATAACACCACCTGCTGACTTACCCGGTGAATCCGAAGTAATAGTTGCTCCCATTATTGCAGTTATTGCTGCTTGAGATTGAACTGTTGCATTGTATTCTGCCTTGTTAATATCTCCACCAGATCCTGTTAGTCTAAAGACTGCAACTTTATCACCTAGTCTTGTATTGCTTACCGTAATTGTAGCTTTTGTAGGGGCTAGACGTACTGTTCCGTTATCATCAACAAGTTGAAAATTGTTAGCATCAGATGTTAAGTAATCGGTTAAGACTATTCCTGGAGCACAGAAGAATTTTCCACCTGCAAATGTTCCAAATGGTGCAGCTGCAATAGGTGTTACGGCTGAGGCTTCTGAGTTTGGTGTGAACGATCCAGAAGCTGTATCATCAGTTACGACATTTGCAGTATTAAACGTTCCACGGGAGTTTCTTAGAATTACTATTTTATCTGTTGTGTTAACCTCAACAATTGTTCCCTTAGCACCGGTTACAGCTTGTGTGCAAGTATTTCCTTCAGTAAACGTTCCAGTAATTGATCCAGAGTATCTTAGTCTATAATCTGATCCAACATAAAATTGGCCTTGAAGTTCATCTGTGTCAGTGGTTGATGTTGCACCTCTTCTTGTCACATATTTTGAATATTGGTAAACATTAGCAAGTGAATTTTGATTACAGTCAATAGTTATAGAATAATTTTCAGGTGTTCCGTTTTCATCAATATCATTTGATCCACCATCAGATAGTCCACCGTGGGTAATTACAGGTGCTGTTCCAAGCGCTGCTGGCCCTGCTGCTGCAGGGGTGCCTGCTGTAACTGTTGCGCCGGAAGTTCCTCCTGTGACTGCTGTATCGGCATTTGCAAAGTTGGTAATAGGGTCTCCTATTAAATAATAGGTGATAGTAGGGGTAGTGCCAGGTGTTCCAGTAACTGCTGTAATGACACCTTTTTTATCGGTTCCTGACTTTGTAATAACCTCTCCAACCACAAAGGTGCCTGTGCCCGCAGAACCAGTAAATGTCCAGAATCCTGTCTGATTATCCAAATCATTACCAGTCTGCAGAGGAATAGGGTTTCTACCTCCGTTAGTCAAGTCTACGGTGTAGTATGAATAAGTTTTTGAGTACTGTCGGGCAAAAACTCCAATGTATCCTTCATCAATCTCAATACCTAGTTCTTTAGTATTAACCAAAATATCAATATGTCCATCGCCCCACCAGTCTGTTGTATCTTTGTAAGCTGTTAAATTAGCACCATTTTGGCTAATATATAAATGTGTGTTACTTTCAATTGTACCAAGAGTGTAAATATTAGCCCAAAGTGATTCACCAACGGAAGCGGTGGAAGTCCAAGTTGCTGTATGAGCGTTACAAGTTAAAGTTCCAGCATCATCAAAGTCGTTTGTTACTGTATTATCGTCTGGTCTAACCCAAAGAATTGAACCCGCACCAGTTCCTTTAACATCAAGAAGTGTTCCTGTGTTACCTCCAATTGTTATATCAAATCCAATATCACCAGAAACTATTGAAGTATTATTACAAACAATTTTTAGAATTCCAGTATTTGTACCTGTAGCTCTATCCCAAGAAGCTGTTTTTAATGCACCTCCAGTTAAATGTTCAACAGTTGATCTATCTATAAACCATGGATCTTTGTCCCCGGCATCAATAATACCAATTGTATACTCAGTAGGAGTTTGAGCCGACATTGGGACACCATCATCCATCTGGGTTAATTCATCAAACAAATCTTGAAGAGCAGAGTAGAGTTGGTTAACGGTACGAGTTCCAGTTGCCGAACCCGTCCACATTATCTGTTTACGACGATTCTCTGCACTATAATAGACTGTAAAATCTCCAGCCAAAATTGTATCTGCCATATTTAAATTATATAACTACCTCTTAACTGATATTCAGTTTGCACTTTGGTGTATGTGCTTGTCAACTAACATTATCTGTATCAAATAAGTCGGAATTGATACATTTAATCGCTAAAAGTAGTAGTTAAATTTTTAAGGATTTAAGACTGAAGGCTGACTAGGTTTTTGCGGATCAATTCTTGGTAATGGGACAGTATTTTTTTGTGGTGGGACCAAGAAGTTGGCAATACCTGCAAACAGGTAAAAAATCATAGGAACAATAAGCATGACACCACCATATGATATTGCAAGTGTCCAAAGAAGCGGGGTAATGGTTGCGCCTGTTGCTAACGCCTGAACGGCGTAAATTTCTGCAATAAAAGTTAAAAACGCAGAAATACCAAGTTTTGTAAAATACTGCCTTTCCATTACTGATAAAATTAATGTAATAGATAGCATAATAGCAACCGATCGAACCATAACAGATACAAATGTCATGGGATAAAGGCCAAAATATCCTTGATTTAAAAATGCAATTGGGCTAATTATAGAAAGGGACAATTTACCTGCAAAATAATCTAGGGCATAGGCAAGTAAAAAAAGTAAAGCTGTGATTACAAAAATTATTTCCTTTTTCATAGTTTATGATCAATATATCCTAGTTTTAAAAATTTGTCTACAATTTAAGCGGTTGTATCTTCAATTAGTGTAATTGTTGCAGAATAACCAACTGAAGTGATTGTTCCAACTGTTGAAGCGGGGTAGTACTTTGTTGTTCCTGTTGATGACTTTCTAATTCTAACATAGATAGCTGTGTCGGAAATATAATTAAAGCTTGATGTGGCAACTCCTGATGCATTTGTATCACCATTCATAAGCTGTAAATCATCACTTGTTCTATAAATTGCCGTTTGTGCGTTTTCGACAGAGCTATTATTTTTATCCACAACTTTGATTGTCAAACTTACTGCATTATTAACAATAGTGGAGGCGCCGGATCCATTTCTTATCGAAGGAGAAGTACTGGAAATGATATTTAAAGTAACTAACCCGCCCGAGTTATTATAAATAGCCTCGTTACCTGTTGATCCGTTACTACTTGCATAACCTGTGAAAGTGTTGCTTGTAAAAGTATAAGTACCACCTACGCATGCGGAAGTTAATTCTATCGCATGTTTAGTTCCACTTGAAACAAAAGTACAATTGGAAATATTTTGTGGATTATCTGATAGAATTGCTTTAACAGAATTAGTGGTGTTGGTGAAGGTACAGCTTGTAAATACCGCGGAGCCCTGTGTGACTAAATCACATCTTCTAAATGTTGAGTCCTGTATTGTAGAATTAGCCTTAAAAATAAAAGTATTCATATCTGTAAACACACACGTATCAAAATTAACATCTGCATCATCAATTACCTCTAAAGCACCTTTTGAAGCTGTTGTAGATGGAGATAGACAAGTGAAGTTAATACCTGTCCAATCAACCCTTGAACCAGTTTGTCTTATTTCAATTTTATTAAATGCTAAATATACTTTTCTTGTATCCTGAACAAAAATTGTTTTATTAGAATCTCTAAAATCTACCATAGAAGAATATCCCAGGGTCAACAGGCCTTTCCATAAATATCCTCCTGTTGTTGTCTGAATTAAACCCCATCTTGCAGAAGTAGCATCATTAAGAGTAGCAAAACCGTCAAAAGTAGCATAACCATTGGTTATATCTCCACCATTAATTCTTGCTTCTGCTCTACCATAACGAATAATATCAACCTTATGGGGTTGACCTCTAGCAACTACTTGGCTTAATATTCCACCACTCCCAACCCCATAAAATGTTAATCCAGTCGGTGCTGTGCCGTTTGAATATTCATAAGCTATTGTTGGGTCAATGGGGTTGTTTATCCAGTTTCCATAAGGATAAGGGGCTACATCATTTCCACCAACAGACCAACCTTTCCAGTCTGTCAAGGTATTAGCAATGAAAAGTCTTAATCCACCGCTTGCATAATTTAATAGAGCTGTTGCAACACTATGACAATGCCATACCAGAAAAACGTCACCTGTATTTAAGGTTACCGGGCTTCCTAAAATTCTACACATAGAAAATAAAGAGGTGGTATTGGTTATTTGAGAGACACTATTTGTTCCTTGTAAGGCACTTTCCGTATCAGCCTCATCAGGAGCACCTCCTGAAGCCATGGTTACAAGTTCTCCCCATGCGGTTGTATCTGAATCTGCGATTAGATCAATTAAATCTGTTGTATATGATGGTGCAGCCATAATTTAAACGTTTTAGCAATTTTTAATTGTTTTCTTGACCAGTTCGTCTAAATCTAAATCGCTTTTAACAATATAATCTACGGCACCTGCCGTACCCTCTTCGTCCTCCGGTAAATTTGAAGCAACAATTACAGGAATATCTTTAAGTTTTACGTCATTTTTTACTTTTCTCAAAAACTCGTAGCCATCAATTCCTGGAAGGAGGATATCTAAAACTATAACGTCCGGAATCCATTTTTTAAGAATTTCTAATCCCTCTTCTGCCGTTCTGGTTAATTTGACAATAAATTTGGCCTCTTCAAATTTATATTTCATTGCTTTAGATATAAACTTATCGTCTTCTATTATTAGTACCTTTGAATTTTTTTTGGTCATATTTATTAGTTTAACATTAGCTAATGGGAATTGTGAAATAGATGCTAGTACCTTGTTCCTTCTGGTCTATTAGTCCAATCTTACCTTTATGCGCGGTAATGATTAGTTTGGCAAGATATAGACCTAAGCCTACACCCTCAGTGTCCTTATATTTTGCATTACTGGCTCTTGAAAATTTTTGGAATAAATTGCCCCTTTCTTTCATGGGGATTCCAATTCCCTGATCATAAAAATATACGACAAGATTATTTTTAACTTTTACGATCTCTATTTTAATAATACCTCGAGTATGGCTATATTTATATGCATTATGGATTAAATTAAAAAGAGCATGCCGTATGAGTTTTCGGTCCAGATTAATTTTATCTGGAACATTTTTTGTTATATTAATAATGGCTTTTATTTTTTTATTTTTAAAACTTAACTTTAATTCACGAACTACTTCGTTTGTCAAATTAATAATTGATGTTGGACTCCGATCGATTGAGAGCTTATTTGATTCCAATTTTGAGATATTAAGAAGCATCCCAATAAGTTCTATCATTCGTGATGCTGATAGGTGAGTGTCTTTTAAGATAGCTTCCTGTTTTTTTGTGAGTTTTCCAGCTGATTTAGAGAGTAATATTTCAGTGAACCATTTTATTGCTGTAACTGGAGTTCTAATTTGATGGGAAGCAAGAGATACAAAATCTCGTTTTAGATTTTCTAACTGTTCAAGTTTTTCAACAGCCTTTGTTATAAGTGAATTTCCTAGTAATATTCCTAAAACTAAAGAACAGATAGAAATTACAATGAATAATAAAATACTTTTTTTGAAGTCGTTTAGAGGACCTTTTAATATTTCAGATTTTGGTTGCCCCGCAATTACAAATGGTCCGTTATCAGAATCTCCAATACGTTCATATGCATAAAGACGTGCAACGCCATCTATTTCAGATGTTTCAATCACGCCATTACCTTTTGTAAGACTTCTAACTAGTGGGTCATCAGGAAATACCTTTCCTACCAAATTGTTCGGTTCGGGACTTCTAGCAAGAATCGTTCCACCCCTATCTAATACTAGAATTGTTACATTCTCATTTGTGTCAAAT
>ERZ1292623.2537-Hain-H51-01um-R1-2537-length-16221-cov-12_pt2 | contig 14764 bp, 14 predicted proteins | sample MGYA00564398_ERZ1292623 | MGnify/ENA primary metagenome ERZ1292623 (study PRJEB36523, sample SAMEA6512633) | groundwater metagenome | collected 2019-01-07 | study: AquaDiva: Metagenomics assemblies of 32 groundwater samples
TTGCTCTGCGAGGACGTTCGATTCCTAAAAGTTATGCGGGCGCTAGGAATCGAACCTAGGCAAGCACTAAGCTACTGCCACCTCAAGGCAGCCCGTTTGACCGCTCCGGCACGCCCGCTCAGACTGTCAAAAATAAACCACCTTTAAAACATTTCTATCAAAATTATTTCCGAATATGCTTCTCAAAAACTTTCTTAATCTTATCTAATTCGACCTGCGCAGGTTTGTGAATCTGTTCGCCAAATTTCCAGAACTTACCGCCGCACATAACTAAAGGTTTCTTATCGCCAAGATGTTTAATCGACACAACTTCTCCAACAAACAAAGTGTGGTCTCCAGAACCAACGGTATTGACAAGTTTACATTCAAGTTGTAAAACAGAATCATCAACTAAATATACGCCTGTTCTTTCTCCGCGAGTAAATTTAAAACCTAACTCTTTCAAAGCAGCAATTTTATCAACTAAATAACCTTCATGACTGCCGGCAGTACTAACCAAAATATTTTGATTATCCGAAGCAATAGAAACTCCAAAAACTTTGCTCTTGACAATACTTTTCGCAGTAGATTTATTGCCATTATTAATAGAAACAGCAATCATTCCAGGAGAATAAGAAATATGATGTGTCCATTCAGCAGACATTACATTATCACCATTATCTCCCTTAGAAGTAATCAAACCGACATTAGTCACAAAAGAAGCACTCTCGAGGCTGCCATAAGGAATATCTGCCATAAATAAAAACAAAGATAATAGTATCAAAAAAACAATGTGCCACCACACCTTAAAAGGTGTGGTTTGATTGGCACTTGTTTTTTGGATGCTCAACGTGCTCTCCAGCCTAAAGGCTGGAGTTATCAAGAAGCACGTTGACATATAAATCTAACAGCAACCAAAAAGCTTAAAAGATAACTCTTTTTAAGTGATAAAATGAACAGCCGAGAAAAAAGAATAGACTACAATGTCTGCCTATTGGAATACGCATTACCCCAAGTGCTCTGCAAGGTGCGTCATGAACCTGGATGCACACCAGCATTCTCTGGAATCATCTCTACAGAAAGTGAAGTTAGAGTAGAAGTAGAAGAAAAAACGGGCGCATATACAAACATAAGAGCTGATTATATTGAGCCAGAAAAAAGCCACAAAAGCATCACTCTGCTCATCGGACATAAAAAAAGAAGAAGAAAAAGTCTCAAAGACAGATGCGGACAATGGCTGCTAAATATGGGAAAGAGAGACCATCGTATTATCGGTTGGTCAGGAGAAAGTTTTGACAGAGAACTTCTTTTGGAAACAAGAGAAGTAATCGAGGGTACAATCGCACAATACAACATGCTTTATAGCTTCCGCGCATAATTACAAATCCTTTTAAAACAAGAATTGTAAAAGAATAAGCATGATAAAAAGAAGTGACCAAAATCGTCTGCACAGTTTAATGACAAACGCCCCAAACTCTTGGCAGTTAAAAGAAACATTTACTCCTCCAGAAGATTTCGCCGAGTTAATATCTAACAAGCTAAAAACAACAGAAAGTTTAACATTCCTAAAAGAAGACAAATCCAAAGTAAATAATATCTTTGCAGAAGATTATTGGGACTTAAACGACGAGAACGGCAAAATTTTTCCATTAAAGTTTTCAAACGGCAAAACACAAACAGATATAGTAAAAGAAATAATAAATTTAATCAAAAACAATGAAAAAATTATTTTCCTCCATGGCGCTTGCGGTACTGGCAAATCTGCGATAGCTCTGAATATAGCACGCATGCTCGGTAAAACATCCATCATCGTGCCAGTTAAAACATTGCAGAAACAATACGAGGACGACTACACCAGCAAAAAATTTCTTTTCAAAAAAAATGGGCAAAAAATGAAAATCGCAATCATGACTGGAAAAGAAAATCACGATTCAGTTATAAATCCTGGAATATCTTGCGCAAATCCAGAACTTCCTGAAAATATAAAAATAACAGAAAAAAACTACTCAAAACTAGCAGACTACTTTCAAAGTAATCCTTTTGTCGTCGGCCAAGAAATCCCGGATTTAAAGCACATAAAACGGCTTTCAGTAGCTCCAGCAAATCCCTATTGGAGCCCAATAGTCCCATCAAACTACGACCTCAACCAGTTAAAAGACGCAAAAAAAATAAAATACGATGGATGCAACGGCCGCGAATATACATTCTACCATAGAAAGTCAGGATGCTCATACTACGACCAATATCTTGCATACAAAAATGCAGACATAATAATCTTCAATGCCGCAAAATACAAAGCTGAATTGGCAATAGGCAGAAAACCAGCGACAGAAGTTGAAATTATAGATGAAGCAGATGAATTTCTAGATAGTTTATTCCAGCAGGAAGAAATAAACATGACAAGGTTTGCAGCCAGTTTAGCAAGTCTTGTCCCAGAAAATCTAACAACACGCGAAACAATAATAAAGATTTTAGACTTGCTCAAATTCGAGGAGCTGAACAAGCGCGCAGTTGGAATAGATAAAACTCAAGTTTTCAATATCAGCGAAACAAACATAACAAAAATTCTTAAATTATTGCAGAAAGACAAAGAACTTGAAGCAGAAATACTCGTAGATGAAAATAATTACGCAAATAAAGTTCTTGAGTTGGCGAACGACTTCGCGGACTTAACAGAAGATGTATATTTAACATACAGAAAAGAAGAAGAAAACTTATATGTTAAATTAGTGAGCACAAACCTTGCACCCAAAATACAAGAACTGTTGGATAAAAACAAATCATTAGTTTTTATGTCTGGAACACTTCACGCCGAAAACGTTTTGAAGCATATTTTCAACATAAAGAATTTCAAAAAAGTTGAAGCAGAGGCCATGCATCAGGGAGCAATAGAAATAGTCATGACTGGAAAAGAACGCGACTGCAAGTATTCTAACTTCAGCGACGGATTGCACTCGCGAGAAGATTATCTTAAAGCCCTCAACACTATAGTAGAAAAAGCAAAGCGTCCAACACTAATACATGTCAACGCATTCCAAGACCTACCAACAGAAGAGGAGAAAATAATACACCAATTAACACAGCTAACCTCACAAGAGCAGCTAAGACAGCTTCAAGGCGACGACAAAACGGGCAAAGCAGTGGCTATATTCAAGCAAGGTCTCAACAATAAACTGTTCACAACAAAATGCTCGCGAGGAATTGACTTCCCAGGAAATATGTGCAACAGCATCGTTTTTACAAAATATCCAAATCCAAACGTTTCAGACACATTCTGGAAAATCCTACAAAGAACACATCCAAATTACTTCTGGGAATTTTACAGAGATAAAGCATACCGAGAATTCCTGCAAAGAATTTACCGAGCTGTCCGTTCAAAAGACGACCACGTCTATATTCTCTCGCCAGACATCAGAGTATTAGATGCGGTAAAAAAATTGCAAAATCAAGCACTTTCTAAATAAAAAAACAATATGTTCTCCAGTCTAAAATCTAAGATTACAAGAAGCAAGTCAACATATTAAATCTTGAAAGGATAGAAATCATACTTATATTCTTGTGTATTGAAAATAATATCAAAATTGTTAATATTGTCAGTGAATTCTTCCCTAAACTTCTTAATTATCTTTTCCAATTCTTCATATGATAAGACCTCTAATTCTAAAGATAAATCATGAGTACCTATCATAGTTAGCATAAAAATAATATTGTTATGAGTGCTAGCAAATCTAAACATCTTCTCCTCAATAGAACTGTTCATTTTATGAAGGCTGAAAAATACGCTGTATCTTAAAATACCTAACTTATCATAACCTAATTGTAATGTGTAACCCGTTACAACTCCTTCTTTTTCAAGTTTTTTTAATCTGTATCTAACTATGTCTATGGTGGAATTTATTTCGTCTGCAATTTCAACAACACTTTTTCTTGAATTTTGCGATATACTATTGAGAATATTCTTATCAGTCTGGTCTAACTCTATTATTTTAGTTTTTAGTCCATATTCTCTTATTTTCGTTCCTTTTTGATTTATTAAATAACCTTTAGTCAACCCAGGAGATTTAATAAGAAGGAATACGCTTTTTTCACTAATGTAATCGCCAATTTTGCTTTCAATGTCTCTATAAATTTCTGTAAAGTCTTGCGAGTTTTTTGCCATCGTTGAAAAACTGACATCCCATTTACCACTGCAGGTTACAACCCATCTTATATTTGTATTAGAAACAAGAAAATCAATTATTTCTTTCTCTTTCATTACGTTCGTGTTTCTTAACCGAAGAAAAACCTTGTAATGCAAATAACCTAACAAAGGAGTATTTATGAATGTAATATATTTTTTGATAATTCCTTCTTCTTCCATACGCTTAAGCTTGTATCCTATGGCCTGTTCAGATAACCCTACTTTCTTTCCAAGATATTTATTTGTTGCTCGGCTATCCTGATCAAGCCAATACAAAAGTTTCTTGTCCTTTAGGTTTAATTTCATAATATTGTGCATATTAGTATTATTTATAAACTTTTTGCTTTATTTGAAAAATATAAATGCGAAAGTATTATAAATTTGTATGTTATTATTAACTCATGATACAAAAATTAGAATTGTTAATTGTAGAAGATGGAGAAAACCACATGAATGCTGCGAAATCTGAAGTGGAAAGAAGAACTATTTCAGGCATACCGATTAGTGTAGATTATGCTACTAATCTATCTGAAGCAAGGGGATCGATATCCTGCAAGCAATACGATGGAATTGTCAGCGACGTGTTTTTTCCCGCTGGAGCTGATATTTCAGCAGATCAAGAAGATAAATTAAGAGAGAGTTTATATCAAAAACTTTTACACGCTGATTCTAGATATGAACGGACTTTAAGGAAGTGGAGAAAAGACAAGTCTATTTTGGCTCCTTTGGGAGTTCAACTGTTTGAAGACCAACCAAGCACCCCCTTTATTCATTGTACTGATGGTTATCACCACGGAGACGATTTGCAACCAGTTTTTATGTATCTCAACTATGAGAAACGTATGATTCTGGTAGATGGAAAAAATGCTTGGGAAAACCAGGATAAAAAAGAGGTATCCAACGATAAACGATGGGATTATGCTCTATTTTATATAATAAAAGAGATTGCTTCAAATAAGCATGGCGTTCTGCCAGAGGATCGTAGACCCAGCAGCGGAGGTGGCTTATTGGGTAGAGCGGAGAACAACAAGTTTTCACTTGAAGAAATACAAAAAATTATTGCTGAAGAGATTGATCCATATGTGTTTCCATCTGAAAGAGAGGAACTGTATTAGTCCTTAGAGTATAGGTAATTTTTTGATTTTATTACTAAAATTTCTGGTTTTTCATTGTTCATCTTTCTTTCTCCTTCTTTCATAATAAGAAACAGCTCTTTCAAGCCCTTCTTCTCCAATTTCTTCTCCAGAAACTAAATCTTTTTCAATTTCGGCAGCAAGATTTAGAGGAAGATATAGACTTACCCTTCTTTTTCCTTCAACAAGAGCAGCAGCTTTATTCCAATCTTCTAAAGATAAATCTCCAAAACTAATCCTATTCTCTTTTCCACACGCTTCAACATATATGTCGCATCTTGTTCGTGAAGACATCTCTCTTGCAATACCTTGAAACGGCACAATAAGAGGTCCGGCATTATAGATATAACCACCTTCATCTGATAATTCTTTATTCCATTTTAACAATTTTTCTTGATATTCTAAATATCCTTCAACAGTGCAATTAACTCGTGGTGACTTCAAATATCCCTCAAGTTTTCCCCCGAAAGTATAAAATTCTTTAAAAAAACTTCTAAAAACTCTTCTTCTATCATCTTTTGATGCCAATGCAATACACAAAGCACCTCTTGCGTCCACTAATCCGTCATTCCTTAGAGATAATTCAGCTCTTCCTACACCCATCATATGATATAAGGAAGTACCATCAGGGAAGACAATAGTCATATTCCCATGCTCTTCAGTTTCGATTATTACTTTCTTTTCATTGTTCATGTTTTTCTGGCATTATACGATGATGCTCTTCAGTAAAAACAGCACTCCAAGGTTTCGCTCCCGTAACCTCTAATCTATTTACCTCATCTACCATTAGGTAAGACATTCGTCCGCAATCATCTGATATAGGCAATTTTGAATAACCCTCAACAAGGGTGCCATGATGATGCTCAGAAGAAACTATTCTAGCAGGCAGATCACGACTATTTACTAATTTATTAAGGCTAGGTATAATTTTCGCCGCTTCCCGAGCAACCAATATACCAAGAGCTTGGTTTGCAGGAGATTCTTCTAACGCTTTTTGTGCAACTTCCCTCCAAATTCCAAGTTTATAATCCCAACAATTTCCACCTAGAAAACTTAAAGCTCCTGCCTTTAAATGGGGGTAATTTGGAAGAGCTCGTACCTGTGCTAATTCTCGCGCATACAAACCATTAGGATCTTCAGCCGCGTCTTTTATTATTTCATCGTATCTTCCTAAATTTATTTTTCCACATTCTTTACCCTCTTCCAACAAATCCCAACCCAAAGACCTATCCTTACTTCCAGTCTTTCTTGGCATAAACAAGTCTGTCAGTACGGCATAAAACTGGGTTCCAGAGTGAAGTGCAGTCATTGCTCCCTCATAGTCTTCGGCCAATGTCACATCAAAACCGTACTCTTCACAGACCCGCTTAGCTTCTTCCCTTTCTTTCGGAAGGTCATCAACTACGAGTATCCTTTTATTTTCAGTCATGTTTTTCTCCATGTTTTATTACTTTATAGTAAAAACATAGCTATATAAATATTAGCTACTAAACAAATTAGTAGCAATATGATAGAAAATATACAAGCATTGCAGTCGGCAGGACTATCTGAACGAGAAGCTTTAGTGTATTTAGACCTTCAAAGGCATGGAGAAAGCAAGACAGGCAAAATCTGCGAGCGAACAAAAATACCAAGCTCCCAAATATACATGATTCTCACAAGTCTTCTAGAAAAAGGCCTGATAAATTATAAAATTATGAACAACATTAAAGTATTCCGAGCATCTAATCCAGATGCAATTGCAAATCTCTTTGAGGAAAAAGAGAAAAAAATAAATGAAGAGAAAAAACAATTATTAGACTTTATCTCCACGCTAAAAATAATGCCAAGTGAGACATCAAAGATAAGCGATTTCAAATATTTTTCAGGAATCCGGGGAATTAAATCATTATATACAGAAATAAGCAACTCATGGAAAACAGGCGACGAATACTATATAGCCTCTGCTCCTTCAGAATCCTTTGAGAAATTAGAAGCATTTTTCCTTGAAGATATACATAAAAAACGAACAAAAGATAAAGTAAAACTAAAAATTATAGTAAATCAAAATAGCAAGAAATACGGAAGCATCAGAAAAGGAATGCCTCTGACAGAAGTAAAATATTTAGATATTAACACAAAAACAGAATATGGAGTCTTAAATGACTTTTTCTTTTTAATTACATACTCCAAAGAACCATACGGCTTATTAATTAAAGATAAAAATTTCGCAGACACTTACAAAACATTTTTTGAAATTATGTGGCAGCAAGCAAAGAAATAGTCGCCAAATTATATAGCGATAAGTGGAGATACCCAGCGAGGACTCAAACCATTAGTTGCCAAATCCTCTTTTACCCATTCCTCTACTTCAATCATCGGCTGACTTCCTGAAAAGACGAGCTTCGTCTGGAACAGCATAGGTCCATACGGGTGCCCCCCAGTATTCCAAACAGAATCGATAGGTGATACACTAACAAAAGAAGCATTTGTAGAATAAACAGTGCTCTTCTGTAAATTTGTATCAAAAACCACATTAAATGGAACACTATAATTTACGCCGAAATAAGGCAAATTTGGAAAAACAATGCTTCCCACAAAAATCCCCGGACTTACTTCAATCGCATTCGAGTAATGAACTGCACCGAGACCAACATACTGATTTAAATAAAGAGAAGAGCTGTCAAACCAACCGCTGAACCAAACATAGTTTATTCTCCTGACAAAATTGTTAGAAAAGTCATAAGAAATTAAATGATAATCATTTGCATTGGTAGCATTAATCCCGTTAAAACTTATTTTATTCGAACTTTTATTTATATAAAGATAATAACTATAATTTGGCATGTATTCAATATAACCATAATAATTCTGGATAGATGAGTTTAAAGTCCCTCCAACATTTCCAGTAATAAGAACATCATCGACCCTGCAATATTCACTCATTGCATTGGCAGAGCATTCAAATCTAATAGCAAAATTAGATTGATTACTTGCCGAAGCAGATAAACTAAAGTTCCTGAAAACATATGTAGAATCATTTATAGATATTTCAGGTGTATTCTCGACCTGATTCCACTCACTTCCATTGAACCATTCAACCTGAAATTCATCTCCACTCACATCAAACCCAATAAGTCTCCGATAATAACTGAACGTAATATTTTGATAGCCCGTAGTGCTTATTGCCCGCTCCATAACGCTTGCAGGCTGAGGAAAATCCTCTGTCGGTCGAGCCTGCGCATGCCAATTCCCCTGATAAGGATTAGTCATATTAGCAGTCCAATACTCTGTTCCAGTTAAATTATTAACAGTCAAGTTCCAGCCGTTTAAGCTTCCAGATTCAAAACCATCATAAAACAGCGTAGACGCACTAACATTAGCAGAAAAAGCAAGCAAGAAAAAGAAACTAAAAACAGAAATCACAAAAAATAACCCAAACCTAAAACAGAACAGCATAACCATAATTAAATCTGGAATATTTAAATCTTTCACAAGCTATAATCTTAAAAACCATCTCAAAGTCCATAAATACTATGTTCTATCCAAAAACACCAAACGAATTTAGAATGATTAGCAATCTCTTAGAAGCATTCAGACAGCGAGGCATAGAGATTGAATACCACATAGAAGAAGCAGCACGTGGCTACGTCGGCGAAGATGCAGAGAAAGCAAGAGAACTATTGCGTTTAGCTGAACAAAACCCGCAAATATTCAGACAAATTGCTCCAACAGGATTTATGGCTGTGCGTGGAAGAAAATTATTCCAAGCATCAGAAATCATGGGAGCCGAAGCATACACTCCAAAAGGAATCGCACTCACAAAAATAATAGCAGAACATAGCGCAGTGCTTACAGATTTAATCGCATGATATATCTACGATCAGCTAGAAAAGTTTCCAGAAAAAACAACCATTCGCAAATACATTCAAGAAAGAAAAAGAAGAGCAGGACTATAGTCAACCAAATAGATTCTCCGATTGTTTTTTGTTGGTTGACTATTAGCGGAACAATTAAAAACAGCCGAAAGATTTAATTGTTCCGCTATATGACAAAAAACAAAAATCTAAGTTGTAGAGAACAATATATTGGAAGGACGCTAAATCGCGATAGCTATATTGAACTAACAGAAGAGGAAATGCAATCGGCAATAGGTTATGAAGACGCAATGAAAAGAGTAACAAGAGGAAGAACAGCTAGATTTAGAATAGTCCATGTTCAGCAGGTTGAAATAAGCGACGAAGAAATCTTTCTCAGAAGCGGTATCGTACGTTTCCTGCACGAACGCCTCGGAAATGCGCAGGCAGTAGGAAGAAACGGTGCATATAAAATTCCGCGCTCATACGCAGAAAATTATTTTAAACTAAAAACAGATTTCTTAGCATATCTTGAAAGAAGAATAGCAGAAGAATCAAAAAATCGATGCGCCACCACACCTTAAAAGGTGTGGTTTGATTGGCGCTCGATTTTTGGATGCTCAATGTGTAATTGTCAACACATTGACATCACGCAGGGCGTAGAACTGGTCCACCTTCTCCCAAATCTTCAATAACGAAACCATGCTCTTTTATTCTCTGGCGCAAAATATCCGCTTCAGCCCACATCTTTTTCTTTCGGGCTTCTTGCCTTGCCTCAAGAAGTTTAATAACATCTTTAGGAATGACAACTTTCTCTTCTTTCATATCCTTAACACCTAATCCAAGCACATTATCAAAATCTTCCAAGAGTTGCAGCCGTTTTCTCGTGTCCATATCAGTCTCCTCTATAACATTCCAAAACACTTCAAGCGCCTGCGGCATATTCAAATCACCATTAATAGCCGCGAGAAACTGCACGCGATGCTCTTCCACATCCGTATTTCCAGTATGTTTTTCCTTACGCAATCCAATCACTCTGCGTTTTATTTTTTCATAAGCATTCTTAGATGCATCAAGAGTTTCAAGACTAAATTGCAACTGTTTGCGATAATGTGTTTGCAAACAAAGATAGCGATAGTGCAAAGGGTTATAGCCCTTTTCTTTTAATTCTGAAACAGTATACAAACCACCAGTACTCTTGCTTACTTTCTTTCCTTCAGAATCAACTAAAAAAGCCCCGTGGAGCCAGTAATTTACAAACTTCTTTCCAGTTGCTGCTTCCGACTGCGCAATTTCATTTGTATGATGTATCGGAACATGGTCTTCCCCGCCAGTATGAATATCAAAATGTTCTCCAAGATATTTCATAGACATTGCAGAACATTCAATATGCCATCCAGGAAAACCAACTCCCCAAGGAGAATCCCACTCCTGCTGCCTCGTCCCAATTTCCAAAGAAAATTTCCATAAAACGAAGTCAGTCTTGTTCTTTTTTTCACCGATAGAAATTCTTTTTCCAGCTTTCAAGCCTTCAATGTTCAACAAAGCCAGTTGTCCATAATTTTTGAACTTGGAAGAATCAAAATAAATACCATCAGAAGTTTTGTAGGTAAATCCTTTTTTCTCCAATTTTTTAATTAGTTCTATTTGTTCATTTATATGTTCAGTAGCTTTAACCCATTTAGTAGGCTCAATAATATTTAATTTCTTAAAATCATCTTTAAAAATTTCTAAATAATAATTAGCAATGTCTTTTGCATTTCTTCCTTCTTTCGTGGCAGCAATCTCCATCTTATCATCGCCCTCGTCAGCGTCAGAAGTCAAATGCCCAACATCAGTCACATTAATTATTTGATTTACCTTAAGCCCATTATATAGCAGGACTCTTTTCAGAATATCAGAAAACAAATATGCTCTTAAATTTCCAATATGCTGATACCAGTAAACAGTAGGACCGCATGAATACATTCCAACGTATCTTTTTTTAATAGGTTTGAATTTTTCTTTCTTGCGCGTCAGAGTATTGTATAACTGAATATCCATGTTCAGCAAAGAAAAACAAAGGTTATAAAATTTCTCATGTCGAAGTGTTTGACTGAAACCACACCCTTTAGGGTGTGAAACACTTCGAGCATCCAAAAATCGAGCACCAATCAAACCACGCACTTTAGTGCGTGGTGGTGCATCGATTTTTTGATAGACTATTCAGAAGGTTTTAAAGCGTCTTTTTATCTATAAATGCCATGAAAAAGATAAATCCAATTGCAAATATGTTCCAAACAGAGTGGAAACATCTAGGCTCAAGAAAAAAGACATTTATTTTATACACTTCTTTTTTCGTTATAGCTGGTATCATTGAGCTAATGATTCCTCTTCTGATGGGGCTTATTTTCAATAAAGTTCAAGACCAAATAACTTCTGAAGCAGAGCTCATAAGCTTAATCAAAACTATCTTCCTGCTTTTAGCAATAACTTTTAGTTTCTGGATATTTCATGGAACAGCAAGAGTGCTGGAAGAAAAAACAGGATTCTTTGTTCATAGAAGTTACGTAAACTCAAAAATAGAGCGGGTTTTAGAATTGCCCATAAAATGGCACAAAGACCACCATTCTGGAAGCACCATCGACAAAATAAACAGGGGCGGTTCAGCAATAGAGTCTTTTTCAAGAAGAATTACATTTGATTCTTTCTACGCAGTAACTAGTCTAATAGGCGCTGTAATTATTTTATTCTTTTTTGATGTGCGCGCGGCAATATTGGCGCTGATATTTTCATTTCTCACAATATATTTTATCTATAAAATAGACTTAAAGCTCAATAAACAATACGCAGAAATTAATAATTATGGTAATAAGGCATCTGCAAAAATCTTTGATTATATCAGTAATGTTATTACAGTAATAACTTTGCGGCTAAAGCCCACGGTAAAAAAAGAAATTGATAATAGCGTAATGGCTAGTTATAAAGTTGAGAAGAAAAACGTAGTCCTTAATGAAATAAAGTGGGGATTTGCAAGCGTTGCAATCTCACTAATGACTGTCATCGTGCTAAGCCTAAAAGCATACAGTGACTACCATATCGATGGAATAATTAAAATCGGAACATTGTATATTCTCTACGGCTATCTATCTGCAGTAGGCAATACATTTTTTAGATTTGCTGCACTCTATGGAAGCATAGTGCAATACAGCTCCCAAATAGAAAACGCACGAACTATTGATGATGAATTTGATAAAGTAAAAGTAGAAAGCATTGAGAATATACCCAAAGATTGGCATGAAGTAGCAATAAAAAATGTCTCCTTTAATCACGATAAAAAACAGGCAAGACTTCATTTAGAAAATATAAATATAAACTTTAGAAAGGGGCAAAAAATTGCGTTTATGGGTGCGTCTGGCTCAGGTAAAAGCACTATGCTTGCACTGCTACGCGGACTGATAAAACCAGAGTCAGGAGCTGTTTTTGTAGACGGAAATATGACAGAATCAGGATTTGATAAGATTAAACATACAATAACGCTTATCCCACAAGACCCAGAAATATTCAATAATACTATTGAGTACAATATAACTATGGATCTTCCAACAGAAAAAAGCGACTTCAATAAAGCAGTCAAGATGGCTCAATTTAAAGACGTAGTCAAACGCCTTCCAGCAGGATTAGAAACAAACGTCCTTGAAAAAGGAGTATCATTAAGTGGGGGAGAAAAGCAGCGATTGGCATTAGCACGAGGATTATTAGCTGCTAAAAACAGCGAAATTGTGCTCATGGACGAGCCGACCAGCAGCATTGACACATTGAACGAAATAAAAATTTACGACAGTATCTTTGAAGAATTTAAAAGCAAAACAATTATTTCAGCTCTGCATAAATTGCATTTATTAAAAAGATTTGATTATATCTATATTTTTGATAAGGGAAGAATCATAGCGCAAGGTACATTTGCCGAAATAAAAAACAATTCTGTCTTTAGAGATATCTGGGAAAAATATAACTCTAAATAATTACAATGAAAGAAAATCAATAATGCAATCAGAATCAAGCAATATTCTTTGTAGTCATATGAGCACCCATATGTGTACACATATTTAAACTTTTTTTACAAGCAGTCTACTTTCTCATTTCACTCAAATATTCCAAATTAAAGCCCCTTAACAAACATATTAATCCCCTCTAAATCCTTAAGTTTCATAAGCTCCATTCGTGCAGAAGAAGCCCCATCAAATCCTTTCAAGAAACTCCCGCCCAAAAACTTAACACGCCCAATATCAAAAACATCATATTTTGAAGCCATAGCAAGATAATCTTGAAAAGCACAAATCCGTTCTTTTTTAGTAATCTCTTTTTCTTTTCCAGTTCTCAAATAACGCAAAATCTCACGAAAAACAAAAGGGTTTCCAATAGCCGCGCCTGCAATCATTGCGCCGTCAGCAATCTCAAGCATTTCAGAAGCGCTCTTCCCATCAACAACTCCTCCATTTCCCACAACAGGAATCCCAATCTCGCGTTTCACGCGAGAAATCCAGCTCCAATCAGCAGGTTCACTGCTTCTCTGTTCAGATGTACGAGCATGAATCGTAAGCAAATCAGCGCCAGCTTTCTCAATCTTTTTAGAAACTTCAAGAACATTATTATTCTTAAAACCTAAACGAATTTTAGCAGTAACAATAAAACCAGCATCTTTCAACACTTTAATCATCTCACCAATTTTATCAGGAGTTCTAAGCAAATAACTTCCCGCCTCGCTTCCAACAATTTTAACAGAAGGACACCCGCAATTTATATCTACAACATCAAATCTGCTATGAGATGTTGGAGAGACAGAAAATTCGCGATTTTCTGTATCAATTAAATCATAATCTCTCAATATATTAAGCTCGCTTAATTTTCTAAAGTCTTCAACAGTATTTCCAGTGACTTGCAAACCCAAAGGCCTGTCATCAACACCACCAATAGTCATCAATTTTTTTGTTGGTAAATTCTCATGAAGCAAAGCATCAGCATAAATCATTTCAGTATAAGCCATCGCAGCGCCTTGCTCGCGGCAAAGCAAACGAAAAGCGCAATCAGTCACATCAACCATCGGCGCTAAGAACAAGTGGTTTTTCAATTTCAAAGAACCGATACGTAAAACCATAAACTATAAAAATAAAACGTATTTAAGAACTTACTGCAAGAGCATTAGCACTAAAAAGTATCTGAACTCTCGCCGCTGTCAACAGCAATAAAAGAATCAGAGGAAGAACTATCAGAAACAGACAAAATAGGCTCAAGAGCATCTGCAACAGAAGAACTACCAACACTAACTACGTCCGAAACAACAGAAGCTCCAGAAGAACTGGAAGCACTATCGGAAGACCCAGATGAAGACCCGCCGCCAAACGAAATAGTTGGCGTCTCCAAAACCTTTCCACTACTCGCCCAATAATCAGCAGTTGCATGGAATATCACTTCGATACTAATAGTTTCTTTCCCATCAGCTAAAGGAACAAAACGAACCTCAAGCAAACCCTGATGGTTTGAAAGCTCACTCCAATAAGAGCCATAATAATTAGTCGTTGTCAATTTCGACTCGCTTCCCTTCAAATCTTTAAATAAAAATCTATCCTGTGAACTGTCATAATAAATAGAATAGT
>ERZ1292623.2978-Hain-H51-01um-R1-2978-length-14760-cov-9_pt1 | contig 14760 bp, 12 predicted proteins | sample MGYA00564398_ERZ1292623 | MGnify/ENA primary metagenome ERZ1292623 (study PRJEB36523, sample SAMEA6512633) | groundwater metagenome | collected 2019-01-07 | study: AquaDiva: Metagenomics assemblies of 32 groundwater samples
CCGTTAGAACACTAAACATTAATTTTATTACTTGAAACAAATATAAAACTTTTGTAAGTTATCCGTGTGCCGATAGGGCACACATTTAATTTGAATTGAAAATGAAATATTTTGATTGGGATGAAAATAAAAACGAACAATTAAAAGTTACAAGAAATGTTTCCTTTGAGGAAATCATTTTGGCAATATCTAATAATCAACTATTAGATGTATTAATTCATCCGAATACAAGTAAATATCAGAATCAAAAAATGTTTGTGGTAAAAATGTATAATTATGCTTATGTCGTTCCATTTGTAGAGGATGAGGATAAATATTTTTTAAAAACTATTTATCCTAGCCGAGAAGCAACAAAAAAATATTTAAAAAAATAAGGAGTAAAAATGAAATACTCAGACAAAGAAGAAAAAGAAATTATTGAATCTTATAATAAAGGAGAGTGGCTTTCAACAAAAAAGAAAGAACAAAAAGTTTTTGTTGAAGCGGCTAAATCTAGCATAACAAAAAGTAAGCGAATTAATATTCGTCTTACTTCAAAAGATTTCTATGAAATACAATCTAAGGCGTTGGAGGAAGGAATTCCATATCAAACATTAATTTCTAGTATTATCCATAAATTCAATAAGAAAAATTAAAATAATTTTGGTGAAATCAAATAAGTAGTTATAAATGTAATATTGATTCAGATAAGATGATCAAGATTACGAGAAGCATGAACGACTCGATGAATTTGAATTGTCTTGTTTCGGATTATATAAAATATAAGATAAGAGTCGAGAATTAATACTCTGTATCCGTATTCTTTTAGTTTTTGATTACGAGGAATTCTTCCAAGTTGAGAAGATTGAGAAAGCGCTCCAATTCTTTTATCTAATTTTTCAACAAATCTTAATGATCGAATAGGGCTATCTTTTGCTATCCAATCGAAAATATTTATTAAATCCTTTTGCGCAATTGGAAGGTATCTTATAATAAATAATTTAGACTTGAGCACGACGACGCAACATTGTTATCATTTGAGAATGTGTAATTCCCTTTTTCCCAGATGCAGATTCGGTCTGCGCAATACCTAATTTTTCAAACAGTTCTGATTTTGCTTTTAATCTTTCGTAATGGTCAATAGTCATTATCACCATGTCACCTTCACCATTTTTGGTAAGATAAATTGGTTCATCTTTTTCGCGAGCAAGAGTGGAAATTTCACGAGTACGATTTCGCATGCTTGATATAGATTTAATAATAGGCATTTTTGCTCCAATAATTTGTTGGTACAAATTAGTACCAAATTATGATAAAATCAAGTACTTTAATTGCGTGGGCTAAAAAATATTTATATTTCTGTAATCATCTAAGTAAAATCTAAAATTGTTTTTTAAAACTACTTAACTTAAATTGAGATAAATAATTAATCTCATTTTTTTTAAAGGAGTGTTATGAAAAATCTTTACAAATCAATTTTTCTTTTGCTTTTATTTTCTGTTTCAAACTCTCAAATAAATCTTACCCCTTTAGTTGTGCAGGATAATTTAGGAAACAACGCGCCTTTATTTTATTTCCATCAAAGGAAAGTTGCTTTATCCTCAACTGGAATTATTATGGCAACATGGACAACAACTATTACGCAAGGTGGTCAAGTTGTTTATTCGCTTTACGATAACGCTTTCGGAACTTGGACTCCACCAGTTGCAATTTCAAATGCGCCATTTCAAGCATTGCAATCGGCACTTGCCGCAGATGAAATTGGAAACATTCACGCCATCTGGCAACAAAAATCAACTTCAACAGAAAAATATCAAATATTTTATTCTAAATTTAATGGAACAAGTTGGGTAACTCCGCAAAAAATTTCTTTGCAAGCCTCAACTATTCCTTGCGAAGAAGCAACAATTGAAATTGATTCGAAAGGAAATATTTGGGTTGCTTACAATACCGATGGAGCAACCGCGCCGAATGAATTTGTTTTTGCTCGTCGCAGTTTAGATGCTGGACAAACTTGGAGCGCAACTCTCGACACTTTAAGTAAAGGTGGAGAAATTGGAACTTCAATCGAAACTGGAAGAACATCTTTTGCCGCAGGACCAAATGGAAAATTAGTTGCGATTTGGGATAATAGTTTAACAGGGAAAGAATCTCGACGCGAAGTTTTTTTTAATCAATTTGATGGAACGAGTTGGAAAGGCGCAGTTAGAATTTCCGATGTTACAACTATCGATAGAGACCACAATCGTTACACAACTATTGCAGTTGATGGTGATGGAAATATTTATGCAATTTATGTCGCATCAATTATTAGCGCATCGGACGCTCGACCAAAAAGAGTTTTGCTTCATAAAAAAAGTTGGGATGCCGATTGGTCAAACCAAACTTCTGTTATCCATCTTGATTCAAATGTAAATCAAGGTTCTCCCAGCGCTTTGTGCGATAAAAACGGAGTACTTCATTTAACTTTTAGAATTGATGTAAAAGCCGATTTAACTTATTTGCTTGATGAAGTTGTTTATACATTTTCAAAAGATAAAGGATTATCGTGGAAAGAGCCCATTGTTATTAGCCGAAATCTGCGTGATGCAAACTATGTTACAATCGCAAATAGAATTACAGTTGGTGGAGGAATAAATTTTTTGTGGCGTGAGTCGCGCGACATAAATAAAAATAATCAAGATACAACTGCAGTGGTCTACGCAAATATTCCATATTCGTATGTAACAAAAGTTAAAGAAAATGAAATTCCGATTTCGTATCAATTTTTATCAAATTATCCGAACCCATTTAACAGTGAAACAATTATTAATTATCAATTACCAACAAAAAGCAAAGTTACTTTAAAAATATTCGATCTTCTTGGAAGAGAAATTAGTACACTTGTAAATGAAACAAAAGAAATGGGAAATTACAAAGTAAAATTTTCTGCAAATAAATTTTCTGGTGGAATTTATTTTGCACAACTAAAAACCGAAAATAAAATTTTAATTCACAAAATGGTTTTTGCAAAATAAAATTTGTTTCAACTAATTTTTAAATAATGAAACGAATTATATTTTTTTTAATTTTATTTTTTTCAGTTCTTCGCGCTGGCGATAGAGGAAAACTTGTCGGCACCATTAGAGATGCCACAACACTTGAACCACTTGTTGGCGTAAATGTTTTTTTAATCAACACAACGCTTGGCGCTGTTACCGACGCAAATGGATTTTATTTTATAAATAATATTCCACCAAAAAATTATTCTATCAAATTTAGTTCGCTCGGTTTTCAAACTGTTGAAGTTTCAAATATCCGCATTACAGCTGATGCAACTTTGGAATACAATATTTCCCTCTCGCAATCTTTAATCGAATTAAATGATGCTGTAATAATTGTCGCCGAGCCTCCTTTAATTCAAAAAGATAGAACTTCAACTCAAACAATTTTAGATGGAGAAACTATTTCAAAAGAAATTCGTTTAACTTCCTTTACAGATATTTTATCGCTACAAGCTGGAGTTACAATTGGCGCTGATGGCGGACTTCATATTCGCGGAGGAAGAAGTGGCGGAGTCGTTTATCAAATCGATGGAATTGCAACTGTAAATCCTTTTAATCGTTCGTTTTCTGGTCTGCTTGAGGTTGATAGAGTTGAGGAATTGCAGGTTTATTTGGGCACTTTTGATGCCGAATTTGGAAATGCTTCCGACGGCGTTGTTTCGGTTCTCACTCGCGATGGCACCGAGGATTACAAATTTAAATTGCAATTGGAAACTCCATCGTTAAATAATTCTCCGTATCACCAAAAAGATTGGAATTTAAATCGTAATGAAATAAAAAATCTTTCCGAAAGTGAAAAAAGTAATTACAAAGATGAAGTACGAAAACCCGATGGCACTTCCGCGTATGATTTTGTTTCGTTGTTAAATGATTCGTTAGCAAAAAAATATTTACTCATTCCAATTATCGGAACTTTTAACTCAACTTTTTCAGGACCAGTTCCATTTATTCCTTCGCTAACTTTTTTTTCGACCACAAGAATGAGAAATGAAAATAGCGCTTTGCCAAACGGCTACAATTTATTTCGTTCATCAACTTTAAAACTAACTTACCCTTTAACATCGATGATGACTTTGAAGTTTGCGTACGATTGGTCTGAGGAGATTTCGCAAAATTATTCTCATCAATATAAATATTGGAAATGGTTCAACAGCGGAAAAGATATTTCTGGAAGAAAAGGAAGTTATTCGATTTCAAAAGAATTTTCTAACCGACAAATGTTTCAGTTTCGTCATGTTTTAAATAAAAATAATTTTTACGATTTAAGTTTTTCTCGGATTTACGATTACGACTTAACCGAAACTCCAAATCGTACAGTCGCTTTTGATAATACATCGGGTGATTTAATTTTTACCAATTATGTTAAAAGAGATTATGTCGGAGGAATTGATGGAAGTTTCAGATACGGCGATGTGAGATATTTTACTCGGGTTAAATCCACTCAATATTTATTAAAAGGAAATTTTGAAAGCCAACTCGATAATTTTAATCAAATGCGTTCCGGCTTTGAAATAAAAAATCATACAATTTTTCGTCATCGCATCGGAATGCCTCCGTTAGAAAATTTACAATTTTTTACCGAACATCCAATCGATGGATCTTTTTATCTGCAAGATAAATTGGAATTTAATTTTATGATTTTAAAAGTTGGTTTGCGTTTAGATTATTTTGATCCCGCTACAAATGGATTTTCCGATCTTGGAAATATTTTGCAAGTTGTAACATTAAGCGATGGCACAACTTCTTACATCACCACCGAGCAAAAAAAAATTAAACCGAGTTTTCAATTAAGTCCACGGCTTGGAATCGCGCACCCAATTTCCAGCCGAACTTCGATCCATTTTGCGTACGGGCATTTTTTTCAAATTCCAACTTTTTACGATTTGTATCGAAACGATGGGCTGAACGATATACTTGTAAATGACGCTTTAATTGGCAATCCATCGCTTCAACCGGAAAAAACTGTCTCTTTTGAGCTTGGACTTCAACATCAATTTTCTGATGATTGGGCTTTAAATCTTACCGCATTTTCAAAAGATATTACAAACTTGACTTCGAGTTTTTATTATTTTGTCGGACGCGATTACACAATTTTTACAAATTCAGATTTTGGCAGAGTGCAGGGAATTGATTTTACTTTGGATAAACGCTTCAGCAATTTTTACAGCGGACGAATTACTTACTCTCTATTATATGCGCTCGGCAATCAGTCTGATCCCTCGGAGGGATATAATTCTTATCGCGAAGATCAAGCGCATTTAAGACCAAACAGAAATTATTTTCTTGATTTCGATCAACGACATAAAATTAATTTAATTTTTTCGATGAAACTTCCTGAAAATTTTGGAATAGATATTTTTGGATTTTCTCCGTTTGAATCAACTTCGCTCACAACGATTGTTTCTGCTGGTAGCGGACTTCCCTACACTCCAACTTCTCGCTCAAGCGAAGAAACAAATATTGTTCCCGAACCGAACAGCGCAAGAAAACCATCGACTTTTAATTTAGATTTGAAATTAACTCGCAACATAAAATTAAATAATTTAAATTTAAATGTTTATTTTGATGTTGAAAATTTATTCGATAACGAAAATGTGGTTTTAGTTTGGACAAGAACTGGTGAAGCGCTTAGTCAAGGACCAACATCAATTTACTCAAAAGATTTTCAGTCGAATCCAGAAAATTTTGGACCACGAAGAAATATTCGCGCTGGAGTAATTTTAGAATTTTAATTTATGATAATCAAAAAAAATATTTTAATTATAATTTTGGTTTTAATCTTCAATCAATTTTTATTTTCACAGTTTGAAGATTCGAAAATTCGTAAATCTACGAGCACTTTAAGTGCGGCTGATGAAGGAGTTGGTTTGCAAACAAAAGGTCAATTGCAAAATTTAATTATGAACTACGGTCAACTAACCGACACTCGTTACGAGGATAGAGGAAATGCTCCGACAGATATTTTTTTTAATTATCGTTATCCACGACAAAATTTTACTGGATTGTGCGATGACTTTTCGCTTTTTTTTGCAATCCCCGACAACTCAAAAAATGGAAATAGTGGAAATGTAATTGATGGCTGGACAGAAAATGACAACGAGGACTGGATGGCAAAAGATCAATCATTCGGAAAAACGCATTACAATCCAGCTGGTTCGCAAAATCCTCATCCACTTTTTAAATACAACAATCAAACTCCACTGCTTGCTCACTCGGATTTGCCTGAAACTTGGCCCGAGGATTTAAATGGAAAATCTTTTTGGCCCGGTTGGTTTAGAAAAAATCCTCAAACAGGCGTAGTCGTTCAAAACGAATTTGCTTCCGATAGAGATATTTATTTTGAGTTCAACGATAAAAATAATCAACGAGGAAATCCTGTCGGAATTGAAATTCACGAAGTCGCTTACAATTACGGAAGAGTCTACGCGGAAGATTTTCTTTTGTACGAAATTCTTTTAATCAACAAAAGTGGAAAGCAATTAAATAATTGTTGGCTCGGTTATTATCAAGATCCCGATTGCAGTGATCATGGCGAGGAAATGCTTTTGATAAAAGATTCTACTTTTGCAAACGGAACAAATGTTTGGGCTGTTGCGCAAAGAGATTTTGATGGAGACATTGGTGGAGCAACAAAACCAAATCAACTCGGAGTTAGCGAAGATTATACTTTCGGCACTGCGTTTTTTGAAACTCCAAAAAATTTGGGAGTGAAAAGTTTTCATTATTTTACCGATCCCGGACCAAGTGACGACTCACAACTTTGGCCAATTATAATTAGTGATCCAACAAATCAAAATATTAGCGCAACTGCGTCGCAATATTTTCATGGTTCAAATAATTTTATTGATGACGCAAATTTGATTTCTACAAAACAAGATTTAGCTTGGATTGTTGCAACTGGTCCATTTACGATGAATGATGGAGATACGGTTCGTTCGGTCGTTGCAGTAATTGCGGGAGATGACGATGCGGATTATTATTCAAATCTTTGGCAAGCAAAACAAATTTATGATGCAAAATTTAATGGTCCATCGGCTCCTCCATCTCCAAATTTAAAAGCTGTCGCAAGCGATAGAAAAGTTTCTCTTTATTGGGATGATACGCCTGAGAATTCCGTTGATCCTGCAAGTGGAATTGCGGATTTTGAAGGTTATAAAATTTATCGCTCCGAAGATAATGGGACAACTTGGGGCAAACAAATTACCGATGCGCTCGGAAGACTTTTTGGTTATGTGCCAATTGCGCAATTCGATTTGATTGATAACATAAAAGGTATTGATCCGAAAAATTCTTTAGTTTATTTAGGTGATGATACAGGATTAAAACATAGTTTTATTGATAGCAATGTTGTGAATGGGAAAAAATATAGTTACACAATAATTTCGTACGACAAAGGAACGCCAACTCTGTTTTCTCTTGAAGGCTCGAAGGGAGATGGATTGCAATCGAAAAATTTTGTTTCCGTAACTCCTCTCCCAGTTGCACAAGATATTGTTGGCGCAAAAATTTCTTATCTCAATAAAATTTCTGGGAATGGAACTGGAAATATTTCAATTGATATTCTTAATTCATCTTTGCTAAAACAGAATGAATATGAAATTACTTTTCACGGAACGCCAGCAACAAAATTCTCTCTCAAGCGAGTTGATTCAATCGGTACAATTTTATATGATCAAAAAAATATCAACACTGCCGATTTGCCGTATGTCGATGGATTTAAAATTTTTATTTCGAGCGATTCAAAAATTGGATATATAAAATCTATCACCGATGGATTTGGAAAAAATGTTTTGGGAAGTACAAATTTAAGTAGCGATAGCTCTTGGTATGTTTCGTATGTATTAAATCTTCAAGCCGATACTTTAGCAAAATCCAGCAGTTACGAAATTCGTTTTGAAGAAGTTGGACAAGTCGCTTTTACTTGGGGGTTGGCTGGCTCGATTGCGCAATATAATGTTCCGTTTAAAATTTGGAACACAACGACAAACTTGCAAGTCAATTGTGAAATACGCGATTTTAATAATAATAGTAAATGGGATGAAGGAGAACTTATTTACATCATCAATAAACCGTATCAAAATCCCACAATTGGTTCGGTAAATCCTGCATCGACACTTAATTTTTTTGCATATCAAATCGGCATAAATAATTCGCCAAATGATACTTTATTAAAACCGCCGACGATTGGCTCGGTTGTAAAAATTACAAGTTACAATTCTCTTCGCGCTGATGATATTTACAGATTTAAATTTTTGATGGATACAAAAAATTCAAATCTTGTTGATTTAAATAAAATAAAATTTGTCCCGAATCCATACATCGTTACTTCGCAATATGAAAATATGCAAAATGTTCGCGAAGCACGGTTTATGTTTTTGCCATCAAAATGTACGATTAAAATTTTTACATCGGCTGGAGAAATAATTAGAACTTTAAAACACGAAAGTAGCGCTGGATCTTTAAGTTGGAATCTGCTTAGCGAAGCAAATCAAGCATTGGCTTACGGAATTTATATTTACACAATTGAAGATGAAAATGGAAACAGAGTGTTTGGTAAATTTGCTTTGATAAAATAATGAAAATGTTTTTGAAAAATATATTTCTTTTAATTTTATTTTTTGATTTTGCTTTTTCGCAAGGAACAAGCAAAGTTGGAACAACTGCGGCGCAATTTTTAAAAATTGGAGTTGGCGCAAAACAAATTGCAATGGCTGGCGGTGTTACTTCGCTTGTTGATGATGCAACTTCGCTTTATTGGAATCCCGCAGGATTAACTAAAATTGAAAATCCAACTGCTATTTTTTCTTATGGAAAAATGTTTGCAGATATTTCGCACAATTTTATTGGAGTAGCAATACCGATTTCAGAAAATAATTTTATTGGGTTGAATGCAACAATACAATCTTACGGAGAGATGGAAGTTACAACTGAAAATTTTCCGCAAGGCACGGGAGAATATTTTAATTCAAACGACATTGCAATCGGAGCAACTTACGCAACTCAAATGGTAGATTTTTTTTCTTTCGGAATTACTGCAAAATATATTTCACAAAATATTTACAACGAGTCAGCTTCCGCTGTTGCGCTGGATTTTGGTACGCAACTTAAAACCGGTTACAACGGAATTTTTATTGGAATGGATTATTCAAACTTTGGTACAACAATGAAACTTGAAGGAAGAGATTTGCGAAAAACTTTCGATCCAAATCCGAATAACGCAAACAACACTGGTGTGTTAAGTAATCTTGCAACTGAGCCGTGGGAGTTGCCAGTAAATTTTAAAGTCGGAGTTGGTTGGAAGGCAATCGGAAAAAATGATTCGTGGCAAAAAAATGAAAATCATAATTTAAATTTTGTTATTGAGGCATCTCATCCAAACGATATGGCTGAAACAATTTCGATTGGTGGCGAATATATTTTAGATGATTTAATTTCTTTTAGAAGCGGTTATAAATTTAACGACCCAAACAGAACTTTTAGTTTCGGTGCTGGCGTGAAATTGAATATTTCAAACAAATATAATATCCATTTTGATTACGCTTTTGTTAGTTTAAATGAATTAAATTCGATTCAGTTTCTAACAATTTCAACCGATTTTTAGACAAAATAATTCATTAAACTTTTTATATTGATTCTTGTCCAAAAAGAGACTAAAATAGTCAGAGATATAAAACCAATTGTATAAATAGAAAGGAAATTAAATATGAAAAAAGTATTACTAATATTTGTGATTGGGTTGTTTGCCACCGCAAGTATTTTAGCTCAAACTCCTGCAGTGGTTACTCCTCCAACAAACCTACAGGTGAAGTTTCAAACAAGTAACAATTTGCTTCCAGTTTTAAATAATAAATTAACTTGGACAGCCTCCACAACTTTAAATGCAAAATATGTTTTATATCGAAGTGAATCACTTTCAAATGGTACTGTATCAAATTTTTTTAAAATTGCATCCGAGTTGCGCCACACAGAATTTTTCGATTACCAAATTAGAGGAAATTCTAAATATGGATATTTTGCAGTTGCATATTTAAGTGGATTAAATGGAGGATTTAGTAAACCAAGTGATACGATTTATGTTTCAACAGAAATACAACCTCTTACTTATGCTTTTGTAAGCGGAGCTGTAACAAATGATTCGGATTCAAGTCCACTGAAAAATGCGTTTGTCTCTTTTATTCCAACGCAAGGTGGTTGCAAAAACAGCGCATTCTTTAAAACAGATTCGATGGGAAAATATGTTGGAAAAATTGTTGCTAGTGAATATATTATTTACTCATCTGCCGCAAAATTTGTTGGAGAGTATTTTGATAACCAAAAATATTATACATCTGCAACAAAAGTTACAATTAAAGAAAAAGATAGTTTAACATTCAATGTTGGATTAGCAAAATATGTTGAACCAGCAAAATATACATTGTCGGGAAAAGTTACCGACTCAACTGGTAAAGGTTTACGAGCAGATGTTTTCGGTTACAGAATTCGTTCGAATGCAAAATATTATTCAACTGGTGTTGCTAAAACCGATTCGCTCGGAAATTATTCGTTTAAAGTTTATCAAGGCGATACAGTTGTAGTTTATGCTTATTCAAAAGATAAAAATCTTGTTCCAGAGTTTTACAACAATCAAAAAACTTTTGCCGATGCAAACAGAGTTGGTGTTGCTGGCGATGTAAATAACATTGATTTCGTTTTGGATCCGAAACCAGTTTACAATAATTCAATTTCTGGTTCGGTAAAAAATAAAAGTGGCGCAGTTGTATTTTCGCATCTCGCACTTTTTGAAATAAAAGATGGAAGATTTGTCAACAGAAAACTTTCAACTCATTCGGATTCAACTACTGGAGTTTATACTTTTAAAAATATAAATCCTGGTAAATACATTATGTTTGCTCATCCAAAAGAGAATTACAAACCAACTTATTACAGATACGATAGCAAACAAACTTTAAATTGGAAAGAAGCAGATTCGATTGTTGTTGACGCAACAAGTGCGCTTGCCAATTTTAATTTCACAGTTCTTGCGCCGGGCGATACTGGACTTGCTGTGATTAGCGGAAATGTTAAAAATCCACAAGGCAATGTTGAAGTTGGCGCGCTTGTTTATGCGCTTGATGCAAACAATGAAGTTGTTGGATATGGAATTACAAATAATTTTGGAAATTATGCGATTACTGAACTTGAACCTGGAACTTATAATGTTACAGTTGATAAAGTTGGATACACTGCGCCAACAATCGTTTCGACAACTATAAATTATAGTTTAAATCCTGTTGCAACGCAATCGTTTATAATTACACCAAATTTAATTTTAAACACGGGCAATGAAAAACTTACACCGCAATCTTTTAAATTGGAACAAAATTATCCAAATCCATTTAATCCATCTACAAAAATTTCTTTCTCAATACCAATAAAAAATAATGTTGAACTTCGCATCTATAATATTATTGGAAAAGAAATTGCAACACTTGCAAATGGTTCTTTCAATGCTGGTTCGTACGATGTCATTTGGGACGCACAAAATATTTCAAGTGGAGTTTATTTCTACACTTTAAAGGTTGGTTCGTTCAAAGAGACTCGTAAAATGATATTAATGAAATAACTTTAATTGTTTGATTGTAGCCTTAAAAAGGTACGCTTTAAAGCGTACCTTTTTTATTTTTAATTGCAACTTTTTAGTATTTTCTTTAGTCAAAAGTTTAACATTTTGGAGAACACGGATTGAAAATATTTACAATATTATTTTTACTTTTTACTTTTAATCTTTACTCACAGCAAAGTTATGTTGCTAATAAAGTTGAAGAAGGAATTAAATTAGATGGCAAACTTACAGATATTCGTTGGCAGAGTGCAAATGAGATTGAGATTAAATATGAGGTAGATCCTGGAGAGAATTTACCTGCAAAAGAAATTACAACTGCAAAAATTCTCTACGATGATAATAATATTTATTTCGGATTTACTTGTTTAGATAAAAATCCGAATTTGATTCGAGCGCATATTTCTAAAAGAGATAATCTGTTTGAGGATGATTTTGTTGCTATTTTTTTAGATACTTATGGTGACTCACAGCGAACTTATGAATTTCTCGTTAATCCACTTGGTATTCAAGCAGATTTAATTAAAACATTAAATAACGAAGACCCGAGTTTTGACGCTGTTTGGCAAAGTTTCGCATCAATAAATGATTCTGGTTGGACGGCTGAAATCGCAATTCCTTTTGCGAGTATTCGTTTCCCTTCAAAAGAAAATCAAATATGGAAATTAGTAGTTGGAAGAATTTTCCCACGCGATAGTAAATACATTTTTAGTAATATTACTTTTGATAGAAATAATTCCTGCATGATGTGTCAAGGAGTTAATTTGGTTGGAATAAATAATATTTCAGTTCCCTCTCAACTTAGTTTTCTTCCTTATGTTCAAACAAGTCAACAAGGGAATTATTCTTCAACATCAAATAAAATTGAAAATGAAAAAATAAAAGGACGAGTTGGTGGAAGTGTAAAATATTCTCCATCATCAGATATTGTTATTGAGGGAGTTTTAAATCCTGATTTTAGCCAAGTTGAAAGCGATGCTTCGTTAATAAGTGCCAACTCAACATTTGCACTTTTTTATCCCGAACGCCGACCATTTTTTATGGAAGGCGCTGATATTTTTAGCGGAACAAGAAATAAAATTTTTTATTCTCGCACAATTAACGATCCGATTGCCGCAGTAAAAATAACTGGAAAGAAAAATTCTTTTACTTATGGATATCTTGCCGCAAATGATCGCAATACTCCTTTTATAATTCCGGGAGAAGAGGAAAGCAGTTCATTAAGTTCATCAATCAATTCAACAACACAAGTTGCGCGATTGAGATATGATATTGGAAACGAATCTTTTATTGGCGGACTTATAACTTCAAAAATATTTTCTGGTGGAAATAATAATGTTGGAAGTTTAGATTGGAATTATCGTTTCAATGAAAGTTATTTTTTTGGCGGAACTGTAAATTATTCGTCAACGCAAGAAATGGATAATCAGAAATTATTTTCTGACGCTGGATATGAAAATAGAAAATTTGAAACTACAAATTTTGACGCCACATTTAACGGCGAAAAATATAATGGTTGGATGTTTGGTTCGCGACTTTCGGTTGAAAAAAGAGATTACGAACTTGGTATTCGAGTCCGTGGAGTTTCACCTCTTTTTCAAACCGGGAGTGGTTTTGTAAATGAAATCGGAAGAAAAGAAATACATTTAAATCAAGCATGGAAAATTTATCCGAAATCTGGAATAATTAATTATTTACAATTTGAAGCCGTGGAGGGATTGGTTTATACATTTGATAATTTAAGAAAAGATATTTTTTCTTGGGTTGGTGTTGAGATGCAATTAAAAGGGCAAATTAATTTTGGATTAAACGCAACACCATATAATATGGAGCGATTTGCTGGTGAAGAATTTAAAATGAAACCAAGAATTATGTTGAACCTAAATGCAAGTCCGTCGGATTTGTATTCTGTTGGGATGTTTTTAGGTGGCGGTGAATATATTTATAGAGATGTAAACCCAGAAATTGGTAATGGTTTTAATTTAGGTGGATTTTTATCTTTTAAACCAAATGATAAAGCAAATTTTTCTTTTAATTATTCTCATTCGAGTCTTACAAGTTTAGTGACAAAAAAATTATTTTACGATGGATATGTAGCAAGAGTTAATGGAACATATAATTTTTCGCCACAATTGTATTTGAGAATAATTTCTGAATACAATAAGTTTGAAAATATTTTTAATATTTTCCCACTTTTAAGTTATCAGTTAAATCCATTTACAATTTTTTATGTTGGCACTTCAAGTAATTTTGACCAGAATTACACACCAAATAAATTTTCTCAAAAGGAAAGAAGTTTCTTTTTAAAATTTCAGTACTTGTTTCAAAAATAGATTTGAAATATTTACAGAAGTAGAACGAACACAACGCAGTCACTCTGAGTTTATCCACCAAAGACGGATGAACCGAAGAGTGACCACATGCTTCGACAGGCTCAGTATGACAATTTTTTTATTTAAAATTATTTCAAAAATAATTATTTTGCAAAAATCATTTTTTTAGTTTGTTCAAAATTATCAGCTTTAAGTTTGTCCGAATGGATCGCTATGCGATAGAAATAAATTCCACTCGTTAATCCACCAGTTTTTTGGATGGTAAATTTCTCTGTGTAACTTCCAGCATCAAGAGTTTTGTCAACTAATCGCGCAACTTCAACTCCTAAAACATTATGCACCGTTAAAATTACTTTCGATTTTTTTGGAATTGAGAAACCAATTTGTGTCTCTGGGTTAAAAGGATTTGGATAATTTTGTTTCAACGAAAAATCATTTGGAATAATTTTGAGTTTGGATCAAGTAAAATTGGTAAACTATATTTTTGAGTTGAAATATACGCGCGAACTTTTGCTGTGCTTTTTGGCGAATCAATATTTATTGCAACTATTGTTACACCTTTTGCAGAAAGCAAATCGTGTAATTTTTGTAAAATTTTTAATTCGAATTTGCACGGCGCGCACCATAATGCCCAAAACGAAATTAGAATTGGGTTTTCTTTTTTCAATTCTAATAGCGTTGTTTTTTCTCCCTTCACTGTTTCCATTTTCATGTTTAGTGGCGCAATATCTTGCGATTTTAAGGTTTGCATAAAGAACAGCACTATCATAATTATTTTTTTCATAGTTGTAATTTTGAGTTATTT
>ERZ1292623.2979-Hain-H51-01um-R1-2979-length-14760-cov-8_pt1 | contig 14760 bp, 9 predicted proteins | sample MGYA00564398_ERZ1292623 | MGnify/ENA primary metagenome ERZ1292623 (study PRJEB36523, sample SAMEA6512633) | groundwater metagenome | collected 2019-01-07 | study: AquaDiva: Metagenomics assemblies of 32 groundwater samples
GCGGATTTCACCGGAGCGCCAACGCGAATACCCGCGAGCGCTTCGGACTTGGCCTCGTCCAGTTGGAATGTCTGCAGCAGGCAATTGGCGAAACCCAGGTGACCAAGCCGCGCGTCGGGGAGCAGCGCATAGAGTGCGCGATACAGCGGAATGGCAGGCGCACACAGGCCCACCGCGCGATACTGCTCCGCCAACGCGTACGCCATCAGCGGATCGTAGGGAAACAGGCCCAGCGCGTGACGATAGTGCCGCTCTCCCTCGGCTTTGTTCCCGTTCTCGAACAGGTAGACGCCGAGCATGAAGTGCGCCCGGTAGCTGTCGGGGGCATCCTGGACCCCCTGTCGGAAGAGCGTTTCGTTGTCGCGCCACGCCAGGCTGCGCGTCGTGCTGCGCCAGACTCCCAGCCCCAGCAGCGCGGCGACCACGAGTGCGGCCAACCGCCGCGCGCGGGCGCTCGTTTCGACCCGCGCATAGATCGCCGGCACCGCGGAGCCGAGCGCCAGCATGACGCCGATGCTGGGGGACATGAGCGTGCGTTCCGCGATGATGAACCCGGCAGGCACCAGGAAGTTGCTGGCCGGGAGCAGCATCAGGATCAGCCAGCCGATGCCAAACGTCGTGGCTGGAGCGCGGCGCCACGTCGCCGCAGCCAGACCAACGACACCGAGCAGGACGAGAAGACCGGGTAACTGTGTCGGGCTCACGCCCTGGGCAACGTCCACGTAGGGAGGCGAATACTCGGTCATGAGGCGCGCCGGCCACAAGAACAGGCGCACCCACTCCGGCGCCGCGCCAATCATCGTGAGCACCCGGTTTGCCGACGACAGTTGCAGCGCCTGAAAGACGACGAACGGCTTGAACCCTGAGAGTCCCTCGACAACGACGGCGCTCCGCGTCCACAGGTAGGCGACGGCGATGACCGTGAAGCCCAGCAGCGCGGGCCGGAGCGAGACGGCCCTGCGCCACCGGGAGGCGCTGTCGCGAACGACCGTGACTTCCGCGAGGAGAATCAGTGCGGGGAGGACGATCGCGTGCTCCTTGAACAGGAGCGCACCGGCGTAGAGAGTGAAGATCGCGGCCCATCGCCGGCGCGTGATCGCGCCCGCAAGGCGGCCGTGGAGATACAGCGCCGCGATCAGCGCCATGAGGAACGCGACCGCCATTTCTGACTGGCCCACGACATTGGCGATGGCTTCGACGTGCACCGGGTGAACCGCATAGATCGCGGCCGCGATCCAGGCCGCGGCCAGCGGCAACGCGGCGCATCCGAGCCAGAACACCGCCACGGAGCCGGCGACATGCAGCGCAACGTTGACTGCATGGAACGGCAGCGGACTTCCCCCTCCCAGCGCCCATTGCAGGCGGTACGCAATGATGGTCAGCGGTCGATAGCCGTCACCGCCGGCATCCTCGGGCCAGTAGGTGTGGGCAAACTCGCGCCACCAACCATCCAGCGTGTGCATCCGGGGCGGACGCTGGATGAGGTACACATCGTCGTACGTGAAGCCGTTGCCGAGGCTGCCGGCAGCGGCGGCCAGCGCCAACGCGGCGACGGCGGTGGCCATCAGCCACCACGTCCGGCGACTCACGAGAACAGGTTGTACTTGAGGATGTGCCAGAACGCGGCCACGCCGTCGCGCCAGTTGATCTTCTTCCCTTCCGCGTACGTGCGCCCGGAGTAGCTGATGGGCACTTCGAAGATGCGCGCCTGAGCCTTGGCGAGCCGGGCCGTGATCTCTGGCTCGAAGCCGAACCGCTGGCTCTGCAACGTCGGCTGAATCCTGCGGGCAAAATCACCGCGCATGGCTTTGTAGCAGGTCTCCATGTCGGTGAGGTTCAGGTTGGTGAGCATGTTGCTGAACGTGGTGAGCACGATGTTGCCCACGGAATGCCAGAAGAAGAGCACGCGATGCGGCCCACCCAGGAAGCGCGAGCCGAAGCAGGCGTCGGCCTTGCCGGCAATGATCGGCGCCAGCAGCACGGGCCAGTCCTCGGGCGTGTACTCAAGGTCGGCATCCTGCACCATGACGATATCGCCGGTACTGAGGCCCATGGCGTGCTTGATGGCGGCGCCCTTGCCGCGGTTCCCTGGCTGCAGGTGCAGCTTATGGATTCTGCCGGCGGCGTGGAGTTGCTGGAGGACCTCGCGCGTTCCGTCGGTGGAACCGTCGTCCACCGCGATCAATTCGATCTTGATCGGCGCGACCGGCGCGGCGTGGACAGCCTCAACGATCAGGGCCAGCGTGTCGCGCTCATTGAATACCGGCATGAGCACGGAGAGCGTCAGTGTCCGGGTGTCGATCGGCGTGCGATGGTAGCTCATGCGTCGCCCTCCACGCCGTAGCGGGACAGTTTGCGATACAGCGTCGATGGATCGATGCCAAGCACTTCGGCGGCACGCGACTTGTTGCCGCCGACGCTCTGGAGCACCCAGGTGATGTAGGCGCGTTCGACGGCCTCGAGCGTGGGGTTGGCCGCCTGGCGCGCCGTGATCAACGGCTCGGATTTGCGCTCGGTGATGCGCTCCGGAAGCACGTCAACGCCGATGCGGTCCCCGGGCGTGAGGATCACGGCACGCTCAAGCGCGTTCTCCAGTTCCCGCACGTTGCCCGGCCACTGGTATTCCTGGAGCACTGCCAGCGTTTCCGGCAGGAGCCGTTTGGCTTGCTGCCCCTGGGACTGGGCGCTGCGCTGGAGGAAGTGCTCCGCCAGCAGGGGTATGTCTTCGCGCCGCTGTCGCAGGGGCGGCAAGTGGATGGCGATCACGTTGAGGCGATAGTACAGGTCGCTGCGGAACCTTCCCGTCTTGATGTCGTCCTCCAGATCGCGGTTCGTGGCGGCGATGAGGCGCGCATCCACCGGTACGGCGTCGGTGGCGCCGACCGGTATTACCTCGCGGTGCTGCAGCGCCCGCAGCAGTTTGACCTGGGTCGCCGGCGTCGTCTCGCCAATCTCGTCCAGGAAGAACGTCCCGTGGGCCGCGGCGGTGAACAGGCCGGTCTTGTCCTTCACGGCGCCCGTGAATGAGCCGCGCACGTGGCCGAACAATTCCGATTCCAACAAGCTCTCTGGCAGCGCGCCGCAGTTGATCGACAGGAATGGGCCGTCGACGCGGCCCGACAGCTCGTGGATGTAGCGCGCCAGGATTTCTTTGCCCGTGCCGGACTCACCCTGCAGCAGGACGGTCGAGTCCGTGGGCGCCACGGTCTCCGCCAGGCGCAGGATGTCGAGCCACGTCTTGCTCGAACCCACGGCGCGGTCCTGGCTCGTGCGGTCCCGCCGGCGGATCTCCTGCTTCAGAGATTTGTTCTCGACGCGCAGGCGGCGGTGTTCGGCCGCGCGACGCAGAATGGCGATCAGCTCGTCGTTCCCGAACGGCTTCTGGATGTAATAGAAGGCGCCGGCATTCACGGCCTGCATGGCAGACTGGAGCGTTGCCTGGGCCGTCATCAGGATGACGGGGACATCCGGGTCCGTCTCGCGCGACGCCGCCAGCACCTCCACGCCGCCCACACTTGGCATGCGAATGTCCGTGAGTACGATGTCGGGGCGCAAGGCGCCCAGCGTGTCGAGCGCCTGTCGGCCACCGTGCGCCGTATGCGGCTCGAATCCTTCGTTGCGCAGCAGGATGCGCAACGTTTCGAGGATCGCGGACTCGTCGTCGACGATCAGTACGTTGGGTTTGTCGGACGTGGGCGCCGTCATGTCGCCACGGAGTTGTTGGTGGCACCGCCGTCCTTCGGCAGCAGCACTGTGAAGCGGGTGCCTCGGCCGTTGGAGTCCAGGAAGACCAAGCCGCGGTGGGCCTCGATGGCACGGTGGACCACCGCGAGGCCCAAGCCGCTGCCGCCGGGCTTCGTGGTGAAGAACGGGTCGAACAGGCGATCGCGGATATCCGCGGGGATGCCGGGGCCATTGTCACTGATGCGCACGGCGATGCCGCCGAACTCGAACGGGGGGCCCAGTCCAGTCTGTTCCTCGTCCCGGGTAGGCTCCGCCTCGATGCGAACCTCACCGCCCGGCGGCGACGCCTGCACCGCATTGAGCGTGAGGTTGAAGATGGCCCGGTGCAGCAAGTCCTCGTCGCCACGCACCAGCAGGACGCCATCCTCGGGCACGGAACAAGTGACCCGTACCCCGTCGCGACGGTCGGGATGCGAGCCGGCCAGCGTGGCGGCACCCCGGACGATGGCACTCACGTCCACCGACTCCATGCGCACGACGCGAACGCGCGCAAAGTCGAGGAATTCGCTGAGCAGGCGCGCCAACCGGTCCGATTCCCGCATCACCAGGCGCGACAACGTCTGCTCGTCACTGCCCACATGGGGCATCTTGGACAGTTGCTCGATCGCGCTGCGAATGGACGCCAACGGGTTCTTGATCTCGTGGGCCAGTGCCGCGCTCAATTCGGCCACGCCTTCCAGCCGCTCCGCGCGAAGCCGCAGCGCTTCGAGCCGCTTCTGGTCCGAAATGTCCTGAAAGATGGTCGTCGTGGTACGGTTGGTCCGGAGGCCATCGCCTTCGGTATAGGTCGTCGTCACGCCCACGGAGAATTCGCGCGACTTGGTGGTGACCACGCCCTCACCGCGCGTCGTGCGGACGCGATCGACCACGGACCGGCGCATCGCCTGGGCCAGTTCCGCCGATACGCCACCGATCGCCTCGATCACGGGTTGGTGCAATAGCGCGGACAGGTTGAGCTCGAGCAACTGCTCCGCCATGGGATTGGCGTACAGCAGCCGACCCTCGGAGTCCACCGTCATGACGCCGCTGCGGATGTTCCGGAGGATGTCCTCGCCCTGAAGCTTGAGGTGGCCAAGTTCGGCGACGACAAGCGCCTTCCCTTCGCCCTCGCGCCGGAGCGAAACGGACAGGTAGCCAATGCCGAGAGCCACCGACGTGAACACGCCAAGCTGGAGCCAGACCTCAGCGGTGAGCTGGGTGTTGACGCCCCAGATCACGTCGGCGACGTACAGCGCGTTGCCCAGCGCCGCGATCAGGAAACCGCCACCGAGGGGCAGGAGTAGCGTGGACGTCGCAATGACGAGGATGTACAGCGCGACAAACGGCGACGAGGTACCACCGGTGACGTGCACGATGGACGTCACCAGCAGGTTGTCGAAGATGCTCTGCGAGTACAGGAAGTTGACCCGCAGCGGCCGGTTGTAGATGTCGCTGTACGCAAACGACCCGACCGTCCATGCCGTGGTGAGCGCGAAGGACAGCGACGCGATCAGAAGGTCCGGCTTCTCGACGCCGGGGCGAAACCAATTGCTTACCGCTGCAAGAAAAATGGCGGCGGCTAGGATCATGCGACCGATATAGTTCCAGCGCAGCAAGCGCTTCGGGTCCATGATGGCCTGCATCTGAGGCCATCCTGCCCGGGGTGAGGTTCGCGCTGAGCTTTCCACGGAGGCGTTTTCTTGCAAAGTGCGAGGAAAAGCGTGGTCGCTTAAGTCTTGCATAATGCTACAACACTGGACTACAGGCGGCCAGATGGCGTCTATTATCAGGTCTCACGATGACAATCCAATCAGCTGAACGGCTCGGGCTCTGGTCCACCGCCCGCGGTATTCTGGCGGACCCTGTACGGTGGTTCAACAAGGTCACCGGCGTGCCGATGGCCGACCGCCGCGCCAATGCGGAACCCGATGCGACGCCCGGCGCCGGGGCCGGACTTCGGGGCCGCCGGGCGCGCGACGTCATGCGTCCGCGCACCGAGATCGTGGCCATCCCGGTCGACGCCACGGCAGACGAGGTGCGGCGGATCGTTCGCTCGGAGCGGTTCTCACGGTATCCGGTCTACCGGTCGGACCTCGATGACGTCACCGGCGTCTTTCTCGCCAAGGACCTGTGGCAGTACGAGGATGAGCAGGCGTTCGTGCTGACCAACCACGTGCGGCCCGTCCAGTACGTGCCTGACACGCGCGAGGCCGAACACGTCCTCGAGGACCTGCGAAAATCCCGGGCCCACATGGCGGTGGTGCTGGACGAGTACGGCGGCACTGCCGGGATCGTGACCCTCGAGGATCTCATCGAACAGGTCATTGGCGACATCAATGACGAGCACGACTCGGCCGCGCGGGTCTCGGTGGAGATAGACGGCGTTCTGGAACTGGATGCGACGATGTCCCTTGCCGACGCCCGGGCCGACCACGCCGTGAAAGTCCCCGAAGGCGACTGGAACACGGTGGGGGGATTCGTGTTCGGGCAACTGGGCCGCCTGCCCCATGTCGGCGACCGGGTATCGATGACCACGGGCCAACTGGAAGTGGTCGCGATGGACGGACGGCGGGTGGCGGCGGTCCGGGTGTTGCCGGCTCGCCGGTCCGCGCCGACAACGGCAATTGCCGAGCGCGAACCCTCCAGATGAACACCGGCGCGGTCTTCGTCAGCGACGAGCTGCGAATCCCGCGCGACGAGCTGTCCTTTCGCGCCAGCAAGAGCGGAGGCCCGGGCGGCCAGCACGTGAACACGTCATCGACGCGGGTGGAACTGCTCTGGAATGTCAGGCAGTCGCGGGCCCTGTCAGCTGAACAACGGGGCCGCCTGCTTGCCAAGCTCGAGACGCGCCTGGATGGCGAAGGGGTTCTGCGCGTGGTGGCCAGCGAGCACCGGAGTCAGACGCGAAACCGGGATGAAGCCGAGGAGCGCCTCACGCGGCTGGTGCGCCGAGCGCTTGTGGTGCCGAAGGTGCGTCGCCCGACGCGACCGACGATGGGTGGCGTCGAGAAGCGGCTGCGGTCAAAGAAGGTCGTGAGTGCCAAGAAGCGTTCGCGACGCGAGCGCGACTTTGACTAGGGCTCGGGCTCCTTGACCAGGTCCGGCTTCAGGTTGTCGAGGGCCAGCTTGGCGTTCTTCCCGGCGACGGTGCCCGGGTAACGACTCATGAGGCGGCGGAATTCGACCAGCGCACGTCCGGGCTCCCCGAGCTTGTAGAGGTAGAGGTCCGCGAGCTTGTTCGACACGTAGATGTCCTGGCCAGGCGCCACCTCCTGCAGGCGCTGGACTTCCTTGTATAGCTCGGCGGCGCGTTTGTGATTCTCGCCATGCGTGGCGTGGAGATCCGCCGCCGCGATCAGCAACTTGGCGTGCGTCGGCATGACCAGGATTCGCTGCTCGAACAGGTGGAGCGCCCCGGCATAGTCGCGCTGCATGACGAGCGCCTGTTCCTGGGAGAAGCTGTCGTCGTACGGGGTACTGGAGCCTCCCATGTAGATGTTCTCGGCGCCGGACCCGGCGGTATCGCCGGCCTTGAGCGCGACGAGCACCGACGCCGCGGCAAGGGTAGTTGAGCAGTTGAGTGTATACAGTACAAGCACCGGATCGCTGAAGCCGTAGACCTGGGATGCGATGGTGCCGAAGATGAGCGCACTGAACCCAAACGCAACGATCGAGAACTTGAAGGCGGCGAGGTACCGCGCCGCATCCGGGCCGTACTTGTCGAACATCGTGAGCTTGTAGCTGGATCGCCGCTGCATCTGTCAGCCCTTGGGAGCGAGTGGCCTATGCCCGATACTATTAGAGTTAGAGTGCCGTCCCTATCGCGCAACGTGCGTACCCGTCCGGACGGACCCTCCCGACGCGGGAATTCGATGCTTCTCACAACCGTGCGTGCGCTCTTCGTCGCCGCCGTCGCCTTGATCGCGGTGCGGCCGGCTGACGCGCAGTACTTCGGCCGCAACAAGGTGCAGTACGAGAAGTTCGACTGGCGCATACTGAAAAGCGACCACTTCGACCTGTACTTCTATCCGGCCGAATCGCTCAAGGTGGCGGACGGCGCTCGCGAAGCGGAACGCTGGTACTCCCGCCTGTCGGACATCTTCCGACACCAGTTCGATCGCAAGTCGCTGGTGTTCTACGCGGATCATCCGGACTTTGAACAGACCAACGTCATCGGCGAACAACTGTCGGAAGGCACCGGCGGCGTGACCGAAGGCATGCGCACGCGCGTCATCATGCCGTGGACCGGCATCTACAAGGACGACGAGCACGTGCTGGGCCACGAACTGGTGCACGTCTTCCAGTACAACATCGCGGAAACCGCGCCCGGACAGGGCGGAATCGCGCGCCTGAACGCGCTGCCGCTGTGGCTCATCGAGGGCATGGCGGAGTTCTTCTCGCTGGGTCGCAACGACGCCTTGACCGCGATGTGGATGCGCGACGCCGTGATGCGGGACAAGTTCCCGACCATCAAGCAGCTGACGACCGATCCGCGGTTCTTCCCGTACCGATATGGACAGGCGCTGTGGGCCTACATCGGCGGGCGCTGGGGCGACCGCGCCGTGGTCGACGTGTATCGCACGTCGCTCCGGCTGGGCTGGGACGCGGCGCTGGTCCGCGCCCTGGGACTGACGAGTGACTCGCTGTCGAAGGACTGGGCGGCCGCGAACAAGGCGTTCTACGCCAGCCAAATCGCCGCGCGCACGCATCCCGACAGCGTCGGGCGCAAAGTCGTGCAAGCCAAAGGACACAGCGAATACAACGTGAGTCCGGCATTGAGCGCCGACGGCAAGCACTTGGCGTTCTTCACGACCAAGACCAACCTGTTCGGCATCGACTTGGTGCTGGCGGACGCGGCGACGGGCAAGATCCAGCGGCGCCTCGCTGGTCCGCAGAGCGACGGCCATTTCGACGCCATCAGCTTCATCAATTCGTCAGGGGCGTTCTCTCCCGACGGGCAGCGGTTCGCCTTCATCGTCTACAACAAGGGCGACAACCAGATCACCATCGTGAAGACGTCGTCCGGCAAGGTGGAACGCTCCTACCGGCCGCGCGACATCGGCGCTGTGTACAACCTGGCGTGGTCGCCGGACGGCGCGCAGCTGGCGTTCACCGGCAGCCAGGGCGGCGTTGGCGATTTGTACCTGATGGACGTGGCATCTGGCACGACGCGCCAACTCACGAACGACCGCCACGCGGACATCCAGCCGGCGTTTTCGCCGGACGGCCGCACGCTGGCGTTCGTGACTGACCGTTCGGACGCGACGAGTTTCGAACGCATGACGTTCGGCGAACTCCAGCTTGCGACGATCGACATCGCGAGCGGTCAGGTGACGGCCCGTGCGGCGTTTGGGCGCGGCAAGCACCTCAACCCGCAGTACTCGCCGGACGGCAAGAACCTGTACTTCGTCTCCGACCAGGACGGCGTCAGCGACCTGTATCGCATGGATCTGCAGTCCAGCCAGATCTACCGGATCACGCGGCTCAGCACCGGCGTGAGCGGTATCACGGCCATTTCGCCATCGATCACGGTCGCACAGCAGACGGGCACGCTGATCTTCACCATCTTCCGCGATCAGGGCCACGAGCTCATCACGCTCGACCCATCGCGCCTTGACGGCGAACTGGTGGACGTCGCCGCGGCGGCCACCATCGCGTCTGCCGCCACGTTGCCCCCCGGCGACGTCGCCGGTTCCATGAGCGTCGCGGGGTACCTGAGCGATCCGTTGAGCGGCCTGGCGACGGGCGCCGACATGCAGGTGAAGCCGTATCACGCCTCATTCGCGCTCGACGCCCTGGGGCAACCCTCCGTCGGCGTCGCGACCGGACCTTTCGGCACCGGCGTGGCCGGCGGCGTGTACGCCATCTGGGGCGATCAGTTGAGCGACCAGACGATCTTCAGCGCCTTGAGCGCTAACGGCCAAGTGAAGGATTTCGGCGGCGCGCTGTACTACCAGAATCTCAAGCGCCGCTGGAACTGGCTCACCGGCGTGGAGCACACGCCCTACCTGAGCGGCGGCAGCTTCGTGGATTTCGGGAGCCCCAGGTGCCCGAGCCTGTGTTACTACCAGTTGCTCCAGCGTATTTACCAGTCGCAGGGCCAGTTCAGTATCCAATACCCGTTCAGCACCACCAAGCGGATCGAGTTCGGCCTCGGCGCGACCCGGGTGGCGTGGGAGCAGCAGATCGACAGCCTGGTGTACGATCCCAGCGGCGTCGCGGTCATCGGGCGTGGCACGCAGGTCGGGTCGCCCCGGGAGCCGGTGTACTACTCGCAGGCTACCGCGGCGCTGGTGGGAGACAACGCCTTCGGTGCGTTCACCAGCCCGATCGCCGGCCGGCGGTATCGCTTCGAACTGGCGCCGACGATCGGAACGGTGCGCTTTACCGGCGCCCGTGCCGATTTCAGGCGGTACTTCTTCAGCCGGCCGCTGACCTTCGCGTTGCGCGGGATGCACTACGGCCGGTACGGCCGCGATGCCGACAACCCGCTGCAACTCTCGCCGATGTACCTCGGTGACGAGACGCTGATCCGCGGCTACGGCTACAACTCGATAGGCCTGAACGAATGCTCCGCCGGCGGCAACGCGTCGTCCACCAGGTGCCCGGTGTTCGAGCGGCTCTTCGGCAGTCGGTTAGCCGTGGCGAACGCCGAAATCCGGATTCCGGTCCTCGGCACGAGTTCGTTTGGCCTCATCAACTTCCCGTACCTGCCGCTGGAGGTTTCGCCGTTCTTCGATGTCGGGTTGGCGTGGACGAACGATCAGTCGCCCGATCTCCGGTTCGACCTGTACGGCGCCAACACGCCGTCATGCAGCGGCTCCACGGCACTCGTGTATACGCCGTGCGCGCAGCGCATTCCGGTGTTCAGCACCGGCATTTCGTTCCGGGTCAACATCCTGGGCTACATGATCCTGGAGACGTACGTGGCCAAACCGTTCCAGCGTCCGACCAAGGGCCACGTGTGGGGGATTCAAATAGCACCGGGGTGGTAAGGGCTATCGCCGCTTGAGCCCGTGAAGTGAGCGGTACAACTCGGCGTTGCGAAGAACCACGCGCACGTAGTCGCGGGTCTCGACGTACGGAATCCGCTCCACGAAGAGCTCGGGATCTGAGGCGCCGGCGCGGGTGGCCCAACGACGGACGCGCGACGCGCCGGCGTTGTAGGCGGCCAGAGCCCGCGTGAGATCGCTGTACTGTGACAGCGCCGCGCCCAGGTGCGCCGTGCCGAGTTCCAGGCTGACGTCGGGCATCATGAGCAGGCCCGGATCCCAGAACGGGTAGCGGCGCGAACGCGCAATCGCCGCCCCAACCCGCGGCAACACTTGCATCAACCCACGCGCGCCAGCCCGCGAGGCGGCGCGCGGATTCCAGCCGGACTCCTGACGGATGACCGCGGCCACTACTGCCGGGTCCAGGTTGTTCGCGCGTGCGCGGGCAATGAGCTCGTCTTCGCGCAGGAGCGGGAACACGAGCAGGTAGCCGCGGTCGTCGAATCTCCCCGAGGTATCGCGCGCCTCCCGGGCCGCCGCGACGGCCTTCCAGCCCATGCGGATGGCGCGCGGGACATCTCCGCGCTGCAGCAAGGCCGCGCCGGCGCCGAGCAGCAGCGCGGGAGCCGACGATGCCTCGCGTTCAATGGCGTCGAGCTCGTATCCCTCCTCCGCGTCCATTCCCAATTGGCGGAGCGCGTCGGCCCGCGTGAGTGCCGACTGAAAGAGCGGTGACGGCGGGATGGTCGCCGCCGCGGGCAACCACACGACCGTGTCGAGTCGCGCGGCACTGCGCGCGGTGTAATACGACAGGGGATCCTTGTCGATGACGGTGCGCCACCGTTCACGCGCCCTGGCGGTATCGCCCGTGCGCGACCACGCGGTACCCGACCAGTAGAGCGCGGCGATCACGTCCACGGACGCGGGAAACTTCATCGTCAGGGTATCCAGCGTGCGCGCCGCACGTCGCGCGTCACCGAGCGCAAGGCTGAGCACGCCGGCGCGCATGCAGGCGTCATCGGAATACAGGCCGGGAGGATTGCTCGCGCAGGCGGCCTCGAAGTTGGTGCGTGCCCGCGTGTCGCGACCAACATCACTGTCGAGGTCCGCGAGGAGATACCGTGCATCCGCCGCCTGACTTGATGACGCATGCAACGTGAGCACGCGTTGCAGGGCAGCGCGGGCGGGGGCCACCTGCCCCGCGCGCAGGAGCGCGTAAGCGCGCTGGTACCTGGCCTCCACCGCGGATGCGCCCGTGGACAAGCGACGGTCGCCGATCAACTTCGCGGCGTCCGCGGGCTTGCCGGCAGCGATGAGCGACTTTCCCCACCACACCACGTCGGCATCGGTCACCAGCGCCGACGGGACGCGCGCAAATCCGGCCGCGGCCCGCGCGTGCAGGCTACCCGCGGCGGCCAGCCGCGCCACCAGCAGTTCGGACGTCTCGTCCAGATTGGGGAAAGCCGCATCCAACACTTCGATGCCGCGCTGCAGCCGCTCTCCGGCGGCTTCGCGTTGCAGGTACCCGAGCAAACCCGCACGTACGCCGGACCGGAGGGCGCGATCGGCCACGGACGACAGCCGCAGGCGATAGGCCGACGGCATGTCACCCAGCGCTTCGTATGCGGCGGCCGCTGCGACATCAAGACCGAACCGTCCCAGCGCCTGCGCCTCGGTGAACGGCACGCGCGCCTTAACGGAGGGAAGGCGCACATCCGCGTATCGTTTCCCGCGTTCCTCCGTCTCCCGGGTGACGCCGGCCTCGCGCAACCACAGCCATTCGCGCACGATGGGCAGCGCGTCTGCGGCGCGGCGATAGGCTGCCGCGGCGCTGTCGCGCTCGCTGAGCCGGTCGAGCGCGCGCGCGAGCAGCACGAGCCTCACCGCCCGCGCGGTCGGGTCGCGGGCCAGACGTAGCGCGGCCTCCGCATGCGCGCGCGCGGCTTCCTCATCGCCGTGTTCGAGTGCGGCGCGCGCCAGCAACTCGTACCCTTCTCCGTCGAAACGCGTCGCCAGCCACGGCTCCGGTGCGAGCGTGCGCGTCAGTTCGTCCCACCCGTCCCACGCCGCGATGATGCGCGCCGTGACGAGCATGGCTTCCGGCGTCCGACGCACATCGGACCGCACGGCTGGGAGAATTCGCCGCATGGCCGACCAGACGCGTCCGTCAGTGAGATCGTCCTGCGCGGCAACCACGTCGGTGTCGGCGGACACCACCGGCGCTGGACGCGCGGGGAGTACCACAGCGACCTCGCCCGTGGGCGGACGGCTCGGCTCATCCGCGCATCCGGCCACCACCATCAACCACGCGGCGCCAATCACGCGCAACGCCCACGCCGAAACAACCGGCGGTACATTGGTCGCGGCCGCGCCGCCGCGGAGCCGATTGGACATGCTAGGCGGCTGCCCCCGGGAACGTTGTATCCTGCGGCGCGTTGGACACGTAGTCGAAGGTAAGCACCCGACACCGGAGATTGGCGTGGTGAAGCAGCTCGACACGGCGGCGTGATGCCACCGGCGACGCCGGCGCGGCGTGCATTCCTGCAGTTCATGGCGGCGGTGGCCACGCTGCATCTGTCCGGGATCGCGCTGTACTACGTGCTGGAGATCGCGCGGGCATCCGCGGCGCGTCAACGGGGCTTCGCGTGGGCGTGGATCTGCCTGACGACGGTGCTCGTGTTCTGGGGACTGCAGCGGATAAAGCGCGCTCGGCGGGCGCGCTGACGTCAGAGCTCGATCCGCACCGAACCGGACGGCGTGGGAACCGCACGCAGGCCGCGCGCCGGCGACTTGCGACGATGCTTGTCGCGGTACATGGCCTCGTCGGCCATCTGGATGGAACCGTCGAGCATCTCGGCGCTGGTGTAGTCGGCGGCACCCAGGCTCACCGCCAGCTGAACTGATGGGCTGTCGGCGGCGAACGTGAGCGGCGCAGCCGTGGCCAGCACGTCGGTAAGCCGAGCCAACACGTCCGCGCTGCGCGCCGAGGGCAGAATGAGCAGGAATTCGTCTCCGCCCCAGCGATACAGCTTGTCGTACGGACGCAGAGTGGAACGGAGCAGGTCGGCGCATTGCCGCAACAGCTTGTCGCCGGACGCGTGGCCATGCGTGTCGTTCACGTGCTTGAGGTTGTCGAGGTCGGCGATGACGACCGTGCCAAACGTGCCGCGCGCCATCTCGAGACCGACGCCCTGCGCGAAGGCCTCGCGGTTGAGTGAGTCCGTCAGGCTGTCGTACAACGCCGACCGCCGCAGCTGATCGTGCGCGACCCGCAGTTCACTCTGCGCATCGTCCACTTCGCGCTTGGCGTCCTCCATGAGGATGACAACCATCGCGAAGCCGAGTGCCACGTTGAGCAACAGGTCGAAGTAGGTGTTGTAGTTCAGGATGACGGCCGGCCATCCGGTCGGTGTGACCGACGCCGAGAACGTGCCAAACGCGACACCATACAGGAGCCAGAGCAGGGCGAGGCCCGTGAACGTGGCCCCGCCAGCCATGCTGCCCAGGGTGCGCCGCGATGCCGGCAATGTGAATAGCAGCGCCGCGCAGGCACCCAGCGCGACCACCGCGATCGGCGCCTGCCACACCACGAGCTGATTGAGCGAGCCGTCGGACACGAACAGCGACGCGACCGCGTACGCCACGGCCAGCCAGAAGACGACGGCCCTCGGCGCAAGCACCCGTGACCCGGTGGCGTACATCGCGGTACCGGACACCATGAGCGCCAGGCTGCTCAGCTTGCCAACTTGATAGACGAGGTACAGGCTCCGGACCGGCAGTGCGGTCTCGTCCACCGGCACCTCCGACACCTGCGGCATGATGAGGTAGCGGACGCAAAGCGCCGCAATGGCAGCCGCGCCGAGGGCCCACGCCATGGTCCACGCGGCGAAATAGCCACGACGGAGGACGTAGCCGCGCAGCAGGACAAACAGCAGCACGAGCAAGAGTTCGCCGCCCAGCTGCACCACTACGCCGATGAGCGAAACGGCGCCGGTCAGGTCGCTATTGAGCATGCCGAGACCGAAGAAGTGAAAGTCCAGCGGTC
>ERZ1292623.2981-Hain-H51-01um-R1-2981-length-14753-cov-7_pt1 | contig 14753 bp, 15 predicted proteins | sample MGYA00564398_ERZ1292623 | MGnify/ENA primary metagenome ERZ1292623 (study PRJEB36523, sample SAMEA6512633) | groundwater metagenome | collected 2019-01-07 | study: AquaDiva: Metagenomics assemblies of 32 groundwater samples
TTTTGTGCCGGGGTAGCATAACTGGTCAATGTACCGCCTTGGTATTTTATAACAAAAAGGCGGAGATAGTGAGTTCAAGTCTCACCCCTGGCTTTTCATTAGCTTTATAAATATACTAGTTTAATTTATACGTTTGAGAATGGAAATAAAAAATCAATACGAAGTCTTGGCTAAGAAGTATAAATTGCCTAGTTGGAAAGAATTAGATGATGAATTTGAATTGCTTTATTTTACCAGTTTAGTAGAAATATCACACGTCTTGAGGTTTATTAGAAGAAGGATTAATGATCGGGTGTCTATGTTTATACATAATCTTCAGGGTTTTTTACAACCAAATCCTAGCAGCCCAATTAGTTTAGAAGAAGCTAATTTTCTTGATGAAGAAGAAAAAAAGAAAGTTGCAGTTATTTTAAGAGAACTTATGAATTTGGAAAGAAGGAATAGTTTATTAGACTTGAATTTTGATGAAAAAAAAGATGCTGAATTTATCAATGATGCTGTAAAAAAATGGTTTGAACTTAAAAAAGACATAGCTGATGTTATAAACAAAGTTAAAAAAGGATGGGAAAGTAAAGTTAAAGAATATTCTAAAGAAGAATATTTTGGTTAAGTTTATTCTAATAAATTAAATATTAAATAGTATTAGATTTTCAACTAACCCGTAAAAATGAAAAATATAAAAACTTGAGGTCGCCCCGAGACAGAAATTCATCACCGAGCTAAAGCAGGGAGTTTTCTTTCCTGGGCTCGTTTATAAGAAACGGAAAGGGCCGTTTCAGGGATGAAGCGAAAAGGGAAGCAAAAGAATAAAAAGAATCTATTTTTAGCATAATCATGGATAAAGAAATTTTGTTACCTAAAGAGTTTTATGATCAAAAAACAGAAGAAGTTGCTATCGGATTACTTGGTAAGATACTTGTAAGAAAAGTAGATGGTAAAAAATTACGTGGAAAAATTGTTGAAGTAGAGGCATATCTTGGAGAACATGATAAAGCTGCCCACGCAGCAGCCGGAAAGACAGAGAGAACCAATGTCTTATATGGATCCTCTGGTCTTTCATATATTTTTAGATTAAGAGCATATTATTGCCTCAATGTAGTGGCAGAGCCTCAAGATTCTCCAGGTTGTGTTTTAATACGAGCATTAGAACCTCTCAATCACCATGATTATTTAAGAAATAATAGGGGGAAAGGAAAAGATTCTAAAATAGAGGAATTGTGTAGCGGTCCTGGAAAACTTTGTCAGGCCTTTAAAATAGATTTAGCGCAATATAACGTAGATCTTAGAAGTTTAGAGTCTGAACTATATATTATCGAACCAGAAGGAATTACTCCTTTCGATGTGATGGTTACTAAAAGAATAGGGATAAAAAAACATGCTGATTGGCAACAACGATACACTATTGCTGGAAATGCACACGTTTCAGGAGATAAAAAAGCTAATCTCGGAAAAATCCTAAAGCGCTGATTGTTTCATCACAAACTGCATCCAAGTCTTTACCCTCTGTATCAACAACGATTATTCTTCCAGGAAATCTCTGTGCGATAATATCATACTGTGCAGCAACTTTTCTCTGAAATTCAGGAACCTCATACTTAGATTTTGTCGTCCCTGTTGCTCTCTTATCAACCCTTCTCAGAGAAGTTTCTGGAAGAACTCGTAAAAAAATAGTTTTATCAGGTTCCAATAAAATTTTTCTATTCACAAGATCTTCATGAGTTGATATCAGATAATCAAGAGCACTTTCCTCACTTCCAAAATAGTCTGCTAATCTAACACTTTGATACGCAAACCAGCTATCAGCATACCTATCTGCTACAACCACTTTATTATTTGACAAAGCAGGTTTAAGTCTTTTCTGAGAGTTGTCTACTCTAGCAGATAAAAGAAACAGAGCCTCACTTACCTTATCAATCTTATCTGACTTTTCAAATAATTCATAAAGGCTTTGCCATGGTTCAACGTTACGTATAGGATCTCTTGTTTGATAAGGACTTTTACCAATAGCTATTAGTTCAGCACAAATTCGATCTGCAATGGATGACTTTCCAGTGCCATCTATACCTTCAAGACTCACAAATGTATAGTCCATACCACTTTAGAATTACGAAAATTTATAAAGGTTTCTAAGCTCTGAAACTTATGGGATATAAGCCAGAAAAGAAGTTCATGAAAGAAGCCATAAGAATGGCTTATCTAGCAAGAGGTGAAGGTGATTATTCGATTGGTGCTCTAACGGTAAAAGATGGTAAGATACTTTCTCTTGGTGAAAATAGGGTTAAAGTCGACAACGACCCAACAGCTCACGCTGAAATCGTGGCAATAAGAAGGGCCACACAAAAAGTTGGTTCACGGCATTTGGAAGGGGTGGTTCTTTATAGCACTCATGAACCCTGTCCTATGTGTACTTCCGCTGCAGTTTTTGCTAAAATGGATGGAATTGTATCAGGAACATATATCGAAGATATGGATAAATACAGAAAAGATAATCTGAGTAAAGAATGGCTATGGAGAACAATAAATATAAGTCCAAAATATATTGTAGATAACACAGATCATGATTTATTTCTTGTTAGAGGATTTTTAAGAGGTGAATGCTTAAAACTTTTTCACAGCATGTAAAATACAGAACTTTCTTTAAAATTTTTCTTCTCTGATTCCCAGTTCTCATCAAATTCTTTTATTGTCTTAATGGGTTTTTTAATTTTAATTGCATGGCTCATCTCTTTCATAGTTCCTTCTGATAGTCCAAAAATCCAGAGCTCATCGCACATCTCAACTGCTCTTTTACAATATTCCATTGTTATCTCAATCCCTACCTTGCCCAGTTCAAATCTTTCCAATGGAAATGCAAGAAAAGGATTAAAAGCAGCGTTGTTTTTGGACTCAACATAGTCCATGATCTGGGTAGCTTTTTTACTCATTCTTGAGGGTATTGCACAATAAATTAATTTCATTTACATTTATTAGTACAGACAACTTTATAAATATATTCTCTCTTTTGCTTATATGGAATTATTTTTTGTAACAGGAAATGAGAACAAACTTCGGGAAGCTTCAAAGATATTAGGTTTTGATGTGAAATCCGCAAAGATTGATGTGCCAGAAGAACAAGAAATCGAAGTGGATAAGATTATTGAAAGTAAGGCTAAGGCTGCGTACGAAAAAGTCAAACAACCGGTGATTGTGGAAGATACCGGCTTATATTTTGAAGCAATGAATGGTTTTCCTGGAGCACTTATAAAATGGGTTTTGAAGTCAATAGGTAATGAGGGAGCTGTTAAAATGCTTAATGGACACGATCACAGAAACGCCTATGCAAAAACAGGCATTGGTTATTTTGATGGTGAAAATTTTAAGATTTTTAGTGGAATAATAAAAGGCAAGATTAGTGAGGAGCCAAGAGGAAAAAATGGTTTTGGATGGGACATGATCTTTATACCTGAGAATTATGAAAAGACATTTGCAGAGATGACTGATGAAGAAAAGAATAATATCTCAATGAGAAAGATCGCTTTTGAAAATCTAAAAAGTTTTTTGCAACCATAAGATTCTCATTCTCCAAATGTTACTTTTAATTAAGGTTTCGAAATGATATAAATATGTGACTTTAACTTTATAGCCTATAATACTTTGATTTCCACTACTCTTTGACAGAAAATATGAACATGATGCTATTTTAAGAGAACTTATGAATTTAGAAAGAAGGAATAGTTTATTAGACTTGAATTTTGATGAAAAAAAAGATGCGGAATTTATCAATGATGCTGTAAAAAAATGGTTTGAACTTAAAAAAGACATAGCTGATGTTATAAACAAAGTTAAAAAAGGATGGGAAAGTAAAGTTAAAGAATATTCTAAAGAAGAATATTTTGGTTAAGTTTATTCTAATAAATTAAATATTAAATAGTATTAGAAACTTATATATATTAAAGGGATAATATTAATATGTATGAATAAAAGAGGTCAGATCTATATCTTAGCAGCAATTATCTTTAGTTTAGTTATCTATCTTCTTTCTGTTAATCTAAACTTTACAAAAGGTACAGTATTTAGTGATTTTTTTATTGAAATAAGTGATAATTATGATAAAGAAAGCGCTAAGTTTCTAACGTCTTTAAGCCAAGAATTATTGAAAAATAGCAATTTAGATGTAAAAACCAAGTTTAATGAATTTAGCGGTAAATTTACTTCATATTCAAAAACTATAAACTCTGCTTTTGGCTTTATTTATTTTTTTGATTACAGCCATAGGGAGAGCAGAAGGTTAATTGTTGGAAATCACTTAGATCAACCTATCTTGGTATGGGTTGATGAAAATAATAAAAAGATTATTAATGGTTGCAAAGCAGATATACCACTAGGAACTAACTTTGGCGATCTTTCGTCTAGGTTTATAGGGATATTATCTGATGTATTAGATAGTTGTTCTGAAACTTTGGATTTAACAATAGATGCTAATCTTTATAATGTTAATTATGTTGTTAGTAACATAAAATATACTAGCAGTGTTATTAAAGGAGTTCCACAAATAGTTATTTTAAGTGAAGAAAAAAAAGATGAGGAGAGAAAAGTATATACAAATCATAAATTTGAAAAAGGTGAAAACTGGGTTAATGAGCTAAAGCAATATTGCATTGATCCTTTGCTAAGTCCCAAACCAATTATTTGTGATTGTAGCTTAAGAAATGAAGAAAATTGTTTAATGAATGATATTTGCAAATGGGAAGGAAGTGGGTGTGTTGATAATTAATAAAAAAGGAGCTTCTGAATTGATATCTTATGTTTTGATTATAGGGCTAAGTATTACTTTGGCTATTGTTGTTGGTATGTGGTCTAAGGGTGAATCTAAAAGGGTTGTTGATACTACAGTAAAGGAATCTGAAATTGAAACTAGATGTGCTGAAGTTCACCTTGGTGGTTTTGGATGTATTAGAAATGGTAATTTAGAAATTAATGTTAAAAATCGTGGGTCTTTTAGTATTGTTGGGATAAGATATATATGTACTAAGAGTGATGGAAATGATATTAGTGGTAAAATAGATTTAGACCCAGTTTTAAAGCCAGGTGAAGAGCAAAGTTTAAATAATCTCAATAATTGTGATAGTAATAAAGAAATAATATTAACACCATTTATAACTTTTGGTGATAATAATATAATTTGTCCTGAAGGTGAGAAAATAATTGAATCAATTCAAGAATGTTAAAATAAAAAAAAAGGGTATAACTCCCTTGATTGCTACACTTTTACTACTCTTGTTTGTTTTAATCATTATGACTGTTGTTTTTTTATGGACAAGAGGAGTACAGAAACAAGTGGTTGAAAAAAATGCCGAGTTAAGTAAAAAACAAGTTGAATGCGGTGCTGTTCAGATTGAAGTTACTGGTGGAGATGTGATTAATATTGCTAATAAAGGAAATATAAAAATTAATTTAATAATAAGAGAGCTATTTGGTAGTAATGTTAGAAAATCTGAGATATATGATGTTATAGAACCAGGAAGTTCATATTCATTGGTAAAAAGTGATCAAGAATGTACGGAAAATGATACTACGGGTGTTGGCGGGAGGTTGTGCAAACAAACTACTCAAGTTGAGATTATTCCTGCATTAAGGCCAGAAGGAAGAGGGGCTCCTTTAGTTCCTTGCTCTGGTGCTAGTAAAACTATTAAATTGTGAGGTGAAATTATGTTATTAAAAAGAGGTATAACTCCTTTAATTGCTACTGTTTTACTTATTGGGTTTACTGTAGCTTTGGCTGCTGTGATAATAACCTGGGGCGGTAGTTTTGTTGATAGCATGACAAAAAGAACTACTGCTACTACAGATGTTACTTTAAAATGTGTTACTGAATTGAAATTTAGTATCTCAAGAGTAACTTGTGATGAGGCTAATCAGGGACATATCAAGAGCGTAACTGTTGAAAATAATGGAAATCTAAATATTGTTGAACTTACTTTAAGAGCAAGTCCTGGTGATGAAGGGGATGTTAAGGCAGATAAACTAGATCTTTCTTCTACTCCATTAGGATCATTTGAAGTTAAGACTTTTACTGGAACTAGTACTCCTGCGTTAATTAATACTTTAACTATAAATAATCCAATGAAAATAGATATTATTGCTAAAATAGAAGGAAGTGATGGTAAGGATCCTGTGTTGTGCACGCAGAATGTTCAGGATTATAATTTGAAAGATGTTCCTAATTGTCAACTCGAGCAAGTGGTTAGTTCAACTACGACATCGTCATCAACAGCATAATTTTTTTATTTTCTAGAATATGAAAAAAGGAGATATTTGGATAGCGACTGTAATTTATATAGCTATAGGAGTTATAACTTTAACCTTAATTGTTACTGCTGGTGTTCCTCTGATTAATGATATGAGAGATAGAAATACTTTTGTGCAGAGTAAAGATGTGATGCATTCTATTGATGAAGCAATTAATACTGTGGTTTCTGATGGTCCTGGCAGCAGGAGATCTTTAAATCCTGTAATAATCAAGAAAGGAGAACTTACAATCTTAACAAAAGAGAGAGGGAATAATATTTTTTGGCAAATGCAGACTAAAGCAAATATACAAGAAATTTCCTCAACCAATGATATTACAGATAATAATGTCGTTGTTGTGAAAGAGAAAAATTTAGATATAATTGAATATAATGATCCTTTACTGGTTGATTATTATATTGTTAAGATAAACTCTGATTACTCTAATAGACATATTAATCTTGATGGAGAAGGAGAGACTAGTAAATTAACTGGAAAGTTTGGGTTAATAATTTCAAATGAAGGCCTTGGCCAATCAGATGCTGGTGGTGTTGGAGAACCTCCTGTTAATGTTAAGATCAAGGTAGTTTAACCCTTTTAAAAAAGCCCAGATCGACAAGGTCGATGGGCCCAGTTGATTTCATCAACTCGGGCGTTAACGGAAAAATTGATTAGAATTCACTTCTAAGTTAGAACAAAAGTATATTAAGTGTGAATGGCTTTTTTTATAAAATAGGTGGTTTTATGTTATTTAGGAAAAAAGAGGCAAAAACAGAGAGTCAAGACCCGAAAGTTCAATCAGAGTTTAAAATAAATCTAAGGCAACAAATTTTTGATTTACCGACTGTTAAAGATAAAACAAAATTAAATATAAGGTATCCGTTAATAGCACCATTTGCGTATGCTCATATTTTTTGGGATGAAAAGACACATGAATTAATATATCAGATTGAAGAGCCTATTTTAAATGCTGATGAACAAAGAGTTTTAGCAATATTAGAAAAAGGTATTGAAGAATTGATTAATATAAGCTTTATAGCAATTAAAAGTTCTGATGTTATAATAAAATATTTAGAAGAGAATATGAAGGTTCTATTGAATGAGTATAGAATAAAAATAAATAAAACTACTTTCTTGAAGTTAATGTATTATATTTACAGAGATTTTGTTGGTTTGAACGAAATTGAACCCTTCTTGAGGGATTATTTTATTGAGGATATTGAATGTAATGGAGTGAATTCTTCAATTTATATAGTTCATAGAAAGTATAGAAATATAAGAACAAATATTATTTTTACTGATTTAGCAAAATTAACTGGATTGGTTGAAAAACTGGCCCAAAAATGCGGTAAATACATAAGTTATGCTAGTCCGTTATTGGATGGTGCCTTACCTGATCATACTAGGATAAATGCAACGTATACGCAAGATATTTCTAGCAAGGGACCTACTTTTACTATAAGAAAATTTACTGTTGAACCTTGGAGTCCTGTAAAATTAATGCAGTTTAGAACTGTAAGCCCCGAGGTTTTAGCTTATTTATGGTTATTAATAGAGTATGAATCTAACATCTTGATTATTGGTGGTACAGGTACGGGTAAAACCTCTTTTTTAAATTCAATTGCTTTTTTTGTACCTCCGCAAGCTAGAATTGTAAGCATTGAAGATACAAAAGAAATTAATCTTTTACATGAGAATTGGCTTCCTAGTGTTGCAAGAGAGGGTGTTGGGGTTACTAGTTTAGAGGGAACTAAACAAGGAGAGGTTACATTATTTGATTTATTGAAAGAGAGTTTTAGGCAAAGACCTGATTATGTTATTGTTGGTGAGATTAGAGGAAAAGAAGCTTATGTGTTGTTTCAAGGGCTAGCGAGTGGTCATCCATCAATGGGGACTATGCACGCAGAAGATTTAGGAACTATGATAAGGAGATTAGAAACACCACCAATAAATTTAAGTCCAGCCCTAATAAACAGCTTAGATGTTGTTTGCATTATGGCGAATGTTAAACAAGAGGGAAAGGAAACAAGAAAAGTAAAAAAAATCATTGAGATTGTAAAAATTGGCGATAAATCTGGTGAAGAAATTGTTAGTGAACCTTTTATTTGGGATCCAAAGAGCGATAAATTTTATTTTAAATCACATGGAAAATCTTATTTGAGAATGGATAGCCGGGCTTTTGATAAAATAACCACACATTATGGTATTAGCAGAGAAAAATTAATGGATGAATTTAGGAAAAGAACTTTATTATTAATGAGAATGTATAAAGCTGGAATAACGGGTTTTAAAGAAGTACACAATATAATAACCACCTATTATAAAACTCCCGAGATAATTTTGAAAAAATTTGGGATTAGTTAATATGCCTATTTTTAAAAATAAAACTAATGGAGAAAGTAAAGAAATAAATTTAGATGACTTAAAAAAATTTAATATTGATAAATCTGATTTGAAAAGATTAATTAAAGAGAAAGACAGAGTTAAGGGCGGAGTAAAGGACATAGAGTATACGACATATAAATCTACCAGATATGGAAAAGTCTCTAATTCTTTTTTTGAAGGCGTTTCAAATTATTTAATAAAGGCATATCCTGGTTTTTTTAAGAGCCTAAATGAAGCATTAAAAATGTCTGATATAAAAATATTAAGCAGAACTTATACCAGTATGATTTTGTTTACTAGTTTTATAACTTTCTTTTCTGTTTTATTGATAACGTCTTTAATATTTTTTGTAATTGGTTCTGAGGTAATAACCATTTTATTAAGATCTGTCAGTTTAGCTTTTTTAGCTGGAATTTTGGGTTTTATCATTTTGTATTTTTATCCAAACATGTTAATAAGGAATAGAAGGAGGGCAATAAAAACTGATTTGCCCTTTGTTATTATTCATATGGCTGCAGTTGCTGGTAGCGGTGCACAGCCTATTTCCATCTTTAATTTGGTATTAAACACTGGAGAGTATAAAGGTTTGGAAGGAGAAATAAGAAAAATTGTAAATTATGTAAACCTATTTGGGTATGATTTAACTACTGCCTTGAGAGTTGTTGCTAATATTACTCCTAGTCCAGAATTTAGAGAGTTATTAACTGGATTAGTGTCAACTATTGAAACAGGGGGGGACTTAAAGCAGTATTTAGGCAGTAAGGCTAATGATGCATTAACAACTTATAAACTTGAAAGAAAAAAATATACAGAGGTTTTGGCAACATATTCTGATATTTATATCGGTATATTAATCGCTGCCCCATTATTATTTGCAGTTACTTTAGCAATTATTAATATGCTTGGAGGCAGAATAGCTGGATTTGATGTTGGGTTTTTAGCCATGATGGGAACTTTTGCTGTATTGCCTTTTTTGAATATAGCTTTTATCATATTTTTAAATTTAGTACAACCTGAGGTATAAGTAACCCTTTTTGGAAAAAAGCGTTAACGGAAAAAATAAAGAAGGAGGAAAGAAATGTATTGGGAGTTTAAGAAAAAATATTTCATAGGAATTTTTATCGGTGCAGCAATATTATTATTAGATGGATATTTATATTTTGTTTTAGAACTTAAAAGATGGCTTTTTTCATTAATAATATTAGCGTTAACTGTTGCTTGGATTCAATTTTGGATTGATTTATTCAAGGAAAATAAAAGACAGAAAGAAATTGAGCTGCAGTTCTTGGAGTTTATCAGGAATTTAGTCAGCAATGTAAGATCTGGGGTAAGCATACCCAAAAGTGTGATTAATACTGCTAATGAGGATTATGGTGCTTTGTCTAGATATACTGTAAAATTAGGAAGACAAATTGAGTGGGGTATACCAATACATAAAGCGCTAGTTACCTTTGCTAATGATACTGGGAATAAAGTGATAAAACGGTCTGTTTCCATAATAATAGAGGCTGATGAATCTGGCGGAGATATTGCTGATATACTAGAATCAGTTGCAACTTCTGTGGTTAATATTAAGAAGATGAGGGAAGAAAGAAGAAGCAGCGTATTTTCTCAAGTTGTACAGGGGTATATTGTTTTTTTTGTTTTTATTGGGATAATGCTGGTGCTGCAAATATGGTTGTTTCCCAGGATATCAACTATTGGCGGTACTGAAGCATTGCCCTCTGCTATAAGCGGATTTACTCAAGCTCCTATTGTTGGTGTTGGAGAAAAAATTAATTTGGATTTTATATTCTTTTCAATGCTGTTAATACAAGGGTTTTTTGCTGGAATTATGATAGGCAAATTTTCAGAAGGAACTTTAAAACAAGGATTAATACACTCCTTAATTTTAATGACTAGCGCTGCCTTGATAATTTTTACTGTTAAAGGTGGTTTTTGATGGATAAAAGTAAAGAGTTAATTAAGGATATTTAAATAATTGTTTTATTAATATTTATAGGAAAATTGATTGAAAATGGTGTTTTGTAGTAGTCAGAAAGGTTTAAATATCGTAAAATCTATTTAATGATAATATGAATAATCATAAAGACAAATTAATGATTTATATAGACGAAGAAAGAGCTAAATTAGTCGGAGATATAAAAAATAGAGAAGCTAAATTGAAAATTGAAACTGACTTGATTAATGATATTGTCGGGCCAAGGAGAGCTGGAAAAACCTCTTTAATGAAACTTGAAATGAGGGAATTAACGAGCAACATTGATAAAAAAAGAGTTATTTACATTAACTTTGAAAACAGAAAACTTTATCCTCTAACTCCTGAATATTTTAATGATATAATACAAATAATTTACGAAGAAGAAATTTTAAAGCTGGGAAAAATTTATCTTTTCTTAGATGAAATTCGAAGAATTAAAAATTGGGAAAAATATGTTAGGAGTATATATGACGAGTTTAAAGGCAAGATTAAAATTTTTATTTCAGGCTCAACTTCAAAGCTAACTAAAACCAGTATGAGTTATTTGTTAAGCGGAAGACATTTAACTTCTATTGTCTTTCCTTTAAGTTTTAGAGAATTTTTATATTTTAATGGAATAAATTTTGAGAAACCGATTATAGAAGAAAAAGAGGCTAGGATAAAAAAAGCATTAAAAAATTATCAAACTTTAGGCGGTTTTCCAGAAGTTGTCTTAACGAAAAACGATGAAATTATAGAGATATTATTTTTAGATATTATAAATAGAGATATTGCCCCAAATGTAGAGAACAAAGAAATTCTTGAAGATGTATCTTATTTTTTATGCAGTAATAGCGCAAGACTGACAAGTTTTTCGAAATTAGCTAATTTATTAAAAAGCAGGGGCATAAGTATATCTGTTCCAACACTAGAAAAATATTTCAACTTAATGAAAGATGCTTTTCTTTTTTTTGACAATACTATATTTTCATATAAAGTTAAAGATCAGTTACAGTATCCTAGAAAAATCTATTGCATAGATAATGGATTTGTCAATTATTTTGGCTTTAAATTTTCTGAAGATGCAGGTAGGCTCATGGAGAATTCTGTTGCTATACAACTCTATAGAATTTCTCAACAATATCCTAAGACAAAAATATTTTATTTCAAAACACCTCTTGGAGAAGAAGTTGATTTTGTTGTTAAGGACGGGTTGAAGATTAAGCAACTAATTCAAGTCTGTTATGACATGGAAGATGATGATACTAAAGAAAGAGAAATAAACGCTTTAATAAAGGCCAGCAAGGAGCTTAAATGCAATAATCTTCTTGTAATAACAAATGATAAAAGGGGAGAAGAAACAATTAATAAAAGAAAAATAAAATTTGTTCCATTATGGAGATGGTTATTAGAAGAAAAGTAAGAAAGTTGAATATATGTAACTTATCGGCTCTATTTATTTTAGAGAAAAGTATTTATATCTTTAGGCAGTAAAATATTGTATGAAAAGAGGTAGAATTGAGGTTTTAACTATTGTTATTGTTTTATTGTTGGTTTTAGTTGGTTTTAGTCTATTTGATGTTATTAATGAAAAATTAAGCAAGAAAGAGATTAGTGGTGGGGTTGTAAGCAATCAAGGAAGTACTGATAAAGGGTTAGGATTAAAACAATTAACAGACCAATTAAATAATTTAAACACCAATCTTAGGGTCACTTCTGCTCAAACTAGAATTTCATTAAATAATAATTTGGTGCAAGTAGCTAAACAAAGAAAAGAATTAATGTTAGATTTAATTGAAAAAGATCCTGAATTAGTTTTAAAAAATGCTTTAAAACAAGAAGTTATCGATTCTATGCCTGATAATGTTAAAGAAAATTTAGAAAAAAGAGTTAGTAAACAAGGAGATTTAGAAGTTTTAATAGAAGATGATTTTGAGAATAAAAAAAGCCGGGAAGAGTATTATTTAAATGAGAACGGTAAAAGAAGCTCGTTGCATTTTGTAGATGAAGGGCCTTTCGGATTAATTTCAGGAACTAAGGTTAAATTAAGCGGTTTACAAATAGATAATAAAATTGCTTTATATAAAAATCCAACAGATGAATGGCATACTTTAGAGGTTTTATCTGTGCCAGATACTTCTGTCAATTTAGGTGAACAGAAGACAATTGTTATTTTGGTCGATTTTCTCGATGATGGAAATCCAACTAAATCTAAGGAAGATTTGTACAATGATATACTTAACTCCGATAATCCGTCGTCTATTAATTCTTTTTATAAAGAAGTTTCTTATAACAAAGCATGGCTTAGTGGGGATATATTTGGTTGGTATACATTCTCTGGTAACAGTAACTGTGATTCAAATTCAATATTGTCAAAAGCGCTGCAAGCAGCGGATTATAATGTTTTTTTCCCAGATTATAAAAGAATTATTTTAATATTTCCCCATAATCCTTCTTGTCATGCGGCCGGTTGGGCATATATTGGGTTAAGAACAATAGATACTCCTGATGGATCAATTTCGGCCTCAGTTGCTTGGATAAATGGAGATGTTTATACTGGAAGTTATCCGACATCTATTCTTTCTTCTTATCTAATCGCCCATGAACTGGGCCATAACTTTGGGGCACAACATTCAGGTACTTACGAATGTGGAGAAAAAGTTTATTTAAGAAAAAGTAATGAATGCATTTCTCTTTATACTAGTGACTTATATGATATAATGAGCTACATAGGAGTAGGTTTACACTTGAATAGTATAAGTAAGGAAGTAATTGGTTGGTTAGATTCTCAAAATATACTAGAGGTTCCTCATTCTGGTAGTTATATATTAAAACCTTTTGAGGTAGCTACTCAAGATATTCAAGTTTTAAAAGTTCCTAGAATGATGTGTCCTTTACCTTACGAAGATGGGTGTGGGGGAAATGATATTAATGGGTGGTATTATTTAGAATATCGAAGAGCGGTAGGGTTTGATAGAGGACTTAATGAAGAAGAGTATGGTCTAACTTACAATCTGAGTGGTCCGATATTTCATATTGATAGGTGGGGGCCACAGTTAATTGATATGACTCCACATATTGACACCAGTGGATATTACGACAGAGATTTTAGCAATGCGGTTCTTCCGGTTGGGCAAACTTTTTATGATCTTTATAATGGTTTTTCAATAAATACAGTAAACATAAATGATGAAACAATTGAAGTTAAGATTTCGTCTTCTAATGGATATTGTGAAGATGGGATAGACAACGATTTGGATTATAAAGTTGATTTAGATGATCCTGGTTGTTCGAACAATCCACTGAGGAATAGTGAAGTTGTACAATGTGAGGACGGTATAGACAATGATAAGGACATGGGAATTGACTTAGATGATACTGACTGCGGGAATACTCCTTTTAGAGATAGTGAAACAATAGAATGTGAGGACGGTATAGACAATGATAATGATTTTGCTTTAGATTACCCGAATGATTTTAGTTGCACGAGTTCTAATGATGATGATGAATTCTCGCCCAAGACGGCGTGTCAAGATACGTTGGATAATGATGGAGATGGAGTAATAGACTATCCCCAAGATTTAGGATGTAGCAGTTTACAGGATTATAATGAGGTAGGCCAATGCCAAGATGGAATTGATAATGATAATGATAGCTATTGCGATTTCTATGGTTGTACAAAACTTGGTGAAGCTGCCGATGTGGGGTGTATTAGTTTAAATGATAATTATGAATTGAATGCCATCTGTATAGATGGCGAAGACAATGACGGAGATGGTTTAATTGATTACCCTAGTGATCCTGGTTGTGATAGCACAGAAGATGATGATGAATTTGATCCGAATGATATAGACAAATTCTACATAAAAAATTCTCAAGGGAACAATGTAGCTTGGTTTGGAGATAGTGGAAATATTGTTTTAAAAGGAACTTGTCAAGTTCAAGCAAATTGCTTACCCCCAGTAGATTCATTTATATTTAAAAACGGTATTGGTGAAACGGTTGCGTATGTTGATATAAACGGAAATTTATGCATAGAAACAGGAGATTGTTCATCTAGCCCTAGTTGTTCTGCTACTAGTAATGATGAATTTATCATGCAAGATGAAACTGGAAAAGTAGTTAGCAAAATAGATTTAAC
>ERZ1292623.2982-Hain-H51-01um-R1-2982-length-14752-cov-6_pt1 | contig 14752 bp, 14 predicted proteins | sample MGYA00564398_ERZ1292623 | MGnify/ENA primary metagenome ERZ1292623 (study PRJEB36523, sample SAMEA6512633) | groundwater metagenome | collected 2019-01-07 | study: AquaDiva: Metagenomics assemblies of 32 groundwater samples
GTGTCTTGTTTAATCTCCTCTATTTCTATAAATTGTTGTGTTGGTTGCGCCTCTTTGGTTTCCATGTTTTTATTTTACCTTATCTATAATCTATTCTCCTCGCCGCTTCTCTGTCGCCGGTTATTTTTCTAAAAATTTCAAATTTCTCCTTTAGCGATGATCTTATCGGCCTCTCCCGGCGATCGGATAAGGGATTGGTCCAAGTATTCAATTTAAAACCCAAAACAGAGAGCCCGCCCTTTTTAATCTCATTTTTAGGCATTGTTCCCGTTGCCTTCCAAATATATAATCTTGGCTGCCAAAAATAATTAAAAACGGAAAAAATTAAAACCATAAACGGTCGGCCGTTGTATTTGAAAAAAGCCAATCCGGCGATAAATGCGCCAATTACACTGCTGACCATCAGCCATAGCCAAAATTGAAGCAGATAATAAAGAAGAAAAAGTATCAATCCGCCAGCAGCAATATAAGCGAACTGTTTTAAGGTTAGCGGGCCAATAACTTTATCTTCTGTCTCAATAAATTGTGGGACTTGAAATTGCATAGAGTATTCGCAAATAATGCTAATTTATTAATTTAATAATGCGAATTCGTATTATTTGCTGTTATTCGCATTATTAGTGATTACTCATATAAACCATTTTGACTCTGGCACTTTGATTTTAGATTGTTCGGCCTTTTTGACTTCCGGAGAAAATAGTTTTGTTAAAAATCCGCTATAGTGCACGACGCGCTGGATAGAGGGCGGCGGAGCTTGGATTTGCGCTTTTGGCGGCGGAGCGGGTTGGGCAGGAGTTTGACTGATTGGAACTTTGTAGGAGAAAGAAGAGGTTGTCCGACCGCTGTCGGACTCCGACTGCGGTCGGAGGGCTTCTTCTTGATGAAGAATAAAGGGCCTCGTTTCTGAATTAGGAATTTGGTTTGTGATTGGTTTTGGTAGTTCAGTAGATTTTTCAGCGTCCATTATTCCCAATTCATTATTCCTAATTCCCGTCGTGGGATTTGTAAAATAAAGCAATTTTAAATCTACGCCGACATCAATTTTCAGCGGCGCTTCAATCGGTTTCAAAATTCTTTCTTCTATTTCTTTAGTTAACGTTTTTGCCGATTCAAAACCGATATCTAGATAGTGGCTTAATTCGTTGATAAAATTTCTTGGTTCTAAATCTTGAACACAAAGACGCAAAACTAAATGTGGAATTATTTCACTTTGAGGATTATCAATGTCAAAACCAAGTTTAGTATTTATTTCGTCCACAAACAAAGCGACATTTTCGTCTGTTAGCCATTCACGGACTGATTGCGGTAAAGATGTAAAAGCTGTTCCTAAATTAGCCATAGTTAGTTATTTTTAAATAATTTATTTATCTCTTCAACCTCTTTTCTTAGTTTTTCATCTGCCGCCAATCTTGATTTGTCTAATCTGCCAACTTGCGATCCTGTAGATTTTTCCAGTTGAGCGATTTTATTATCTCTTTCTGCTCTTATTCTTTGGATTTCTAAATCTTTTTGTGGTTGAGCGATGTTAGCTCTTCTATTTATATCTTCAATCGCCTCTCTCGCTTTTTCTTTTGCCGATCTAGTTTCTTTTTCGGCAGAACTGCGAATATCTCTTACTTGTTCTGAAATAGATGTCTTAAATTCTCCAATCTCCTCCCTCTTCGTTTTTTGTAACTCTCCTATAGACCAACCAGGAGTATTAGTTAATTTTCTCATATAGCTTAATTTTTTCTCCATTGTTTTTTGCTCGTCTGTCAATTGGCCTCCGCTCGTTTTAAATTTAATAATATCAGAACCGATTTTAGTAATATTCTTTTTAATGGCTTCTTTTAATTCTTGCGAAACTTTATCGCTGTTGCCGAGAGTTTTAATATGATTACTTGTCAAATTTCCTAACACATTTACATCTTCAAATGCTTTATTAGCAACGGCTGTAATATCCCCCAATTTCTTCATTACCTCTTCTATTGTTTTTCCAAACTTTGGAGCTAAATCGGGCCTATTGTTAATTAAATCTTTTTCAAGACCAGCATCTTTGGCGGCTTTTATATAAAGATTTATTTTCTCATCATCTTCTGGAAGTATATTTCTTTTTATCATTTCAGCTCCAACAGCAGCAAGAACCTTAGGATCTCTGAATTTACTCGGATAGGCCTTAAGAGTTTCATTCGTAAGATTAGATAAATACTGTTTTTGATAATCTAAAACTTCTTGTTTGTAACTAGATTTATTTCCAGCTAAATAATTACTTAAAGCAGAAGCAGTTCCACCAAAACCCACTTTAGCCAATCCAGTGGATAATTTTTGGCCGTATGTTTGTCCTTTTGAATCTTCCTTTCTCATGTAACGATCAAATAATCTGCCACCAGCATATTGGCTGGCGTAATAACCCGTGCCATAGCCGGCGGTTTTTTGGGCGGCGCCTTTAACTTTGCCCAGTAAATATCCTTGCGCCTGGCCGGCAAAGCCAAGAACAATTTTTGCTCCCTTGTCGCTAATTCGTCTAGCCATAATTAAACCACCGCTCATCAAACCAAGAACAGCCAGCATTTGGCCAAATGTTTCAAATGAACCACCGCTGCCTTGCGATCCACCGCTTACACCAACCAATCCGGTAGTGGGCGGTCCGGTAAATCCTAAAAATTGATCTAAAACATTTCCTTGAGGAGCGGTTTGGATTGACTTGGCAATTTGGGTGACAGAATTTGCATCTTGAGATTGATTAACAACGATTAAAATAGTTAGATAAATGAAAAACATTGCCGCCGGCAGCCAGATCAGCCATTCTATAAATGTCTTCCACCATTGTTGAAAGGCCTCATAAAATGCCGATCCTTCAAAAATCCAACCTAACCAAGCCAACGGCATTAAAATCAAAAGAATCATTAAAGCGACATACCGGACAAATACCAGCGCCGCGGTGGCAAGCATTACCGTCGCTCCCATAATTGTAAATAGAACAACAAAAAACATATTGGCAATCAAGGTAAATGTCGTAGCGCCAAATTCGCTGGCGCTTTGAATTTTTTTAGCATCTAAACTTTTAGTGTCAAGCGCTTTTTGGATGCCAAAGGCGTTAGCCAAAACAGCTGAAAAAGCCATTGATTGGGAATTAAGATTGCTAAAACTAGTGCCGCCTGCCGGAGGCACCACTTTAGCCATGAAAAAATTAGTCATTAAACCGCTGGCGTCAATTAAAATACCGGCAAAAGTTAAACTGAAATTAATTAGAATAGCCACCGCAATCAATCGCCATAAAATTTTCTTCATCCCATATTTATTGCTTCGCAAAATTGTGGCAATAGCGATAAAAATAATTGCCAAAACAAATCCTAAATTAGCCAAGTCCCTGGTAATAGACCAACCAATGTTTACTGTCGGGCTTTGCAGGAGCGAGCCGTTGAGCTTCAGGCCAAAACTCAAGAAGAGGCCGGCGAAAGTAAAAACAAGTCCTGCTAAATAACCAAAAACATAGGCAATAAAAACAGTAATATAACTTATTCCCTTAGCCAAGGATGAAAGAATTCCACTTTTTATAGCATTGGTCCACGAACCACTGTCTTGGGGATATTGTTGGCCGTTCTTAAGTTGTTCTTGTGCGTGAATAAATAATGGTGAAGCCAAAATCAGCATTAGAATTAAACCAAATATTATTTTTTTAGCTATGGATTTTGACATTGGCTGGATTGTATTGGTTGATAAGCGGTTTGTTCGGCTTGGATGTCGGTAAGTATTTTTTGGGCAGCGACTCGATCGGTCATTTGGTTGGTTAAGAAAACACTATTAAAACTATTCGGTCGGTCAGTGTCTTGTAAGGCTCTTGTCAACTGGCTGATTGTATAATCGTTTTCGTCGCGGATTTGGCGGTGTCGGAAAATATTTTGCTGTTGTTGGTTGAACAGGCTGCCACATTGGAAAGAGGTTAATTGGTTAAGTGATTGTGTTTCCAGCGTAATTAAATTTTCTAAAATTGACTGGACGGCCAGGCGTGGTTGTAGAGCGGCATTTATTTCTGCCGGTGAAATGTGGTTGGATTTATTAAAAGAAGAGCCGTAATTATTTTGATAATTTAGACAATCGTTTTTGGCGCTGCCAACAAAAGCGTTACATCCCAAGCCGGTGGCGTATCCTTGCGGCGGACGAGAAGCGGTGGCAACACCCCCCAATCCCTCCACGCCCGATCGAACTAAACGATTTATTAGCGCGTCGGAAATCGCACCTATATAAGCGGCTAAATCTTTAGAATTAACAATAAAGTCCAAATCGGCGCCAATGGCTTTTGAAGCCAGATCTCCAATAGCTCCACCGGGTGTAGTTACCACGCAAGTTCGTGGAATGTCTTTGCCGGTAATCGGATCTTTGGCGCATTTTTTAACCGATAAAAATCCGCGGCTGGCAAGCGCTTCATTTTGCGCCGCCGCCACACGGGCGGCGATTTCATTTTCTTTAGCATTCCAGGCCAGCAGAAGCGAACCATAAAAATTATTATTGGGCGCCCACATTTCCTGATAGGCCAACCAGCCGCCATTGCGAAAATCGTTGTAAAAATTATTTACATTTTGGACAATACTGCCGAGCGTGCAGGTAACTTGTCGGGAAAATCGCGGCGGCGCCACCATGGCGATTTGCACTTGAAATCTGAATGGACTGCAAATCGCGCCCAAGCCGATTGCCTGCACAAAATCCCCCACCGCAATCTGCGCCGTTTGCTCTAAAAAACCTCTCCAGTCAGTAATAAACTGCGGCTGACCATTGCCATTAATATAATCAACAATTTGATCAACCACCATGTCAAAGACCCGTTTCTTTAATGCTTCAAAGGCGATTTCGGTGATTGTTTTTTGCACTTGATTGGTAGTTGCTATGGATGTTGATCCCGCAATTGTTGCCAGCGGCGTAAGCACTAATGGATTGGTTTCAAAGGTAAGTCCCCCTACTTGAGCATCGGTTTTTTTAGGAAAAGAAAAACTATTTGTTAAAAGTATGAGTATGAGCGTGAGAATGATATTTTTTTTCATTAAATATTCAAATTATTTGTCTTAATAAAGACGGTTATTTCGGAATTTAAATTTTCCGCCCCATTCATTAACTCGCCAAAAACTTGAGCCGCCAAATATGCCTGCACCGGATCGTTTTGATAATTAGCCAACACCTCAAAAACTTTTTTCTGCCCAGTTAACAAGCTAATTTGTTTTTTCTGAATATCGGTTAATTTTTCCGGCGTTTCTAAATTATAAAAATTTTTAATCGCCCGATCATAGGCCGCAATTACCGTTTCAATGCCGGTTAAATTAGAACTGCTTAAATCCACTCGCGCGTTCTCAAAATCATGTTTTAAAATATCGCGGAAGGTGCGAAAGTAAATTTCTGCCGCCACAGCGCTTGGTTCGCCAGTTGGCGGACTTGATATTCTTAAGTCAGTTAATTTAATTTCCGGCTGAAAATCTTTTGGATTGAAATTTTTTAATCCTTCTTCGGTTAATAAATCAGCCATCTGTTCAGGGTTAGCAACATCAATCCATTTTTCATTGTTTAATTTTTTTGGTCCGTCAGGATTGCGAACAAGAATATCTTTACTAATTTCATTGGCCAAATCTTTGGTGATATTAAAAGAAATTTCCGGCAGTTGTTCATCCTCTTTATTTTTTATTTCCAATTCCTCATTCTCTATTTTTTGCGCTACCTTTGGAACTGATTGGCTATAGTTAGCAACAACAACTAAACCACCTATAACTAGGATAATTACACCAAAAAACGCGACAAGAATATTTAATGGTCGCATATCGTTATTTTAACACAGAATAAAGAATCAGGAATTAGGAATTATGGGGAAAACTATTGATAGCTCTATCAACTTTTCTATGGATAAATCTTGCCCCCTCTCTTCTCCGGTGAGATCGATGTTTTGTAATTTTTGCTTTACTTCTCCTTTCGAACTATGGGTGTTCGACACCGATAGATTGTTGAGAATGGTTTTTCGTGGTTGTTTGAATATAATTTTTATTAATTTATAGTAATTCCCCAATTCTCTAATTCCCAATTCCTTATTCCCAATTCTCAACCTAATAATCGCCGAATCTATTTTTGGCGGTGGATCAAAATCCTCTGGCGGCAAGATCATTAAAATTTCCGGTTCGGCCCAGATTTGGACACTGGCGGCTAATAAATTCATCTTTGGCGGCTGGGCAATAATTCGCTCCGCCACTTCTTTTTGGATAGTAAAGACGATTAAACTTGGCTTATTTTCCAGTTCACTGATTATTCTAAATAAAAAACCGGTGAGGTAGTATGGGATATTTCCCACAATTTTAAATTTCAAATTTCGAATTTTAATTTTAGGAAGAACTTTTAAAATATCCCCTTCAACAATTTGAAATTTGAAATTTGAAATTTGAAATTCACGCCTTAACCGATCGACTAAAACAGAATCTTTCTCAATCCCGATTAATTTAATAGGCTTCTTTAATAATTCAGCAGTTAAAGCGCCCCGTCCCGGCCCTATCTCAATCACCGTATCTCCTTCTCGCAAATCTAAAGCCGTCACTATTTTGGCAATGGCGGCCTGATTTTTTAAAAAATGTTGACCAAGATATTCCGGCATTATTTATTATTTTGATCTTGAACCGCTTGTTTAATGCGATTCGCTAATTCTGGATTCGCCGCGCGCACCCAGTCTTGTTTTTTTGAATCATAGTAGTATGCTTTATCGTTTTCTACTTTAATTCCGCGCGGTAAGCCAATAATGTTAAATACGGGGCTTAAATTAGGTTGTTTTATTTTGGGAGGCACAATTATTGTAGTGCCTAGGGGTATTAACTGTTCTTCAAAAGTTCCTTCGGTAAAATCTTTAAGTTGATAATAAGTTCCAATAATGCTGAATCCTCGCAATCCAAAACCGAAAAATTTCCCCGCCTTGCTTTGCGCAAGGCGAGATAAAAATGATTTTGGTTTTATTTTTGTCGGAGTTTGATTCGGGATTTCTGGGGCTTGTTCGGCTTTTAAAGCCAAATTTAATTTAATGTCTATAAAATCTTGCCTTACTTGATTAACATCATTAATTCTTAACTGTAGGTTTTCCAATAGCGTGGTAGTGCGGCTTTTAGCCATAGTTGGTTCAAGTTCTTTTAAAACTTGTTCAATTTTCAAATTAGGAGTTTTAAGAAGTTCTTTAATAATAACCTCTTCGTTGGCGCCATTTTCTATGGGGGTAAAAAATTGATTTAACAAATTGTAAAGTTCTTTTTGGCGTTGCGCATAAGCCTCTTTAGCTGTCGTTAAAAGATCAGACGCCGAAGTAAAATTAGTCGTCAAAAATAGTAAAAACAAAAGATAAAAAAAGGTTTTTCGCATTAGTTAATTATAAAACTCTATTCATAATCTATCCACTCCTCTTCTTCGTCTAAGTAATCCTTTCTTTGTGATTTTAATTGAATAAATTCTACCAGTTCCGGAGGGATTTCATATAAAAACCTAGAGGCCATTTTATTGAAACTCAAAAATAAATTTTTCTCGGCTCGCGTCATTGCCACATACATCAGTCGTCTCTCTTCTTCTAACCCCCCTCTTTCTTCATATGATCGATGATGAGGCAAGGTGCCTTCGTCGCAACCAATCACAAATACGCTTTGAAATTCTAGCCCTTTGGCGATGTGAATTGTCATTAAGTTGACGGCGGAAGATAGACCACCCTCCTTCGCCAAGGCTTCAGCGGGCAAGTCAGCGCTACTTGCCAGAGCGATTTGTTCTAAAAATGCGCTTAAAGAACTATGGGTGCCGGCGAATACAATCAACTCGTTTATATTTTCAATTCTCTCTTCGGGATTTTTCTGATGTTTTTCCAGATATTCAAAATATTCCGTTTCATTAAGAAAATGATTAATTAGTTCTAAAATATTATATTCTTTGCCTAGGCGAGGCAGGTCTTCTACTAATTGTCTGGCGGATTTTTTCGGCAAATTTTTCATTAGTCGTTCGGCGCTAACACTATCTTTGGGATTGTTAGCCAAACGAAGAGCCGCCACAATATCTTTAATCTCTTTGCGATCATAAAATCGGATTCCGCCGAAAATTTTATAAGGCAGTCCGGCAGAAATTAAATTTTGTTCAATCGCTCTTGACTGGGCATTGGTTCTATAAATAATAGCCATTTTGTTCAATGCATCGCCCGCCCTCATTAATTCTAAAATCTTTTGGACCACCCATTCCGCCTCGTCATTGTCGTGGCTGGACGCTATCACTTTTACCGCCCCTCCATCATTATTTTTAGTCCAAAGAGTTTTTGGTTTTTGAAGTTTGTTATTTTTAATAACGCCATTGGCCGCTTTTAAAATGGTTTCGGTAGAGCGATAATTTTCCTCTAATAAAATAACTTTCGCTTTTGGCCAGTCCTTTTCAAAATTTAAAAAATTTCGGAAATCGGCGCCTCTAAAGGCAAAAATTGACTGAAAATCATCCCCGACGACGGCCAAATTTTGATGTTTTTGGGCAAGCAGTTTTATCATTTCATATTGACTGGTATTCACATCTTGAAATTCATCAACTAAAATATGTTGCCAAAGTGCCTGATATTTTTTTAATACTTCGGGGTAATCGTGGAACAAAACAACCACCTTTTGAATTAGGTCATCAAAATCAAAAGCATTGTTTTCCGCTAACGCTTCTTCGTATTTCTTAAAAACAAAAGAATAAACTTTGCCTGACGGTTCATTTCGTAATTCGTTTTTTGTCTTACCTATCACTGCCTGAATCACCGTTGGGTTGAATTGGTCTTTAGATAAATTCATCTCTTTGGTAATTTTTTTGACCAAACTCATTGAATCGTCATCGTCGTAAATGGCGTAATTAGAATTTCTGTTTAGATATTTTGTCTCGGCTTTCAAAATTCTCGCTCCCAGCGAATGAAAAGTCCCTATGAACGGCAAATTACTATTTGCCATTTGCCATTTGCCATTTGCCACCCTACTCCGCATTTCATTCGCCGCTTTATTAGTGAATGTAATGGCAATAATATTTTCCGGAGCCACTCCCGAGTTAATTAAATACATTAGGCGTTGAGTTAAGGTTCTGGTTTTACCAGATCCGGCGCCGGCGGCAATCAAAAGCGGTCCGTTTTTATGCTCAATTGCTTCTTGTTGTTTAGAGTTTAACGCAATATTTTTCATTTGCTTGAACGGGTGATTTGGATTATACTATAAATACTTATGAAATCTCAATTTATACCGGCTATTTTTATTGTTTTAGCTTCGTTAATAAATTATCTTATTATAACTGATTTCAGTTCGTCACCTACAAAACTCCCAATCAGTTTAGCTAAGGCGTCTGGAACATTTATCAGCGTCGCAGATATTGATATTACCCAAATCTCGCCTATTTATAATAAATTCTTAAAAAATAATTTAATGATTCCCACCACGGGTAAAAATTGGGGTCGTTTACATGGCGATAATGGAGTAGATATTGCCGATGCCTGCAGTAAGAATATTTATGCGGCCGATGCCGGTTTGGTTGTTGAGTCAGTGGCCAACGGCGCTTGGAATAGCGGTTATGGAAATTTTGTTCGGATTGAACATTTGAGCGGTGTAATAACAAAATACGCTCACACTAAAAAAAATATAGCTAAAGTTGGCGATTATGTTTTGCAAGGCGACCCAATCGCTTTAATTGGCAATACAGGCGAGGTTCAAGGCGCCACCGGCTGCCATTTGCATTTTGAAGTGGAAGGCGCGGTGAATCCTTTTGCGACGAGAAAGTAATTCCCAAAAAAACAAAACCCGTAAGCTGTCTTACGGGTTACTAGCGCAGTCTTTCAATACTCACTAGAATTTTTGGTTTTATTATCGGCGCCGGCCGCCGCCTTGGAAGAAGAACTTGTTGCGGCGGCCTCCTCGGTTGTCCTGATTGTTGCCGCCGCAGCGAGGCTCTTCTTCGTCGAGTCCGAGTAGGGCGGCGAGTTGCGGGTTCGCCTTTTGGACCCTCGCGGTCATTTTTTGGCCGCCGTCTTTGGTCTGCTCCTGCATTGCCTTAAGGAGGGCCTCCACATCGTCCTTGGGCATCGGGATTAGATCGTTTTTCCCGAGCTTCTCCATAAGCGCGATTGTCGCCTGTCCAATCGGCGACCCCACTGACGGAGAGAATTGCCACCCTCCCATCCAATCCCGGTCTTCGGACGCCTGATGTCCGAACTCTTGTCGGGCGCGCAGGTCCGGGCTGAAGATTTTTCCGTGAAGGGGCTGAGCCCCTATCCTCGGAAAGAGGATGTATCGGCCAAGCCGTCTCGGTCGTCCCTCCAGATAGTGGCCATCCATCCACTGTTGGCAGATCTGGCTGATGTATTCAACCGTCACCTGTCCGCCGTGGAAATCGGGCCAGTTATCAAAGTCCCGAATGTTGAGAAGGATGCACGAAAACTCACGAATTTCAGGGTACACCTCCTCATCATTCTTGATCGTTGGAACGATCGACTTCACCAGCTCGCCTAACTGGATGATCGGGCCAAAGATGTCATCCACATCCAGGGGTCGGCCGATCTTGTTTGCTAGCCAGTAGAATCCGTTCTTCGGCACATCAACGAACTGTAGGCGCCGACCCAAGTTGTGGTCGTTGAAGGTGAAGGAAAATTCCTTCGCCCATATGTCCGAGCACCTCTTGGTGAAGCAGTATTTTCGCTCCGTTTCCTCCTTCGCTGGCGGAACTTCCTGTCCCTGCGCCGGCGTCTCCTTTTGCTGTTCTGCCGCTTCTCCCACTTGTTCTTCGGTCAAGTTACTATTGGACATTTTAGTGTCCCTTTCGTAAAAAAAGTTTGGAGCCTTCAAAGCGCATTACAAGATACTGACGATAGTCTATCAGATAATAATATATCTGTCAATAGTAAAAAAAGAAAAACCACCCGCCTTCACTTCTTAGGTGAATGTGGGTGGTTATTTTGCCCCCTTTTTTACACTATCAGATGCCGAGAAGCTCATGCAGTCTCTCCTGCGTCAGTTGAGCGTTCTTTTGGGCGTCTTCCTGCCGCTTATTTTCGGCATTGATTCGATCCTGCTTTTCTCGGGCGGCCCTTTTTGCCGCCTCCTGCCGCTTCTCTTCTTCCCTGGTCACGATTGCTACGATCGTGGCCCAGTCGTAGCACTTTCGAGGAACGCTGACCTCTGCGTTGCGAGCCTCAAAGAGGTGTGTGATGACCCTCTGGTTATCGTTGTTTTGGGCGTACGATTCGGGCAGGCCGCAGAAGCAGAGCGCGTCATCAAGGGTTTTTACGCCCTTGAATTTGATCGGCCACATAAACTGGCCGAAACGATGTATCTCGCCCTTGGCGCTTACGAAGCTCCAGTAGCGCAGGACGAAGGGCTTGCCGGTGATGTTCATCGCCTCGCATAGGAGGCATTTCCGTCGCTCTGTTGATACTTGATCGACGCCGCAGATCTCGGTCAAGTCGCTGACCGTGAGAAGGGGTTTGACCCCCCCTAGCGCTTTACCAAGCAGGCCCGTTTCTCGATCGGGTCCGTATCTGTGCTCGTACCAGTTCCGAACAGCATGCAGGTTCTGCACACTGGCCAGAGAAAAGCCGTCATCGTCCTTTCGGAGGTAGACCTTTCTCGCTTCTTCGCTCATGAATCCGAAGGGATTTTTGAGCCAGAAATTCGGCTTGGGCAGATCGCTCCGACTGTTCTTGTGTTCGCCATTTTTCATGACCGCTCCCTTTCTAAATTTCTAAAACAGTGATGTCAAACTACACAACAACTCAACTATCAATAGTATAGACTATTAATAAGTTTTAGTCAAATACTTGACACATATCACTATCTAATATACTATATGGGAAGCGTTTTTGAAAACTTACATTTCTTTTTTTGGAGGATTTAGCAATGAGGGTGGTAGATTACCAAGCGCGATTTAATAATTGTTGGGAGGCGCTTGTCGCCAAACAACAAGAAGCCGGACTAACAAGCATAGTAAATCTTAATCCTGTCGGAGTAATAAAAACCCATCTTTCTCGCGGTCAAGCCTGTAAATTTATTGAATTTATTCTTGAGAAAATAAACCCAGTTAAAAAAAGCCCTCCGGGAAGGGGCAGGCCATCGATGGCCACTTCTATTTTAGGATTCAGATTGGCCCAAATAGAGGCTCCAGATTTTTCCGAGCTTATTTCTAAGTTTGGAAAAAAGCCGATTCAAAACAACGGCCACGATTTAAGCAGTGAGCTACTTAAAAGATTTAGTAGCCTGGAAGAAAAAGTCACAGCCCAACTGGCAAGAGAAAAAAGATGCGCTATTTGGATTGATTCGCCCAACTTGAGCAAATCCTGTGAACAGATGAGATGCGAAATGCCCATTAAGCAAATACTAGATTATTTTTCTATTAAAGCGCCAATATCTTTTGGAGCGGCCTTTTATAATATTGGTTGTTCGGTGGATATATTAAGAGCGTACACTCTCCATAATATTACCAGTGTTGGTTGTTTATATAGTAAACCATCAAGGATTGGTCAAACTGATCAACGACATGCGTCAGATCCGGTTGATCAGGAAATGATAAGAAATATTAGGCAGTTGATTGATATTGCCGATATCCACATTCTTGTAAGCGGAGATAGGGACTTTGACCCTATAATACATTTTCTCCGTCAGCAACAAAAAGAAGTTTATAGAGTTTTTCTAAATACTATGACAAGATCTGCGATGGTGGAATATAGCGACAAAAGAAAAGTAGTGATTCCGGGAGGACTCCCTAAAAAAGAGATCTCCAGGCCTGTTCTTCATAAACTACTCAACCCTCCCTCCTAAATTTATACAAAGGCCCCGACTTGTCGGGGCCTGAATAATTATCGGGCAAAGATTAGGTCTCTTACCCGTTTTTTTATTATTTTTTCTGCTTCCTTTTTCTTTTCCAGGACTATTTCCAATCCTCTAGTTGTTAATTTCTGGAAATCTTCTTCGTTGAGGATTGTTGGCGGGGCCCAGGTTGTAAGAGTTGCATTAGACACTGATGCTAGACTTTGATTAAAAAAGAATTGAGGAATTGCTTTTAAATTCCCGTCAGCTCTCAATAATTTTTCGTCTGTAACAACGATATTACCCCTGGCTTTTTGTTCTTCCTGGCGAAGTAGCATTGCCACCCAGCTCATATCCAAATCATATTTTTGGTTGGTATGAATTTGAACAAACCCATTCCCCCATCCTCTGTCGGAGGGCTTAATTTGGATAAGAACCGCGATGTCGTTATGCCGGGCATATCGGGCAATCTGTCTGTGATCTGATTCAACCGTGGCCATTTTTAACCTTTGACCATTCGGGCCGGGAACTTCCTCAATTTTTTTAAGTCCTTTATCGTATTCTTCTTTGGCTGTGGTATGAAAGTGCAGTTGGTCGTGATATATAGTGTCAAATCCTAAATCCGAAAATTCCAACGCTTCGGCAATTGAATACTGATAAGCGATTGTCCGGGCCATATTGGGCAAAACAAATGGATGGTCGCAAGGTGTATTATCTTTGCCATAGTTAACAATTGGATTAATAGCGAAATTCTGATCTGGGTTAGATTGATTACGCCTTCTTTCTAGCCAACCCTCAACTAATTTAGAGTGGCTGGTAGCCAGTTCTACCCCTTCGTTTCTGACGAACTTGCCTAGAAGCATAAGCATTTTTTGGTCAATATGCGCTTCTATATTCTTTAACGACCAGTTTAGTGCCACATTAGAATCAGTGGGATATCTAAAGTGAATCGCGCGCATAATGCGAGCCATATCAAATGGTCGGCTTTTACCGCTAGTATCATTACTGACTATATAATCCCACAAATCGCCAATCTCTGGATTTTTTTTAATGCCCAGTTTTTTACCAAGAAGCGAAAATGAGCAATCGTCTTTTTTACCGCCATCCCCGTTATTTGGGTGTTCGTCTGTAAAACTTCCTAATCTTCCAATTGGGAAAATGCCCATTGCTTCAAGCACTGAAGCATCTAAATTAGGAAATTTCCACCAATGAACAATTTTTGATGAGTTAATGCCGGGAAACATTTCGTTTCCGTATCGGCGCAAGGCGGAAATAGTGGCGGCTTCATCCGGATGGTCATCGGGATGAACTGCAATAGTGTGAAATGTCCTCATTACAGTCTCCTTATGAAAAAATCAACGAACTCACATTGGTTAATATATTATCACTTTATTAAGTGAGAGTCAACATTTCATCATGCCTTCATTGTAGTATAAAATAGTTAAGGTATGTTAACCGAAAAAGAAATAGAAAATTTAAAAAAGAAATTAGAAGCAGAGCAAAAAGATTTAGTGGCCGAACTTAACGGCCTGCAAAAACCAGAGGCGATAGATATGGGCAGTGAGACTGCCGATTCGCAAGACGAAGAAGCTGATGAGGCCGAAGAAGAAGTCACTGATATTGCCATGGCGCAACCGTTAAAAGAGCGGCTGGAAGGAATAAAAATGACCCTATTTAAAATAGAGCAGGGCAAGTATGGTTTTTGCGAGAAGTGCGGCGCTGAAATTGAAAAAGAAATTTTAGAAATTGATCCCGAATCACGCTGGTGCAAGGTTTGTAAATTAGAAGCGAAAGTATAATAAAAATGACCTCGCCATATGGCGGGTCATTTTGTTTTTTTCTCCGACCCTCGGTCCGATCATGAATCGGACTCCGACTTAGGTCGGAGAGTCCGACTGCGGTCGGACCACAGAGGATAAAAAGAAACTATTTCTCCTATCCAGAATATAGCCATAAAAAAAGACGTGAAAGTGTGCTTGAGAGCT
>ERZ1292623.2983-Hain-H51-01um-R1-2983-length-14751-cov-7_pt1 | contig 14751 bp, 21 predicted proteins | sample MGYA00564398_ERZ1292623 | MGnify/ENA primary metagenome ERZ1292623 (study PRJEB36523, sample SAMEA6512633) | groundwater metagenome | collected 2019-01-07 | study: AquaDiva: Metagenomics assemblies of 32 groundwater samples
ATCAGACCGTATTAAGCATTTTTCTAAAGCAGTATAAAAATAAAGAACCTTTTACTATTACAGGCACAGGGGAACAAAGAAGAGATTTTGTGTATGTGAAAGATGTGGTTGAAGCTAATATTAAAGCAATGAAGTTCGTAAATGGATTTGATGTCTTTGATATTGGAAGCGGAGTGAATTACAGCATCAATGAAGTTGCCGATATGATTGATAGCAAACATCCTAAGCAATACATTCCACCAAGAATTGAACCTTTTACCACTTTATGCGATTATTCAAAGGCTAAAAAAATGTTGGGATGGAGTCCTAAAATGGAATTAAAGAAATGGATAAACCAACAGCTTCAATTATCATAACCACTTACAATAGGGCGCAATTACTTACTGAACGTTCATTAAAAAGCGCTTTGGATCAAACGTACAAAGATTACGAAATTATTGTTGTTGATGACGCTGGCGAAGATAATACAAGTGTAGTAATAAACCAATATGCACAAGTCCAGTATTATAAATTTCTCCAAAATCAAGGATTAAGCGCGGCGCGAAACTTTGGAATTAAGCAGGCAAAAGGAGAATATGTGGTATGTCTTGATGATGATAATGTTTTAATGCCTGAATTTTTGGAAGAAACAATAAAAGAAATAAGTAAAAATAAAGAAACAATGGCAATTCCTGTGGGAAGAATTATTAAATATAAGAATTTTGAAGAATATGCTAAACCTTATCAAGGTTTGATGAAATTTAATCCTATTGATTGGGGATGGCTTATAAGAAAAGAAGTATTTGACTATATTCAATATGATGAAAAATTGAGGGCAAATGAGGATGCAGATTTTGGGATCCAATTTGGAAAAAGATTTTTTAGTGTATCAATAATTGATAAACCCTTAACTATTGCTTTTGATACAGATGATCCCGAAAGTAGTTTATCATTTCCTAATGAAAGAGAATTGCAAGGCATTCTGTATTTTTTAGAAAAAAACTTGCATGAATATAAATATTATCCTGATGAATTACGTTGTCTTTATCGCTTAGCGGGAAGAAAGTTTTATCGCGGCGGATACAAAATGAAAGGATTAAACTATTTTTGGAAATCATTTTTAGCCAAACCATGTTTTAATAGTTTTGCTAATCTTTTCTTTATTTTATTCGGATGGTTTATATACAATCATTTTATGACTATAACAGAACGAGTAAGGGCAAAATATGTTTGATTTTGAAAAAGTTCAAAAAGATATACGCATGACAAGAGAAGAGGCAAAAGCTCTTTATGATTGCGCTTCTCGTGTGCCAGAAAAAGGCGTTATCGTTGAAATTGGGACATTGGGGGGAGGCTCCGCTTATATTTTATGGCAAGGAAAACAAAGAGGAGTAGAGATTTATACGATTGATGATTACATAAAAGAAGGAATAGATTTGAAGAAAACATTGGCAAATTTATATTTTTGGGGATTTCGTAATCAAATTCATGTGATAAAAGGCGATAGTGTAGAAATTGGTTTACAATGGAAGAAGCCTATTGATTTATTATTCATTGATGGTGGACATGATTATGAGCAAGTTAAAAAAGATATTCAAGCATGGGCGCCGCATGTTAAAGATGAGGGAATAGTATGTTTTCATGATTATAAAAGCTGGGATGGAGTAACGAAAGCGGTGGATGAATTTTTTGATACTGAAGATTCTCAATTAGTAGGTTCACTTTTAATACTATGACAAGTCTTTTTATTGGAAGATTTCAACCTCCTCACGCCGGCCACAAAGCATTGATAGAAACCGCGTTAAAAGAAGGAAATTTTGTTATAATAGCGATAAGAGACACAACAATTTCTCAAGAAAATCCTTACCCATACAAAGAACGGAAAAGAAAGTTAAAAGAAATGTTTTTTGATTGGAGAAGAAGGGTAAAAATAATACGATTGCCAAATAAGGATAATGAATTGGAGGTATGTTACGGAAGAAAAGTTGGGTATGCGTTTAGAGAAGTACGGCTTACATGGGAATTAGAACAAATATCGGGAACTAACATAAGGGCAAAACTATGATTTTGTGGATCACCGGCGCAAGGCATACGGGTAAAACTACTCTTGCCCGCTATCTTCAAAGCCAGATGCGGCGAGCATTGGTGATTGATGGCGATGATATTCGAGAAAGTCTTAATCAAGATTTAGGATTTGAAAATGCTGATAGGATTGAGAATAATATGCGTATAGCGCGGCTTGTAAAGATATTGGAAAAACAAGGATTTGATATTATAGTAGCCACTATTTGTCCGAATGTGGATAACTTATGGGAGAGAGTGTATAATATCTGCAAGTGCAAGTTCATTCACTTATGATTAAAAAGATTTTCATTGGCGGACATTATAGTTCTGGTTCCCGGGTGATTCAGTATTTACTGGAACAGACGCATAATATTTACAATACCAATATTCAAAAAGATTACGAATTGGGATTTTCAGACAGAGATAACACATTCGTGGAGAAATATTTGCGAAAAGAAAATCCTGAATGGGAAGGAGAAATAGAGCCGCCTTTCTCCATTAAGAATCCTGATTTGATGTTAGCCATTCCTCAAATACGAAAACTTTTCCCCCAAGCAAAATTTATCTTAGTTGTGAGACATGGCATTGATCAAGTTCTTTGTGAAAATAGATGCATGATAGGAAGATTTGAGAAATTTTTCAGAATGAAACAAAAAGGATATTTTGAACGTGAAATGGAATTTTGGAATAAGGCGTATAAAAAAGCGATAAAAGATAGACCCGATATGATTGTAAGATTGGAGGATTTGGTGTATAATACAAAAAAGACAGTAGAAATTTTAAGAGCATTTTTGAAAATTTCTTATCCGAACACAAGCATGATTAAAAAACCCGCCTCCATGGGATCATATAAAGATTTTGGGGTATTGGATAAGCGGTATGCGTCTTCTGGATGCATGATTCCTCCTGGACTTGAATATAATCAAAACGTGAAAGAAAAACTTTACAAAATTGGAGAAGATATGATGCGATATTTTAACTATGCGATATGAGATTTTGCCATCTGTTTTATGTTCCCTTCACTGGTTTGGGATTATGGAATGGATACAGGGGCGACATATGGTTTCGTCATCGCAGTTTAATTTTTAAGCGCTTTGTGGTTCCCTCTCTTTTGGCGCAGCGCTCAAGAGATTTCTATATATGGATTTCATGGAGGCCCGAAGATAGAGAAAATCCTTTAATTCATGACTTTTGTAAAGAATTGTCAAGAGTTAGAGGATTATCATTTATACACACGTTTGCAGGACTCTGTTTTTGGGATGATAAATATGCCGATAATGAAGCGGGGGTTAGATTAAAAACTCACTTATCTCAAACGCTGCCTGACTTGGCGCCGCTTGTGGAAACTTCAGATTACGTGTTAATGACCATTCAGCCAAGCGATGACATGTATGTGCCTCGCAGCGTGGAGAAAATACAGAATGCCGCAAAAGTTCTATTAAAGCAGCCATGGAAGAAATACGTGATTGGATACAAGCAAGGTTACATAATGAATTACGGCACAAAAGAGATTGCTGAATATTCCACAGTTGGGTGGAAAACGGATGAGATATCCACGTATCACACGAATACAGTTCCCCCATTTTTTACCATTATATTTCCCAAAGAAGAATTTTTGAATGTTGAAAAACATTATAAGTACACCGGCCCATACAAAAGCCATGAAGATATCACCGATTATTTTGAATTTTATGATTTGGGAGGTAGAGGATTTGTTGTCGGCACTCATGGAGCTAACATATCAACTGTGTTTCACCATAGATACAAGGGGAAAATGATAGAAAAAGGTGAAAAAGATTTACTTTTCATGCAGATGGGCATATACTTTAGTGATCCATATTATATTCAAGAAGGAGTGCGATTATACACTCGTAAATTATTTAATAAAATCCCATTTCAGGAAACATTAAAAAAGTGGTATCATAAACTTCCGTATCAAATGCAAAGATTATGAGAGTATCTAAATGGCTTCATTTTAGAAAAAAAACAAAAATAATCCAATGGAAAACGTGGGATGTTGAATTTTTGAAATTTCAATTAAAATCTTTGCGAGAAGATGTCCGTCTTCAATACGATAATATAAAAGAACAGAAGATAAAAAATGACACAATTAAGGAGCTTATACAATATGTGGGCATTGATGAAGCCAAGAAACGAATTTCTTTGGGCCCGGATGCATTATTTAACATTGACAAATCAACAAAATTATCTCTTAATGAAAACGAAAAACAGCAAGTGAAAGATTTTGAAATCATTTCTCAAAATATGCAAACGGATTTAACGCAATTGGAACAGCGTATGATTGTCATTGATAAACAGATAGAAGAAGCTGAGACAAATCTTGAGAATTTTTACAGCTTGCTAAAAATGCTGAAATTGTATATAAGCCATGACAAAAAGTGAATGGATAGTACAATTGATTAAAATAGGAGTAGGTATTTATTTTATATGGTGGTCATGGCAAATAATGCGAATTTTAGAAATTTGATTATGGCAAATAATAGGATGTACATAATCTGCAATATTTGTGAACCAACATGGAAAATAAGTGTTCCAAAAGCTGGGTTTTTTCTGGGTAAATGGTATCCCGGTTCGTATGATGGTTATTGGTGTAAAGAATTAGATGGAAAGGAATTAGATAAGTTTATTCAATTTCATGCGCATAATAATCACGAACATCCTTTACGCTTAGAATACGAATGTAATGATGAAGAGAGATTATTGGAAAAAGAGCTTAAAAAAACAGGTAAATATCAAATCCATGGCGTATAAAGACCCTCCAAAAGAATATTTATGGAAGAAAGGACAAAGCGGCAATCCTAAGGGAAGGCCTAAGAATCCATTGCGAATGTTCAGTTTGCAGGAATTTCATAAGTGGAATAAAAAACAAAAAAGAGAGTTCTTAGCTAAAGTATCCCCAGTGGATAGATGGAAGCTCACTGAAGGAATGCCGCCACAGCAAATAATGGGAGGAGATGAAGAGAATCCTATTGTTATCAAGATCATTAAAGAATTAAAAGATGCGCAAGAAGATAACGAAGGAAGTAACTCTGTTTAAGAATCAATTCAAAGCCTTTAATTTTGAGACGCAATTCGGATGCGCTGTCGCTGGAGTTCAATCAGGCAAAACGTATTTAGGAGCTCATTGGGCTGAATACCAAATACAAAAGTTTCCAACAAAAAATGGAATAATAGTCGCTCCCACGTATAAGATTTTGCAAGCGGCAACGCTCAACAAGTTTTGGGAAATAGCTCCTTACTATCGCAAGTATTATAAAGAGCAAAAAGGCGAGATTCAGCTGCCTAAGGGAGGGACTGTATACATACGCTCTGCCGACAATCCCTTAGGTATAGAAGGAATAACCGCTCATTGGATTTGGTTAGACGAAGGAGGTATGACAAGCCAGCTTACATGGACTGTGCTTCGCTCTCGTGTTTCAATGACGAGAGGCCAGATACTTATTACGACAACGCCATACAACATGGGTTGGCTTTATAAAGATTTTTACTTGAGATTCAAAGAAAAAATGGATTCTTCACTTTCATTTTTCACATGGAAATCCGTGGATAACCCGTATTTCTCACAAGAATTTTATGATGCGGAGAAAAAGAGATTGCCTCCCGAAGAATTTGCGAGACGATACGAAGGCGAGTTCAGGAAGATGTCAGGGTTAGTGTGGGATTTGCCTGATGAGGCGATTATCGAACCGATAAGACCATTGGAAGAATTTGCAAAAAAAGCTGAAACAAGAATAATTGGCGTTGATTGGGGTTTTCGTAATCCAGCGGGAATCATTGTGTGTTATCTGCGCGATAAAGTATGGTATGTTGTGGACGAATGGAAGCAAGCGGAGCAGCTAAACTCACAAATCATTCAAGTATTGAAAAACAAAGTAAAAGAACATGCGGCGATGAGGATTTACGCGGATTCGGCGGAACCTGATAGAATACAAGAATGTAAGAATGCCAAGCTGCCCATGTATGAGGCGATAAAAGATGTATTGGGCGGGATATCATCTATTCGCCAGTTAATTTATGAGAAACGATTCAAAGTATTTAATACGTGCAGAGAATTGATTGATGAGATGAGCATGTATCATTATCCCGAAACCAAAATCGGAGAAGAAGAGAAAGTTCCCAAAGAAGAACCGGAGAAAGTTAATGATCATTTGTGTGATTCTGTAAGATATGCCATTTACTCTCACCAACCTGTTGATTTTTCAATTAAAGCATCTCCAGTCATTAAACCTTACTATGGAGATTCGGAAGTTCCATTTTAAGCATGTCTAATGAACGCATTATATGGTTTCGTATAGAGTTTGCTCACGAAGTATCCCCAGAATTTTTAGAAAGATGTCGTGAGAATATTCACACTCTTTTTCTTGGAGAATTTTTCAACATTCGGCAGGGAACTACTGAAATATATCTCAATGATGGCTTAGTACAAACAATAAAGCTTCCTGCTCCTGTATGGAAAAGAAACAAGGACATATATCTATTGCAAAAGAAAAAAAGTAATGTTACCATTGTCATAGATAGTCCTACCTTTCAAAAAAGCGGACAACCTTTGATCTAAGAGTTGTCAGTTTTTTACTATATGCCTTACTTGGAAACACAACCTACGGGAATAACATTATCTCCTTTAATGGAGAAATTGCAGCGTGAAAAGAAGATAGCGAGGAAATTTCAGGAAAGAAAACATCAAGATTGGAATGATAACTATGAGCTTTATCGCAATAAGGTAAGAACTAACCGCTTGACCCAGCGTCAAGCGGTTAATCTTCCTTTGATGAAAGAAACGGTTAAAACACTTCTTTCAAAGATTGACGATCCTCCGATTGTAGAATGGCAGGAATTATCAGGGGATGAGCAAAAAGAGATTATCTTTCAGGAAGTGTGGAATAGCGATTATGAAGCGCTTAACTTTGAAGCGTTAGATGTGCAGGATAAAAAGACGGTGCTTCTCTACGGCCGTAGCTTCAAAAAACTTAATATCGTTGACAATCAAATAAGCGTAAACGCGCTGGATTCATTTGATTGCGTGGTTGATCCATTCACCGATCCATTGAACATTGAGAGCGCAAGATTCATTTTGCATCAGAATATCTTTCATTCTTTAAGAGACATATTGGCTAATAAACGATATACTGAAAAAGGTAAAGAGAAATTGAAGATTTATAAAATGAGCGATGAAGGAATCGTGCAAAGCTCTAAAAATCAGGAAGAATGGAAAAAGAAACTTGAACGATTGGAAGCAATGGGCGTTATGCAGGATGAGTTTCCTTTATTTGCGGGAGGAGACGTTATTGTAAACCTTACGGAACACTATACAAATGTATGGAATGCGAAGACACAAAAATTTGAGAGAAAAGTTATTGTATATGCCGATGATACATTTGAGCTTTTGAATGAATCATTGGAAGAGCTAATAGGGATGAGCGATTATCCTTTTATCACTTGGGGAGAAGACATTGAAACAACTGACTTTTGGCTTGATAGCGCTGGCGATTTGGTGAGAACGCCAAATAAAGTGCTCAATGTATGGTTTTCCCAGCTTGTGGAGAATAGAACATTGCGTAATTTTCAGATGCATTGGTATGACGCGACAGTGCAAGGGTATCAACCGCAAACATACGAACCGGGGCCGGGAAGAATGCTGCCCGCACCCGGCGATCCGAATAAAACAATACTTCCCGTGAACATTCAAGGATTAGATGAGACATTGACCGCTATTGATTTTCTTATTCGCATGGTTGAGCGAGGAACATCGGCAACTTCTATTGAAAAAGGCGTGTCGGAGAAAAAGCAAATCACGTTAGGAGAAGTGCAGTTGCTTGTGGGAAAAGCAATGGAGAGAACTATCGCCATGGCTAAGTTTTATCGCAGATCTTGGGAAGAATTGGCGTGGAAATGGTACAAAATGAAAAACGCGAATCCGGGAAAGAAGTTTACGCTTTATAAAACATCCGCTTCGGGAAAACTTTATCCTAAAGTCGTGTATTCCTCCGATTGGAAATCACAAGCGGGATATAAGCCAATCGTGTCATCTTCTTCTGAACATGAAGAAGAACAAACAAAAGGAATTCAAAAATGGATGTTTGTTTTGCCTCAATTTCCCAATAATCAAGCGTTAAGAAAGATAGCGCAAAAGAGAATGCTGGAGATTCTTGATCTGACACCGGCAGAATTGAGAGAAGTGGAAGAGGGAGAAAAACAAGCGCAAGAACTTCCCATTATGCCCGGGACTCCTAATGTGGCCCAAGAAGCGCAATTAGCCCAGCGTGTGCAGCAAAATGCTCAAGAACTGCAACAGTTAGCAACATAATATGTCCATTGAGGCCCTTAAAAAAGCAAATGACGCCTTAGAAAGAGCCATTGATGAGAAAAGACGCCTTCGCAATGAGGAAGATAGAAAATTCCTTGTTTCTTCTATTGGAAAGGATTTAGCGAACATTCTTGTTCCTTATTTGCGGGAATTGGCGCAAAGCAATCGTTTCAATAAAGAAGAGCTAAAAGAAATCCTTTCTCAAATTAAAGTTCAAGCTCCTCATGTGGAAGTGCCTAAAACTCAAATTGAAGTGAGGATTCCAGAGATTATCGTGCCTGAACCGAAAGTTACCGTAAATGTTCCCGAGACAAAGGTGAACATTCCTCCCATTAAAGTTCCCAGACCGGAAGTTACTGTGAATGTTCCCAAAACAGTATTTCCTAAAATGGAGACTCCGCAAGTGAATGTTGAATTTCCCAAAGAAATGATGACTCGTTTGACTGGCATTCACTTTGGTTCTCCCTTGCCCGTTATTCTCACCAATGACAAGGGGAAACCATATATAGCTGGCTCAATTTCAACGGGAGGAGGCAGGGGATCGGGAGTAATCATTAAGGATTCCGATGATAAAATCGTAAGCATTAGAGATTTATTGAACGCAAACGCTCTTAATGTTTCGGTGGTGGACGCTTCGGGAGATCAAATCACCACATTTGGAGGTGGAACGCAGTATACGGAAGGCGATATAGATGCCACTATTACAGGGAATGTTACCATGTTTGAGGATGCTTCCGATACGATACGGCCGGCTGGCTATCCTAATCCAATGCCGATGAGAATATCAACAATCGCGGATGTGAGAATGAGCACTGCTTCTTCAGGGGATATAGCGCATGATAGCGCTGATTCAGGAAATCCAGTGAAAATAGGAGGCATGGCGAGAACCACCAATCCCACAGCGGTTGCCAATTCTGACAGAGTTAATGCGATATTTGATGACTTGGGAAGACAGGTAATGCGTCCTTTGCAAGTAAGAGATTTGATAACCACGGCGTATATATCCATTACCACTGGCACTGAAACAACGCTATTGGCGGGAGTGGCTTCAACATTGCATGACTTAATTTATATTATGTGCACCAATGAATCAGATGCCGCGGTAACCATTGATTTTCGGAGTGGCACAGCGGGAGCTATTGTATGTTCTGTGCGCGCTCCCGCTAATGGAACCGCTGGCGTTGCTTTGCCAGTGCCTATTCCTCAAGTGGAGGCGGCTCAAGCATGGACAGCGGATTTGCCCGACATTACGGGCACAACTGTAGATATCTCCGCTTTATTTAGTAAAGAAGTATGAAATGCGATTATAAAATAAATTTCATTTTACAAGAACAAGGAAAAACAACTATCAGAGCGACATTTTATCAGGGTCAATTTGAAGAAGTTTTATTTAGAGGTGAAAAATATATGCGGTATATGAGGAAAACGATTATGGGACAAGAAGAATATGTGTTGCCAAATGTCGAAATGAGAAAATTTTTTAATAAAGAATTGAAGAGAAAGAATATGGTATTATATGACCCTATTGATGAACAAAAGATTTTTTAAGAAACATCAAAAAGTTTTATTATGGTTTTTGAATGCTCCTCTAATTAAATATTGGTTTCGTTGGATTCTTTGTATCAATGGTAAACAAAGTTCGTTGAAAAATAGAGATGTTGCAAAAATCATTCCTAATGCTATCTTTTGGCGTGAAGAAGAAAATTATGCGGCGGAATTTAGAACGCATAACAAATTTTCTAAACGACTATATTATGGATTTTATCCTGTATGGTGTATAATGCATGGATGGGATTTTTTGATAGGGGATAGAATTTTTTATCCCGCATTAAGTTTTGGTTTTGAAACATTGACTGTGTTTCCCGATGCCGATCCTGAAACGACGAGTGTTGATGGTCTTGTTGCTCAAGATGAAGGAGTGGGAGGCAATACATGGGCGAATATACGCGGAGCGGCGGGGAATTATAATGATGCCACATTTTCTCCTCTTCAATTTATAAGTATTAAAGCGGCGGGTTCTACGAATAACTGGCGGGAAATTGATAGATTTATTGCTCTTTTTGACACATCATCGCTTCCTAATATTACTACCATAGCAAGCGCGAAATGTTCTGTTTGGCCGACAACAATAAATGACAACCATGATATGAGTTTTGACATAGTGGCGTCTACTCCCGCGAGTAATACCGCGCTTGTTAATGGAGATTATGCGCAATTAGGAACCACGCTTTTTGGCAGTATAGATATAACGAGCATGGTTACGGGACAATATAATGATATAACAGTTAATTCAAGCGGGCTTACGGCAATTTCAAAAACCTCGGTAACGAAATACGGGTTTAGAGCGAGTAAGGATCGTACTAATACAGAACCAACTTGGGTAGCCGATCTTAATGGACAAGTATTATGTCATCAAGCTGACCAAACGGGAACATCTAATGATCCTAAATTAGTGGTAACGTATGGAGGTGGAGTTCCCAATCTTCTTTTAATGGGCGTAGGATAATATGCATTCACTTATTTCACGATTATTTATAAAAGAAGGAATTAAAGATTTTGAAGATTTATCGGAAAGCGACAAAGAAACATACGATAACTGGCAGCGCATTCTTTCAGAAGGAGAGATTACTATTGACAAGATGGTAGAGTTTTGTAATAATCAAATTGCGATTATTGAAGGGAATTGGAAAGATTTTGATAACTCAAAAGAAAAGAATGAGCGTTTGATTGTGATGCATACCGTGTATAGAACGCTTGTGAATGTAATCACAAAACCAAAAGCGGAGAAAGAAGCGTTAGAAAAATATCTGTTGGATTTATTAAAATAGTCCTACCTTACCAACAATAAGCGGGCAAGTTAAGAAATTAGCTTGCCTTTTTAATTATATGAGAGAAGTTCAAGCAAAACTTATAGCCACAGGGCGCAGCGCTCCTGACGCAGTGGCAAACCAAGGTCAAATTGAAGCGTTATTTGATTCAATGGGAAGACAAGTAATGGCTCCTCATCAAATGAGAGGATTTCTTGCCACGGCTTATGTGGCATTGGCTAATGGAACGGAAACATCTCTTTTGGCGGGAGTTGCGGGAGAATACCATGATTTGCTTTCCATTACCGCGGCAAATACTTCTGGCGCGGCAATAGCTCTCACTATCAGGGAAAGCACGGGAGGAAGCACGACAACGAGTATCTATGCGGCAGCAAGCGCCACCACAACCATAAATTTTCCCGCGCCAATTCCTCAAAGCGCCACTGATGCGGCATGGACGGTGGATATGGGAGATTTCAGCAATACAACGGTTAATATAACCGCGTTATTTGTAAAAAACGTATAAAGGTCGGATATAAATTAACCAATCATTAACCTTATTTTTATGTCAGTAAGAGGAGAAGTAGATATGAAAGGACAAGATTCAGGAGGCGGCGCTCAAAGAGTGCAAACTGATAGTGCTGGGAATTTGAAAGTGGTGGGAACAATAGATCACGATACCGCTGATTCACAGGCTCCGGTAAAAGTGGGAGGCGTGGGAAGAACCACGAATCCAGCCGCAGTAGGCGATGGCGACAGAGTTAATGCCACGTTTGACGACATTGGGAGAATGGTGATGGCGCCTCACCAAGTTCGTGATCTTGTGAATACCGCGTATGTGTCGCTCACCGGAGGCACAAAGACTTCGTTAATCGCGGGAGTAACTGATGTTTTTCTTGATTTGGTGCAGATAAGTTTTTCAAATAACTCTGGGGCCGCAACAACTTGCACGCTTACGGATGAGGCTACAACGGTTCAGTCATTCGTTTGTCCCGCAAATGATACAAGAAATTATACTTTTGAGAGCCCAATTCGTCAAAGCGCCACTGGCGTGGCATGGTATGTGGACTTGCCCGATATTTCGGGAACTACGGTAACTGTGCAGGCCCAATTCGTGAGAAATGTATAGTTATGCCCGAAGCGCTGGAAAGAAAATTAAAGAGTGAAGCAAGAAAAAAAGGATTTAAGGGAGAACGCGCAAAAAAGTATATCTATGGCACGTTAAGAAAAACGGGATGGGTTCCTTCTCATCAAAAAAGGTCGCGTCAAAAAGTTTAACTTACATATATGCCAGATGTAAAAACTCCATCAGGAAAAGTAAAACATTTCCCTTATACAAAAAAGGGGAAGAAAATGGCTGCAAAAGCTAAAAAGAAATTTGGGAAAAGAAAGAGGTAGCCATGAAAAAACGAGGAAGACCACCAAAAATTATCAAGTCATGGGATAAAAAAGAAGAACTTGTGGAAACTGAAGACGTAGTAGAAGAAGAACTGGAAACAGAGCCCGAACCGCAATCTAATTCTGAAGAGATTCCCGAAGAAGTAAAAGAAGAAGGAGTATTGATAAAAGAACCGCATCCCTTAATAATGCAGCGAGAAAAGCTAATGAAGCTTTATGAAGAAATGAAAAGTGAAAACATCCGTAGCATTTCAGATATTGAAGTGAAGATAGGAAATCTTAACAGAGATATCTTAAAGATTGAGGAATAATTGTAACCTCGTTAAAAACTATTCTGCCGCAAGGCGTTAAATGTAATCGACCACGAGTCGTAAAAACAATATGCCAGAAGACAAAAACGTCAAGGAAGAAGACGTTAAAACCCAAACACAGGATGAGTCAGGAAAAAAGGATGACCAAGCTCAACCTGAACCTCAAAAAGGCGGGAAAACAGACGAAACGAAACTTTACGCGGCTCTTAAAGAAGAGCGAGAGAAAAGAAAAGCCGTTGAGCAAAGAATGCAAGAATTAGAATCATCCTTTCAATCTTCCAGTTCAACTTCCGATGATGAAGACTACAGTGAAGCAGAGATTAGATTGAGAAAGGAAATGCAGAAAATGAATGAGAAATTGGTTTCTTTGGAAGCCGAGCAAGTCAGAAAAACTCTTGAGAATCAATATCCGCAATTGATTGATAAAAAAGAAGAATTTGAAGAGTTCTTGGAAGCCGAAGAGAATAAAAATATCCCTTTGGCAAGAGCGGCAAAACTCTTTTTGTTAGACAATAATCTTCTTGAAACGTCTGGAACGGGGCGAATGGGCCTTGAGAAGCCAAGCGGAGGAGAAAGAGTGGCGCCAAAATCAGGAATGTCTTCTACAGAAGCAGAAGACTTGCGAAAGAATCATCCAAAGAAATATCGTAAAATGTTAATAGAAGAAACGCTAAAACCAGAAGAGATTCATTCATAAAGGTCGTGGAAGATTGCTAAAAATAATATAGATTTATGTTAACCGATTTTGGAGAACAATTTGCGGCAAAAGTTTTGAGAAGGTTTTATGCAAATTCGGTAACTTCCGCAATCACCAATAGACAATACGAAGGCGAGATTAAGAAAATGGGAGATAGGGTTAATATCTTGTCATTCCCAGGCGATATGCCCACGGGCGATTACGTTACGGGAACAGATATGACTCTTTTCCCATTTTTTGATTTGGAAGAGCAATTGGTTGTGGAAAAAAGGAAATATTACAATTTTCAAATTGACAGACTTGAAGACCTTTTTACATATGTTGATGATGCGGAAAGCGCTCTTTTACAAAGCTCTTCTGAAGCTCTTATTCGCGGTGTGGATGAGTATACATTGGCAAAAGCGGGCGATGTGAAAGCGGGACACTGGGTAGGTATTGATTTACGTATTGCTGGTTCTTCCAGCGATACTCATGCTTCCATTGCAACGACAGCCACAGGAGGCACGCTCACTATTCAAGGAGCCCCCACAGCCGGCAATACGGTTGGAGGCGCTGAAATTGGAGACGGAACGCTGGTATACTATGGATTCAAAGACCCTGAAGATATAGGCAAGCCTATTCGTCTTACATCGGGAAGCACATGGGCTACTGAATGGTATCGCATTAGCGCGGTTACTGATTCTGATACGGCTTCAATCGTCAACTGGGATGGCGCTGTTGACGCTATGGATATTCCCACTGGGGATATTCTTCGCGGACTCTATGGCGCTCAAGAATTTGCAGGCGCTGGAACAATCAATGGCGATGACAAACCTACGACAGCTAATGCAAGCGCTGGATGGGGATGGGAATTTCAGGCGGCGAGAGCGACAGTTGTTACTTCTTCATTGATTTACGAACAATTGGTTGAACTGAAAACTAAACTTGATGAGAGTGAGATTCCTTCTGGTGATAGACACGTTACCGGCCCTTCCAAGTTCGTGAACATGTTGAATAAAGCTGGGGAGTTACAAGCTGATATTCAGATGGCGTATGAGGGAGTGATTCTTAATGGCCGCGTAGGAAGAGCGTCTGGGTTTGAAATTCACGAAGCGGCTGGGATTCGCACTTCCACTCGTCTTGAGAAATCAACCGCCGCTGGAGTTGGCGCAAGCACTGTGCTTACCGATG
>ERZ1292623.1545-Hain-H51-01um-R1-1545-length-22018-cov-7_pt3 | contig 14746 bp, 13 predicted proteins | sample MGYA00564398_ERZ1292623 | MGnify/ENA primary metagenome ERZ1292623 (study PRJEB36523, sample SAMEA6512633) | groundwater metagenome | collected 2019-01-07 | study: AquaDiva: Metagenomics assemblies of 32 groundwater samples
CCCCGCGTCCATCGCCGCGCCGCCCGTCGCCTAGCCTCCACCCCGAATCGCGCAGACCGGCGTGCCGTCGGAGCCCTCAATGACCACGCGTAGTTCCCGCAGCACCATCCCGCCGGGCGCCCCCTACGGTCAGCGCAAAGCCACCAAGGAAGCCTTCCAGGCTGCCGGGGTTCCCACCACCCAGCGTGACCCGTCGCCCAATCCGCCGGGCCGACCCCGCAGCAGTCCCCTCCAACAGGCCCCCGAGTATCAGCCCGAAATCGACGGCTTCGCCCTACGTCAACCGTCCCCGGGATTCGAGATGCGCCCCACCGAAGAATCGCGGGTGGTGGCCCTCCTCGAAGCCTCATCTGATCCCCTGCTGGCGAATCTCGGGTACCGGCTGCGGAGCCTCTGATGACGGTTCTCTCCGAGCTTGGGGGCAAGGACTTCGCCAAGCCTCTGGTCCCGAAACCCCGGGCCACCGCCGGGAACATCCGTGTTCGGGGGGAACGAATCCCCGACACCCCACGGTTGCAGCGTCTCGCCGGAATGTACGGCGTATGGCAGACCCGGACCAACGGCACCTACGACCCCGGGCGGGCGCTGGCGTTCGCCCGCCTCTACGAACCGCGGATCACCCCCGAACTCGAAGAACTCCTGATGCGCGACTTCACCGTCGGTGTCGCCACCCTCGAAGCCACCCGGTTTCCGGCCGCGGTCCCGTTCGTCGGCACCATCGTGGACCGGCTGCTCTCCGCCAGCGACGCCCAGTTGTCCCAGGTTGGGGCCAACCTCCTGGGCGCCGAGATGCGGCTCCGTCAGAACGAGGCGCATTCCACCACCATTGCGGACCTCGACACCCCGGGGGTGTATGCCATGCTTCCCCCCGAAGTCGCCCTCCAGGAACAGACCCGCGGCACCACCGGAATCCCCGAACACCTAAAGGCCGGGGCACCGGCGATGGTCGGCAACTTCTTTGCCCGGCTCTCGGGCCGCGAGATGACCTGGCTGCGCACCGGGGGACATCTGGCGGTCGGAATCGACGGCGAATCGTTCTTCGATGTGATCCTCGACGGCGACATCGGCGACGGCGCCATCGACGCCATCGTCGCCCTCACCGAAGCCGTCTACGGCACCCGGCACCGCCTTGCAGAATCCGATGACGTGGCCGGTCAACAGACCAATGTGGGCGCGTTCTTCGAGTTCGTCGGTGCCGTCACCGACTCGATCTTCCGTCTCAAGGACGCCATCGATGCCCCCCTCAACTGGCTTTTGGATCAGTCCCCCGCCGAGGAGTTGACCGCAACCCAGGAGGGGCGCCGCTACCGCTCCTCCAATGAGATCGTTTCGGACCGCACCCGGGCCGCGCTGGAAGCCGTCTCGGTCGACTTGGACTCCGACGCGGTCGTCATCGCCGCCGCCGCCCAACTCGGAGTCCAAGGGATGGGGGTCGGAGCCGCCTACGACCTGAGCCGCGCCTGGTACGACTCGCTCACACCCACCGAACGCGCCGCGGTGGAAGCCGAAATGGAGGACGAGACCAAGGCGTCGATCACCGAGACCCTCACCGAACTCGCCGACAAACGCCACTCCGTAAAACGTGCCCTCGACGACACCGTCGCCGTCGTGGGGACCGCCGCCAACGCCTGGATGACCTTCACCCAATCCAACATCGTTCATCTCGCCGATTTCATCGAGGACGTCAGCGAAGGCGTGATGGCGATCCCCAACGAAGGACTCGGAGGCTTTGGCGCCGCCTTCTCCCCCGACGGCCCCCTCCCCGAGAGCGCCGCCGACTTCATGGGACTCAGCGACGACAACCCATGGCGGGGCCTCGTCGACTTCGCCGCGTCGGTCGCCGGTGACCCCCTGACCTGGATCGGGATTTCGGGGCCGATGCGTGGCGCCTACATGCGCCGGATGCTCACCGAAGAGGGCGGAGCCGCCGAGTTCCTGGCCCGCCCCCACACCCAACCCTGGTTGGCGGCACTCACCGAGGCCCAGGCTGCTGGCAACCGTCGCATCGGGGTCAGCCTGCTCACCGCCCAGGGCATGACCCGCCGCGGCCTGGAGGAGTATCTGGCCGGGGCTCCGGTGGTCGAAATCCTCGAACGCGAAATGTCCCAGGGGCTGTTCATCCCCACCCTCACCGGCAGCCTCAAGTTCCACAACCAGGCGGTACAGATACGCCGTCTCGCCTCCCTGGGCGACTCCGATATCGCCGAATATCTGCGTGGCGCCCTCAGCCAGTTCTCCACCCGCCGCAACCTGTCTCTGGCTCCCGACAACGCCATGGATGACCGAATCGCCGTCGCCATGGCCCGCTCCACGGTGGACCCGTCGTGGATCGCCGACCCCCGCCTGTTCGACGACTACATCGACGAGGTGCTGAAGTTCACCAACCCCGATGAGCGTGCCGCCAAACAGGTCGTCGCCCTAGCGGCGGAGCGTCAGGCGGCACGGCGCAAAGAACTGGTGTTCGAGGCCCGCGCCGCCGGGCACCGGCCGTTCCTCCAAGCCGACGCCGCCGCCCGTGAAACCTCCGACCGCCTGTTCCGCCTCGAAGCCGAAGCCGCCCAGGCGCGCCGCGGCGTCACCGACACCGGCCTGTTAGACGACACGCTGCGCCGGGCCGAGGATGCCATGGTCGCCGACCCCACTGCGGTGAACACCGCCGATTGGCGGGCCGCGGTTGCGGCCCGTGAGGCCGCCGACGACACTGCAGGACGCCTCGCCGCCATCGAGGATCGCATTGATGTGATCCGCAACGCCGACGAGCGGCTCTCGGACCTGCGAGGTTCACTGTCCTCCGACCCTGCTGCCGCTACCGCTTACACCGCGTTGCAGGCCAAGGTCGCCGAAGTCGCCCGGGTGTTGCCCGCCGGCTACGGCGGTGAGGTCTACGCCAAGCGGAAGGCGGCTGCCTTGGGCTGGCTGGAACGCTACCGGGTCGAGGCTAAGGAGTTGGAGCGGCTGCGGATGCTGCGCCGCCGCGTCAACGCCCCCGGAGGGGCGCGGGCCGCTCTGATCGAATCCGACCGCCGCTTCTACGAGTCGTGGGGCCGCGCCGCCGGACTGGAGACACCCGAGGGGCGTATGGCCTGGGAGCGGATCACCGGCGTAAAGACTCCCACCACTATGGACGGTCTCGCCGAAGCCCTGGCGATGGGTGACACCCAGCAGGCCGCCGTGCTGCGAGACATCTTGGGCGAAGGGCCTCGTGGCCTTTCCCCGATCCCGGTGTCGCCGATGGAGATGGTCGCCTACATGGGGCGACACTCCGACGAGTGGTGGTCGAAGGTGATGATGCGCAACCCGGCCTTCTCCAAACGGTTGCTGGCCCGGGGCATGGAGAACATCCGTAAGACCTGGACCGCCAATGTGCTGTTCAACCCCTACACCTTCCTGCGTTCCAACCTGGACGAGCCGATCCGCGACTTCTTCATCAACGGCCGCGGTGCCTTCGGCCGTGGCCTCCAGCGGCTCCGCGCCGGGTTCCAGACGGTGGAGTTGTCTGACATCGCCAACGCCTACGCCTACCGTATGGCCCGCCCCTGGCACGCCCCCGGCGAGTCCCCGCAGTTCATCGCCGCCTCCCGCACCGCCGCCCGGTTCGGAGCCGACGAACTCGGCCTGGAGTCGCGGGTCGGCCAGGCCGCCTTCAACAACGAGGCCCGCCATCTGTTCAACGGTGTTCTGCCGTCACGCCCGGTGGTGCGCGCCTGGGCCAAGGCCCGTCACAGCGGCGACGACTCTGCGTTCCTGTCTTGGTGGCAGGATCAGGCTGGCCGAATCCTGGTGCCCCCCAGGATGACGTCGGGTGGGGTGACCACCAAGATGACCGCCGAAGGGGTGCTTGACGGATGGGACACCGTTCTGGACGCCTTCGCTCATCAGGTTCCCGCCGCCAACCGCTCCTCCTGGAAAGCCGCGGTGCTCAAAGGCTGGGCCGAGGGCGATGACCTCTCCCCGGCGGTGCTGCGCCAACTCAAGGTGCTGCCCTCATCCACCCCGCAGATCAAGGGGCCGATGAACCGGGGGTACGACATGTTCTTCGGCCGTCCCGGCGGCACCCACGGCTCCCTGGTCTACGAGGAGTTCTACGGTCAAGCCTACGGGGTGCTCGCTGCCCGCCATTCTGAGAAACTGCTCACCGCCGAGCGCCTCGCCGAAATCTCCGATTCTTCGGTGACCCAGGCCAAGATGATGCTCACCTCCTCCGACCCCCTGGTCGATGATCTGGTCCGCAACCAGGGCTGGTTCACCGAACGCGCCCTCCACGTCGCGGCGTCGCGTACAGCCCGCATCCACGCCGACCACATGGCCTACCAGATGGGCGCCACCTCACTGGCCGGTCAGCGGCTGGCGCAGGTCTTCCCGTTCCTCAAGGCGCAGATGGACTTCCTGGGGTTCTACTGGCGCGAACTCACCTCAGGTTCGGAGTTGGCGCTGTCCGCCACCGGCCAGCGGGCGTTGCGCATGGTCGGCGGCGGATCGCTGATCGACAAGGGCCTCCCCTTCCTGGGTAAAAGCGTCCAGATCGCCGGGAGCCCCCTCAACTTGCGCCTCGCCGGTCGGATCATGGACATCTTGGGCACCGTGGAACGGCTCCCCGACGAAGCCTCCGACGACGTGTTCGGCCGCATCCTGAACAACTACACCTTCCTGCCCACCGACCTCAACGACGACTTCTGGCTGCAACTTCAACCCGGACTGGCCCCGATCCCGTCGTGGCTGCTGCACATGCTCCCCGTTGAGGCCTCCGACGACGACCCGCTGGCCTCGTTCGCCGCCGCCATCCGCCGGTTCCTCGACGCCGCCTGGCCGTCGTTCACCTTCAACTCAGACCAGGCCGACGCCACCGACCTGTTCAACTTCGTCCTCCCTGACTCGCGGGTCTCGGGTCGTCGTATCCTCGAACGGGGCCTGGAGATGGCGGTGCCCCCCGGATTCTTGGGCTTGGGCAACCCGATGCGGACCTCCGAAGGGTTCTCCGGGTTCTTCGGCACCCCCCCGGGATTCCACAACCTGCTGCGTCAGCGTATCGCCGACGAGATCGCCGCCAACCCCGGACTGGTGAAAGACTCCGACGAGTGGAAGGAAACCGTGCGTCGGGTCACCACCGAAACCTACCGTGACGCCACCCGCGATGCCGCCTTCGACACCGCAAAGACCGTGCTTGCCGTCTCGGGGTTCGAGTTCGACGCCGACGACGGCCAGCAACTCGCAGCCTACGAAGGACTGATCGCCGACCTTTCCAACCTCCACACCCGCGGCATGGTCGGCGACCCCACCCGAGACGAGATCACCGACCTGTGGGCCCGTTACCAGTCCGGTGACATCACCTACACCGAAGCCACCCGCCTCGCTGATCTGGCGCAGGATGTCCTCTACGGGGTTCCCGACCTGTGGACCGACCTGCTGGTGGTCCGTCACCCCGAGATCGCCGCCAACCTCACCTCGCAATGGAAATGCACCGAGGATTCTCCGCTCGGAGCTTGCCGTGGTGACCGCCTGGTCATCGCCCCGGGAGCCGACGGCCGCGCCCTACGCGCTCAGGGCCAGGCCCAAGAGTGGCTGGTGCGCCGCGACCCGGCCGACTTGTGGGACGACACCTACGCCCGCCATGCCGCGGCGGCTCGCCGTCTCCGCACCCAAATCTGGACCGCCGCCACCGGATTGAAGTCGTGGTCGTCGGTGAATCCGGCCTCACCCGAGGCGCGGGTCCGGGTCGCCGGCTTCGAGTTGCAGGCGCTGCGCGACCTCGGGGCCGACGTCCCAGACGGTCGGGAGGTGATCTACACCCGCCGCCAACTCCATGACCTGCTGTTGCCGTTCTCGTTCGAGTCCCACGTCGCCGACTTCTCCACCTCCGCTACCGACGCCCTGACCCGGCCCTACGGCATCCCCCAGGCCATCACCCAACTGCGCGCCCAACTCGTCGAGGAGGGCTACGACCCCGACGACACCTACACCTGGCCGGAGCAGACCCGGGCCTATGTGCGGGGCCTCTACGATCAGGCCATCACCCAGGGGATCATCACCCAGGCCGAATACGACCGCGAACTCGCCCCACGCTACGGCGACCTGGCCTACGAACCGCCCGACCCGCCCGCCTTGGACCAAACCGCCTACCACTTCACCGTCGATCCCCGCGACCTGTCCATTGTGGACGGCGACACGGTGCGGGTCACCTTCGGCGACGGCGAACAGCGCATCCGCCTCATCGGGATCAACGCCGCCGAAGCCAACACCGTCAACCCCGAGGCCTATCAGGCGTATCTCACCCAGACCGAATCCCTCCGTGCCCTGATCGACGCCGCCCAGGAGGTGGCCTTCGCCGTCTACGCCCCCGAACGGTTCCTCACCACCCAGGAAGTCGCCGACGGTGAGGTACGATGGCTCATGTGGTTGTATCTCGATGGTCGCCCGGTGTTCGACCCTGATTCGTTCACCTCGACCCAGCCTTCGGGGTACCGCATCGGCGGAGGCGGCATATGAGCATCGACTGGGACTGGTTCTCCGATGTCGTCGAGGAAATCCAGGACGCCGCCCGTCAGTACCAGGTCAACCAGCCCACCGTCCGGCCCGGCGGCGGCGGCGTTGCCTTTACCGGGGACACCGGTTTGGGGACCTCGGGCGCCGTGGACGACACCTCGGCACCGCCGTCATGGTCGTCGTCCGACACCAGGTTCTACGGCATCCGTGACCTGCTCGTCACCCAATCCGGGTTGACCATCTCCGACACCTCGGCGTCGCGGGTGCTTGACGACTACGGTGCCAGATTCTACGCCGACCATGGCCGGTTCCCCACCTACACCGAACTCCGCGGCGACGGCACCCTGTTCGCCGAGTTGACCCGTTCGGCGTTGCGCACCGACCTGCTGCCCCCGGTGTACGGGGTGCGCGGCGCCGATGGCGAGATTCAGTTCTACGATAACTCCGGGGCCTTCCCCACCGAGATCGCCAAACCAGGCACCCTGTGGGCGGGCACCTACGCCCAGGTTCCCCAGGCTCCGATCTACTCCCAGGGCGAGTATGACCAGATCATCAACTGGGACGCCATGGGCGCTCCGAGAGGAAGTGGTAGTGGCCGCGGCGGACAGGTGTTCGATAAGGCGCAGATGGACGAGTACATCACCCGCTCCTGGGGGTCGCTGATGCTCCAAGAACCACCCCCAGGACTCACCAAACGCTTCATCAAGGCGTCCAACGCCTTCTGGGCGCAAGGCGGCTCCCTAGACCTCGAAACCTGGCTGAAGGACCAGATGCGGGCCACCGCCCGTTACCGGGTGCTCTACGGCCGCAAAGACCCCTCGATGTCCGAGGAGCAGCACCTGTCGCTCTACTCCGGCCTGGCTCGCCAAACCGGGGTCCGCCCGGCCCTGGTGACCCGCTTCACCGTCCGTGGCGCCGCCGGGGCCGGTGCGCCCGCCGCCTTCGCCAACATGTTGACCGAGACCGCCGAAGTCCAGGGCCTCGGCACCGGCCAGTTGTCCCGCCAGTTCGCCCAGATCGTGTCGGGAATCCCGTCATGACCGTCCCCACCCGTCCCACCGGCATCGGGTACGACGACCCGTTCGACATTGCCAATGTCCCCGCCGGGCCGTCCGACCCGCTGGTCAGCAACAACATCGGCCAGTGGTTGGCCCGTCAGTACGCTCTCTACCTCAAGTCGCAGGAACAGACCGAAACCTTCGATTTCGATCAGTACGCCCAGCGGGCCGGGGCGCAGCGCCCCACCACTCCGAGTGGTACGGTCAGCCCTGCCGGACATCCGCCGACCACTCCAAGTGGCGGAGGTGGCGGTGGCGGTGGCTCCCCGGTCATCGATCCACCCGGCGGTGGTGGCGGTGGTGGCGGTGGCGGCGGTGGAGGTGGAGGCGGAGGAGGTGGTGGTGGCGGTGGTGGCGGATTCGGTGGTGGAGGCCAAGGGACCGATCCGATACCGGAACTTCCCAAACAGGCGGCTCTCAACCTCGAAGGCGCCTTTCTCCTCAAGGTCGACAACACCTACTACATCGAATACACCGTCTACGGGGTTGCACTCCGCTACTACGTCGGCAACAAGGAGTACCTCGACGAGTTGGGACTGAGCCAGGAGGACTTCGAGGGGTTCCTCAAGATCAACCAGGAAAAGTTTGCCAATCGTAAGGGCCTCGACGTCGGCAGCATCGACGAACGCCTCGGGGTGAAAGAAACCGTCCAGGCCACCTTCGACCGCGAGTTGCGGGTGTTCGGCAAGGAGGACCTCCCCGGCTGGCTGAAAGCCAACCCCGACGCCATGCTGATTGCCATGACCGGCGCCTTGGAGGGCTGGTCCCAGGGACGCACCACCACCGAGTTGTCCAAGACCGACGCCTTCAAGGCGGCCTTCCCCGAGTTCGACCGGTTCCGCTCCCGCACCCCGGGAGACACCATCACCGCGGCCCTGGCGAACTACGTCGCCGCCCGGGACCAGATTCGTGACTCGATCCGGGTATGGCGTGGACCTACCGGGGACATCTCCGACCCCACCATCGGCCGGCTCCTCGCCGACGGCTGGGACCCCAACCAGGCGGAACAGGTGCTGATCGGCGAGTCCCGGCTGCGGTCCCTGGGGCCGGGGGCTTTGGACCGTATCAACGAGATTTTGCAGTTCCAGTCCCCCGGCGCCCCCACCCTGACCATGGCCCACTTGTTGGACTATGTGATGCCGGGGGAGACTCCCCAGACCCCATTCGAGTTGCAGACGCTCATCAACGACGCCCTGCGCTCGCAGATTTTGCGCACGGAGGGGGTGCTGTTGTCCCCGGAGTTGGCCGCCAAGCTGGGCTCGTCGGAGGAGACCTCGACCCTCGACCCTAACGGGTTCCGCCAGGTCGCCGCCGAGGTGGCTGGCAACATCATGCGCTTCGGCCAGGAGTTGAACGCCGAACGGGAGGGCATCACCCGCGACGATCTGATCGTGGCTCTGACCGGGGGCGAGAAGTTGGGCGAGGTCGGCTCGAAGCTGGCGAAGTTCGCTCGCCGCCGCCAGATCGAGCAGCAGGGCTTCACCTCCCGCCAGGCGTTCATCGGTGAGGGCGACCGGCTCCAGTTCGCCGGGTTCGGCAACCTCTAAGTCAGGTTCACGCCAAAGCTTGGCAGCACCCCGCCATATCTGATACTCTGGTCTGCGACCGCACGCAATCGCCCGGCGTGTGGGGCATCGAGGGCAGTGTTCAGCACAACCGGCGTCCGACTCTGCGCTGGTTCCACCCGCGGCACAAACGAGGTGACAGGTGCCAGAAATCACCGAGACCCAGCCCCCCGATTCGATTCCACCCCAGGCGTTTGCTAGGGTGAAAGCGGAACTCGAACAAGCGAAACAGACGCTCGCCGATCTGGCGCCAGCCGTCAAGCAGTCTCTCGTCGTCGACAAGTTGCACAGCCACTTCAAGGCTCGTGACGACTTGAAGGGACGAGACCTCTACGAGTTGGCGAAGAGCGCGAGCGGGATGCCGCAGGTTCGAGATGCCGAAGACCCGGCCAAGGCTGCGGACGACTGGATTGCCACGATGTCGAGTCTGTTCACCGCTCCCCAGGGACCGACCGCCCCGCCGCTGATGGCTGGGCCGAACCCTGCGGCGGCGGGAGTCGCCATCGAGTCGGGACCGTTCGCGGTCAACTCGAAGGAATACAACGCCTTCCTGAAGCCCCACGGCACCGCGGCGCCCCTCCAGGCGGTTCGCCCCGGCCAGTTCTTCTTCTCCCGCGAAAACGAGTCGGCGCAGCAGACGGCCACGGTGCTCCGCTGAACTTCTAGTGGGAGGTTTTTTCCGTGGCTAACGAGACCACGTATACCACGTTCGATGATGCCAGCATCGCTGCTGGTGTCGCCAACGAACACATCCTGAGTGCTCTGCATGACCTGAACTACGTTGACCAGTTGACGCGGTTCGTTGACCTGTCCGGGGTGCCGTCGAAGTCGCACAAGATCGCCATGTTCCCGCGGCTCAACGCGGCGTCCGTGAGCGAAGGCGTCGACCTCCAGGCGACCCAGGTGTCCTCGTCCGGTGCGACGGTGACTGCCAGCGAGAAGGGCATCATGATCGTCCCCACGGACGCGCTGACGCTCTCGTCGTTGATCAACGACGCTGACTTCGCGATGGAAGCCGCGATGGCTATCGCCGAGAAGCAGATGTCCGATGTCGCCAACCTGGCGACGGGGTTCGCCAACTCGGTGTCGAACACCGGGGTCAACATGACCGAAGCCAACTACTTGGCCGGAATCGCGTTGTTGCGCAACGCCCGGCAGAACGGCCCGCTGGCCGCTTTGCTGTACCCGGAGCTGTGGTTCGACTACATCGCTTCGGTCGGTTCGACGTTCAACATCGCCAACGGCCCCGGATCGTCCGGTTCGGTCGCCGAAGGCAACATGTTCTCTGGCCCGAACTTCGGTGCCCAGGGGACGCATTTCGGTGTCTCCGTGTTCACTTCGACCGCGGTTCCCACCGCGAACGCCGGAGCGGATTCGGCAGGCATGATCGTCAACCCCCGCCGGGCGATTGCCCGTGGGGTCAAGTACAACTCGCGTACCGAGTTCGACCGGGACATTTCCGCACGTGCCAACGAGATCGTCGTGACCTCGTTCGATGGCGTAGTCGAGATCGAAGACGTTGCCGGTGTCGGCATGATCTTCGACCGTTAAGGAGACGACGTGACCTATCCACGCATCTTCAACACTGGTTGGACGTTCTTCGAGGACTTCACTGCCCAGGACGCGTTGACTGACGCGGTTCTCGGCAAGATGAAGTGGGAACTCGACCTCATCGGGAACGCCTCGACGATCACGTCGGGGACGGTGGACGGAGAAACCTATCTCCGTGACACCACTGCCGGTACCGCGGACGGTGACGGCGAGGCGTATTCGTTGAAGGACGACATCATCACCCTCAACGGTGATGGCGGCTACTTCGCGTTCACGGCCCGCATCCCGGATGTGGCCGGTAACGCGGTGGCGGCGAACAATGCCCGTATCGGACTCAACGCGGTGGTCACCTCAGGTGACCCGGTGGTCGGCTTGTGGGTCGACATCGACGGTGGGCTGATCACCTTGCAGGCCGACTCGGCCAACGGTGACCTGGCTGCTACCGCGTCGGTTCCGGGGTTGACTTCGTTGACGACGATGGTGCTGGGCACCAAGTACAACTTCGAGGTCCGCTGGTCAGGTGAGAACGCCAACAGTGGCCCGATACAGGCCGACCTGTACATCAACGGGAACCTGGCGTGTTCGATCCCGAACGTGCTGATCGGCAACACCGAGACGATGGAACCCAAGTTCGTCCACTGGCAGGACTCTGGTGGCGCAGCCACCTACGAGTTCGACCTGTTCGGATTCGAGGGTGCTTCGTATCGGGCGAAGTAAGGGGAGGCAGTAATGGCTCTCCTCACTCCGAGACCGACCAGCCCGGCTGAGGGGCTGCACTTCGTCGAGAACTTCGTGGGTAACGGTGTGATCACCACGAACCTCATCGGACAGAACAAGTGGACGACCGCTGCCATCGGCAACGCCGGGACACTGACGTATCTGACGACGATCCTGGCAACCGACCCGCCTGCGGGTGGGATCAGGATGCTCACAGCCGGAACCGCTAACGGTGACGGAGACGCGGTACACATGCTCGCCGACAACGCCCGAATCAAGGCGTCTACCGGGGGCGGCGGATTCGCGTTTCGGTTCCGTTACCCCGGTATCACAGGCAACGTCATCACGGCCAACAACTTCTACATCGGGCTCCACACGTCGGTTACGGCGACCGCGCCGACCGACGGAATCCTGGTGCAGTCGCTGGGCGGGGTGTTGACGCTGCGGTCCGATTCGGCGGATCATGGTGACGCGACCCAGGCCTTCGGTGGCGGAACGACGTTGACTTCGGGTACTACCGCGGTCCTCGACGTTGCGCATCAGATCGAAGTGCATTGGTCGGGCACCAACGGTCAGGGTGGCCCCAGTCTGGTTGAAGCGTTCTGCGACAACAAGCCGGTGGGGTCGCTGTATTCGGTGATCGACGACGACGAGAACGTTCGGCCGTCAATCGTGCATTGGCAGGACCAGGGTGCCGCTCAGACCTACGAGTTGGATGTCCACTGGTTCGAGTATTGGCAGTATCTGAACTACCCGACCGCACCTACGGTCTAAATGATGCTGACCCCACCCTCGGAGCGATTCGGGGGTGGGGTGCGGCAGAAGGGAACACATTCACATGACGATCTCAGTGCCCGGCCGGGGTTACAAACTTTCCCGTCAGCAGTGGGACACCATTCGCCGCGACTACGAGGCCGGAGCCAGTATCGGCTCCTTGGTTCGTGAATACGGCGTGTCGCATCCCACCATCGCCAAGCACCGCGACAACGAGGGTTGGATCAAGGTCGGAGCCAACACCGATCCGGTGGATGCCGCCATCGCCGCATCCGCCAGTCCCTCTACGGCCTGGGACACCGTGAGCGAACCGGACGACGACGCCCCCTTCGCTGAGATTCAGGGTCCCGTCACCGACGAACGTGACGCCACCATCGCCGACTTGCGCTCGGAGTTGGCCCGGTTCAAGCCCACCAAAGTCGAATGGGCCATCGACGAAGCCTCGGCGGCACGGATGCTCGCCGACGAGATGCACACCCGTATCGAACGGGCGTTGAACGCCTACAACCTCGACCGTGTCAAGCAGGGCGCCCCCCCAGGGTCGGCCTTGTCTCTCGCTCAGATGGAACAGGTGCAGCCCGGTTGGTACAAGCGGGAGGAGTCCCGCATCATCCGTGAAACCGTCGACGATCTGACCCGTCACGCCACCAACACCGGTCAGGCGACCCGTACTTTGGCGATGCGTAAGCGTGACGGCAACATCGTCAAAGTGCCGTTGGATGACGGCATCGGCAACTACGGCCTGTCGCCGGAGGCGTACATCGCCAGCCTCAAAGCCCGCGGTCACGTCGAGTTGACTCCGCAGCCGTGTACCCGGCAGGACTGCTGGGCACCAACGAACCGTGATTGGCTGATCAAAGGCGGCCTCGCCGGTGCTTCGCAGCCGATGGGCTACTGCAACGAACTCCACTACAAGCTCGACCCCTACGCCGATGCCGGTGGGGTGTCGTCGCGGGCTACGACTACAGCGTCGTTCAAGATATGACCGTCGTAGAACTCTCCGAGGCCGAGTTGGCCGGGTGGCGCAAGGACCGTGATGTGGTGCGCAGCGCACCGGCTCGGCTGGCCCCTCCACCAGAGGAGCCCGAACCGGAGCCGGTGCCGTTCGTGGTGCCTTTGCATGCCCGCGAAACCTTCGATGCCACCTTCGATCCGATGTACGCGTCGATGGTCGCCACGCGCCAGGACTATGACCAGGCGCTCTCCTGGCTGCGGGCCACCACACCCGGCCTCGCCCATTACTCCGATGTGGAGTTGCGTGACGTGCTCCGGAAGAAGGTGGAGGCCGCGGTTCGTCAGGCGTTGACCATCAAGGGACTGAATCACCCCGTCGTCGATCTCGCAAGGAGCGTGTGAAAATGACTGATGCCGTAGTTGACGCTGCGCTCGCCACACTGACGGGCCAGAATGCCGGATGGGGCGACGGGGCCTCGGTGCCGTTGCGGGTGGACGCCTACGGGGCGCTGTACACGGTGCGGACCAACGCCTCCGGGGTGGCGATGCCGGTGTCGCCGACCGAGTTGACGATCCTCGCCTCCGCGGCGCGAACTACTTTGCAGTCGGTGACGACAGTGAACTCCGCGGGATACCGGGGGGTCATCATCGTCATCGACGTGACTCTCGACCCGGCCCTCGCCTCGATCACCCCCTCTATCGAAGGGGTGTCGACTCTCGGGTCGGACGACTATGTGATGCTGACGGGTGCGGCTATTGCTGCGACCGGGGTGACGGTGCTGCGGGTCTTTCCTGGCGCGGTCGCTGCGGCGAACACGAAGGCCGATGATTGGCTGCCCGCCTCGTGGAAGTTCAAGATGGCGGTAGCCGACGGCGACTCGATGACCTACTCGGTGAATGCGATCCTGCTGCCATGAGCACCGCACCGGGATATCTGCCGCAGGGGTACAAGACCTCGAAGAAAACCCATCGGGTCGATGGACCTCCGGGGGTGAACAACACCGAAACGGTTCACTGGGATGGCCACCAGGACGCCCATGTGCGAGCCAAGCCCGTCAGCGTGTCGATGAAGGTCGAGTCCATCCACAACGAGGGGAACGAGTAATGGCTATCACCGCGTCCGGTCTGTATGTGGCGACGATGCTCGACGTGTTCGACGCCACCCAACTGGCCTACGCCTATCTCGCCGACACCATGAAGATCGCCCTGTTCACCGACACCATCACTCCGAACTTCGGGACGGACACCGCATACGGGGTGGCCCCGTATAACGCCAACGAGACTTCGGGCGGCTCGTGGGCCGCGGGCGGATACACCCTAGCCACCAAGACCATCGCTCAGGACGCCATCGGCTACTCGGTGTGGGACGCAGCGGATGTCTCTCAGGCGACCTGCACGGTGACTAACGCTATGGCCGGGCTGATCTACGACGACACCCTGGTCGGAAAAAATGCCGTCGTCCTGGTGGACTTCGTGACGGCGGTGTCCACTACCAACGGGACACTGACGATCACCTTCACGGCTCCGGCGTCCGGCGGCATCTACAACGTCAAATGCACTGTGTGATGATTACCTCTACTGCCCGTGGCTTGGGCGGAATCTGGATTCATGCGCTGACGCTGTGACGCCGGGCGGTGACTGATGCCG
>ERZ1292623.2985-Hain-H51-01um-R1-2985-length-14743-cov-7_pt1 | contig 14743 bp, 15 predicted proteins | sample MGYA00564398_ERZ1292623 | MGnify/ENA primary metagenome ERZ1292623 (study PRJEB36523, sample SAMEA6512633) | groundwater metagenome | collected 2019-01-07 | study: AquaDiva: Metagenomics assemblies of 32 groundwater samples
AACGGCAAGTCCTGACTAGTGCAAGTCTGGTTACAGACGCTTAGTAAAATGTTAGTATGAATTTTTCCTTTAAGGAAATTCAACAGAAGCTGGCTTATAATTTACCTATACTAAACTTCTTTAGGAAAAAAAGCTTAATCAAAAAAGAAAATAAATTTTTAGAAAAAGTTTATTGTTGGGCTTTTGTGATGTGGTTTGTTTTTTCAAGCCTAATTATTCTGTCTGCAAAACTTTCTATTTTATTTTCGTGGCTTACAATTATTATTTGATTGGTGTTTAATTCTTCGAAAACAAGCCTTAATCTGTCTAATTGTTCTGAAGAAAATCCATCTGTCGGCTCATCTAAAATTAAAAGGTCTTTTGTTTTTATTTCACTTACAAATGTGTTTATAATTTGATTTAAGGCTAGTCTATAAGCCAAGGCTGCTGCTGTTTTTTCCCCCCCCGACAAATTTATGTATTCAAGTTCATGGCCTGCCTGTTCTATAACTGGAGAAAATTCTTCATCTAATTTTACTTTTATTATTTCAGAATCAATCAGCATGTAAAACCATTTCTGGAAAAAACTGTCAAAATCATTTTTTATTTTCATCATGACTTTTTTTTCTATAGTTTCTAAGATGTTTGAGAAATTTGTTTCTAAAAAACTCTGCAATTTTACAAAGTAATTTATTTTTTTCTTAGCTTCATGTATTTTTTCTAATTCTTTATTTATTTTTTCTATTTCCTTGTTTAAGTTCTGGATTTCATTTTCAAGAACTGCTTTTTTTACTTCCAGGTCTTTGTTTTCCTTGTTTAAAGTGTCTAAATCTTTTTTATTTGATTCGTAATTTTTGTCTAGGTCTGAAAATGAAGAAATTATTTTGCTTATTTTTTCTGATTCCTGCTTTAAAATTATTATTTCTTCTTTTAATTTATTGTTATTTAATTTTAATTCTTCGGTTTTCTTTGCTTTTTCTTCCAACGAGGTTTTTTTAAATTCAATAATTTCAAGCAAATTTTCCTTTTTTTCCAGATTATTAATTGTTGTTGTCAGTTCTGAAATGCTTTTTTCTAGAGGTTCTGTTTTTTCTTTTATTATGTTATTTTCCATGTCTAGGTTTTTTATGTTTTCATTTTCCTTTTCTTTCATATTTGTTTTATAAGACAAAGAAACTTCTTGTTTACAAGTAGGGCATTTTTCAAGGTTTTCCACGCTTTTTATTATGTCCAAGGAATTTTGTTTTTTAACAAGAATTTCTCTTTCTTTTAGTTTTAATTCATGAAGTTCATTATTTAATTTTTTTAATTTCATTTCATTTTCTTCTTTTTCTTCTTTGTTAAAAACAACTGTTTCTTTTGTTTCTTGTTTTAAATTTTCAATTTCTCTGTTTAAAATTATTAAATCTTGATCATTTTTTAGTAATTGGGGAGATTTAAAATTTAGTTCGAGTGATTTAAGTTCAAACTGCTTTCTATAGTCATTCAAGGATTTAATTTCTTTTTCCAGGTTTAATATTATAGATTGTTTTTCAAGAAGCTTTGACTTTGTTTTTTCTATACTTGTTTTTAAGTTTTCAATCAAGTTGATGTTGTTTACTATGCTGTATTGTTTTTCCTGCTTTTCTGACTTGTTTTCCTCTTCTTTTTCTGCTGTTAAAAGAAGCTCTTTCTTTTTTATCCTTATGTTATCTATTAATATTTTAGAATTTTCCTTTATTCTCTTGTATTTGTCTATGCCAAACACTTTTCTTATTGTGTCTAATCTATATTCTCTGTCTCCTAAAAGAATCTGCTTCATTTCTTCCTGTGGGGTGTAAATTGTGTAATTGTAAATAAAGTATTTTGACTTTGTCAAATATTCTTTAGGATAATTTAGTTTTGTTAGAATAAAATCTTTTAATTCTATTGCTGACAATTCTTTTTCTTCTGAAAGCTTTAAAGTTCCGTAATCTTGTGAAATTGAATTTTGAGATCTTTTTAAAGTTCTTTTTATTGTTATATCTTTATTGTCTATTTCAAATATTAACTCTACAGAACCATCACTTTTTCCATTTCTTAGCAAAGAATTTCCAGATAAATATCCTTTTCTTAGGCCAAATAATGCAAAATCTATTGCTAATAGAATAGTTGATTTTCCTGAACCTATATCTCCCGACAATAAAGTAATGCCTTTATCAAAACTTATTTCTTCTTCTAAATAACTTCTTATATTGTTTAATTTTATTTTCTTGATTAACATTCTATAGAAAAAGCTTGTTGAATTTATATTGATTTATTTAGTTTAGTTATAGGAAGATTTATATACTATTTCTAAGTAGAAACATAACTATGAGTAGACTTAGCAATATGGTTACTAGCGCTGCTTTTGCAATTGCTTTTGTATCTCTATTTGAAGTTTCTAATATAAAAAATCAAATTGGGCTTAGTTCTTCTAAAGAAGAATATGTTAAAAAAAGAAATCTTGCTTATCGTATAGCTGATGAAAATAAAGATATGGTTTTAGAATCTGATGAAATGATTAAATTTGCTAAAGAATTAGGAGTTTTGCCCAGAACTGAGGTTATACCTTTAGGACAGGTAGAAAGAGCTATTTATGGTGTTACTTTAGAACAATTTGAAACATATATTGATAAAAAAGCAAATGAAAGAAGTGAAGAATTAAGAAGGAGAGAGAAGTAAAATGGCAGAAGGAAAATCAAATTTAAGTACTTACGTGATTTTATTAGCCTTGAGCATCCCTTTTACTTTCGGTGCAACACTGGCTTATCTTAAAAAACAAGCTAAATTAGAGTGGGAAAGAATAGATATGAGGACTGAGGCTTTTAAATTAGCTGATCATAATAAGAATGGAATTTTAGAAGATAATGAATTAATTTATTTAGGTAAAGGTTTAAATTTTTTTAATTCTTCAAATCCGATTACTTTAAGGGAATTAGAGAAAGAAGTTATGAAAGCTAGCAAAGAAGATTACCTTAGGTTTATTGCTAAGGAAGAGGAATAAATTAATTTTCCAATATTTTTTCTGTGTCTTTTAAGATTCTTTTTTCAAAATCCATGCTTTTTTCACCTTCATTTTTTTCCTTGTCCAGTAAATTCATTATTTCTTTTATAAACTGAATTTCTTTTTCTTTTTCATCTATGTTGAATTTGAATTTTCCCAGGTTTTTTGATATTATATCATGCTCAATTTCATTAATTGAATTGTATTTTTCATATTCTATGCTTTCTGTTTCTTTGCTTGACAATCTATGGGTATTTTTTAAAACCAGAAAAGCTTCATTAGCTGCGTTTAAAATTCTTTTAAAGTTAATGTTTGTGGGTTTTCCTGTTTCTAATGTGCCAAATATTCTTAACAGCAAGATTTTGCCTTTTATATTATGGGATTTAATTTGGTTTATAATTAAGTCTTCTGCTTCATAACTTCCTAAATTGTTTACATTTATTTTTAAAGCCAAGACTTCTTTTAATTTTATTTTTATATGCCTTAATTTTAAGTTATTGTTTTCAATGTCAATTATGTAGAAACCACCACATTCTAATTCTTCCAGTTCTTTAAAGTTATTAGGAAATACTGGGCCAGGAAATGTAATTAATCCATAATTTGGTTTTTCAATGCTAAAAATATAGTGGACATGGCCGCCTGCATAGTAATTGAAGTTTTTAGGAAGATCTTTGTAACTATATGCTTCCATTTTTTCCATCTCAGCTGGCTTAAATTCTTCCAAAGCTGTGTGGAACATGAATATTTTAAATCCAGGTTCTTTTTCCAAGTGTTCTTTTTCCAGCCTTTCATAATCAAATTTTTCAAGACCTAATCTTTTTCCATACAAACCCGTAATTTTTATATTAGTTTTGTCTACTGTGAATTTTAATTTATTATTTTCATCAAATTTTACAACATTAATCAGCAAACCTGCCTTTTCCAATACATCTATCATAGTTTTTCCAGAAGGAGAGAAGTCATGAGAACCAGGAATAGAGTAAACTGGAATGTCATGTTCCTGGAGCAATTTTAAAATTTGAGCTGTTTCTTTTATTAATTCTGTTTGGGGAAGAGCAGTGTCAAATAAGTCACCTGCTATTAACAAGAAGGCTACGTTTTCTTCAATACACTTTTCTATTACTTTTTTTAAAGTTTCTAAGCCTAATTCCCTTAACTTAGGTTCACGCCAGCCACCAATATGGCAGTCAGAAAGATGAGCAAACTTCATTTTAACCCTTTTTTGGAAAAAGCGTTAACGGAAAAATAAAAAGGCTTAACCAAAAATATCCTAACCTCCTTTACAGGTGAAAATACGACTGAATTTTTAAGAATACTTATTAATTGATATATATTTTACAAAGGAATACCTAAAATTTCTTTTATCTCGTCTGTTGGCTGCCATAAAGGTTCAAAGACTACTTCTACTTTGACTTCTTTAACCCAATTTAAGGATTCTTTTATTTTATTTTTTATTTGATCTACCAAGAAAGGACCATAAGGACACATTGGGCTTGTAAAGGTCATTCTTATATCTACCAAGCTTTCTTTTATTTCTATGTTATAAATTAATTTTAATGTCCAGATATCTATATGAAGTTCAGGGTCATTTATTTTTTTCATGACTTCAATTATTTCTTCTTTTTGAATTTCTGTCATTTTAACCTTTTTATGAAAAAGCTTTATTCTATTATTAGCTTGTCTCCATTATTTAATAAATGCACTGTTTTTTTATATTCGTAATTTAAGTCTTCTATTGCTATGTTGCTTAAGTGAATTAATTTATCATGGTCACCATGAGTAGGTATTAAATGTTCTGGTTTAAGCAATTTTATCAAAGTTTTCATGTCTTCTCCGCATGCATGGCCGGATTGATGAATACCTTTTAATATTTTTACTTTATATCTTTTTAATTTTTCTTCCATTAGATCTCGGTTATGAAGATTAATTTTAGTTGGAATTACATTGCATGAAAAAACAACTACGTCATCTGGAAGAAATTCAAATTGGAAAATCCTGTTAATTAATTTTGAGAGAACTGATTTTGGCTCTCCTTGGTTGCCAGTACAGACGATTAAGTATTTGCTGCGGCCGTTTTTTTCTATTTCCCTTAGTTTTTTCTGTATTTGTTTAGGCCAAGTTATTATTTCAACATTTTTTCCAAAATTTACCAGGTTTAGGTTTTGAGCTGCTGAAACATATTTTCCTAAACTTCTTCCAAGGAAAATTACTTTTCTGTTTAATCTTTTTCCAAATTCTGCAATGCTTTTTAATCTTGCTATATGAGAAGAAAATGTTGTTACTATAATTGCTGAACCTTTGTGCTCTTCATTTAACAAAACTTCTTTAAGCATTTGTTTTGCAATGTTTTCAGATGGTGTTTTAGTTTTGTGTTCTGAGTACAAGGAATCTAAAATTAAGGCCTTTACATTTTTCAAGTTTTTTAGGCCTTGAACATTAGTTTTATTTTCTAATACAGGAGATTCATCTAATTTAAAGTCATTTGCATAGACTATTTGCCCGTATTTTGTATGGAGAACTACTATTGCTGTCTGCAAGGTTGAATGAGTAACGTTAATTAATTCACATTTTATGCTGTTAGAAATCTTAAAACTTTTATTAAGGTTTTTTGAAATTAACTTGTTTTTTAATTTTACATTATTGTCATTAAGGATTTTTTTCAAAACTTCTATTGTGTAAGGAGTTCCAAGAATTGGGGACTTGTATTTGCTGCATAAATATGGAATCGCGCCTAAGTGATCCAGGTGACAATGGCTTATTATAATAGCTTTTATTTTTGGCCACCATTCTTTTATTTTATTATCATCTGGAATGGCCCCTATTTTTATTAATTCATCTGGAGAAAGGAGGCTTTGCTCTTCCTCGAAACCAATGACTGCTGGCAAATAAAGACCAGAATCAAGAATTATTACTTCATCGTCTATTTTAACGGCTGTCATGTTTTTACCTACTTCATTATAGCCACCTACTGGGATTATTTCTATCATAAATATGAATTATTTTGTGTGGTATTTAAAACCTCTTTTTTATAGAAAAGTATTTATATAAAATAGGGTTAAAAGGATTGGGGGAATTTATGGATAAAATCAAAGAGGTGTTATCCTTTGGTTCTAAAGTCAGGGAAAGTGAAGTTAGCAAGACAAATAAGATTTTAGGAGAAGCCTTAACTTTTGATGATGTTTTAATTGTACCTCAAAAATCTGATGTCAGCTCCAGGAAAGATGTCGACACGAGCACTTATGTTACAAGGAATTTGAAAATAAAAATTCCTATTGTGAGTTCTAATATGGACACTGTTACTGAGGGAGAAATGGCAATTGCACTTGCAAGGCAAGGAGGATTAGGAATTATACACAGGTTTTTACCTATTGAGGAGCAGGTTGAAGAGGTTAAAAAAGTAAAAAGAAGCGAGGGAATTTTAATTGAGCAGCCATTTACATTAAGACCAGATCAGACTTTGAGAGATGCACTTGATATTATGACAAATTACAGGATTTCTGGAATTTTAATTACAGATAATAATAAGAAATTACTTGGAATTTTAAGCACAAGAGATGTTTTATTTGAAACAAATTTAAACAAGAAAGTTGAAGATTTAATGAGCAAGAATTTGATAACTGCTCCTGCTGGAACAAATTTAGACACTGCCAAGGATATTTTACACCAAAATAAAATTGAGAAACTGCCTTTAATTAATGACAGGGGAATTTTACAAGGTTTAATTACAGCTAGGGATATAATAAAAAAAGACCAATATCCAAGTTCTTCAAAAGACTCGAAAGGAAGATTATTAGTCGGGGCTGCAATAGGTGTAAAAGATGATGTTGTTGAAAGAACAAGCGGATTGTTAAATGCCGGAGCTGACTGCATTGTTATTGATATTGCACATGGGCATTCTGAAAGCGTAATTAATACAGTTAAATTATTAAGAAAAGAATTTGGGAATGTGGAAATTATTGCGGGGAATGTTGCAACTAAAGAGGGTGCTTTAGATTTAATGAGTGCTGGTGCTGATTGTTGTAAGGCAGGAGTTGGTGGGGGTTCAGTTTGCCTGACTAGAATTGTTACTGGATCTGGAGTTCCACAATTACATTGTGTTTTAGAATGTTGTAAAGCTGGAGAAGAGATGGATATACCAGTTATGGCAGATGGCGGGATAAGAACTTCAGGAGATATTGTAAAAGCAATTGGTGCTGGTGCTAATTCTGTTATGCTAGGAAATATTTTAGCGGGGACTGAGGAAAGCCCTGGAACTGTTATGATGAAAGAAGGAAAGAAATTTAAAATTTATAGAGGAAGTGCTGGATATGGAACTGCATTAAGCAGAAAACAGCAAAAAATAGGAGACTTAAATATTACTGAGTATACACCCGAAGGTGTAGAGTCATTAGTTCCTTACAAGGGGCATGTACATGAAGTAGTTGGTCAGTTACTTGGTGGATTAAGATCTGGAATGAGTTATGCTGGAGCAAGAACAATTGAAGAGCTTAAACAAAAAGTAAGATTTGTAAAAGTAACAGGTGCTGGAATGAAAGAAAGCAGTTATCATGATGTTAAGTTATTATAAACTTTTTAGGAAAAAGTTTAATCAAAAATAAGAACCCAGGTTCTTATCAACTCCTAGAAATTTAAAATGGATGAGATTCATAAAATTGCAGGAATAGTAATTCAAGATAATAAATTCTTAATGGTTAGAAAAAAAGGAAAAGATATTTGGACTTCATTAGGTGGAAAACCTGAAAGTGGCGAAACAGAAGAACAAGCTTTAGTAAGAGAGATAAAAGAGGAAGTTAATTGTGAGACAAAGGTTATTAGAAAATTAGGTGATTTTAAATCAAAGGCTGTTTTTGATGATGCTATTTTAAAATTGTCAACTTATTTAGTAGAGTTAAAGGGAAATCCTAAAATAATAGATCCAGAGCTAGAGGAATTTAGATTTATTTCTAAAGATTACAAAAAAGTAAATTTGAAGTTACCACCTTCAATGGAAGAACAAATAATTCCCTTTTTAATTAAGGAAGGGTTGTTGAGATGGTAGAAAGCTTTAAAAACAGAGATTGAAAGTTATTCTTGTAAAATGATAATTCCAATAAGATGTCCGTCTTGTGGCAAACCAATAGCTCAATTATGGGAAGAATTTGTTGAAAAAACAAAAAAAGGCGAAGAAAAAGGAAAAGTAATGGATTCTTTAGGCTTGAAAAGATACTGCTGCAGAGCTATCTTTTTAGGACACGTAGACCTAATTGACACTATAGCCAGATTTAAGAAGTCATAATTGCCAGTTATTTAAGTATCTAGCTTCAATATTTTCTCTTTCACAATCTCTACAAATATATGCATCTGTCTGAGCGCTTTTAAGTATTGTATTTCCACATAAGATGCATTTTTTTCTTTTCATATGTTTTTATGTGTCTCCCTTAAGCTTCCTTGATGTCTTCATAACCTTCCATGAAAGCTTCTTCTATTTCATCAATTTCATCGTCTTCTAGAAGCAGGCTTCGCATGGCTTTCTTATATATATCATCATCCTCTTCCTCATAGTGTTCATCTTCTTCATAAAACATATTTATCCCCCCTCACATTGACCTCTATTTTTTTCACTATTTTCCGAAAATTTTCCGGTAGAAATGTATAGTATTTGCTTTTGTATATAAACTTGTGTTGCAGTGGCATAGACAACAACAACATTTAAATAATTAAAAAACATTTTCTTGCTATGGAAAAAGCTTTAGAAGAAGTAGGATTTAGCAAGAATGAATCTAAGGTTTATTTGACTTTATTGAATTTAGGACCTAGTCAAGCAGGTGCAATAGCTGAAAAAAGCAAGGTTTACAGGACTAATGTTTATGAATCTTTGCAAAGATTAATTGAAAAAGGCCTAGTTTCTTATATATTTAAAGGACATCAAAAGATATTCCAGGCAGAGGATCCAACCAAAATAATGAATATTCTTAAAGAGAAAGAAGAAAGTTTTAGAAAAATCTTACCACAATTAACTCTTAATAATAAATTAGCAAAAAACAAGGAAAAAGTTACAATTTACGAAGGCATTAATGGAGTTAAGGCAATTTTGTGGGATGTTTTGAAAGACAAAGAAGAAACTAATTCTTTTAATGAGGTTTTGGCTTTTGGAATTGCCAAAGACTCTTTTTGGAAAATGCGAACTTTTGCAAACCAATATCACAAGAAAAGAATAGAACTCAAATTACCGCAAAAACATTTGTATGATGAAAACGCAAAAAGAAGAATTGCTTTCTTAAATAAAATGTCTTATACAGAAGCAGCCTATATACCAAATACAGTTAATAGTCCGGCAGTTACACAAATTTATGGAGACAAAGTTGCTTTCTTTATATGGTCAGATCCAATTTTAAGTATTTTAATTGAAAGCAAAAGAATGGCTGAAATGTACAGGAGGTATTTCTATATTTTGTATTCTATTTCTGTAAGGGAAAATCCAGATAAAGTCTTAAGAGAAGGAGAAGAATTAAAACAAAAACTAAACAATGCGGAAGAAACTTTGAATAAGTTTATGAATTCAACTGAGGAAGGATTTTTGCTTTTTGATTCAAATCTTAATTTAGTTGAAGTTAATAATGCAGCTTTAACAAGAATAAAATTACCAAGGGGGGATCTTATAGGGAAAAATATTTTAGAAATATCTCCAGATGTTAAAGAAAGCGGAAGATATGAAACCTATTTAAAAGTTCTGAAGACAGGGGAAGTTTTTATTGTAAAAGACGTAAAGCCCCATGAGAAATTTGGTGGGCCGAATGTTGAAATAAAAGCAGTAAGAATAGGAAATGGTTTAGGAATTGTATATAGGGATTTGTGGTGAATTTTTTATGTTATAAGTTTATATTGTTTCATTTTTTCTAAAATTACTTGTTTAGATCTATCATACAATCTTTTCTCACCACTAGAAATTCCTCCTTTTGCCAAGAATCTGCTGTTGGGAGTTACGCACAGTATTCTTCCTGTTTGTTCACTTATTACAGAGTGGGTCATGTTTGTTATGAAACATTCTCCATCATAAGCTGACATAGGCATTTCTCTTCCTGTTAACAAAGCGTCTATTGTTTCTATTACTGCTTTAGCAGGTGTGTAAACATTTTTGGCAGAAACATCAGCTGCCTGACTTATATTTGGTTTTTCTTTTATTTCGTTTTTTATTCTTCTTCTAATCTTTATTGAGTTTAATCCTGGGATTTCAGTCAAGCTCTGAGCACCAACATATCCTTTTGAATAAACTGGAACCATTGTTGGACCGTGTTCTCCAATTACAACTGCTTCTTCTAAATCAAGTTTTTTGTCTTTATATCTTGGATCTTCTCTTATAACTCTTGTGATAGCGTCTCTAAATCTTATTGTACTTGAATTTGTTATACCAACAATTCTATTTCTTGGGATGCCTGATACTTGAGAAAGTCTCTCAGAAGTTAGTTCTGGGGGATTAGTTAAAACCCCTACAATACCTTCTTTTTTTGAGTAGGGCTCGAGTCTTGGTCCTAATACAGTATCAATTAATTCTTTGTTTAATGCAAATTCATCTGTTCTATCTTCAAAATAATTTGCTTGTTTAGCTCCTTTTCTATCTCTAGCCATCACAATTATTATATCTGAGTCGAACAAAGTTTTTCTTTCTTGATCAGGAGAAATAACATAGCCGTTAATTGTTTCAAATACTGTTATTCTTTCTAGTGTTTCATGAACAGGAACTTCTTTTCCTTCTATTTCAATTTGAGCCATATCAGGAAGCAAATGTCTTAGAGTTTGAGGGTCTCTTGAAGTTAAGTTTAAATGGATATTTGGGTATTTTTCAAGAAGATCGTGAACAACAACTGCTCCTACTTTACCTATTCCTATTAACCCTATTGAGGGATGTGTTCTTTTTCTGTTATTTCCGTTTTTATGAGCCATTTTTCTATCTGTAACTATCCTCTCTTTTTCCATTTCGGTCTAAAAGTGTAAAAATTTAGTTTATAAAGCTTTTTATTGGAATTATTCCTTGATAGCAGTTAAATAAAAAAGCTGCCAGTCTAAAAAGAACTTTCCTACTTCTTCTTCACATTTTAGGTATTTTTTTGCATCTTCTAGAAATTGTTCAGGAGTACATTGAATGTCATGAATTGTGTGAATGTAAGTTTTACATTCATTTTCATTGTTGAATATCCATGGAACCTGATTTATTGAAAATTCAATTAATTTAAGATTGTTCTTTTTACATAATTCTTGAGCCCACTTTTCATCTAAAAACTTATGTTTATGTCCTGTACTACAATGCTTATCAACAACATTGTCAAAATATCTTTGGACAGGTGTGTTAAAGGCTACATCTCCTACAACAAGACGTCCGCCTTTTTTCAGGACTCTTGAAAACTCCTTAAACATAAATTCCTTGTCTTTTATATGATGCAGGCTTGCAAGTGTGACAATTGCATCTAATATGTTGTCTTCTAAAGGAAGTTGAAGAGAAGAGAGGACTTTAGTTTGAATATTGTCCCCTTTTGTTTTTCTTTTTAATTCTTTTAAAACTTCATTTGAATTGTCTAAGGCAACAACTTTTCCATTCGGACCAACTGCCTTTGCTAAAGGAAAAGTTAGAACGCCGCGGCCACAACCAAAGTCTGCAATTGTTTCTCCTAAAGAAGGATTTATTTTATCTAACATTAGATGTACTTCTCTCTGTCTGGCCCAAGGCATGTCTATGTTTGCCTTTACATAATTTATACCTCTTGTTGGAGGTCTGTCAAATTCAGGATATTCTGTTTCCATTTCTTTATATCTATTAAGTAAATTTAAAAGCTTATTTAAAAGCAATGACACTTATAAAAGGGCTTTTTTCATGCCTTTTAAATTCCTCAACTTTTTTGAATCCCGCTCTTTTTAAAGAGGCTTTAATTGGATCATAGCTTTTGAAAAATTCATCCACGCCTTTTCTTGCTTGTTCTTTTTCATGTTTTATCACCATCTCCATATTTTTTAATACTCTAGAATCTTTTTTATAATTTTTTCGAACTTTATTTTCTATAGCTCCATATAAAGAGTTAATTGGAGTAAGTATTTTTGCTATGTCTTTTTCAGAAGTTTCGTCTACTAAAGGCATTAATAGTTTATTTCCATCTCTATATATCTGTGCATTGTGATTGTTTCCTTTTAATAACTTACGCAACTTTTCAGCTCGCAAATTCGCTGCATCTTCATCAGGACGACCATCAGCACCATTAGGAAAGTGTGTTATTAATGTTAGTTGTCCTTCATTATCAAGAACCAAATCATCGAGAGAGGGACCAAAAAGCGTTTTTGATGCTGGCCTTTTCTCTAAACGAGAATATGGTTTTGGATCTCCAAATTCAAAAGGATAAAGTCTCGGATTTTCTGGATCTCTATCATCTCTGAACAAAATTGAGGAGCCTAAAAAATCTCTTATTGTGACAGCCAAGTCAATGATTTTTGTCTCTGTATCAATATTGATAAATCCTTCACCATAATGCAACATACCACCAGGTTTCATTAACCGATATACTTCTGAGGTTACCCTATCTAAATCATCAAGAGTTTTTGTAACGTGATGAGCAGCTAGAGTCATATCAATGCAATGAAAAGAATTATCGGCAAAAGGAAGAGGTTCTCTTAAATCGCCTCTTGTAAATGTAGCTGTTCTAGCTTCTAAGTCATTTGGAGATTTTACAGCTCGAAAGCTATTATTCTTTAATCCACTTCTTTTGAAAAATCCGCTTCTGTCTAGGTATTCTATGGCGAGAATAATCTCTTGCTCTTTATAATCTGTAAAAACAAGTTTTCCTTTTTCCTTTAAAAACTTAGATACTTCTTCTGGATGTTTTGAAAATGGCAGAGCATATCTACCATGACCAATTACTAATAAATTTTTATCTTCTTTTAAAGAACTTAAAAATGCAGAAATCCTTTTAAAAAGATAATCATGGAGACAACCTAAAACAACTTGGGATGTTTCTAGGTAGAATTCCCAAAAAATATCTTCTCTAGTTTTTGGCATATTTTAAAGGTACTTATTTTTATCACCTTTTTTTAAATGTAACAAAAACCTTTAAAAGCAGACCTTATATAAAAACCTTATGAAAAACTTAAGATCACCAATTTGCGTAGTAGTAGGGCATATTGATCATGGAAAAAGCTCTATTTTAGATAGAATCAGGAATACAAATATTATTGCTTCTGAGGCTGGAGGAATTACGCAAGCTATTTCTTTTACAAATTTAAGTTTAAAAAGAATTAAGCAAGTTTCTGGAGGGTTATTAGATGCTTTGAAAATAAACTTGACTATACCAGGAGTATTGTTTTTAGACACACCAGGACATGCTGCTTTCAACAACCTAAGAAAGAGAGGGGGGAATTTAGCTGACATTGCTATTTTAGTTATTGACATTACTAAAGGTATAGAGGAACAAAGCATTGAAAGCATAAATATTTTGAAGCAATACAAGACTCCTTTTATCATAGCTGCAAACAAAATTGATTTATTATCTGGGTGGCAAAAAAAAGATGATTTCTTAATCAAGGACATTAATTTACAAGGAGAGAGAGCGAGGCAGGAATTGGACAACAAGATTTATGAATTAGTTGGAAAATTATCTGAGATAGGGTTTAATTCTGAAAGGTTTGACAGAGTGGATGATTATACAAAGAATGTTGCCATTGTTCCTGTTTCTGCAAAAACTAATGAAGGAATTCCAGAGCTGTTAATGGTGGTTTCTGGGTTAGCTCAAAAATATTTAGAAAATAACTTAGTTATCAGCAAAGAAAACGGGAGAGGGACTGTTTTAGAAGTAAAAGAAGAAAAGGCTGGAACTGTTATTTATTCTGTTATTTATGACGGGTGTTTAAAGAAAAATGACCAGATTGTTATAGGGGGGGTAGAAAAACCAATTGTTACAAAAGTAAGAGCTATATTTTCTGCTGATGAAAAGTTTAAATTTAAAGAAGAGAAAGAAGTTTCAGCTGCAATTGGAATTAGGTTATTAGCTTCTAATGTCAAGGATGTAATTTCTGGAATGCCGTTAATTGTTGCAAATAAGGATTTAGAAAAGTTTAAAGAAGAAGTTCAGAAAGAAGTAGAGGAAGTTTTAATTTACACTGACAGAGAAGGGGTAGTTGTAAAAGCAGACACATTAGGAAGCTTGGAAGCTTTGACAAACTTGTTGAAACAAAACGGAATTCAGATTAAAAAAGCAACAATAGGAAATATTTCCAAGAAAGATGTTATGGATGCTGTGGCTGAAAATGAGGAATTAAACAAAGTTATTTTAGGTTTTAATGTCAAGGCTATTGAAGACAAGGATGTAAAAATAATCACAAATGAAGTAATTTACAAGTTAATTGAGGATTATGAAAAGTGGAAAAAACAGAAATTAGATGAACAAGAGAAAAAAGAATTAGAAAATGTTGTAAGGCCATGCAAAGTCCAAATATTGCCTGGGTGCATTTTCAGGCAAAGCAATCCTGCTGTTGTTGGGGTGGTTGTTTTAGGCGGGTTAGTTAAAAATGATGTTCCCTTGATTAAATTAACAGGAGAAAAAATTTCAGAAGTAAAGAGCATGCAGCTAGAAGGAAAAAATATTGAGAAAGCTGAAAAAAACAAGGAAATTGCTATTTCACTGCCAAATGCTGTTCTTGGAAGACATATTAGAGAGAGGGATATTTTAATATCTGACATGAATGAAGAGGATTTTATTAAATTAAAGAAACTAAAGAAATATTTAAATAGGGATGAAATTGAGC